>Ga0123356_10000211_pt1 | contig 67882 bp, 75 predicted proteins | sample TergutEmb28metaG_2_FD_92546 | JGI IMG/M metagenome (GOLD analysis project Ga0123356, IMG submission 92546) | Embiratermes neotenicus P3 segment gut microbial communities from Petit-Saut dam, French Guiana - Emb289 P3 | ecosystem: Host-associated > Arthropoda: Insects > Digestive system > Gut ...
TGTCCGTCCGCGCACTAAGATTAACTCTTCCATGAACGTATTCTTGACTATGCGGTCTTTGCGGTAGCCGGGGGTGTTGATGTTCATGACGTTGTTACTGATTGAGTCAAGCTCGCGCTGCTGGTGAATCATCGCCTGCGCCGCGTTGTAGAATCCTCTAAGCATTTTTACTCCCTTCGTCGCCAATTGTCAATTGTCCATTGTCAATTGTCAATTGTTCGTCACATTTTAATATAATCTTCTAACATTCTTTTTAAGTACAGCATTGATTTTGAATGGATTTGGCAGACTCGTGATTCGGAAACGCCTATGACCTTTGCGATTTCCACGAACTTCAGCCGTTCATAATAATGCAGTGAAATGACCTGCTTCTGCTTGGGGTTGAGCGTTTCGATTGCTTCAGTGATAATTTGCCGAAGCTCGCGGTCGTAAATGGTTCTGTCCGCTTCGTTGGCGAGCGCGCTTTTGTTGCTGAAGTTATCTTCATAGAGCAGCTCTTCAAACGAAAGCGTCATGCTTCCCGCCGCGTCTGCCATGTATTTCGCGAACTTTTCTTTAGTAAGTCCCATTCGCTCGGCGATTTCGCTGTTAGTTGGAGACCGCCCGAGCTCGGTGTAAAGCAGATTGTACGTCTCTTCAAGCTCCTTACCGAATCTGCGCACCTGCCGCGGAATCCAGTCCTGCTTTCTTACATAGTCGATAATCGCGCCTTTTATTTTTAAGTTTGCGTAGGTTTCAAATTTAACGCCGCGCTCGAGGTCAAAGGTTTCGACTGCGCTGATTAAGGCGATTACGCCCTCGTTTACAATATCGTCAACGTCGCCGTATTTGGAATAAACATTACGCAGGGACATGGCAACATATTTCACGATATTCATGTAAATAAGAACCAGCTCGTTACGGATTTCGACGTCGCGGGTTTCTTTATATTCACGGAATAACGCTAAGCTATCCACTGCCATAACTACCTCGCGCGTAGGGAACGTATTTATACGTTCCGTTTTATCAACGTTTGTAAACTTTACCGGCGTTGGCGGAATTCCGGAACGTATAAATACGTTCCCTACGCCAACGGTCACATCGTGATGTTTCCTACCGCCTGTATCTGCGTTGTATTATCTATTTCATTATATGAAAGCACGGTGAGTCCGGGGATATATTGGTCGATGAGTCTCTTAAAGTATACGCGCACTATAGGCGATGTCAGTACAATCACGCTCGGAAGTACGTCCTTGACCTTTTCGACTTCCTCTGTAGTCTTCGCGATAATCGTCTGCGCCGCGTCAGGGTCGGGAACGTAAACGCTTCCTCTGTCAGTCTTCTTGATATTAGCGATAATAGAATCCTCAATCCGCGGGTCAAGCGTAATCACGCGGAGCGAGTTCGCTTCTGCGAATCTTCTTGTAACTGTACGCTTGAGCGATTGCCTTACGTATTCTACGATAATATCCATGTCTTTAAGCGCAGAAGTATTTTCCGACAGCGTTTCGAGAATAGTTTCCATATCGCGAATCGGAATCCCCTCACGAAGCAGCATAGCAAGCACGCGCTGCAGGTATCCGATGCTGACAATCTGCGGGATTAAATCCTCGATTACGCTTGGGTTGGTTGACTTCATGTTGTCTACCATGGTCTTTACGTCCTGACGAGAGAGAATCTCGTGGCAGTGCTGTTTTATAATCTCAGACAAGTGCGTAATCATAACAGAAACAGGGTCAATCAGCGTATATCCCGCAACGTCAGCCATGACCTTTTTGTCCTCGCTTATCCAGCGCGCGGGAATCCCGAACGCAGGCTCAATAGTGTCAATGCCGTCAACGTGCGACGTTACGTCGCCGTTATCAAGTGCAAGATAGTGGTCGGAGAGAATCTCGCCGCGCGCGACTTCCTCACCCTTGATTTTGATTACGTACTGGTTGGGGTTGATTTCGGGGTTATTTCTCATTCGCACGGACGGGAAAACCATTCCCATGTTCATAGCGAAGTCCTTACGGAATATAACAAGGCGTTCAATAAAGTTCCCGCCGCTCTTTTCGTCAACTAAGTGCAGAAGACTGTAGCCGAATTCCATTTCAATCTGGTCAACCGACAGAAGCTTGAATACATTGTCGATGTCGCGGTAGTAGCTTTCGCTTCCTGCCGCCTCTGCGACTGCCTGCTCCTGTGCTTCCTGCGCCTGCATCAGCTCCTGCTCTTCCACAAGAATTGCCTGCGCGAGCTTGTTCCGCCGCAGATAAAAGCCGAGCGCGATAAGTGAAGCGCCGAGCACGAAAAGCACCATTCTCGGGAAGCCCGGAATCGTCATGAGCGCGAACATAACCATGCCCGCAATGAACATAACTGTCGGGTTCTGCCCGAACTGAACCCTCAGTTCAGAGCCGAAGTTGCCTGTTGACGCTGTTCTCGTTACAACCATACCTGTCGCGAACGCTATCAGAAGCGCGGGAATCTGCGAGCTTAATCCGTCACCCACTGTCGCTAATGAGTAGGAAGACCAAACCTCGCCGAAGCTCATGCTGCTGCCTATCATTCCGAACGCCATGCCGCCGACTAATGTTATAATCATCGTTACAATCGACATGATTGCGTCGCCCTTTACGAACTTAACCGCACCGTCCATAGCTCCGAAGAAGTCCGCTTCGCGCTGGATTTTAACACGGCGAACCTTCGCTTCCTCGTCGTCGATTGCACCAGCCGCTAAGTCAGCGTCAATCGCCATTTGCTTACCGGGCATAGCGTCAAGCGTGAATCTCGCCGCAACCTCGGAAACGCGCTCCGCACCCTTGGTAATTACAAGGAAATTTACAAGTACAAGAATAACGAAGATAATAAAACCTACTCCGGCGTTGCCGCTCATGACGAAAGCCCCGATGGCTTGAATTATATTCCCCGCCGCCGCGGTGACTTCTGCCGCGTTGGTACTGGAGAGAATCAATCGCGTGGTCGATATGCTTAGTGCTAATCGGAAAACTGTGGTAATCAGCAGGATTGACGGGAAAATCGAGAATTCCAGTGCCTCGCTGATATAAAGCGTAATGAGCAGAATAATTATAGCTAATGCGATATTTGTTGCAATCAGAAAATCTATGATAGTTTTGTTAAGCGGAATAATCAGCGCAAGCACGATGACTATAACAAATACCGCGAAAACGTTGTCAAGCATTCGTTTCAGCATAAGTGCTCAGGCTTCCTTTCTGTGTTATCTGTAGGGGACGCCCTATGTGGCGTCCCGTATTTCGGGCAACCACGCAGGGTTGCCCCTACGTATCGGGGTTCGTAGGGAACTGCATTTAGCGTTTTCTGCGGAAACCGCTATGCGTTCCGATTTGCGGAACGGATTAATCCGTTCCCTACATATCATCTTTGAGGTTAATCTTTTGCTTGATTGTATCGAGCTCTGCGAAGATTGTCGCGACCGCTGTGAACAGCTCGTGCGGGATTTCCCTGTCAAGCTTAACTGTGTCGTAGAGAGCTTTTGCGAGCGGTCTGTCCTCGGTGACGGAGACGCCGTGCTCCTCGGCGATTGCGATAATTTTAAGCGCTAATTCGTCCTGCCCTTTAGCTACGACCTTGGGCGCGGAGATTAACTTCCCGGGGTCATAGCGGAGTGCGACTGCGTAGTGCGTAGGGTTTCTGACTACTACGTCAGCAGTCGGAACCTCCTGCATCATGCGGTTTTGTGCAACCTCGCGCTGCTTTTGCTTGATTTTGCTTTTAATCAGCGGGTCACCCTCGATTTGTTTATATTCGTCCTTGACCTCCTGCTTGGACATTTTCAGCTTCTTTTCATATTGCCACCACTGATAAACGTAGTCCAAAACGGAGACAAAAGCGAAGAGAATAACGATTAAAACAACTATTGAAAATACATTTCTCGCTGTAAACGCGACGCCTTGAACGAGCTCCATCTGCGGCAGTCTGCGTATTTCGGGCAGGTAAGCCATCATGCGGGAATAAACTATGGCAACGATTGCACAGATGACGATAATGCCTTTGATTACCTTTACGAACGACTCCATTGAGAAGAGCCTTTTTATGCCTGTAATTGGGTTCAGCTTTGAAAACTTAGGCTTAAGCGGCTTCATCGTGAAGAGCCCTTTGGTTTGGAAAACCGACGGAATAACTCCGACTAACAGCGCGACGCCGAGCAAAGGAGCGGCAATTATTGCGATGAACCTGATTATGCTGAGCCCCATCCAGGTGAAAAATTCTTGATTTATAACGTGGTCCTCGCCTGCGCCGCCAATGAAGAAGCGCAGAGCCGCCTGCAGCTGCGAGTACATAAGAGGTCCGAGAATCGAAAGCGCGACGAACATAACCAAAAGAGAAATCGCGGTGTTTATTTCCTTGCTTTGCAGAACGTTGCCTTCTTTTTCGCGTGCGTCCTTACGCTTTTTCGGCGTGGCTTTTTCGGTCTTTTCCTGTCCGCCTCCCTGTGCCAATTACCTCACCTACTTTTAAATTCATAATGCATAATTCATAATTCATAATTAAATATGCATTATAATAAATGGCTAATTATGCATTATGCATTATGAATTATGCATTAAATAAACGTATTCAGAAAATAATCCATTGTTCCCCACATATTTGTGAGGAGCGCGTCTATGAAGTTTGAAATCGGGCGCGCCAGCGAAAACACCATGAAAAGCCCGAAGATGATTTTAAGCTGAATATTTATAACGAAAACCTGAATCGTCGGGACAGCCTTCATGATTACACCGACGCAGATTTCAACCGTGAGCCCTGCGGAGATTACAGGCAACGCCAACTTCGCCGCTAATACGAAAATTGTACCGAAATACATTACGATGTTGTGTGTTAAAGCTAAGGTGCTCGCGGTAAACTCAAAGCCCATCGGGATTATGCTGTACGACAGCGCGAAAAGCTTTATATACTCGAGGTGTCCGTTCGTAAGAAAAAAGTAAATAACAAATATATAGTAATAAACAGTCGCGAAGACGGGCATTTGTATTCCCGTTCCGGGGTCCATGACGTTCGCCATCATCATACCGATTTGCCTGTCTGTGGCTTCACCCGCGAGGATTAAAGTGGTCAGAAACATATTAGTCAGTACGCCGAAGACAAAGCCGAAGAACGCTTCCGAGAGCAGAACAAGAACAAAATGCGGGATACTCTGCGGGATAAAGCCTGTTGAGCCGCCGGTTACAGCGAGCATACAAACTGCGAACGCCATCGACATTGCCACCCGCACTCTCATGGGAACATTCTGCCGCCCGAAAATCGGATTAAAGGTGAAAATCCCCGTAACCCGCGCAAAAACAAGCAAACAGCCGATAAAATTATAAACGATTAAATTCCAAAGCTGTTCCATTATCGCAGTCCTGTTTGTGACATTAAGTCAAAGATATTCTCCATGAATTCGATAATCCTGTTAGTCATCCACGGCCCTGCCGCGAGCAGCGCGAGCGTGATTGCAACCGCCTTAGGCACGAAGGTCAGCGTCTGCTCCTGCACCTGCGTCGCCGCCTGCAGAATAGCGATTACCAAGCCTATAAGCATAGCAAGGAGGAGCATTGGTCCCGCCAAGCTGAACGCAAGCCCGATTGCCTGTTGGAATATATCCATTACTAATTCTTGAGTCATAAAATCGCTCCGCTCTTAATTCATAATGCATAATTCATAATGCATAATTATTTTTTGACGTTTTAACTATGCTGTGAAGAATTTTAAGCAATTCTTGACAATCGGTGTATATACTATTAAATTCACCTTTGTTTAAATAATCTGTTTCGTGTAAAATTTCCAACCAATACTCTGTTTCTGATATTTCTTTCAATGAGATGTTCATTTTTGCTATAAAATCCGCCTTGCTCTGACCTCTGATAGCTTCTTTTATATTTGCACCAACGCTCGTTCCGCTTCTGAGCAATTGTTTGGATAAAACGTATTCTTTCTTTTCTTCGCACAAAAATTTATATAATTTAACAATTCGTATCGCAAACGCTTTACTTTTATCACGCACTATATTATCGTGCTTCATATAAATTTCTCCCCAATTATGCATTATGCATTATGCATTATGAATTATGAATTTGTCAGGGGTTGAACGAAGCCGCTATGCTTCCTACTACCATTTGCCAGCCGTCAACCAAGATGAACAGCATGAGCTTAAACGGCATTGAAATCATTGCGGGCGGGAGCATCATCATACCCATAGACATGAGCGTACTCGCCACAACTATATCAATAATCAAGAACGGAATAAACAGCATAAAGCCCATTATAAACGCTCTTGAGAGCTCACTAATCATAAACGCGGGAATCGCAACCTCAAAGCCGAACTGGTCGGCGAACTCGTCAAGGTTGGATTCGGTGGTGTTTACATCAACGGGAACAGGGTTGTCCGTGCCGAAGGTATCAGACGTGTAAATCGTAACGTCAGCCAAATTAAGGAAGAAAGCCATTGTGCTTCTTGAGGTTTGCTTGAGCATGAAGACCTTTATCGGTCCGCCTGCCCGCTCAACAGCTTCCCATGTTGTAATCTCGCCGTTTTCATAAGGCTTGTACGCAACCTCGTTAACCTGCATGAACACGGGCCACATCAGAAACATAGTCAGAAACAGCGCGAGAGAAATGACCACCTGGTTCGGCGGTGTCTGCTGTGTCTGCATGGCATTGCGCAGAAAACTCATAACGATGACAACCCGCGTGAAGCAGGTCATCATCAGCAGAATCGACGGCGCGATTGAAATGATGGTTATTAATAATAGTATCTCTAAAGGCTGCGAAGCGTCCACGCCTATGAGGTCGAAGAGCGCGCTTGTTTCCGGCGCGAGAGTCGCGTCGGGGTTCGCCGCGTTTACAGCCGTAGGAGAGTCTGCTATGTCAAAGTTGGTTACGGGGACTAAAGGCTCGTCAGCCGCAATCGCGTTTAAACTAAAAACGACGGTGAACAACGCCGCTGTTAAGATAAGAGACGCGAAAAAACGGATAAAGAGCTTGGTTCTCAGCGATTTAAGTGTCTTCGTTCTGGTTAAACCATTCTCTTTCATCGCTTTTTTTATTATCCGGTTCAACGGTGTTATCCTCCCTCTCGGGTTTTCTTTCCGTCCTTTTATTTGGGTTCATGATATTGCTTAGTATATCGGAAAATTTAACGCCGGGCTTGTCCGCGTTGTTTGGTTCAATATAAGCCGAGCCGAAATAATCCTCCTCGCTAATGCTCAAGTCGCAGAGCTTTTCAATTTTTCCCGCGCTTACGCCCACCAGCATGAGCTTTCCGCTTACGCTGACGACAAGCAGGGAAGAATCTCTGCCCGTATTCGCCCTGTCAATGATTCGCAGCTTGTTGCCGCTTGCAACAGCCTGCATTTTGCTCACTTTTCTCAGCATCCAGAACATAAAAAGTATAAGCCCTATTATGCCTGAAAAAGAAAGCACGAACCTTAACCATTCCATAAAACTCTCCTCCGGTATGTACCGGATTAACCGAGGATTTTAGAAACAGTTTGCAGGATTCTGTCCGGTTTAAAGGGCTTTACAATGAAGTCAAGCGCGCCGAGCTTAATCGCTTCGACAACCATTGCTTCCTGCCCCATTGCAGAACACATGATTACTTTTGCTTCGGGATATTTGCCTTTGATTTCAGCGAGTGCTTCAATCCCTGTTTTGTTGGGCATGGTGATGTCCATGACTACGAGGTCAGGCTTCTCCGCTTCGTAAACCTGTACAGCGATTTCGCCGTCAGCCGCTTCGAGAATAGAGGTGTAGCCGTTCTTGGTGAGTGTGTCTTTTATGAGCATTCTCATAAAAGCCGCGTCGTCTACCAACAGAATTTTCTTGTCCATAAGTGTTACCTACTCCTTACCTAATGAATCCATGAATTTGGATTTTAATATTTCAGTGATTCTTACTGCAAAGTTATCGTCGATTACCACGACGTCGCCTCTTGCAATCAGATTGCCGTTGACTACTACGTCTACAGGGGCTCCCGCTTGTCTTTCAAGCTCGATTATTGTTCCCTGTGTGAAGTCTAATATTTCCTTGACCTTGCGCTTAGCTGTACCGATTTCTACCGAGATTTGAAGCGGCACACCCATGAGAAGCTGTAGGTTCTCGCCTTGGTCGCTCTGTAAATTGAAGGTCGGAACCTCAAACTGATGAAGCTGAGCGTTTTGTATGTTTACAGAGGGAGGCGGGTATCCGTAAGCCGGCGGGTATCCGTAGCCCGGAGGCGGTGCTCCCATTTGCATTGGCGGTGCTCCGTAAGGCATTGGCGCTCCTCCTTGTGGCATCATCATCTGCTGCTGCATCATTGGCTGCTGTTGCTGCATTGGCTGTTGCATCATCGGTTGTTGCTGAGGTGCTTGCTGGGCAGGCGCGGCAGCAGCGGGCGCAGGCGCAGGTGTGGGCGCAGGCTCGGGCTCGGGGTCGGGATTAAGCATTTTGTCGCAAATAATCTGTGCTAAATCCGCGCTCATAACCGAAACGAACTCTGATTTTATGACGCCCTCGATAGTTATGTCGAAGGTGATTGCGATTACCTCTTCGTCCGTATCATAATCATGAACCTCAGATAACTTGATTTCATTCATTATATACGGTGTGGGCACTGAAATATCCACGTGCATTCCGAGAAAATTCGACAAGGCGGTAGCGGAGGAGCCCATCATCTGGTTCATAACCTCGCTCACTGCGCTGATATTAAGCTCATCGAACTCGAAATCGGGCGTAACCTCCAGCGGCTGACCCATGAGCTGATTCAAGATAAGCTGAACGTCGTCCTGCTTGAGAATCATCATGTTCGTGCCGGAAATACCCTTAATGTAGACAATTTTTACGCATATTGCAGGTTCGAGAGATTCCTTGCGAAGCTCTGCGGCTTTCTGTACGGACACGCGCGGCGTTGTAATCCACACCTTTGCGTTAAGCAGCTCTGATGCGGCTGTCGCGGCGTTGCCCATGCTTATGTTCATAACCTCCGCGATTGCATCCTTTTGCAAATCCGTAAATTCTATTGCAGCCATATTATGCGGTTATCCTTTCCCTTCGACTTTACAATTCCATACCGAAGATGTTTTCTATTTTTACTGCTTTTTTGTTGTTAAATACGCCCATTTTGCCGTCAAACCACTTTTTACCGCCGATGTTGAGGCTTATGTTGCTTTCTATGCTCTTTCCGAGCGGAATAATATCACCCTGCTGTAATCGAAGCACGTCGAGCATATCAAGGTCAACCTCTCCGAGCACCGCCCGAATGTCAAGCGCGGTATGCGTTACGCCGTCTAAAATGTTCACCTTGCGTTCTTTTTCTCTGTTGGCGTCGATTTTGCGTCCTGTGCGGGTCTGGCGCGTTGTATACTTCTGCATGATTCCTTCAAGCCCGATTGCAGGCATACAAACAGTGATTAACGCTTTTGTCTCGATTATCATGATTTCTAACATGACGATAATCATCGTGTCATCGTGCCCCATGGTGGAAATTACCCTTGAGTTGGTTTCCATGCGTTCAAGCTCGGGTTCGATTTCAACATAGCTCGCCCACGGCTCTTTCATTAGTCCGAGGAAGTGCCTTATGAGGTTTTCCATGATGCTGACTTCGATTTCGGTGAACTCGCGTTCCCCTGTGTCTAAGTGCTCACCCTTACCTCCGAGCAGACGGTCTATCATGATGTAGGTCAGCGTATTTGATAACTGCACAATCAGGTTTAAGTCCTCGACCTCGTCGTCCTTTAGCTTCAGCTCTGCCATTCCCATCATAACGTAGTCGGGCAGGGCGTTGTTAAACTCAAAATATTTCTGCTCCTCAACCGAAACAAGCGAAACCTTGCAGTAAAGTCTGAGCAGTCCCGTGAGATACGAGGAGAGCAATCGCGAGTAGTTATCAAAAATGCTGTCAAGAGTTTTTATACGCTCTTTCGTGAACTTTTTAGGCGAGCGGAAGTCATATTCCTTGACCTCAAGCGGCTTTTCCATTTCTACAACTATAGGCTCGCCCGCGCTCGCGTTGCTTAGCATGGCGTCTATTTGCTCTTGAGTTAATACATCCGCCAAACTAAAACACCAACTTTCACAATTGACAATGTACAATGTACAATGTACAATTAAATTTTAATTTATAAGTTTATTTTTTCTTTTTAACGATTACTAATTGTTCATTGTTCATCGTCAATTGTTAATTGTTCGTCGCCGTTACCGTTTGCTGTTGCGTCGTATGGCGAGGTGAAATCTTCGTCGCGCATTGTTGTGAAGCCGCCGTGCGACGGGCCTATTGAATTCGCGCCGCTTCCGGGGGCGTTCTCCCTGTAACCGTATCTTTCGGTGAGGTCTCCGATGATTCCCGCTACTACTGTTTCGATGGGCGTCCCGGGGGCTTCCATTATGTTGCCCACTGCGTCAACGTCGAACATCGGCTGGTTAAAGTCAAACTTCGTTATATCGTCTACGAAGCGGTTTTCCTCTTCGGTGAGGTCGTTGCGGTTAATGATTATTTCAACGCGGCGGTTCTGCGCGCGCCCTTCGGGCGTGTCGTTTTCTGCCGCAGGTGAATACTGCGCGAAGCCCTCGACTATGAACTTTTCGCTGTCAACCATACCTGTTGAGTTTAAGCGTTCGCCGTTGACTACGAGCGAAATCGTCATTTCGTCAAGGTGACGGACTACCGACACTGCTCTCATTGAGGACAGCTGCCAGTCGTTCATTCCTACTCCGGCTATTCCGCCTACGTCGGCTGTGTGCCCCTGCACCTGCACCGAGCGTATGTATTTTTCAACTTGATTTATAGACGGTGAGATTACGTTGAGCACGTGCTGTCCGCCTGCGTTAAGCTCGTAGCTGTCGGGGTCGAAAACCACGTCACCGTCAAGCACTACACGGATAAGCCCGGGTCTTGAGAAAATCTGAACACCCTGCAAGCCTTCATCGTCGATTAAGTCGGCGAGCGTGTTATAAAGCGCGTCGAACAGGTTCGGCTGGTTTGTGTCGCCTGGGTTGTTGCCGTCCTTTTCGCCGGGGGTCTGCGGAGGAATATGAGTGTTTCCGCTTTCTCCGCTCGGTTCAAGCGGCGGCTCGGGCGGTCTGCCCACCACGATGTTGATGTATCTGCCTGTGGTGTTCATCGCCTGTAATATATATTGGAATCTTGCTTCGTCTTGATTGGAAGCCGAATAGAGCATTACGAAAAAGCAGAACAGCAGCGTAACCATGTCCGCATATGTTGCCATCCAGTCGTCAAGCCCCTTTTTTATAATCGGGCCCTTCTTTTTCTTAGCCATGGCTTCCTCCTTTCAAATAAGTATAACATATTGTAAAGAAAATTGCAATTGTAATTTTTGTTAAATTTACAATTTATTATTTATTTTTCATATTTTTCTTAATTATTTGCCCTTACCCTTGTCGTCACCGCCGCCTCTGCCTGTTCTCGGAAGCATGAATTCAAGCTTCTCCTGAATGAAGCGCGGGTTTGAGCCTGACGCTATCGCCATTACGCCCTCTATTATTATATTCATGCAGAGCTCTTCGTTGCCGTGCGCGTGGCGCAGTGCAGTTTCGAGCGGGGCGCAGATAACGTTAGACATGATTGAGCCGTAGAGCGTCGTGATAACCGCGGTCGCCATTGAACCACCCATTTCCTCGGGGTTGTCGCCCATTACCTGAAGCATCGAAACAAGCCCAACAACCGTACCCATCATACCGAACGCAGGTCCGAAGGTAACGCCCTTCGCGAAGAAGTCCGCACCCTTTTGGTGGCGTTCAGCAGTGTGGTCAACCGCGCTTTCAAGCATTTCACGAACCTTGTCGGGGTCGTTCGCGTCAACTATAAGCATTAACGCCTGCTTCATGAACGGGTCTTTGGCTTGGTTTGCACTTTCTTCAAGCGCGAGTAAGCCCTTGCTTCTTGCTATTGTTGCGTATTCAACGAGTTCCTTTATGTATTGCTTTGGGTCGAATTTAGGAGGGAAAATAGCATATTTCATGTATTTTCCGACGCCCTTTAACATACTCGGGGTCAGTGTACCTATCATCGCAAAAGCTGTACCAACGACAACTATGAATAGAGAAGCGGGGTCTGCGAACCATATAAGTTCGCCGGCGATGAGTATGGATATGACAATCGCCGCAAATGAGCCGACCCAGCCGATAATAATGGTAAAGTTCAAGAGTTACCTCCCTGTCTCCGCCGCGACAGGCGGCGAAAATCTATAGTTTTTTTCATGATTTCGTCGAGCGATTCTGCGACGATATAGGTATGTCCGTTGTTCATCAGTATAATTGTGTCGGGCGTTTCATACGCCGTTTCTATAAGCTGTTCATTTATAAGGATTTGCTTGCCGTCAAGCTTAGTTAAAACAATCATTGGAGCTTGTCCTTTTTTATTTATCTTCGCGTGTTGCCGGCGTGCCGGGGGCGTCACGCCCTACTAAAGCTTTCTTGTAGGGCGCGATGCCCTCAGCGCGCCGAATTCACGCAAAAGTTATTAAGTTAAAATAGTACTCTTACAACCTTTATTTCTCAACTACGATTAGCGTTTGAGGTTAATCAGCTCTTCTAACATGGTGTCAGAAACAGTGATTATTCTCGAGTTCGCCTGGAATCCTCTCTGTGTTATAATCATGTTCGAGAATTCCTCGGAGAGGTCTACGTTCGCCATTTCGAGCGCGCCGGAAACTACCTCGCCTGCGCCGTCGTCGCCCGGGATTTTAACCTCTGCCTGACCCGAGGAGAGCGACTCTTTGTAGTAAGATGTTCCGAACTGCTGTAAGCCGTTGGCGTTCTGGAAGATTGCGAGGTCGATACGACCGAGGAGCAGTCTGCCGTGAACAGCGTGTTCGCCGTAGATTACGCCGCCGGAGTCAATGAAGACTAAGTCAAGGTCACGGACTGTCTGAGGCCCTGCGAAGCGTCCGTTTTCCATTACGACTGTGCTCATGGACTGGATTATAGAACGATAGAAGTTATCCTGTCCGCTGTGAAGCCCGATTCTTCTCGGGAGGTCGCCGATTACGTTTGACAACTGCTGACCTGCGGGAGGAGTAACTGCACCCGTAACTGTAAGTCTGCGGTTTTGGTTTCCGCTTTCTAAGTCCCATGCTCCGCTGCCAAGTCTCGTCATGCCTGCCGCCGCGTTAATCGCGTCCTGAATCATTTCGTTGGTTACGTTTGCGCCTTCTCTGACTGTGACCGTAAGCACATTCTGCGCCCATTGTGCGCGGACTGCGGGAGCGTCAGCATTGTCGGTGGTTCTCATGTTTACTTCAAACGCGTTTGCATGGATTCCTGGGACTACAGCAGTGAACTCAAGTCTGCCCGCCGCGCCGAAGTTGAAGAAGTTGGAAGCGGGAATAGCCTGTGTGCTGGACGGGATACTGCTGAAATCTATGTTCAGAGGGAGAACGCCGTCACCCGGGTTTACGCCGCCGACTCTGATTGCGTCGTTTACAGCCTGTTCAAAGCCGTTAGAGTTTCTGAAGTTCGTCGCAGGGCTGACAAGAGCGGCAGGGACAGCAAGTGCTGTTGCCGGAGGGGTAGCCGCCGCACGAATCGAGTTTTCTGCTGCGATTGAGGGAAGTGCCGCTGCTATAATAGCATTAGCGTTACGAACTATTTCATCAAGCTGCGCTACAGTTGCATCAGCGGGAATGGTAGTGGGAGTAATCAGCGTAAGCGGTGACGCCGGTGCAGGAGTCATGTTGTTATATGCGGTGATTGCGGTATTTGCATCGGTGATTGCTGTACCTGCGGCGGTGATTGCGTTTGTTAAATCACCTGCAGTAATCGGAAGCGTATCAAGTGTAAGCGGGTAGTAGTCGAAGTTCTGCGTTAAGTCCATTTGTATGGTAAGCACCGAGCCGTTCATAGTTGCAAAAGGAACCTGGCTGTGCGTAATATTGAGTGCGATGTTGCCGTTCGGTCCGTAGCCTGACGCGCTGAATCTGATTTCGTATTCAGAACCGTTGAATAAAACAGTGCGGTTTGAGCTTGCTTCTTCGTTCATGACGTCGGGAATGAAAAGATTGATTCTCTGGCTTCCGGGGCCCATGCCTGTCGGATCGCCCGAAATTCCGAGAACTACGTAACCGTTGGAGTCAACAAGGTTTCCTGCGTTGTCTACGTTGAAGACGCCGTTTCTGGTGTAGTAGATATTTCCTGCCGCGTCCATAACCTGGAAGAAGCCTTCGCCTTTGATAGCACAGTCATAAACGCTGTCAGAGAAGGTAAAGCCCGACTGGGTCATAACCTTGTCGATTGAACCGAGAGCAAGACCGTAACCGATTTGGCGGGGGTTTGTACCGCCGGATACGTTGTCGCCTGCAGAAGCGAAGCTTCTCGTCTGATAGAATACGTCTCTGAAGGTTACTGTGTTGCCTTTGTACGCCATTGTGTTTACGTTTGCGATGTTGTTACCTATTACGTCCATACGAACGGTATGGTTTTTAAGTCCGGAAACGCCGGAAAAAAGCGATTTCATCATAACTGATAAAGTCCTTTCTCATGCGCCGAACGACTCTCTTTTCTACCTATCAATCGGTCAAGGCAGAGAACATTCCCCGTTAGGGACCATGTTTTAATAGTTCGTCGGCTGTTATTAAATTTTAGTTTTACATGATTACTGTTGAATCAATGTTGGTAAATACGTTGCCCTTGAGCTCTTCCATTTCCATGGTTGTGATTACCTTGTTGTTAGGGACATTAACGATGAACGCCGTGGTGTCTACTAAGATTAACGTATCATTGCTTCCCTTTTCGGCGGCTACTCTGACTCCTTCATTTAGCCTTTCTAACTTTCCGTTCTCTACAATGTCTACGCTCCTGCTGTCAAGTCTGCGGATTGCGTGGTTTGAAAACTCGATTGCGCTTGTTTTTTCAAGCTTCTGCCTCAGCGCGTCCGCGAAGGACTGACCTTGCTCGTTAACCTCGGGAGTTGCAGGAACATTCGGCAATTGCGTGTCTTGCGGTTTATTAACACTTATTTGCTGACCGCGCAGTTTAAGAAAGTCATTTAACAGCATCCTTGCTCACTCCTTTCTAATAGTTAGTAAATTAGCTGATTTAATTCCTCCGTGTAATTCTCAAGGTCTGAAATTAAGTCTGATTGTGCAGATTGTGCGTCCGGGTCTGCGGGTGGATTTGCCGCGGGCGGTTCTTCTACCGAGCCTTCGCCCGTCCAGTTGTCGTCATCGCCGGGGCCTTTTGCGCCTGCACCTTCGACTCTGAGCACGCTTGACAGCGGATACGCCTTGTCGTCGATGATTATGCTGATTTCGTTATCTCTGATTTCAAAGCGTGAAACGATTCCTGTTTCGGTAACTCTGACGCCTGTGTCGCTTCTGCCTGCAATCGTGACCTTCATGCCTATGAGTGCGGCGGCGTAAGCTCCTTCGTTCCCTGTAATCGTGTAAGGGTTATGTGTCGGCAGGATTTCCATTATGCTCGAAAGCGGGTGGTCCTTGCCGTTGACTTTGAGGCTGAATTCGCCGTCCGTAACATTCATCGAGGTTACTATTCCGCTGACGAATCTTATGCCTGAGTTTCCGCTGTAGTCAGGGACTGTCACGGTTTTGCCTACTAACGACTGCGCGTAGTTCGCGTTTTGATAGTAGAGCGCGTCCTGCTGAGCCTTGAGTGCCGTAAAATTCGCTAAGCTGCCGATAAACTCTGTGTTTGACATGGGCTCGAGTGGGTCTTGGTTTGACATTTCAGCCATCAGCAGATTGAAGAAGTTTTCCATTGAGAAGGCGTCTTTGTCTTGCTTTGTAAAGTATTTCGCGAACCGTTCCCTATTCTCGGCAATATTTTGTGTACTGTTTACGCTCATGTTTTTCCTCCTTTCATAAAGGATTAGCCTGCTTGAAGTAATTCCGCGAAGCTTATGCCTTGCTCATCTTCGCCGTTTTCTTCGGATTCCTGCTGCTGCTCGCCGCGGTTGTTGCTTTGGTTCTCGCGCTGTTCGCTGTAGTCCTGCTTGTTTTCAACGTTTACGATAAAGCTTTCAAGCTTTGCTTCGCCTTTGTCGAGTGCAAGACCGATTCTGTCTGCGCTGTTTTGCAGAAGCTGAGCGGTTGCGGCTTTTTCTGCGGTGATTTCGACTGCTGTTCCTGTTGCTCCTATTACGATTTTGACTGCGATTTTGCCGAGCTCGACAGGATTCAGAATCATCTCGAAGGTAGTCGTGCCGTTGGTCGCTGTCGTTAATTTCGCTAAAACCTGCTCGCTGACCTGTGCGACTGTGCTTTGGGGAAGCTGAGGCAGTTCTGCTTTTGCAAGAATCGCGGGTTTGGGTTCAAAATAGGTTGTCGCGGATTCTTGCGGCGTGCCGGGGACGTCACGCCCTACAGGAGCTTCTGATTTTTGCGGTTTTTCAAAGTTTTCCGATTTTTCCGGATTTTGCGCCTTGAACTTTTCTAACAGTTCGTTAAATTCTTCCGGCTTCTCTTGAATAACGACGTGCGCTTTTTGCACTGTTTCCCATGCTTTGAGCAGTTCCTCGGGCTTTTCCGATTCGGCTGTCATTTGCGCGCTTTTGCCGTTTTCAACCGCTAACTTGACCTCTGCGAACTTTTCAAGGAATTCCTTGACTTCGGGCGTTAACTGCGTTACAGGGTGTTTTTCAGCGGTTACAAAGGTTTCTATGGGTTTTTCAATCGCTTGCTCGTTTAAAACAGCAGATTTCGCCAAGTGCGCTTCGGGCAATTCAGCCTGCGGGATTCCTGCGTTAATGAAGTTCAAAGCTTCTGCGTATCGCTGAATCAGTTCTGTTGTTGCCGCTTCGATTTTGCCGCCAGCTTCGAGCTGACTTACTGCCCATTTGATTTGCTCTGCCGTCAGTATTTCGTTTCCTTCGTAATCCTTACCGAAAACTAATTCGCGGATTGCATTGAAGTACTCGTAAACTACTTCGAGCGACGGGCGGTGCGAAAGGTCTTGCGAAGGCTCGGGGTTTGCAGTTATTTGCGAGGTTTCCGATTTTTGCGGTTCGTCGGGGACGCCGAACCCTACAGGGATTTCCGGTATTTCGGGGTTTACGGTGAATTCCGGCATTTTGGGTGTTTCAGTAAATTCCGGTGCGTCGGGGACGTCGCACCCTACAGGGATTTCCAACTGCGGCTTCACTGCGAGCTCAAGCTCGTTCATTTTCGGCTGTTCGTCAACTACAACGGGTTTCGCTATGCTGAGAAGATAAGCCGCCAAATGCTCTGCGTCGTCGAACTCCTGTCCGGTTTTTTGCGGCGTGACGGGCGTTGCAGTCTCGAATTGCTCCTTGCCGCCTGCCTTGAAAGCGTCTCTCATGTGCTCTGCGAAGCTTTCTTCTGTGAAGTCGCCTTCGACCTTGACAAATGCGGGTAACTGCGGGAATTCTTGCGGGGTAATGCCTGCGCCACTACATAGAATCATCTTTCCATACACCTCCTTTCTGCATGAAATTAATATATATCAAGCTTTTTTACGGCTTAATAACGAAATTCAAAAGCAAAAACGGCAAAAATGGTGCATATTTACCCACCTTCTTCTAATTATACACAATATTTGCGCTAATGTCAATAATTACTCACTCTTTTTACAAATTTTATATAAAATAATTGTCGAAATTTAACTCTTCTGCTTCCTAAAGTCCGCGTTAGTCATGAATTCATCGATAAACAGCTCGGTTTCTTTAAGCTCCAGCGCGCGGTATTCCTCAAGCTGATTTTCCTCAAGCTTTTCAAGCGAGGCGACTTCTTTCTGTAATTCCAGTACGAGTTCAAGCTGACGCGCTATTTCGTCCTCCTTGCGGACGATTTCGATTTGCTTGAGCGAAGCGTCCTGCTTGCGGGAGGTAATGAAGCGTTTGCGCACTGCTATATCAACGGGAGTAATGCCTGTGAGCATTTTCTCGGCGAGCTCGGCGTTTTTTTCTTCAATGTGGCGGAAAATATCCTGTAGCTGTTCCTGCAGAACAACAAGCTCCCGCCGAAGAATCCCGAGGTTGTTCTTCTCGGCTTCAAGCATACGCTCTTTGTAGGTTTTTAGCTTCGCTAAAGAAAACTCGAATTTTTTCATTGATTATCAGCTCGTTTATATTATTCAATAGTTGCAAATGTTTCAAGGATTCTGTCTGAGACGCTGAAGACTTCGTCGATATTCTGCGGATTTCCCGCGGCTATATACTGATATATCCTTTCTCCTGCATACCAAAAAAGCTCTCTGCTTATCACGACATCGCCGTCAGGGAAGTCAAATTCAAAAGCATATGCATAACCTGTATATTTTCCGCCGATAATGATTTGCTCCGGATTATTATATGTTATCGTAACTCCGGGGGTCGCAATCATGGCGTGGAACGTTTTAGACTGTTCCCATAAATCTTCAATATATTGCTCAACATCGCCGGTAAATACTGCCGAATCTATTGAAATAACCGCTTCTTCAAATCCGTCGTGCTCGTTGAAAAAAACAACCTCCTCGCGTTCACCCCTCTTGTCAAAAGCCCAATCAGGATTGTTAATTTCAAAAGTCATGTTCATGTACGTATCGGTATAAACTCCGCCGATATGCACCATTTCGGGCTCTTCTTCCTTTTCGGCTTCTATGACAGGCTCGCTGACGAGCTCCTGCTCGTCGTTAATTATATCGTTTCCTGCCGAGCAAGCCGCGAAGAGAAAAATAAAAATTATTAGTATACTTATTATTCTTTTCATAATATTAAATTACCACCTGTTCTAACAGCTTCACAGTCTCGTCCAAGTCAAACGATTCCTTGACTTTTTGCGTGAGGAAGCCGTTAATCGCGTTGATTTTGCCAATCGCTTCGTCAAGCGCGGGGTTTGTCCCTGCTTTGTACGCGCCGATTGCGATGAGGTCGGCGTTAGCTTCGTAAAGCGCGAGCAGATTCCGCAGTCTGTTCGACAAATCCTGATGCTCCTGCGGCGTAACAAGCACCATAAGGCGTGAAACGCTGTTTAATATATCAATAGCGGGATAATGGTTGCGCGCCGCTATTTTCCGCGATAAAACTATGTGCCCGTCGATAATCCCGCGTACAGTGTCCGCAATAGGCTCGTTGGTGTCATCGCCCTCAACAAGCACTGCGTAAATCCCCGTGATACTGCCTTTTTCAAAGCAACCCGCGCGTTCCAAGAGCTTCGGAAGTGCCGAGTAAATTGACGGCGTGTAGCCTCTTGCAATCGGCGGCTCGCCGATAGACAGCCCGACCTCTCTCTGTGCCATAGCAAAGCGGGTGAGATTATCCATCATGAGGAGCACGTCCTTGCCCTGCCGCATGAAATATTCCGCTATTGCCGTTGCGGTCAGCGGGCACTTATTGCGCATCATTGCAGGCTGGTCGCCCGTTGCGACTACGACTACAGAGCGCGCCATTCCCTCGTCGCCGAGGTCGTTTTCTATAAATTCACGAACCTCACGTCCGCGCTCTCCTACGAGCGCGATTACGTTCAGGTCGGCTTTAACTTTTCTCGCTACCATGCCCATCAGCGTGGATTTACCAACGCCCGAGCCCGCGAAAATCCGATTCTCTGCCCTTTTCCGAGCGTCATTACGCCGTCGATTGCCTTTACACCGAGCTCAATAGGCTCTGCGATTTTCGGGCGGGTCAGCGGGTTGACAGGAATCCCCGAAATAGGCATTACGCCTGTGTATTCGATTTCGCCGCCGCCGTCAATCGGGTTGCCGATTGCGTCGATGATGCGCCCGATTAGATTCTCGCCGGTTTTGACCATGAGCTTTTCGCCTGTGTTATCGACGATACTGCCCGGACCTATCCCCTCAATGTCGGTATAAGGCATGAGCAGTACATTTTCGGAGTTGAACCCGACTACCTCGGCAAAAACATGGCTGTGCATATCCTTGCTGAAAATGCGGCAGACGTCGCCGATGTTACAGGAGGGTCCGCTCGCCTCGATGGTCATTCCGATTATTTTCTCAATCTTACCCATATTACGGTAAGAATCGTAGGTTTTTAATTCTTTTACGAAGCTGTTTAAGTCCATATCTTTTCAGCGTGTTTGTAGGGAACGCATTTATGCGTTCCAGAACGGATAAATCCGTTCCCTACACGTCGTCCTCCGATTTATCGCGGAATTTCCCTTTTCCGAGCTTTTCTATCATCATCAGCTGTGTTGCCACACCTGCGTCGGTGATTTCGCTGCCGTTGTCAAGAATCAGTGTACCCTCGGGCGCGTCCTTGACTACCTCAAACTCAATATGCTGTGACTCGCGGAAAATCTCCCGCATAGCGTCCATGCCCGCTGTTCCGACCTGCTCAACGTCAAGCTTTGACAGCGTAACCCGTATATACTCGGAGTTTCTGAAGCTCTTCGCCGCTTCGCGGAGCATTTTTGTGATTACTGTCTTGTCTTTTTGTTTTAAGCTGTCTACCGTGATTTTATTCGCTATAGTAAATATAGTATCAAAAAGGCGGCTCTCGTATTCCTTAAAATATCTTTCCCGCTCGCTGTCGATTTGTGTAAGTGCGCCTATTAGCTCTTGCAATGTGTCCTTGCACTCGCCGAGTGCCTTTTCGTAGCCTTCCTTGTAGCCTTTTTCGTCGCCCTCGGACAAGCCGCGCTCAAAGCCGTCGCTATAACCCTGCTCCTGCGCGGTTTTGCGCTTCTCTGCGCAGTCCTGCTCGTTCTTAGAATAGAGTTTGCGTATATCGTTTTCGGTGGTTTCGATTAGTCTTTGCGCCCATTCCTGCGCGTCAAGCCGCGCTTTCTCGCCCTCTGCAATATACTGCTGTCTTAAAGCGTCATACTGCTTTATGATTTCCTTGCGGAGCAGAAGCTGTTCCTGCGCGTTTAAAGGCTCTTCGACTTCCTGCGGTTCTTCTTGTAACGGTGCGTCGGGGACGCCGCCCCCTACAGCAGGTACATTAGCCTTAAAACCCTGCCGCATTAAAGGCTTGGACGCAGCTTCCTCGCCGCTTCCTTCAACCCGGCGCATGACTGTACTCCCGGAAGCGGAATTTTCAACCGTATGCCCGGGAATAAAGACAAATTTGTTATTTTGCTGTAACATTCACTTCACCAGTTTTAATTATATTATCATTTCGTCGCCGCCGCCCTTGGAAATCGTCAGAACGCCGTCGTCTTCAAGCCGTCTGATTACTGCAACTATGCGCTGCTGCGCTTCTTCTACGTCGCGCAGACGAACGTTGTGCAGGTATTCGACGTCGGTTTGCAGGGATTCACGCGCACGCTGAGACATATTGCGGTAAACCGAGTCGGCAACCTCCGAGGTTGAGCCTTTGATAGCGATTGCGAGGTCCTTCGGGTCGACTTCCTTGAGGAACGCCTGTACAGATATATCGTCGAGCATAACGATGTCCTCGAATACGAACATCTTCTGTCTGATTTCGTCTGCAAGCTTCGGGTCGCGCTGAGCTAATTCATCGAAGATTTGCTTCTCCGTTCCTCTGTCTACAGAGTTTAAAACGTCTGCAATGTAGTTGATACCGCCCACGTCCATGCTTTCCGCGCTTACGAGATTCGCGAACTTCTTCTCCAACGTCTGCTCGATTGAGCGGACGACATCGGGGGAAGCCGCGTCCATCTTCGCGATTCTTTCAACTACCTCTATTCTTACTTCCTTGTTGAGCTCGGACAAAATCGCCGAAGCCTAGTCGCTTCTCGCATAGGAAAGAATTAATGCAATGGTCTGCGGGTGCTCGTTCTGCACGATTGCGAGCAGGTTCTTGTAGTCAGCTTTGCGTACAAAGCTGAACGCTTTTGTTTTAAGCTGTTTTGTAATCTTCTCGAATAACGCCGCCGCCTGCTGCTGCCCGAAGGCTTTTTCAAGCACCTCGCGCGCATAGTCCACGCCGCCCTCGGAAATAACCTTCTGTGTAAGGCAGAGCTCGTAAAAGTCGTTAAGCACTTCTTCAACGATTTCCATAGGCCAGTAGTCGTTTTTCGCAACCTCAAGCGTAAGCTTTTCTATTTCATCGTCCGAGAAGTTTTTGAAAACCAAGGAGGCATTCTCCGCGCCGATAGAAGACAGCACGAGAGACGCTCTTTGCATATTAGAAATATTTCCGCCTTCAGACATGGAATCCACCTCTTTAAAAATTTAATTAATTGTACATTGTCAATTGTTAATTGTTAATTGTCCGTCACCCACCGTCGCGAATCCAAGTGCGGATAAGCTGTGCGACTATATCGGGATTAGTTTTAGCGAATTCGCGGATTTCATTCTTGAGCAGAACATCCTTTGTATCCGTTCCGTCGCCGCCGAGCGGCATAAGAGTAAACTCTTCCTGCTCTATGTCGGGAGTTTCAATGACGTTATAGCCGCCGAGGCTCACGTCATCAAAGGCAGGCGTAGCCCCTTGATACGCGTCCCCTCTGACGCGGACGAGCCGCCGCTTCTTCGAGCCGCTTGACATAATCGCGAGCATGAAGAGTATGATTAACAGCGCGCCGAGCGAAATAATAATGAATACAAGCAGATTTCTTACAGGCGATTGCTGACTGTAGTATATATCCGAGGAGGGAGGAACGAGCAGGAAGTTGGTAGGTCTTACGGTGACGAACGCCATTTCTGTGCCTACCGCGTTTGCAATCAGTGAACGCCATGAATCTATTTCGTCCTGCGGAAGCGCACCTTCATCAATTTGCACAGCTACGGAAATAAATTCAACGTCGAAGCCACTTGACCGCGCAAAGGTATTATATTCATTTACTAAGTATTTTAAATATTCCGAGCTTTCGTAATATCCCTCGTTGCCCTCTCCGCCTATCCAAGTGGGGAAATCGGGGGAAATATCCGCGTTAGGCATAACGCCGACCAAGCCGCCGTCAATGTCGATGGCGTTCCAGGCGACAAGGCGTTCGGAGAAGTCTAAAATCCCGTGCTGAAAGCCTCGTTCGTCAACATTTGCGCCCTCGTATTCAAGCGTTGTTTTTTCCCACTCGCTGAAGTTCAGCCTTACGTTAACAGTAACGCGATAATCCCTCACAGTCCCCGAAAGAAGATTCTCAACCGACGCTCTGAGGTTATTTTCCATTGTTCTCTGGTATTCCATCTGCATATTAATTTTCTGCATTTCGAGCGCGAAGGCGGCTTCCGCACTGCCTGCGTCGTCCGCTATGAGCGTTATGCCGTCCTGATTGGCAATACTAATATTTTCTCTGTTAAGCTCCGGCACGGACATCTGAACCAAGTGATAAATACCTTCGATTTGCTTCGGGCTGAGCCGAACGCCGGGGCGAAGCGTAAGCTGAACCATCGCACGAGCGGGCTCTCTGTCTGTGTGCATTACGTATCTGTCATGCTTTGCGGGGGATATAATTACTAATGCGTCCTGCACGTCGGTTATATTTCTGAGCGTGGCTCTGATGTTCTGCTCTAACTGTTGCTTCTGAATTTCCCGTCTTTCGGCGTCTGTCGAGAACATTCCCACGCCGTCGTTCCATATATTATAGTTAAAGGTAGACTTCGGGAAGCCTTGAATCGCGAGCTGCATACGCGCGTTGTCAACCGACTCTTTCGGCACGCTGACCGCTGAGCCGTCTATCCTCGCCTGTATGCCCATTGTGCTGAGAGCGGACGAAATCTCGCTGATTTCCTCTGCGGAAACGCCTGTATAGAGCACGGCGTAATCTGTGCGGGTCGAAAGTGCAATCAGCACAAACAAAGCCACGAGCATAGCCGCCGCAACCGCAAGTGTAATTATACGCGCGCTTCTGTTCGCCGCGCTCCACTTTTCCCGAACAACGCCGCTAACCTTTACAAAGCTTTCTTTTGCCTTGCCCATTATATGTACCTCTATTTTTTACTTAAATTGACATTTTAATTATTTCGTTATATGCTTCGAGAGTTGTGTTTCTGACGTTGACTAAAAGCTCAAGCGCGACCTGCGCCTTAGTCATGTTGCTTCCGATACGCTCTAAGTCGTCAACATTGCCGAGCATGAGGTCAAGCATATCCTGCGACTTCTGTGCCTGTGTTTGGGCTGCGCCGCCCGCAATGCTCTTAAACACGTCAAGAAAGCTCGGCGAATTGATGTTCAGCTCGTCCTTCTGCGTGTTCTGATTGCCTAATAATCCGCCAAGCGGTTGAATTTGTGAATTAATTTGATTAATCATAATTATCTCCCTATAGTCAAGGCTCTTGTCGCCATGTTTTTGAGTTCGTCGAAAATTGTCAGATTCGCTTCATACGAGCGGGTTGCCGCAAGCGCGTCCATTTGCTCTGTCGCTAAGTCTACGTTCGGCATATAGTAATAGCCTTCCGCGTTTGCGTGGGGGTGCGTGGGGTCATACACAGGAGTCAAGGGTGTCGGGTCTTCCGCGATTCTCAAAACCTGCACGCCTGCCATTTGTCTTTGCCGCCGCTGTGCAATCGTCATTTCAAGTATGCTCCCGAAGCTCGGGTTTTTAACATAGTTTCTGCCGGGCTGCATATTCTTGTATGGTCTGTTCTCGCCGAAAACAACCACCTGCCGCCTGTAGGCATCGCCGTCCGGGCGGGTGGTAGATTCGTTCGCGACGTTGTGCTGAATGACTTCAAGGCGCAATCTCTGCGCCGCCATCGCCGAAACAGATATATCTAAGTAAGATAAAAAAGCCATAATTAATTTCTCCTCATTGCGGTTCTTAACAATTCAAACTCAGAGTTAAGCTGATTGATTAAAGCTTCGTAGCGGAGCTTGTTCTTGGCGAAGAGCGCCTGCTGTGTGTCGTTGCAGACGTTATTGCCGTCGGGCTGACCCTTTGTGTACTCGTCTATGTACATCGCCGTCCCCATGTGAAGCTCTTTCTTGAACTTTTCCGTGCCTCTCATGTTCATCTTCTCGCGGAGAATCCCCTCGAAGTATAAATATTTAGTCTTATAACCGGGCGTATCGGCGTTGGCTATGTTCTGGGCAATAATACGGTTGTTCTCCGCCATTATGCTTACGCCCTGCTCAACTACCCTAAAAGCTGTTGTATTGAATAATCCCGACATAAATGCTTGTCCTCCTTGCACAGAAATGCATTAAAAAATCGCATATAGATTAGTATAGCACAATATATAGATATTTTCAACCCTTTTTCGTCAACTTTTTGATAAAATTTTTATTCTTTTTCGATATTTTTCGAGCTTTTCCATTTTTTTACATTTTCTGCAGTCGGTTGAATTTCGCTAAAGCCCGTCTGCGTCTGACAAAATCGGCTTCCTTGTGTACATAAGGTTTCGGCTTCGGCGCGTCTGAAAAATATTTTTTTGCTTCAATAATATTGCTGAAAATTTTTTCCATGTCCGTTTCGGTGAAAATTTTCGGGATTCTCACCGCCGAAATATTTTTGAAGCCGTTTTCGTTATACCACCAGCTCCCGAATTCGGGGAAGCCGTCCGATAATTTATAGTTGAGCCGCTCGCTCAAGTCGCAATACTCGCGGAAATCCTCGCCCTCAAGGTAAATTCTGCGCTTCTTTTGGCTGAAGCCGATTTTTTTTAAGGAGGATAAAGGGATTACATAAAGCCTGCGGCTCACGATTCTTTTCCCGCGGCTGATATAATCGCCGTCGTAGCGGCTGAAAATCAACGATTTCTCCGCTATTTCAAAATAAGTATAGCGCGCACCCCGCTTCACAAGCTTTTCCGTGAAGATATAAGCCGCAAAGAAAAGCAATACCCCCACGAGCGCGGCAACCCCAACCCCGCGCACTGCAATTAAGTGAAAGCCTTTTTCGTGAAAGGCGCGGAAGTTAACAATAACTATGAGCGCGGCGATGAACGACGCCTGAAAAAGCGGCAGAAGCGTCAGCCATAAAATATATTTCCGCCGTTTTATGTATTTTTCTGTATCTGCATGAAAAAAACTGTGCATTTTGTTCCCCCGTATAATTATTTTTATTATACAGCTTTTTTTTGATTTTGTACAGCTTTTTTCACGAAAAAACTGCAAAAGGCAGAAATTACATTCGTTTTATTAAATTTTATCGATAAAAACTGCAAAAATATATCTAAATTCTATTGATTTATTTTTTATTTTATAGTATACTTATGGGAACAGAGATTTTTTTCATCTTAATTCATCTTATCGGCAAGGAGTTGTTTGCGTGTTAGTTCTTGATAAGGACAAGGTAATTAAATTAGAAATATGCACTTCAAAAGGGCGCGCTCTCCTGACCCTGACAAAGAATTTTATGTTCCCGCAGAGCATCGTCAGAGAGAACGAACGTTTCAAGCCTAATGAAACTGTTTTAATAAAAGGCAAAAACCTGCCCGTGTTCGCGCGCAACGCGAGCATTACCGTAATCGCTCACACGAGAGCGGGCGACAGGTTCAATCTTCCGGGGCATATCGCCGTTTCGACCGAGGTTCAGCTTAACATCACGCTGACGCAGGTGGAAGCCGAGCTGATTCCCGACCGTCGTCGCTTTTATAAAATCGCGATGGAAATCCCCTGCGTACTGACTTCAATCACCCGCGGAACCAAGCACGTAGACGTTGACCCGCATATTCCGTTCGTAATACAGGATATTAATATCGGCGGGGTTTTTCTCGGGAACAGCGAGCAGGTTGAGCTGAAGCGGGACGACATGGCGGCTCTCGTTATAACCGAGGGGCTCGGGAACATGGAGTTCGTAGCTAAGGTTTTAAGAGTAAAAAAAGACGACGACGATATTGTTTTAGGCTACGGCTGCAGCTTCCTCTTCATGAACGCACGCCAAGAGGAATTAGTTGCGAAATACATAAACGAGATTCAATTGAAGCAGCGCGCGCTCGAAAAGGCGGAAGCCGACGAAATCGTAGATGTCAGCAGATTTATCTAAATTAAGGAGTAAATCATGAAAATAGGATTAAAACCGCTGTTAAGCTTAGTTTTATTAGTCTCGATATTAGTTCCGGCGGGGGTCGCGGTGGCTGTCGGGGTTTCGGCGACGGCAGGGCAGAACAGAAAAATCATCACAGCCGAGATTGAAGCACTGAGCTATGCGCAGGCTGTCGGGCTTGACGTAATCGTTGACGAATGTGTGACGTCGCTGCAGTCGCTTGCACAGTTTGAGGAAATCAAGCTCGCCGCAACAGGGAACTACAGCGAGGTTAAGGACGAGGTCACCCGCTTGTTTGAAAGCGTGACGACTGTCAGCCCGCACCTGCTTAATATTATCGTGAGCAACGCCGAGGGTCATGTGTTTATTGACTCGTTCGGAGGCTTCGGTTATATGTTTGATGAATATTTAGAAGCCGACGCGCTGAACCGTAACGAAACCGCTATGTCTGATATAAACTTAGACGATAATACCTTTTCGATTTACACCGCTATATCCGAGGAGGAAATCGTTCACGGCTATGTCTGCATGATTTTCTCGGCTGAAATCTTCAAAAATTACCTCAGAACCAGAGGCTTGTTTGAAGATGAGGAAGGCGGAACCTTCTTCGTGACCGACAGAAAAGGCACCGCGCTTTGGCTTTACGACAACCCTGTTACGCGGATTTCGCAGTTTACCTCGCCTGTGCTTGCAGAAATTGTAAATAATACAATCACAATAAGGCGCGATGTGGATTCGGGGCGGCTCACTAACAGCACATATATCGGCGCATACGGCACAATCAACGGAAACAAAAACAGCGTAGTGAACGGCTGGTACTGGTACGGGGCGTACCCCGCGGCTTCAATCACGGCAGTTCCGCTTATCGTCGGCATGGCAGTGGTGGTTATAGCGGGAATGTGCGCTATATCTATAGTTTTCGCTTTTTCAATCGTTCGCCGCGTGACCTCGCCGCCGCATGACGTTATCGAAAAAATGCGCAGGATAAACGAGGGCGACATGAGCGAGCGGCTCGTCGTTAAGGGCACGGACGAATATGCTTATATCTCCGATTCGTTTAATGATATGCTTGACGAGGTTTTAATCAGCGGGGAAATGCACATGACTATTTCTCAGCTGTCCGACAATATGCTGTTCGAGTGGGACTTCAAGAAAGGCGTGCTCTTCGTTTCCGATAATTTCAAGGAAATGTTTGAAATCGAAACCGAGCAGGCAACGCTGATGAACGGCAGATTCATAGAAGCGATTATGGACAAAGAAGACGCCGAGCGTTATAAAGTGGATATTAACAAGCTGTTCAGAAATAAAGGCTCTATGAACGGCGAGTATCAGGTAACAACGAAGTTCGGAAGCATGATTTGGATTTCCGTCCGCTCGCACTGCGTGCTTGACCGCTCGGACGAACTGACGAGAATCGTCGGCGTTGTAACTAACATCAACAGCGAAAAGCTTCTCTCCTTGCAATTATCCGAGCGCGCAAGCTACGACTTCCTTTCCGGGCTGTATAACCGTCAGACCTTCATGCGTGAGCTTCAAGCGGAGATTACAAGAACTGCAACCAGCCGCGTAGGAGTAATATTCATAGACGTTGACGACTTTAAATTTATCAACGACACCTACGGTCACGATACGGGCGACGAAATTATCAAGCGCGTCGCAGACATTATAAAAGAAAAGCTCGGAAGCGCAGGCTTCGCGGGGCGTTTCGGCGGCGACGAGTTCGTCATGTGCGTAACAGACGAGAAGACATTAGACGAAATAGGCGAATTAGCGACCGGCGTGCTTCAGCTGTTTGATAAGGGCTATGAAGCTGTAAAATACAATGTAACTCTTAAAATTAAAGCGAGTCTCGGCATTGCGATTGCTCCCGAGCATGGCAGGGATAACGAAAGCCTGCTCGCCGCCGCTGACGAAGCGATGTACTTCGTTAAGAAAAACGGCAAATGCAACTATCATATTTATAATCCCGAGGATAGCGTGCTGACGGAACTTATGCATTCAATATAAAAAGGCGGACGTAAAATGGCGAAGATTATAGCGGTAACAAATCAAAAAGGCGGCGTCGGGAAGACGACTGTCTGTGCGGGGATTTGCGGGTGCTTATCCGCAATGGGCAAAAGCGTCCTTGCGATTGACCTTGACCCGCAGGGGAATTTAAGCTTCTCGCTCGGTGCGGAGTCGGAGGACGCCTATACTATATATAATGTGTTCAAGGGCGAGGTTGACCTTTATGACGTCATAAGGCACACCGAGAGCTGTGACGTTGTCTGCTCGAATATTCTGCTTTCGGGCGCGGAGCTTGAGCTTACTTCAATCGGCAGAGAGCATATTCTCAAAGACCAGCTTGACCAGCTTTCCGCCGACTACGACTATGTTGTAATCGACACGCCGCCCGCACTCTCGATTCTCACAATTAACGCTTACACCGCCGCGAACTGGCTTGTAATCCCTATGATTCCCGAAATACTCAGCTTACAAGGGCTTTCACAGCTTAAAGAAACAATTTTCGCGGTTAAGAAATATTTCAACAACGCGCTCGAAGTTCGCGGGATTCTGCTTAATCAATACAACCCGCGCTTGATTCTAACCAAAGAAGTTGAGGAGCTTTCGAGCCTTGTCGCAGAACAGCTTGACACAGATGTATTTGAAACGAAAATCCTCAAAAGCGTGACGCTTGCCGAAGCCCCCGCGCACGGCAAGACGATTACAGACTACGCGCCCCGCTCAAAGTCAGCGGCGGAGTTCCGCGACTTGACCTGCGAGATTCTCGGTATTGACAAGCCCAAACGCGTGGAAAAGAAATTAGGGCGCGGCAGACCGCGGAAGTATCCGCGACCTGAGGAAATTGTTTAATGTCAGAGTATTATATGAGTTTTATTCCGGACAATCCGAGCTACAAGTTAGATACAACAAGCATTGAATTAATTAAGAAGCTTAGCTTTTATTCAAATTATTATAACGAAGAGGATAATATAGTAATTGAAGTTAGTGATGTTATTCAATTTGCAGATTGCGGCGGGAATTTAGAAGAAGCTTTGTGCCCGTTTTGCAAAGTCTCCGCTTTGGACTGGTGGGGAGATGCGATGGGCTCGGTTTATTCAGAAGAGAGCGGCTTTGAAGATTTAAACGTCACTACTCCCTGCTGCCAAAAGGCTGTGTCATTAAACGACCTTGACTACAGCTTCCCGCAAGGCTTTTATAAATCTATTATTAGAATAGATTTATTGTTTAAAATAAACCTTGATTTTTCTGATAAGCAGGTCTGCAACAAAATCTGCGAAGAACTTTATAAAATAACGAATACTACATGGCGTGTTATTCATGCGAGATATTAAATCCGAAGGTGTGTAAATGCCCAGAAACAATAAAACTTCAAATGTTTTGAAGCTTTTGAATTTAAAAGAATATTTCGACATAGGGGACGATGGCAATCGTCCCGCGCCGAATGTAGGGAACGACGCCAGCGCACTGCGCGCGGCGTCTCCGTTAAAATTTTCCGAAACCGACGGTGCGCCGGGGGCGTCGCACCCTACACTTGAACGCCCGCGCCGTCCGCGCAAAAACATAACCAAGCACATGAAGCTTGAAAAGCTGTCGGAATCCGTGGGTGAAAACCCCGCCTTAAAGGCAATCACCGAAGAAAAAAACGCCGAGCCCGAAGAAATCATCGAGCGTGTTTTTATTCGCCCTTCGGAGTCTATTTCCGAGCGGCAGATTGTCAGCGTGCCGCTTCTGCTTATATTAGAACAGCTCGGAACGGCTGTCGAGCGGTTCAACGCCTGCGCTTGCGATGAGTGCCTGCGCGGGATTACCGACAGGGCTTTAGACTTAATGCCGCCGATGTATATTCGCGTGGTTAATGCCGCAGACGAAAACGAGGTCAATCGGCTGATAAAGGAGCGGCGACCGGAGGTTATAAGAATACTTGCGAAAATCTGCATAGCGGCGAATAAGAAGCCTTTTCATGATGAGTGAATCCCTCTGTTAAAAAGCAGAGGGGTTTTTTGTGCATTTCGCCGAAATTGCAAAAATATGTAAAGTTAGCTTGACATTTCAAAAGCTTCGTGTTATTATTAATGTAAAGCAGGCTTTACATTAAATGTAGGGACGCCATTAATGGCGTCCGTTATTCCTACAAATTGCCTTGGGAGGGATTCCGTGAAAAACAAACTCGAAGAAATCCGAAAACAGCAAAGCATAACGCAAGACGAGCTCGCCTTGACGCTCGAGGTTTCAAGGCAGACGATTATCTCGCTTGAAAAAGGCAGGTATAACCCATCGATTATTCTTGCGTTCAAAATCGCGCGGTATTTTGAAATGAGCATTGAGGAAATATTTATTTTTGAGGAGGAAATGAAATGAAAGACAAAATCAAGAAAGAATTAAAATCGCTTATAGTTTTATTAATAGTCGGCGTTGTCGCCGGTGTAGTTACGGGGGTGTTTGTGGCTTTTGATATTATAGACCCGCCCGAAAATGCACGCGAAATAAATTGGTGGCTTATCGGAGGCTTGATTTTAGGCGGGGCGGTTTTGTTTATTGTTCCGACAGTTATTTTAGAGCTTGCAAAAAAGCGCAACAAGCAAATCGCAATCGAAGAAAAAGACGAACGGAATCTCGCCGTTAGAGGAATCGCCGCTTTTCAAGCGTGGCTTTTTAACATCGGGCTTATTACCGCTGTGATTATCTTCTGCGTTCTTACAGGCTATGAGCCGCCGACACTGCCGCTTTTAAGCATTATAGCAATCGCAAATGTTGTCTTTGCGCTCGCTGCTATGGTTTATTATCAGAAGAAGATGTGAAACAGAAAAACTCCGCTGAACAGCGGAGTTTTTGTTATGCACTGGTTTTTTTCATGATTTCTGCGATTTCTGCGATTTTTTTAGCATCTCTTATATATTCTAAATTATCCACAGTTTCTTGCATTTTATTAACTTTAGCTATAAGTGTATTATGCATATTAGTTTGCTCTTCTAATATTTCTTCCAACATAGATGTTATTTCTTTTCCAAATTCCATAAGATTACCCCTGCTTTGTCATTAACTAAAGTATATCATACTTTCTACCCCTTGTCAAGATACGCCTCCAAGAACCCTCTCGCCGTCCTCAGTGGTTCTTCACCCTTTACAAGCTTTACACTAACCTTATATTTCCCCGTAAAGTCAAGCGAAACCCGCTCGCCCATTGCGGCGACAGCGCGGCTCACGCTCTCCATGTCGGGCTTATCATTAAGGATTTTCAAGACTGCACCGTCTTGCAGTATTTCTTTGATTCCCGCCTCGCCCGCCAAGTTGCGCACCTGCGCGGCTTCAATCAGCCCGACTACAGACGCAGGCGGCTCGCCGTAGCGGTCGATTAACTCATCGGTAACATCAAGCGCGTCCTCGTTATTGCGGATTTCCGCGATTCGCTTATAGCACCAAATCCTCTGCGCCGCACTTGAAATATAATTCTCGGGGATAAAGGCGTCCATTTTCACATCGATTAACGCTTCTTCGCGAATTGGCGATTCCTCACCCTTCTGCTCGGCAACTGCTTGATTGAGCAGCTGCAAGTACATATCATAGCCCACCGCGCTCAAATGCCCCGACTGCCGCGCGCCGAGGATTGAACCTGCGCCCCGTATTTCTAAGTCGCGCATTGCAATATTAAAGCCCGAGCCGAACTGCGTGAACTCGCGAATCGCGTTTAATCTTTTTGTGCTTATTTCGGTCAGCACTTTCCCGCGCTTAAACGTGAAATAAGCATACGCGCGTTTGTTCGTCCGTCCAACGCGCCCGCGAAGCTGATGCAATTGCGCGAGTCCCATGTGGTCGGCGTTTTCAATAATAAGCGTGTTGACGTTCGGGACATCAACGCCTGTTTCAATGAGCGTAGTGCAAACAAGTACGTCAATCTCGCCGTCTAAGAGCTTGCGCCAGACCTCGAGTAGCTCGTCCTCGTTCAGCTTGCCGTGTGCTATGCCGATTTTAGCTTCGGGGCAAACCGAATGAATTTTCGCCGCGCAGTCTAAAATCGTCTCAATGCGGTTATGAATATAATAAACTTGACCGTTTCGGCGCAGTTCCTTGTTAATAGCCTGCGCGACAACGCCGAGGTCATGCTCGATTACATAAGTCGTCACGGGCTGTCTGTCCTGTGGCGGTGAGTTAATTACGCTCATGTCGCGGATTCCGCTCATAGCCATATTGAGCGTCCGCGGAATCGGCGTGGCTGACAGCGTCAGCACATCTACGCCGCTGAACGCTTCCTTGAATTTTTCCTTGTGATTAACGCCGAAACGCTGTTCTTCGTCGATAATTACAAGCCCTAAGTTGCGGAATTCAACATCGCTTTGCACTATTCTGTGCGTGCCTATTACAAGGTCAACTATGCCTTTTTTAAGCTTTTCGAGAATCTGCCGTATTTCCTTCGCGCTCCTAAAGCGTGAGAGTAGTTCTATGTTTATCGGAAAGCCGCTCATGCGCTTGATTGCAGTTTGATAATGCTGCCACGCAAGCACTGTCGTCGGGCAGAGCAAGGCGCATTGCCGCCCGTCCATAACGCACTTGAACGCGCCGCGAAGCGCGACTTCTGTTTTCCCGAAGCCCACGTCGCCGCAGAGCAGTCTGTCCATCGGCTTCGCAGTCTGCATATCGGCTTTGATTTCCCGGGTACAGCGGAGCTGGTCGTCGGTTTCGATATAGCTGAAATGCTCCTCGAACTGCACCTGCTCGCTGTTATCGCGCGGGAACTTATGCCCCGTGCTTTTAAGACGCTTTGAATACAGCGCGATTAACTCCTCCGCAAGCTCGTCCGCGGCGGCTTTTGCTTTTGCTTTGGTTTTAGCCCATGTGTCCGAGTGAAGCTTGTTCAGCTTCAGCGACACGCTGTCGGTATTGCCGATATAGCGCGAAATCATGTCAAGCTGCGTGACGGGAACATAAAGCACGTCTGTTCCTGCGTATTTAATTTTGATGTAGTCCTTGCTGACCTCTTCGCTCGTAAGCTTCGTTACGCCCTCGAAGATTCCTATGCCGTAATTCTGATGAACTACGTAATCGCCTGCGTTTATGTCGGTGAGACTGCGGATTTCTTCGCCGCGGCGTTTCTTCTTTTTCGGACGGTGAATTATTTCGGGCGATTGATAATCGCCCCTACCGGAAGACTTCGCCAAGCTTAACATAACGCACTTCGCGTCGGCGTAATCGTAGCCTGCGCCAACAGTCCCCGCAAGAACATACGCGCGCTTCGCGTAGATTTTCTTAGGGTCAACCGAGAAGTCAACAGGAAAGCCGTCGTCCTTTAAGTCCTGTGCCAACGTCCGCGCGGCTTTTTCAGTTCCCGCGAAGACAACGACAGCGTAGCCTTTCTTGAAATATTCCGTAAGCTCCGAGCAGAGAAGCTTATATTCGCCGCTCCAGCTTGAAAGCTGATTCGCGCGGACGCTTAGAATTTCAGCTAACTGCAATCCGCCGCCCCGCATGAACGTATCGAAATAGGCGCGGATTTTACTCTGCGAGATTTCCTTGAACTCGCCGCGCGTAAGCATGAATTTGTCTTTTCTTTTTATGCTGCCGTTTTCGACTGCGATTTTCAAGTCTTCCTCATGCCGAATCGAAGCCGCGCGATAGCTTTCCGCGCAGTTGACGCTTTCTAAAACTATGCAATTCTCTGCATAGTCGAATAATGATGACGTAGGGGCGCGCATTGCGCGTCCGTCAGCGAGGTGGTTTTCAAAACACGGCGCAATCTGTATCGGGCGGACAGGGTCGTCCGCCCCTACGCGCCGTTGCGTTTCTTTATCGAAAAAGCCTATATTGTCCGCCGTATCGCCCCAAAACTCAATGCGCACGGGGCTTTCGTTATTAGGCGCGAAGATGTCAACAATCGCGCCGCGCACCGAAAACTGCGCGACTCCCTCAACCATATCGCACCTTGAAAAGCCCATGCTTACAAGCTTTTCTTTTAAGTCTTCTAAGTTTATTTCATCGCCCTGCTTGATTGAAACAGTCTGCGCTTTTAAGTCTTCGGGCGAAATTGTCAGCTGCCCTGCGGCTTCAGGCGTGGCGATGATTATTTTAGGTTTATTGCTCAAAACGTGCAATCTTCTGTATTCGTATTCTTTTGAGCCCGTTTCAAAAGTGCCTAAGTTCAGGTCTTTTGCGGGGTAGACAAGTGAAGTTTGCGCATTCGTGAAGGTGTTTATATCCTCGGAAAGGCGCATTGCTTCGCTTTCGGTTTCGGTTAACACCAGTAGGGGACGGCGTCCTCGACGTCCCGTAGATTTTGCATTTTCGATTTCATTTAACGGGACGTCGAGGACGCCGTCCCCTACAGCCAACGCCGCTAAAAAATGCGCCTTGTGAATGTGCGAAAGCCCCGTTGCCAATGTAGGCAGGGGGTTATCACTGTTAATATTACGAGCTAAGTGCCGGAATTCCGGCACTTGCTCGGCTACGTTGCGGAAAAAAGTCATGTTAAATTTTATGTTACCCTTCTGTCCTGTCCGTATTCAATCAAGCGGACAATGACGGGAATAAGCACAAGATTGAGCCCGAGCTCTACAAGGAAGTTAATGCCGACCATGCTGAAGAAGATGAAGGTCGTGCTGCTTTCTATTCCGCCTGCCCACTCGGAAATAAGCGGCAGGAAAAATAAATACGAGCCGACAATGAAAACACCTGTGTTTACAATCGGGCAGATTATGCCCGCGCACGCCGCCGCGACTGTCTTGCTTTTGCTTGCGAGCAGCTTGTAAACGAAGCCTGCCGCTGTCCCTGCGAGCAAGCCCTTGGCGAGGACGACTAAGATTGTTCCCGGTGCGTTGAAGACTAAAAACAGATTCGCGTCGCCCGAGATTAAGACAGCCGCTCCGAAAGCAAGCCCGAGCCACGCGCCCGCGTGCACGCCGATGATTGCCGCGCCGACTGTTATCGGAAGTAAAACGAGCGAAATAGTAAATGCGGGGAACATAGGTCTCATTGCGATTGCAATGATTTGCAGTATGACGACGATTGCCGTCAGTACGCCGAGCTGTACAAGCATGAGCGTACGTTTCTGAATCGCTCTGCTGTTTTCTTTGTTTGCCATGTTTGGTTCCTTTCTTGCTGTCGCCCCATTAAGGGTGCAACGCGTTTTTTTTATGTATAATTCGCAGTCCCTGTGAAACAAGGTGCGGATTAACCTCGAAGCTTCGCTCACAATACGGCTTTATTACCGCGGCGTTCCCGCCTGTCGCAACGACTGAGCAGTTTTCGCCGATTTCTTTCTCAAAGCGAGCGATTAAACCGTCTAACATACAGCCCACGCCGTTCAACACGCCCGAGCGGATACAGTCAACCGTGTTCGTGCCGATAATGCTTTGGACAGCAGTATCAGAGCCGACGAGCGGAAGCGCGGCTGTCCCTTCTGCCATAACCTCAAAGCTGAGCTTTACACCCGGCGAAAGCGTCCCGCCAATTAGCGCGCCGGTTTTGTCAAGAGCCATTACTTTTATAATAGTCCCCATGTCTATAACTATGCAGGGCATTGCATATAATTCCTTCGCCGCCACCGCGCCGCAGGCAAGGTCCCCGCCAAGGCTCGAAGGGTCGTCGATTTTAATGTTCAGCCCTGTTTTTACCCCGGGCTCAATCAGCAAGGCTTTAAGCCCGAACAAGTCCTCGACAGCCGCTTTAATCTGCGTGGTAACAGGCGGCACAACAGAGGAAATAATCACGCCTTTTACGCAGTCCCGGTCAACGCCGCGCAGCTTGAAAATATCCATGAGCGTAATAGCATACTGGTCAGCCATGCGCGCGGAATCAGTGTTTATACGCGCCTCAAAGACAGGGCAGTCGCCGTCAAAAACCGTAAAAACCGTATTAGTATTCCCAGCGTCAACAGTTAAAAGCATATATTCTGCCTTTCAGAGTTAATTAATTGTACATTGTACATTGTCAATTGTTAATTGTCAAAGCGTGCCCGGTCCGAACGGCGGCGTAAAGTTAAAGCCGTCATCGTCTTCTTGCGGGACGCTGAGGACATCGTCCCCTACAGCGGATTCGCTTTCATCAATTGCGAAGTCCTCTTCCTCGGCGAATTCATCGAAAGTTCCCTCGAACTGCGATTCTTCCGTTACAGTGAACTCAAACTCCTCGAAAACCTCGTCGTAATTCCAAGGCGGAGGAGTGTGAAGGGAGGGTTCAGACGGGACGCTGAGGACATCGTCCCCTACATTAGGTTCTTCTTCTGGCACAAGGAAATCCTCAAGCTCCTCTTCAAGCGAGAAGAGCGGCTCTGCCTGCGCTTCAGCGACTACGGGCTGTGCGTCTTCTATCGGCGTGACCTCGGTGATTTCAAATTCTTCTTCATACGAGTCTGATATATCGCCCGAGAAGGACTGCTCAAGCTCCTCGCGTTCCTGCATTAGCTCTAACTCTAACGCCCTTCTGCGCGCCGCGAAGTCAATCTCTCCCATAGTAGGCGGCGGGGGCGCGGGTTCGTCTTCCGGTAAGCTAAGGTCGATTTCGGGCATACTTAAATCGTCAAGCTCTATGTCGGGCTCTTGCGGGACGTCGAGGACGTCGTCCCCTACAACGGGAAGCATATTAATTTCGGGCGGGACTAAGTCGTCAAGCTCGATGTCGGGCTCTTCCTGCGGTTCAACGTCAAGCGTTACCTCCGGCACAGGCAGGAAGCCGTCGTCTATTTCGATGTCGGGTTCATTCCCCTCTGTGGAGGGGTGCCCGAAGGGCGGGGTGGTTTCAAATTCATCTTCTTCAAGCGGGACGCTGAGGACATCGTCCCCTACGTCGGGTTCTTCTTCTTGCGGGACGACAGGGTCGTCGTCCCCTACATCGGGTTCAGCGTTTATTTCCGCGAAGTCAGCCGCTATGCTTTCAAAGGCTTCATCACTGCCTAAAATCAGTTCTTCCTGTGGTTCTTCTTCAATTGTCAATTGTCCATTGTCAATTGTTAATTGTTCGTCGTCTTCCGCGAAGAAGGATTTCGGCATGAAAGAAGCAGGTTCGGGCTCCGGCTCGAGCACGGGCTCAGACGGAATCTCCCCGAAGAAGTCGTCGAGTTCGGGTTCGGGTGTAGGGGCAGACGACTCTGTCTGCCCGTCATCAAGCAGTTCTATTTGCGGGACGCCGAGGACGTCGTCCCCTACATTAGATTCTTCCGCTATTTCAAATTCAAACTCGTCAAAGTCTTCAATCGTGAGCTGTTCATTGTCTTCTTCGTCTTGCTCCTCGTCTTCTGCTCTTGTTTTCTTCGTCTTTGTATAAATCACGCAAAGAATTATGAAGATAATCAAGCCGCCGCCCGAAAGGAACAGCGCAATCGGATAGCCCACAGCCGAGTATTTCATTTCAATTACGTGCGTCCCTGCAGGGAGCTGAATCCCAATTAGCGAGCCGAGAACCGTAACGGGCTTGATTTCCCGCCCGTCAATCGTAATCGTCCAGCCGGGCTCAGCAGGAATCGTAGTGAGCAGTAACCTTTCGGTATCAGCGAAAACGTCGATTCTTAGGTTATTTGCCGAGCGCATAGTAACAGCAGTCTGCGAATTGAGTGCGTGCAAGGAGTTAATCGCCGCGCCGTAAAGCTCGCTGTCCATATAAGCGAACTGCGCGGTTTTATAATACAAATCCTCTCTGTGAAGCGTTAGCGTTACTGTGAACAGCTCGCCCGCGCTGAATTCGCCGAGGTTCATAATGCAGTAGTCGTCGTATTCAAAGTAGCTCCCGCGCCAGTCGTTGTGAACAACTGCGCCTTCCTCGTCTATGCGCTGAACCAAGACGCTCGCGCGTCTTTCGTGCGCCGTCGGTAGCCACATGAACACCGCGCCGTCAGCCTCTGCGGTTATGTTGTAATGAATCTTCGAGCTTTCAAAGGGTGTGCCTGTCGCGTGATAGGAGACGTGCCCGTCGGTTGTCCCGCCCTCTGTGATATTCTCGACAGTCTTTTCGATGTTTTCCGCGCCGATAGTTCTGATATATTCAACCACTCTCGGCTCGCCGAGCATAGTTGAAAGCAGGCGGTTCTGCCGTCTGAAAAGGTGAACATCGTCAGTCGGGTATTCATCAAGATTCAAGGTCATCAGCCTTGTGTCTGTAAGATAGGCAATCGGCAACGCGGTTTCGTTGTGTGTAATCGTCAGCACGCCGTCAGCGAGGGGCTGTCCGTAGCTATAGCTGCTGTGCGACATGATATAACGCACGCCGAATAAGTCATTAACAAGCGGCGTTGCGCCGCTGTAGCGCGTGTAATGCCCGCGCGAGGTCAGCCCGAGCTTGCCGAGCAGGTTAACAGGTGCTTCGTTAAAGGTACTCGCGCTGTGCGAAAAGCCGTACATACCAAGAGCAATCGGGTCATTCACCATGCGGTGGAAGTCCTTTTCAATGCGATAAAAGCCGTCGTCAGCCTCTTTAATTTCATTTACCGCTTCCCTCATCGGAATCACGAAATCCGTGTAGGTAGCGCGGTCAGAATAAGATATATCCTCGTCCTGCTTATTTAAGCTCGTGTGCGTATTATAGAAAAGCTCTAACGCGACCACCACGCCGACTGTAACAGCGAGCGCGGTTTTCCCGAAGCGCTTGTTCTTGTTGCAGAGCAGAATGATTGTCAGAACTACTATGATTAACAGCGCGGGAATGACTACAGTTGCGTTGTCGAACAACTCACGTCCGCCGTTGCCGAGCGTCGCGTCAAAGGTATCGCGGCTCTCAAACAGCACTAAAAGCCCGAAGATTCCGAGCGCGGACATTCCAATCGTGCGCCGCGAGAACTGCCGAAGCTTCTCGAAAACCTCCGCGCCCCACGTTATAAGCAAAAACGAAAGCATAAAGCTGTAGCGGTAAGGGAGCCAGTTTGGAACTTGAAAACCGTGCATAACAGTGTCAACCGGCGTATAATACATACTCAGAATCAGAACTAATGCTAAAACCGCGCCCACTGCTCTTTTTCTGACGGAAATTACTTTTTCTTTTCCTGCAAAGAAGAACAAAGGCAGAAGAATCAGCACTAATGTTCCGCTGTAAATCGCTGGCAGGCTTTCGTTGCGGACAGTATCGTAAGTATTCGGGAAGACCTTACGCGCAAGGTCAGCAAGAATGAAGTTCGTCTGCCCGAAGAAGTCGGTGTTAAGCTCGCCGCCGGGCGTCATGAAGGGCGAGGTGAAGTCGGATTTTCCAAGCTGCAGCGAGCTGTAAACCGGAATAAGTATAAAGCTCGCCATAAGCACGGCAGTCGCCGCGGAAATAGCGAACAAGCCTATTTTCATAAACACTGCGCCGACGTCGGGATTGCTGTTAACAAGCGTGCCGTCCTGCTCTGAGTAACGCGAGGAAATCAAGAAGCAGATGAAATACAACGCCGTGAAAATCCCGAGCATATACCCGATATAGAAGCAGGTCACAAAGCTGTAAAACAGCGCAATTATAAGCAGTCTGTACCGTCCGTGCTTGACTAAAGCTTCAACGCCGTAAATCACAAGCGGCAAGGCTAAAACGCCGTCAAGCCACATAGGGTTCATCGTCTGCACGATTACGTAAGCACAAAGCGCGTACATCATCGAGAAGACAACCGCAGTCCCTGCGCTGTAATTCCTTCCCCGCTTGAGATAAACCGCCATACAAACTCCGATAGTGCCGACCTTTGCAATCAGCATGGTTAAAATGCCCTCGGTTATGTATTCGCGCGGAAACAGCCAGACAAGAAGATTAAAAGGACTCGCTAAGTAGTAGCCGAAAATACCTAAGAATTCACCCGAAAGGCTTCTGCTCCAGGAATAGAAAAGGCTCTGACCGCCTGCAAAAACATCGTGCATATAATCGAAGTAATAGACATACTGCCCGTTTAAATCAAGCGCAAGCACCGAAGCCTCGCCGAACGGATAAACCTTGAACAGCGCGTAAGAAACAAACAGAATCACAGCCGGCAAAAAGAACGCCGCTAAATAAAACGGGTTCTCCTTAAACAGCCACTTCAGCGGGTTTACTTTATTTTTCATCGGCTTTATACCGTCCTCGTTATCGGAAACAAGGACGCTCCCTTTCTCGTTAAACAGCCATTTTTGCTTTTGATTCTCACTGTTCATGTTTTTCAAATCCCAATTCCTGCGTTACTATAAAACGCGGTCTGAACTTTATTTCCTCGTAAATCTTGCTGATATAATATCCGATAATCCCGAGCCCGAGCATAATCACCGAGCCCGTAATTAAAACCAAAATAATAACCGTCGTGAAGCCCTCGGCGGAAACGCCGTTTAGGTACTGCACAATCGTGTTAACGCCGAGCCCGAGCGCGAAAACAAAGAAGATTAAGCCGAGCACCGTCATTAACTGCATGGGAAAATAGGTAAAGCTCGTAAGGTTCGACAGTGCGAACTTGACTAATTTGCGGAAGCCCCACTTGCTCTTGCCGTTTTCACGCTTTTGCACATCAAACTCAATCGCAGTGCGGTTAAAACCCACCCAGCTTGACAGCGCACGGAAAAACGTCAGCCGTTCGGGCATTTCGAGTAGCGCGTTTATAACCTTGCGGTCAAGCAGCTTGAAGTCGCTCGCCCGCGCCAAATCTATGTCGGAATTCGCTTTCATCGCGCTGTAGAACATTTTCGCGAAGAGCTTGTAGAACAGATTTTCGTTTCCCCTTGTCCGCTTCACCGCTTCAACGACTTCAAAGCCTTGCTTCCATAATTTGCACATTTCGGGGATTAAAGCGGGCGGGTGCTGTAAATCGCAGTCGATAATGACTGCCGCTTCGCCCTTTGCGCGCTTCAGCCCTGCGAAAATCGCGCCTTCTTTCCCGAAGTTGCGGGAAAATCGCACGCCTTTTATGCAATCTTCTTCGGTTGACAGCACGGAAATTTCACGCCACGTCGCGTCTGTTGAGCCGTCGTCAACGAAAATCAATTCATAATCAAGCTTTTCAGCGGTCAGAATCGAGCTTAAAACTCCCGCCGCTTTTCTTATGTTTTCTTCTTCGTTGTAGGCGGGAATGATTACTGATAACATAGTTCACCAATTCATAATGCATAATGCATAATGCATAATTAGTTTTTAATTTAATTATGAATTATGAATTATGAATTATGCATTTTACTGTATTGTTTCATTTCGTTTATAAAATTCAAGGTTTCCGCTGCTTGTCCGCACTGTAAACCTTAACGGGTTTGCGCCTGAAACTAAGTACATATCGCCCTCATGAGCGTGATATTCTCTGCGAAAAAAGTCTGATGTAAGCCTGCCTGTATCGGTCAGAAAAGTAAGATTAACAGCGGCTTTTTCGGGCATTGTAATGCGAACCTCGCCCGACTCGGCTTCAATTGCACAGGCGTCGGTAAAGTTCGCGAACTCCGCGTCAACACTGCCCTGCCGCGTGCTTACGGTAATCAGCCCTTCTATTCTGTGAAGCTTTATATCGCCCGAACGCGAGGTCGCGCTCATAAGCTCTGTGTAAATATTCTCGGCGTAAATCCCGCCTGAAGCCGTTGTCAGCTTGATTTCCCTGTAGGTCTCGCGCGGAAGCCAAACGGTCATTTTGTAGTTCAGAACATCGCGGCTGAACAGCGAAAGCGTGAAGTCCTCGACGCGGCTGATTTGAATTTCGTACTCGTCGTATTCGATAATCAGCGCGGTTTCGCCGATGTATTCAACGATGATTTTCTCGCCGCCATAGGTGTAAACCTCAAGAGGTATATCCGCCGCGTTAACGCTGATGAACAGCGAGGTTAACTCGATTTCCCGCCGCTCTCTGTGAACAGTTGAGCTCCAGCCGAACAGCGGCTCTGCAAACAACTGCATAAACAAAGCCAACACACCGCAAATTACTGCAAGGCAGGCGAAAATCCAAAACAGCTTAACAGCCGGTCTTGCTTTGTTTAAGCCTTTTATATGCATGAATCTTATGCGTTTTATTAAGTTTTTCACGAGAAAATCTTCTCCACAGATGAATTAAAACGTCTGATTATTTTAGGGCAAAGAATGAAAAGCGCGGAAGCAATTGCGAGCGCGACAAAAACGCCGAAAAGCCCCGTAAACAGCATAGCGTGCGGCGCGAGGTCGGTTGCTATATTACGCAGAATCCCGACTATGCAGCCGAGCGCAATCAAAACCGAAAGCGAGCCCGTCGCCGATAAAACAATCACAAGCAGGACAGCCGCCGCAACCAAAAGCAATACAAAAACCGCTGATAGCACGGTTTTGACGAGCATGAAGCAATTCACAATACACGTCTCCTCATTATTGCTTTTATTATACTATATTTTAATGGGGTTTGTCAAGTAGGCTACATCCGCAACGCGTCAATCGGCTTCATGTTCGCGGCTTTGAGCGCGGGGTAAACCCCGAACAGCCCGCCGAGCAACAGCGAAAACAATACAGGTGACAGGAAACGCCAGGCATTGAACTCAAACATAATGCCGAGAATTCCGCTCCCTGCGAGCGAAACCAACAACGCCGCTACGCTTCCCGCCGCACTGCCGAATAGTGCAATCAGCGCGCTCTCGGACAGGAATTCCCGCATTATATCGAAGTTGCAGGCACCTACGGACTTCTTGATTCCTATTTCCCGCGTGCGCTCGTTTACGCTGACAAGCATAGTCGTCATGACCGTTAAGCCTGCGACAAACAGCGAAATCCCTGCGATTACCGACAGCGCGAAGGTCACTGTTCCCATTATGCCCTGCAGTTGATTTTTCTGCTGTAATAAATTCGACGCGATTAAGTCCTGCTCTGTGTTTAAGCCGCCAAGCTTGGCTTCAATCCGCTCGGTCGTAGCCGGCTGAACGCTGTCAGCCTCGGGCGTTAAAAGCACTGCGATTTTGTCATAGGTTTCCCGCCCTGTAAGGCTTTGCATAGTCGAAAACGGCAGGTAAACAAAGTCGGGGATAATCCCCGCAAGTGCAGATTGAAGCACGCTCAGCCCCGAATTAGCCACGCCGACAATCTCAAACTCGCGGTATTCACCGCCGACGAGCAGGCTTATATTTTTGCCGACAATATTACTTCTGCCGTAGGTTTTGAGCGCGATTTCCTCGTCGATTACGCAGACGAAGGCGTTTGAAATTATATCCCGTGCGTCAATCAGCCGCCCGTGCAAAGGGTTCAGCGAGATGATTTCCCGCGCATCGCTGTTAATTCCCCAAACCAAGCAAGACAGATTTTTTTGCAGAATTTCCGCCCGCCCGTTAGCGGACATCAGCGGCATAGCCTTGTCTACGCCTGTGATTGCGCCGAGCGCGATTATGTCGCTGTCGTCAAGGTTTGCGGCTGTGTTCGTCTGCCGCGACTGCACTAAAACCGTGTTGATTCCCATGTTTTCTAAGATTTCTGAGACCTGCCCTGCGCCTGTCGCGCTGATTTGTGAAATCAGCGCGACTGCGAACGCACCGACGGCAATCCCTGTCATAGTCAGGGCTGAGCGGGTTTTACTGCGGAGGATATTTTTGAGTGCGGATTTGTTTATGAGCATTAAGATTCCATCGCTTTCACCAGCATATTTTCCGAATAGCGTTCCGGTCTGACAATCAATTCATCGCCCTCGCGAATCCCCGCGAGCAGCTCCGCGCCCTCCGCGAGCTCGATTCCCGTGAGAATATCGCGCCTAAGCGCAGTATTCCCCGCCAAAATAAAAACATATTCGCCGCGCTTGTCTTGATTAATCGCGCTGTACGGCACGATTAGCATTTCCCGCGACTCGCCCACGTTAATCACGGCTTCTGCAGTGTATCCCGCACGTATAAACTCGTCGGGGTTGACAGCTATTTCGTCTATGTTATTGAGCTCAAGAATCACGTCCACGACCGTTTCTGTTATGCCGCCGATTTCCTGCTGACGGGCGAAGTCTGCGATTTCCAAAACCTCGGCAGTGTAGATTCCATCGCCGATTGCCGCGCCGTAAAGCTCGGCAGGTTGACGGATTTTCACGGCGTTAATATCCCCCTCGCGGACGGCGGCAGAGAGGAAAAAGGTGTCCCCCGCGCTGTAAATTATTCCCGCGCCTCGGACTACCTCGCAATGACTTACGACGCTCGGGAAAGTTGTTTCAACCTCGGGTAGCATATTAAAGGTTGCCTGCGGCGCAATCACCGCCGCCCATGCGCCTGCTGTAACAAAAATGCCGAGAAACGCCCATTTGATGTATTTTTTCATGTAATTCACCCCCATATAATAATTATTTTGGCTAAATTTTCCCGAAATATTATGCGGATAATAAAAAATTTTCCGTTAATAATATGTATGAAAATGTAGTTTGAGGAGATTTTATGAATTTGATTATATGCAACGAAGCCTGCCGCCATCAGCAGGACGGCTACTGCGCTCTTGAGGGGAGCTCGCAGATTACCAACGCGCTGGCGTCGCCCTGCTGTTATTACGAGCAAACAAAACCAACATTAAAAGGAAAAACAGATGATAAAAATTCGCGATATATATAAAAGGTACACGATGGGAGACGGCATAATCGCCGCCCTTGACCGAGTAAATCTCGATATAAAGGGCGGCGAATTCGTTTCGATTACGGGCGCGAGCGGCTCGGGCAAAACCACGCTGATGAACATATTGGGCTGTTTAGACTCGCCGACGGACGGAAGCTATATCTTAGACGGCGAGGACGTTTCGCGTATGTCGAAGCGGCGTTTAGCCCGCGTGCGCAACCTTAAAATCGGCTTCGTTTTTCAGGGCTTCAACCTTATTCCCGCGCTGACCGCCCGCGAAAACGTGCTTCTGCCGCTGATTTACAGAAAAACGCCCGCCAGACTTCGCGAGAAGTTAGCGGACGAGGCATTAGAAATCGTTGGTTTAAGCAAACGCGCGAATCACCGACCGAATCAGCTTTCGGGCGGACAGCAGCAGCGAGTCGCAATCGCGCGGGCTATCGCGGCGAAGCCGCCGCTGATTCTTGCGGACGAGCCCTGCGGAAGCTTAGACAGCAAAACAGGCGCGGATATAATGAAAACCCTGCGCGGCTTAAACGAGGCAGGGCGCACGGTTGTGCTGATTACGCATGATGAGCGGGCGGCGGAAATGGCGGATAAAATCATACGGATTTCGGACGGGAGAATAGTTTAGGGGCGGTTAAACCGCCCCTTATAATTTACTTACGCAAACTTCAGCCTTCCTCTCGGCTGTGGAATTTCCCGTCCTATGCTCTTAGCTGTTTCGAGCCATTCGTTAATGATTACTTCTACGTTTTTTAAGGCTTCTGAAGGGGTTTCGCCGTCAGAGCTACAGCCTGCAAGCTCGGGAACCTCCGCTATAAACGCGCTGTCTTCCTCGCTCCAGTAAAGAATAATTTCGTATTTATGCATCACCGCAGCCTCCTAACTTATACTTTATAATTATGTTGCTTACGTCTTTTACCTGATATGGTTTAGCTTTACCGTTTTTTGATTGTATATTAATGATTTCTTCAACGCCGTCTTTATAAAATATATGATGACTTCCTTTAATTCTTTGGTTGAATCCAAGGCTTGCGATTAAATTACACAATTCGTCAAATTGTATGTTTTTATCACTTGTACCGCTTAGTATTTTAGATATGAATTTACCACGCTGACCCATTTATACCGCCATCCTTTTATATTCAATTCCTATTCTTCCGTTGCCCGTTTATGTATTAAGGTATCCTAATATTATTATCAAACTCAATCAGCGTTTCCGCCGCTAATCCTACCTTATTCGCTGACCATGCGTTGAAGTCAATCTCGTAGTACTTGGTGATTCTTTCCCGCGTTGTAAAATCGCTCGTGCGGACAAGCTCGTTGAACTCCGCAATGTCAGCTTCATATTGCTCCATCGCTTCTTCAAACGCGCTGAACGGAGCTTTCCCCTCTTCAAACTCGCGGAAATACAGATAATGCCCGACCTCAAAGCGCAGAACAAACCTGAACTTCCTTTGCAGCTTTATAGACATTCCCTCGTTGTGCTTGACATAAGCCTTGATTTTATCGGTCATTACAGCGAGCTCGGCAGTTTCTATTTTTGACAAGCCGTTGTCGTCTATAATTTTAACCCGCAAATCAAAAACATCTACAGGGAGGTCTTTGTTGAACTTTCTCCTGTATTTTATGTCATCTAAGAAAACCAAATCTAAGTTTTTGATTTCAAATTCGCGCGATATATTTTCAAATTCACGCATAATCGCTTCGACAATGCGTTCATATGCCGCTTCCATCTGCGCCATTTGGTTAATATCCATAAAAACCTCACAAAAACATACTTATATTCATGATACATTATATAATTCGTATTGTCAAGACATTCGGTGAAATTATACAAAAAAGCGAGAGGTTATTCAAATATTTTTAATTCGGGAATTTTTTCAGCTATGTAATCAAAATCGCGGTCATTGTGTAGCAGCGCCTCCGCGCGCATGGCTTTGTAGTCATAATTATCCGCAATTAACTGTTCATCGCTGTTAAAAAGGTCATACAAATCTTCTTGTTTATCTTTAGGTTTTATTGTTTTCATAATCATAACCCTCCTTAACAATTATACCGCAAATAATCAAAGAAGTCAACAAATCGAAAGCGGCTAAGCTTTTTCGTTTTCTTCTTTATAATTATCCAAAGCATATTCACAGCATTGCAAAACAAGCGAGTTAAAAGAAACGCCATATTTTTCTTTAAACGCCATCATTCTTTCAAGTAATTCCTCGTTAAACCTTATTGGTTTCAAGATGTTTGGCTCTCTATATTTTTTATTAATCTTAAACATTTATTTTCACCTCCTGCTATATTGACAATATAACATATTTATGATATTATTTATATTATATATTAATGCTATCTTTTTATGTTATCTTTTTGTGGGAAGGTAAAAACTATGAACATACAAAAGCAGGGTGACGAATTGCTTGTTTTAATGGGGAGCATGGTGAGAGAGAAAAGGTTAGAACGGGGTTTATCTTTAAAAGAGCTTGCGGGAAAAGCTGATATTAAAGTTAATTTATTATCTGAAATTGAAGAAGGCAGAAAAGGAATGTCGATTGAAATTTTCTTTAAAATAAAACAAGCATTAGATGTTTCGTTCGGGTTTTTATTTGGCGAAGATTAAAAAAGCGAGAGGGTTAATTCCCTCTCGCCTTTTGGTTCTGCTGTGTATTTTGTTTTTCGGGCGCGTCTGCCTGCTTGTTTGCGTTATTAGCGTTGTTGCGGTTTTCGGCGTTATTGTTATTATTGCCGCCTTTGTTGTTGCCGCCCTTGTTCTTCTTAGCCATACGTTTCTCCTTGTTTAAACAAAAATAGTTTCAAGCAAATGAAACCTGCTTAAAACTATTTTTACCGTAATTTTCAAAATTATTCATCAAAACAAAAATACATACGCAATCGCCAGCACAAGCGGCAGCTCCGCGCCCTCGTACAGCAGAACTATAAGCAGCAACGCCATCAGCATTAAATCCTTGTCGCTGAGAATCGCGTCAATACTTAATTTGCTTAGTTTTTTTTGAAGTCTTTCCATGAGAATCCGCCCGGCACGCCGCCGCTTCCGCCCGTTGAGAAGCCTCTGCCGTCGTCTCTCGGGGCTTGCGCGCCGCTTGTTTTGTTGCAATTCGGACGCTGATTGTTACAATTGCGCTTATTATGCTCGTTTATGAATTTATTGAAGTTTGGCGGCTTTTGCCTGCCTGCGGAATTTTCACAGCGGCGGTGGCTATGCGCGGGTCTGCCGCTGCAGGTGTCCTCGCAGGTCTTGAAGTTTTCAAAAGGATATTCGGTTTCTTCTTCCTCCTCCGCGCAAATCCCCTCAATCATCTCTTCATCGGGGAAGCTGAACTCTTCGGGCTCTTCGATTTGCGGGACGTCGGGGGCGCCGTCCCCTACATGAGCGATTTTTTCTATAATTTCTTTACCCTTTTTCACTAACTTTTCTGCATCTATATTTATATCGACATCGGCATTGATTTCGATTTTCTTGCTTTGGTTCAACGTTATTTCCTGTTTGTTCTCGACTATAACAGGTTTTTCTATAATCTTCTCGACAACCACGGGCTTCTCGACGATTTTTTCCACAACCACGGGCTTCTCTACGATTTTCTCGACGACTACAGGAACCGGAACTTTTTTTTCGACGATTTTCTTGACCGGTTTAGGAGTTTCTTCTTTTTGCGGGCGGACAGAGACGTCCGCCCCTACAGGCGGTTCGGGTTCGGGCGCAGGCGCAATTTTTTCGGCTGCAGGTGCAGGCGCGGGCGCGCCGCGCTTCGCCATATCCATCGCCGCTTTCATATAATCCGACTGCTTTCTTTCAAGCTCGGTTTTGTTAATGTTTTCACGTTTCCATTCCATTTGAGTAAACCTCCATGTAATCTAATTCATAATGCATAATTCATAATGCATAATTTTGCTTTTAATTTTTTAATTCATTATGCATTATGCATTTTGAATTATGAATTGCCTAAAACATTTTATCAAACAAGCCGCTTTCGCGTAAATACGGCAGTAGTGCAGTGATTTTCACTATTTTGATTGCGGTTTCGATTTTATCTTTGTTTTCTTCGCGCAAGTGCGGCTTCAGCGCGCGCAAGAGGTCGGTGTTCTTGTCGGGGCTGTTGTAGCGGGAGAACATTTCGCCCGCTTTCATCAGCATATCGAAGTCGATTTTGTCAAAAAAACTGCCGAAGTCGAAGCCCGATTCACCTGTAGGGTCAGACGACCCTGTCTGACCGTATTCCTCATCTGTCGGGCGGACATGTGTCGAATCCTGCGAGGGGAACTCCGCCCCTACGTCATCATCATTGTTCAAGGCAGAAAAAAGCGACTGCAGCATATCCGACATATTATTCTGTGCCATGCTGCCCGCCTCCCCGTTTACCGTTTCATTTGTTTCATCATTGCGGCAGCCCCCGGATTGCTCATAATCATGTCCAAAGCCGTGCCGTTTTCAAGAATGGATTTCATTTTCTGCTTGTCTTCGGGCTTCATGTTCGCTAAAACGCTGTTCATGTCCCCTTTTTCGAGAGCCCTCATGAGATTCTCGGGGCTCATGCCGAGCTTCGCGCAGGCTGTTTTCATTAATTTTTCCATACCGTTCATACCTATCGCCTCCTTACAGTTTATTAAATTCATAACAAAAATAGACTAATTTAAGAACTTAGAAACTTTTAATATAAAATAGATTGACTTTTCGGAATATTTTGGTTATAATATAATTTACAGATAGAATTAATTCGGGGAAAGGAACGATTCAAGAAATGAAAATAACAGTAGTGGCGGACTCGCATAAGAACTTTGAAGTCCTCAAGAGCGTAGCAGACGCTAACACTGACTCTGATTTATTCATTCACCTCGGTGACGGGCAGTATGAGTTAATCGACGTTGCGAACCTGTACCCGAACATGAAGTTTGTCTTCGTTAAGGGCAATGTAGACTTCGGGAGCATAAAAGAAGAACGCGTGCTGAACTTTGAAGGGCACAAGATTTTCTGCGCTCACGGGCATACGCTTGATGTTCACGACGGTGTCGAGGCGCTTTTAGATAAGGCGATTTATCACGAGTGCCAAATCGCGCTCTACGCGCACACGCATATTTTTAATACAGACTATATTAACGGTGTTTATGTAATGAACCCGGGAAGCATATCCGAGCCGAGAGGTAAAAACCCGCCTACATACGGCATTATCGAAACGGCAGAGGACGCAACAATCAAAATGAAAATCGTCGAAATATAATCCGCCGCACAGCGGCACAGCAATTGTTCATTGTCCATTGTTATTTGTTCATTGTCTATATTATGCAAAGGAGACTAATTCCGTGAAAGATGTAATGATTAATGATATTCTCGACGAAGCGCGGGACCTCGGCTGTTCTGACCTGCACTTCACCGCCGGCTTGCCGCCGATGGTGCGTCTGCACGGCAGAATTCAAAAGCTCAGCGGCTACCCCGACTGCACGGAACCAATCATAGTCAACGTAATTAACCAGATTACAACTTTAAAGCATAAACAAATCATTCAGCGCGGCGAGGACGCTGACTTTTCCTACGTCAGCTCCGCGGGGCACAGACACAGAGTTAACGTCTACCGTCAGCGCGGCTATCACGCGATTGCGTTCAGGCTTCTGCGCAACGATATTCCGACGCTCGCGGACTTAATGCTTCCGCCGCTCTTAGCGGAATTCTCGCTCAAGCCGAGAGGACTGATACTTGTAACAGGCCCTACAGGCTCGGGTAAATCCACCACGCTCGCGGCGATGATTGACCATATTAACAGGCACAAAAATTGCCATATAATCACGATTGAAGACCCGATTGAGTACTTACACACACATAAGCAATCTATGATAAACCAGCGCGAAATCAACGTAGACGTCAGCAGCTTCGCGCTTGCGCTCAGAGCCGCGCTTCGTGAAGACCCCGACGTGATTCTTGTAGGGGAAATGCGTGACTTTGAAACGATTGCCGCCGCGGTTACAGCCGCGGAAACCGGACACCTTGTTATGTCTACCCTGCATACCACCGGCGCGGCGGAAACGCTCGACCGTATTATAGACACCTACCCCCCTCACGCACAAGGGCAGTGCCGCTCGCAGTTAGCTAACAACGTCGTAGGCATTGTTTCGCAGACGCTTGTTCCCACAGCAGACGGCAAGGGGCGCGTCGCGGCGATGGAGCTTCTTAACTCAACCGACGCTATTGCGGCTTTAATCCGTGAAGGCAAAACCTATCAGATTCCGAGCTCGATTGCAACAGGGCGCGCGAAGGGAATGTTCACGCTTGACCAGGACTTAGCGCGGCTGACCGCGCAGGGCAGAATCGCGAGAGAAGAAGCCCTCACCCGCTGTCAAGAGCCGAACGAGTTTATCAGATACCTTGACGCGGCTTATCTCAACCTCAAGACTAACCAGCCAACCGCAGTAAGCGCGAAGGCGGGAGTGCGCAGGTCGTTAGACGAATCGACTATGCGGGAACTGAATTAAATAATAAAATCCCCCGTATAATTAATACGGGGGATTACTATAATATAGATTATTTGCTTTTTTATTTACTATCAGCCTCGTCCATAAGCTGTTCGGTTTCGATAAATGTTTCCTTGCCAAGAACGACGAATATTAATTTATATAGCTCGTCGCCATTGATTTCACCGCGCTTAAATTTAACAACGGGACTTGCCAAGCTTCTCTTGAAAGCCTTAAATTCTTCTAAAGTCATGTTGCTTCACCTCCTGTTTTTATTATACTATTGTTTTATTAAAGTGTCAACCCCCGTATAATTAATACGGGGGCTTATTATGAAAAACATGAATAAAACGAAAAGCAAAAGCTTAAACCCGTGCGAGCTGACCGCTGCCATAACCGCCGCCGCGAACTTAATCGCCAAGGACTTAAAGGACGGCGAGCTGAACCTGCTTTCTGCGGCTCTTATGCAGCTTGCGGACACGCTTGCGACGATTGCGGTTGTGCGCGGGATAAACGCGGAGAATTCAAAAGACGACGCCGAGGTCAGTCAGCCGCAGAATTAGAAGAGAAGAGACGGTTTATGTACGGCGTTTTCAGCAGAATCACCGCGCCTATGGTTGTAAGGATAATTTCCGGGAACATAAACGCGCCGTTGTAAAGCAGTGAGTAGAGCGGGACGCTGTTCTGCGACCAGTCATAATAAGCGGCGTATTCACCCCACAGAACTATTCCCGAAATAAAATGCGAAGCAAAACGCAGAGTTATCGCTCCGACCACGCCAAGACTCTGACCCTCAAAGCCCTGCTTACGGAAGAAGCCCGCCAGCCCGACAACAGTATAAGCTAATAAATAGTCAAGGAAAACCATGCCGACGAACACAGTCGGCGTAAGCCCCCACGCCATCACCCTGCCGAACGCGAAAAAGAACTGCGCCAGCGAATATAAAAACGCGACGGAAAGCCCCCACTTCAAGCCGTGACGGATTGACACAACGGCAATCGGAAGCATCGACAACAGCGTCACCGAGCCGCCCCACGGCATTTGAATAATTTTCACCATGCTGAGCGCGAACGCCAAGCCAAGCATAATCGCGCTTTCCACAAGAATCAAAACTTTTTTATTTTTCATTAAAAAAGCCTCCTTAAAATATTACAAGGAGGGTACTATTTCCCTGCGATAGCATTATCTACCGGGTTATAGGTCGAAGTGTCGTTCCACTTCCTCTCAGCCGAAATATCAGCTCCCTGTATTACCCATTTTAACATAAGCTCCATTTTTTGTCAACCCTTGACAAAAAAATATTTTTATGCTATACTTAGTGCACCTATATGCAGGAGGTAATTTACATATGAAATTAGTGAGAATTCTCATTATAATTATCGCTGTTTTTCTCACAGCGATTCCCGCAGGTGCGGCGGCTATTTACGTGCAAAAGAATGAAGGAGACTTCTTGACTGCGCTGATTAACACGGAGGAGCTCGGGCTCGCCGCAGGGCAGACCTACGCGCTGACGGTGGAGATTGAAGCGGGCGGTACCACAGGCTACAGAATCAGATATACCGACGCTAACTACAACAGCTTCGGCGATACTGACAATGACGCGCTGAACTCTGCAGCCGCAATGGCGAAAGGAACAGAAGCGACTCAAATTCCCGCGCGCTTCGACAGCGGGACTATTTTAAACGGCAACACAGGCAGAATAGTCATATTCTTTACGCACGGCGTTGACTTGCCCGATGTTGTTTATGACCCGAGTTTATATTATATCGGTGTTTACGGGATTCAAGGCGGCAGTGACTACACAGCGGCAGGCGTAATGGTTTCTGACGCTAACGGAAACGTGCTCGAAGCCTACGGCACACTCGAAGGTGAAGCCGCTCCCGCAATCCCCGAGAACCTTATAGGAACTGCACCTCCTCCGACGCCCGAGCCTGAGCCTGATGCCCCCGCTCCTGTTGATACTCCGCAACAACCCGAAGCTGAACCGCAAGCCCCTGCCGATACTCCGCAAGACAACACAGGCGATGTTCAGCAAGATAACGCGCAAGAAACGTCCGCTCCCGCAAACACCACCGCTCCTCAAAGCACAGGCAAAACCAGCCCTCTGCTCGTTTTCCTTATTATAGCTGTTGCTGTTATTTTCGGCGGCGCAGTCGGCGGTGCAATTTTCCTCAAAAAAGGATAAATTGTGCAATTTGCCAATTGCATTTAGTCTCTGATTATGTTACAATATACAATATATTGTACATAAAGAGGTAAAAATGATGTTAATGAACTTTTTTGCGGCAGTTGAATCGGAAATTATTGAAGTAATTAAAAGCGGTGCTGAAACAGGCGTAGCCCCCGCCGCTACAGTTATCGGAATCGCGGTGGTTTCCGCGATAGGCGTTTTCTTCTCAGTTAAGAAAAAGGATTAATAAGCATAGCTTAAGCCCCCGACTTTAAAAAGTCGGGGGTATTTATTATCTCTTTCTGAACGCGCTCGGCAGGCACATCAGCGCGCCGCACAGAATCACAACTGTTATAAGAATTATGTATTGATTCAATGTTTCGTTTATGTCGAGCTCGTTGTAGGCTTCGGCGAGTGTAGGGTGAATATCTTCTATATCAATCACAATCGGCGGCGGCGGAAGCGGTGCAAAGGTATGCACGACCTCGGGATTCTCCGCTATCATGAGGTCTTTTATATACTGCTCGACAGACATTCCGAGAGCCGTGCCCATGCGGTCAAGATAAGTGCTGTTAAGCATTAGCTCGTATTCCGTCGGATTGCACATAAAGCCCATTTCAAACAGCATTGCCGCACCGCCCGTATAGCGGGACATAGCAAAATTCTGCCGTCTGTGCCGCGGCTCGGGCGCGGCTTGCGTGAAAATGCTTACGCTGTCGTTAATGAGCGTAATCATACTGTCGGCGGCGCGCTCCGAGGTATCAAGCGTGTAAAACATTAAAGGCCCCGAAAGGCTCGAAAAGTCAGACGAGAGCGGCGCGGAATTGGCATGAACGCTGATGATTACATCAGGCTCTAAGGAGAAAAACTCAACCCTGTCCATGATTTGCACAAAGTAGTCAATGTCGCGAATCAGCAGGACTTCAACGCCGAGCGTCCGCAGATAGCTCTGCGCTGTCTGCGCTACGTATAAGTTAAAATCCTTTTCCATAGAGCCGAATTCACCGGGAGGACCCAGCGCGCCGGGGTCGCCGCCGCCGTGACCGGCGTCAAGAAGCACGAAGGTTTCAGTAAGGCAGGTCGGCGCGAAGCGGAAGTCAATGTTCATCTTGCCGTCCGCGAAGCGCACGATGTATCCCGTCGGAATCCGCGCAAACTCGATGTCGTAAATTATTGCACTTGGCGCGAACTGCACATTTTTGCTTATTTCAGTTACATAAGACGCACCTGTTTGCAGGTTGCTCAAGTCCCTGTCGGCGTAAAGAATAAGCTCTGCGCTGTGCTCATTGAGCGTTATTTCATAAAGCGGGTTGTCCGTTACATCGAAGCTGACGGTGATTTTATTGTTGCGGAAGCTGATTTCCCCGCCCGAAACAGTGAGTGAATTAATCGTTCTGCCGAGCTGATACACATGGTTCTTGAAAACCGCCGTATCGTCTGCAAGGAGATAATAGTCGCCGCGCTCGCCGATAATTTTGAAGGTCGTTCCGCTCATGAGTGGCGTTTTTCCGTGCAGGTCATCGTCGAAATAAGCAAAGCGCGGGATATAATCCGCTTCAACCGAGCCGAAAATCGCTGTTGAATAATAAGTTGTTTCGGGCGCAGTCCAGTCGCCTGCCGCTTCCCGCGTTATTGTGATTATTTCCGAGTTCGTGCCGTTCACGAGCAGAAACTGATTCTCGCCGAGCGCGAGCTCGGCGTAATAAGTGAAGAAGCCGTTCGGCGTGGTTTTCACTTCCTCGCCGTTTATATAAAGCTTGTGCCGCGAGTCTGAGTCACCGAGGAAGCTCATGCGTGAGGACGTCGTAACTCGGCTGTTCTCGGCGGGGTGAGTTATGAACAGTGCTTCGCGGTCGTCATAGAAAATACGGCTTCTCGCAGAGTTGCTGACAGCACCCGCAGAAAAACCCATTAAAAAAATCATAAGTAACAGCGAAATAACAATTTTTTTTATAATTCTCTTTGTTTTCATAACTATAGTATAACAGAAAGCGCAGGAATTATCAACAGGAAAATAATTTATGTCCTATTTCTTTTTCTTATAATAAGCACCGCGGCACCTGCTAAAATCAGCACTCCGGAAACTGCCACGATTATAATGGGGTTGCTGTCGTCTTTGGGCTCGGTGTCAGCTTGGATAACAGGTGTTTCGCTGTCATCAGACGGGACGCCGAGGACGTCGTCCCCTACATCGAGTTCTTCTTCAACAGCAACAGGAACAGAAATCACAACGCCCTCGCGCGGGTGAAAAACAATATCTGTAATTATATATTCCGCATCGCCGTCAAGGTGCTCCATGTGAATATAAATCGAGATTTCAAGCTCGCTCTCGTTGTCTAATTCCGCCGCCGCATTCGGGTCAAGCTGCATTGTTAAGGTTGACGGGGCAGAAGTCGTCGGCGGCAGAAAATTATTACCGGCAAGCGAGACGATTCCCTCAGTCGGAATATCGCCCGTTCCGTAATCGTATTCAAACTCGAACGGCAGTCCCGCGCTTCTCGGTGCGGCAATCACTGCCATCTTTTTACCCCAGTAATCCGCGTTTGTTTGGCAGGTGAACGAAACGCTTTCAAAGTCAGAAATCCGCAGTCCGTCGTGCAGAACAAGGTCGAATCTTGCGTAGGTTGCGCTGTATTGCAGTCCTCTGCCGTACACGAAGCGGAAGCCGTTGCCCGACGGTTCAATTAAAGCGTCGCCGTTTGCATTTCTTGAAACTGTTGTCGCAATTGGCACGTCGCCGAGTCTGATTTCAATGTTAACAGTGTTGTCGGGATTCGCACCTGCAGGCTCTGCGTCAGCTTGCGGCTTACCCTCGGCGTAAACCTCGGCATTAGCTTCGGAAGCGAACACGGTGGTTTTTAAGCTTTCGAGCGTAAAGTCCGCTAAAAACTCTTGTAAATGCACAGGGAAGTCGCTGACGTTGAATTCTATCCCGTTCCAGTGCCAATCGAGATACGCGAATAATTTAACCAAGTCTTCAAGCTCAATCGAGTGCCCGCTGAGGTGCATTTGAATCGCGAGATTGTCCTCTAAGCCGAGCAGCTCAAACGCGGGTCTTGATTCTTCATAATTGTACCACATTCCGGGCGGCGAGTTCCACATATCGGAATTTATTCCCGTAATCATGAACATATAGCGACCTTCCATAGCGGTCAGCGCGGTAAGGAAATGCTGGTCAAAAGGGCAGTGGTTATAAGCGTCGAAACGCTTGTAGGTCTCGTTGAACCAGCCCGAGCCTTGAAGCCCTTGAATTCCCTCTGTGCCGCCTGTGCTCGTCCATTCTGCGAGGTTAGAAACGCTGCTCGCTTGCGGGTCTTTTTCAAAATCGGGCAGTAAATTATAGGTAAGATTATTCGATTTATAGCGTCCCATAGTCAGCCCGCCGAAGCCCGAGCAGGACGGCATTGTCACCGCGAACCTTGTGTCAAACGCACCTGCGACCGCCGCGGCTTTACCATAACGCGAAACGCCTGTTATAATAGTTTTTTCGGTGCTGATGTTAAGCTGTGCACCTGCGCCTTGCTCAAGCGCGTCAAGCACCTTGCTCGCGCCCCACGACCAGCCCATAAGCACGCCAGACTGCTCCTCCCAGTTCCAGCCGCAGTAGGGATAAAGCTCGTAAAATATCCCGAGCCGAGCCGCATTATCCGACGCGATTACGTTCGGGTTGAAGGTAATAACGGCGTAGCCCTGCGACAGCGCGTATTCAACGTTTGACGGCGCAGTTCCGCCGAAAATAACAATAACAGGAAATCCGCCGACAGGCGCGTTCCCCTCGGGAAGCGAAACCTTCGCGTCGAAGTCAACTGTTTTGCCGTCATATGTAACGGAAATGTTCAGCGTTTCGCCGCTTATGGCATAGCTTAAAGCCTCACCCGCTCCGTCGCGCCAGGGTCCGTATATGTAATATTCAAGTATAGCACGAATTTCCTTCTGCCGCTCCGCCCACTGCGCCGCGTTCGTTACCGCTGTTCCGTCCCGCATGGTCAGCAGGTCGGGCGGCAGGATTTGCCGTTCAAGCAAGGACGGCGCGGGGAAGTCGTCCGCGCTCGCGCTCGCCATAAACGGCATTGCAAGCAGAAGCGAAAAAATGATAAGAAGTGAAAGCGTATTTTTAATTTTCAAGGGTATTTCCTCCTGTTTATATGTTTACTTAAATTATAATATAAATTTACCGCACAGTCAAGCCCGCCCCTCACGGGGCGGTTTTTACTTTTCTTTTATTTTCCAAGAAGCTTAGTAATTAATTTAACTAATTCTTCTACGCTTACCATAGTTTTATCAAGATTTTGCTTTGAATTATTTTTATCTTTTAGCATTACGCTACCTTTTTCACTGACAATGTGCTTAGCTATTTCCTTATTTAAAAAGTGCTTTAATTCTTCTTCATCTTCGCCTAAGCCGTTGACAAAAGCATAAAACGCCTCTAAATCCATTTCCTTGTTTCTTGTATATCGTTCGATTGCTTCTTGTTTACTTGCTTGACGAGCGGCATATATCGCGATTGCCGCTAATGTCGTTGTCGTAAACACCCTCGAAGCAAACTGCACCCAATCCGCCCCCTGAACGGGTTCAAGAACAAAGAAATTAAAAGCTATAACCACAGCCACCAGCATAACAACAATAGCCAATATATGCCAAAACCATGCTATTTTATTAGATTTGTTTGCTTCATCACGAAATTTGTATGAATAAGTACCTGCTTCCATCTGCGCTAATGTAACTTTCGCTTTTTCTCTAATTTTATTAATCTCTTTTTCTTTCTCTTTAATATTTGAACTCGTTTCTTTTATTGAATTAAATATGTCATTTGTCTTCTCAACAATTTCTTCTTGTTTTTCCAATAATTCATCAACTTCGGCTTTTGCGGTATTTATATGTTCTGAATATTCCTCTATATCTTTATTCAGAAAGTTTATTTTAAACATAATATTTAATAAAATATCGACGTGTTTTTTTATTGTAGAAGTTATTGTGTCTTCATCGAGACGCTCATCTTCCTGATTGTCCTGATATACTTCTATCAATTCTAAAAGAAAATCTAAACTTTTTTTGGCTTCATCTCTCCAATCTTCTAAAATTAAATGCGATTCTGTTGAATCTAAAATTATTTTGAAGTTCGTAAGAATTAATTTAGTTGTCATGAGAATATCTCTAACTCTCTTATTCTCTACTTTGTTTTCTTTTAACGCTTCGTCAATAGCATCTATAATGCTATTGATTTGTTTCCAATGATGAATTAATCCAAAATCAAAATCAAAAGAGAAATCGGAATACTTTCTTTGGGAATTATCAACAGGTCTTGGTTCAAGTTCAAAAGGGAATGCAGAATGCTTTTTTTCGGAATTATCAACCGTTGTACTCATTTTTAACGTCCCCCATTAATCGTCAATTTTTGTAATTTATATAATTATATCACATATACTTTCAAGTTTCAACATATTTCGCAACAAAAACCCCGCCTTTTTCAAGGCGGGGTTAATTATTCACTTCTTTAAAAAATCACCGGCTGCAGCTGCACTCCGCGCAGCGCGCTTTCGACCGCCTCAGGAATCTTCGCAAAGTCCGAAATAACCGATGTCGGCTTGTTCTGCGTGTCGTCCTGCCTGAGCGGCACGAAGAAATAATTCCGCAGGTTCATGAGGATTCCTATGTTCTTGGCAGAACCCGCGAGCGCGTCGTTGGTGGCGGCGCAGAGGAGAGCGGGGCGGTTGTTGCGTATGTGCGATTTTACTGCCATGGTTACGGGGGTGGCGGTAGCTTAGTAACGGAATACTCTCCGAATTAAAAAAGGCTGTATTGACCGCGCTTTTGACGATTTCGTAATAGGGCAAATTCACCAGTTCACTATGAGTATTTGCCCACGAGAAAAAGAGAGGCTTTTTCCCCGTCCCAGACTGCTTTTGAGACGCATTTTTTGATATAATCCCGCTTCTCCGCCACAGAAAGCTTTCTGAACTCTTTTTTGAAGCTTTTCATAATGTCTTTGAGGCTTCCGAGCTCGGCTTGCAAGTCGGTTTTAACTTGATTCGCGAGCGCAAGCTTGTCATGCTCTGCTTGTAATCCCTTAATCTGCGCGTCAAGCTCGGGAATCCGCTTGTCGATGTAGGCTTCAGTGGCTTCATCAGGGCGTTTTGCAAGCTTGTCAACAAGTGAATTAATTTCTGAATTCTTGCCGTCAATGCTCTTCTGAATCCGCTCCATGTTCTCGTCGTAAGCGTCGCCCATTGACTTAATCTCGTCGCGCAGGGCTTCGAGCTGACCGCGGATATTCGCGTTAATTTTATTATAATTAAGCAGTTCTGTGCAGACAAGCTCGTCTAAAGTATTGCCGTTGACGTTGGAGTTGTGGCACTTTTTGCGGCGGGTTTTTTCTTTCGTTTCGCACATATAGACGAACGTGCGATTGCCGCTCGCGTCGACCCGCGTGTACTTCGGACGCATATATGAACCGCATTTGCACCTGACAACCCCTGAAAGTAGACAGTCGGAATTATGCACCTTCCGCTCGCTGAAGCTTTTATTTCCCTCAAGCGTGGCTTGGACTTTCAGCCAGTCGGCGGAGCTGATAACTCCCTCGTGTGTCCCCACTGCAATTAACCATTCGTTCATGGGTTTCTTGTTACGCTTGTCGCTGCTGTCGGTTCGGTTGAACGGCATGAAGCCCGATTTGCCGTCAAGCTCATCAGATTGACAGCACAAAACGCAGTCTTTGTCGGAGAAATACTGATATGAGGCTTCGTCGGCGGTGCAATAAACAGGGTTAGTAAGAATCAGCTTTATAGTGAAAAGCGTTAGCTTTTTGCCGTTTTTGCTGTAGATGTCGTTGACTAAAAGATAGCGTTCGACCTGCGCGAGCGAACGAGTTTCAAGAAACTTTTCGTAGATTAATTTCACAAGCTTGACTTCCTCGGGATTGACCTGCAACCGCCAGCAGGAGCGGGTTTTGCCGTCAAATTCTATGTTGTCAACCTTTACGGGTTGAAAGCCTGTGGGGGCGGTTCCGCCGAGCCAACGCCCGTCACGGGCGAGCAGGTGGACGTTGTCGCGGACGCGTTCTGCGATTGTCTCGCGCTCTAATTGCGCAAAAACCGAGGCAATATACATCATCGCACGCCCCATCGGGGTCGAGGTGTCGAACTGCTCTTTTATGCAAATGAAGCTGACTTTTTGGGCATTTAATTGTTCAATCAGCGTCGCGAAATCGCCGACATTGCGGCTGATTCGGTCAAGGCGGTAAACGACGATGTAGTCAAATTTTTGCTTTTCGTTGTCCGCAATCATCTGCTTGAAGCGCGGGCGGTCTAAGTTTTTCGCAGAATAGCCCTCGTCCTCGTAGACGATGATTTCGGCGTTCTCGGAGCCAGAAATGTGCATTTTTATGTAAGCTCGGCACATCTCGATTTGGTTTTCGACGCTGTCGCCCTTGCCGGTGAATTTAGATTTGCGGGAGTAGATTGCGATTTTCATGAGGTTCACCTCCTTCTGATTTAATTATAAAGGGTGAATTTGGGGTTGTCAAGTGACGGTATTTCTTTTTATGATAAAAAATGTTGACATTTAATAAATATAGAGATATAATAAGTATTAGTTGTTAGTTGACAACTAATATTTACAGAGGGGAGAAATCTCATTGCCGGTAACCACAATTAAAAAGAAAACTCTTGGCAAACAAATAAAAAAGCAACGCGAAAAAGAAAAGCTCTCGCAACGGCAGGCTGCATTAAAATGCGACATTACTCCCGCTTCTTTTCATGATATTGAGAAGGGTATTATATTTCCAAGCGAAAAAACATTTCTTAATTTGATTGAAAAATTAAATTTTGATAATAAACCTAAAATATGCGATATATATGCAAAATTAAAAGAAACAATCCCTCCGGATGTTGTTAAATACTTATATGAAAACCCTTCGGTTGTGGATGATATTCGGCAACGAATGAAAATTCAAGAAGAAAAGAGGTAAAAACACTGTGAGCATTACAGAAGTAGCCAATTTTATATGGAGCGTAGCTGATTTATTGCGCGGCAACTTTAAACAAGGCGAATACGGAAAGGTAATTCTTCCGTTTACGGTGCTGCGGAGGTTCGACTGCGTACTCGCTCCTTCGAAAGATAAAATCCTCGAAATGAATAAAACTTTAACTGTCAGCAACAAAACACCAGTTTTCAAGCGACTCACAGGGCATGATTATTACAATGTCAGCCGATTTGATTTCGAGAAGTTGCTCGACGACTCAAACTCGATTGAAACTAACCTGCGAGATTATATTAACAGCTTCTCGGAGGACGTGAAAGAAATCCTTGATAATTTCGAGCTGGGCACAGTTATAGAGCGGCTCAAAAAAGCTAATCTACTTTATCTGATTATACAGAAATTCAATGAAATCGACCTTGCCGCCTCAACCGTCGACAACCTTGAAATGGGGTATATGTTCGAGGAGCTTATCCGCAGGTTTTCGGAACAATCGAACGAAACCGCGGGCGAACACTTCACGCCCAGAGAGGTCATAGAGTTGATGGTAGAGTTGCTTGTCGAGCCAGACCTGACAGACGAACTCACTAAAGACGGTATAGTTAAAACCATATTCGACCCGGCATGCGGCACGGGCGGAATGCTCTCAGTAGCACAAAACATGATGCGGGCTGTCAACACAAGTTTGACAATTATCCCATTTGGGCAGGAGCTGAACCCCGAAACCTATGCGACCTGTAAATCGGACATGATTTTGAAAGGTAATGATAACAGCAAGATTGTACTGGGCAACAGCTTTTCGGAGGACGGCTTTATAGGTCAGACCTTTGATTATATGCTGACTAACCCACCTTTCGGTGTGGAGTGGAAGAAAGTCGAGAAGTTCGTCAAGGACGAGGCGGCTAATCTCGGACACGGCGGGCGTTTCGGTGCAGGGACTCCGAGGATTTCTGATGGCTCGTTATTATTTTTGCAACACATGATTAACAAGATGACTCCCGCCGATAAAGGCGGAAGCAGAATTGGTATCGTCTTTAACGGCTCTCCTCTGTTTACAGGGGACGCAGGTTCCGGGGAAAGCGAAATCCGCCGCTGGATTATCGAAAATGACCTGCTTGAAGCAGTCGTTGCACTGCCAGACCAGCTTTTCTACAACACGGGGATTAGCACATACATCTGGATTCTTACCAACCGCAAGACCGCCCGACGCAAGGGGAAAATCCGCCTTGTGAACGGCGTGTCGTTCTATGAGAAAATGCGGAAATCCCTCGGAAACAAGCGTAATCTCATCGAGAAGTCTATGCGTGATGAAATCGTGCGGCTGTATTCCATGCACGAACCCGACGAGAACTACATCGACTTTGATAATGCCGACTTCGGCTACAACAAAATCACCGTTGAACGCCCTTTGTTGGACGAGAATGGCGTGGCTGTTACTGACAAGAAGGGGCAGGTCAAGCCCGACTCCGCTCTCCGTGATACCGAGACCGTTCCCCTCGAAGAAGACATTCACGCTTATTTCGAGCGGGAGGTGCTGCCGCACGTCCCTGATGCGTGGATTGACGAGAGCAAGACGAAAATCGGCTACGAAATCCCGTTTACCCGCCACTTCTACAAGTTCACACCGTTACGCCCGTCTGCGGAGATTATGGGCGAGATTAAGGCTTTGGAAGCAAAGATTGCGGCGGGACTGGCGGAGGTGGGGGTATGAAGCGATACGCGGAATACAAAGACAGCGGAGTTGAGTGGATAGGCGAGATTCCTGTTGATTGGGATAGGACAAAGTTAAAAAATTTACTTGCTACACCGATAACAGACGGGCCACATGAAACACCGGAGATACTTGACGAGGGAATACCGTTTTTATCAGCAGAAGCTGTAAAGAATTTGAAGTTGAATTTCGATTTAAAGCGTGGTTATATCTCGCAGAACGAACACGAGCGGTTTTGTTTGAAGTGTAAACCTCAACGCGGCGACATATTTATGATTAAATCGGGAGCGACTACTGGCAATATCGCGATGGTTGAAACAGACGAAGAATTTAGTGTATGGTCGCCGTTAGCACTTATTAGGTGCAATGAAAATAAGATTGATAGATACTATATGTTTTTGTTTCTGCAATCATTTATATTCAGGCGGCAGGTTAAACTTTTTTGGAGCTATGGGACACAACAAAATATCGGCATGGGGGTTCTCGGAAATCTATTCGTTGCGTATCCAGATGTTGAGACTCAAAGGCGTATCGCCGACTACCTCGACCGCCGCACTTCTGCCATCGACACTCTCATCGCCGACAAACTCCGCCTCATTGACCTGCTCCGTGAGAAACGGCAGTCGCTCATCAGCGAGGCGGTGACTAAGGGGCTCGACCCGACTGCGGCGATGCGGGATAGCGGGGTGGAGTGGATTGGGGAGATTCCAATGGGGTGGGAGGTTAAGAGGTTGAAATTCGCCGTTTTCCTGCGGAATATTAAGTCTGCTGATATGTCGTTGCAGTACATCGGATTGGAGAATGTTGAGTCGGCGACGGGAGCTTTGCAATATAATGAAGCAGCAGAAACCGAAGAAGATATGAAACAAGCGAATTTGTTTTATACGAATGATGTTATGTTCGGAAAACTGCGTCCTTATTTAAGAAAGGCATTTGTTGCTGAATTTAATGGGCAGTGTTCAGGGGAACTGTTGGTTTTTGAACCTAAGATATACACGTCAAAATACTTGCTCTATATGGTGCTTTCGCACGGATTTATTAACTGGGTTGATTCGTCAACTTACGGCTCAAAAATGCCTCGTGCGAGTTGGGATTTTATCGGAAATATGGAAACTCCCGTCCCCACTCCTCAAGAGCAACAACAAATCGCCGACTATCTCGACACGAAAACCGCCGCGATTGACACGCTCATCAGCGACATCACTACCCAAATCGACAAGCTCAAAGAATACCGCCAGAGTGTGATTAGCGAGGCGGTTACTGGAAAGGTGGAAGTATAATGGCGATTAACACAAAGGAAATCACTTTCGAGAATGAAATTGAATACTGTCTGCTTGAAAACGGCTACATCAAAGGCAATCCGCAAGACTTCAACCGCAAGTATGCGATTGATACGGCGGTGCTGTTTCGGTTCCTGCAGGAGAGCCAGCCGAAAGAGTGGGAGAAGCTCGTTGCCAAGCACGGGAGCAAGGTCGAGGAGAATTTCCTGCGGCGGTTAGACAAAGAACTCGAAAAACGCGGAATTATAGATGTTCTGCGTAAGGGGATAATCGACTCGCCTGCGAAGTTCAAGCTGTGTTTCTTCCGCCCTGCAAGCGGCATGAACCAAACCGACGCGGCGGACTATGAGCGGAACATTCTGTCGATTACTCGGCAGGTGCGGTACAGTATAAAATATGAGAACTCCATCGACGTGGTTTTATTCGTGAGCGGCTTACCCGTGATTACTATGGAGCTGAAGAACCCTATGACGGGTCAGACGTTCAAGCACGCACAGCGGCAATACATTGAAGACCGTAACACTCCCGACACGCTGTTAGCGTTCAAGTCGAGGTGTTTGGTACATTTCGCCGTGGACACCGATGAGGTGTATATGACTACTAAATTGAAGGGTGAGGACACACGCTTTCTTCCGTTCAACAAGGGGGACAGCGGCGGCGCGGGTAATCCTGTCGGCGACGGTAACTACCGCACGTCGTACTTATGGGACGTGGTTTTGCAAAAGGATAGTTTGCTTGACATAATTCAACGGTTTATCCACCTTGAATGCAAGACCGACGAGGACACAGGCGAGGTCAAGGAGTCGATTATATTCCCGAGGTATCATCAGTTAGACGTGGTTCGGGCTTTAATCGCCGACGTGTATAAAAACGGCACCGGGCAGAATTATCTAATTCAGCACAGCGCGGGTAGCGGTAAGTCTAATTCAATTGCATGGCTGTCGCACCACTTGCAAAATCTGCACGACAGCGATGATAAGGTTATTTTTAACAGCGTTATTGTAATCACCGACCGTCGAGTGTTGGATAAGCAATTACAGGACACGATTTATCAGTTCGAGCATACTGACGGTGTAGTCAAGAAAATCGACCAAAAGTCGGAGCAACTTGCCACTGCTCTGAACACTGGCAAGAAGATTATTATTACCACGTTGCAGAAGTTCCCTTACGTGGTTGAGAAAGTGCATGATTTATCGGGGAAGCGGTTCGCAGTTATCGTCGATGAAGCTCATAGTTCACAGACTGGCGAGGCTTCCCGTAAACTCAAGGCGGTAATCGGCGACGAATTCGCAGAGCTGCCCGAAGAAGAACGCTTACAGAAAATCGCCGAAGCCGAGGCGAAAGAGGAGAAGAACGTCCCCGACCATGAAGACGAGATTGCAAAAGAGATGTCTACTCACGGGCGGTTGGCGAACCTGTCATTCTTTGCTTTCACGGCAACTCCTAAGCCGAAAACGATTGAAATGTTCGGGACGACGCAGGCAAACGGAACTCCGCGTCCGTTCCACGTGTATTCAATGCGTCAGGCGATTGAGGAGGGTTTTATTCTCGACGTTCTGAAGAATTATATGACTTATGAAACCTATTTCAAAGTCGGTAAAAGTATTTCCGATGACCCGCATTATGAAAAGTCCAAAGCTAACAAGGCACTCGGCAAGTTCCTAAGTCTGCACCCGCATAATCTGGCACAGAAAACACAGATTATGGTGGAGCATTTCCGTACAGTTACACGACTGGAAATCGGCGGACGTGCGAAAGCGATGGTTGTTACTGGGTCACGGCTTCATGCGGTGCGATATTACTTGGAATTCGAGAAGTACATCAAGAAAATGGGCTACGAGCGAGAGATGGGGATTCTCGTGGCGTTCTCGGGGACAGTCAAGGACGGCGAGGACGAGTACACCGAAGTCAAGATGAATAATAACATAAGAGAGTCGGAGCTGCCGAAGAAGTTTTCGGGCGGTGAGTATCAGGTTTTATTAGTGGCGGAGAAGTATCAAACAGGGTTTGATGAGCCACTTCTGCACACTATGTTCGTGGATAAAAAGTTGTCGGGGGTCAAGGCAGTGCAGACTTTATCCCGCCTAAATCGCACCCATTTCGGTAAAGAGAGTACGTTTGTGCTTGACTTCGTGAACAGTGCCGAGGATATTCAGGCGGCGTTCGCTCCGTACTACGAGGAGAGCGTCATTACCGAAGAAACCGACGCGAATATCGTCTATGATTTGAAGTCAAAGTTAGATGAGTTCCGCATTTACTGGGATACCGAGGTTGAGAGTTTTGCAAAAGTTTTCTTTAAGAAGTCGAAGAAGCAGGGTAATCTTGACTTTGCTATGCTTAACGCGTACATTGACCCGGCGGTGGATAGGTTTAAAGCGAAGACCGAGGACGAGCAGGAGGAATTCAAGTCAACGCTCACGAAGTTTATCCGAACATACTCTTTTATCAGCAACATAATAAAGTTAGACGACGCGGAAATGCACAAGTTTTACGCGTTCGCGAAACTGTTGCTGCGTAAGCTCCCGCATAAGCAGGGTGAGCGGGTTGACCTTGATGATGAGGTGGTGTTGCAATATTACCGGGTGCAGAAAATTTTCGAGGGTTCTATTGCGTTAGAGTCAGGAGAGAACCCGTTGAAGAGCTCCATGCACGCGGGCGGCAAGAAGAAAGACGAGGAGAAGTCGCTGCTGTCGGAGCTGGTTGACAAACTTAATGAGCGTTTCGGAACGGAGTTCGGTGATATGGACAAGGTGCTGGAACAGTTCATCGCTGATATGGAGCAGGACGAAAACCTTCGGACACAAGCACAGAACAACTCAAAAGAGCATTTCCGTTTCCCCTTTAACGACGCGTTTATGGGGATTGTTGTTGACCGTATGCTGCAGAACAAGGAGTTCTGCGAGCGGATACTTGATGACGAGAAGTTCGGCGATACTGTTCGTAATTTGATGATAGATTATGTTTATAAACGACTTAGAGCAGATTAACAAGAAAAACTGTTGCATTGTTGAAACCTGTCGAAACATTCCGCCGCAATCCCCATTGACAAGCCTCATTTCATGTGCAATAATTAAACTGCTGTCCATAAATAATTTATGTGCGTGCGGAAATAATTTATGCACAGTTGGAGGTGATGTCAATGGGGTTTTTAGGTATAACA
>Ga0123356_10000212_pt1 | contig 67664 bp, 55 predicted proteins | sample TergutEmb28metaG_2_FD_92546 | JGI IMG/M metagenome (GOLD analysis project Ga0123356, IMG submission 92546) | Embiratermes neotenicus P3 segment gut microbial communities from Petit-Saut dam, French Guiana - Emb289 P3 | ecosystem: Host-associated > Arthropoda: Insects > Digestive system > Gut ...
ACAGCGGCAATTATCGGAATAGAAAAAAATGTTATTAAAAACGAAGGTAATTTAAATTCGGAAACAGGGCTTCCTCTTTCTGTTTTTAATGTAAGAGCTGAACATGAAGTCGGTATTTTTGAATTAGGAATGAATAGACCTAACGAGATTTCAGAAATCACTGATGTGTTAAAACCAAACATCGCTTTGGTAACAAACATAGGTTCTGCCCATATCGAATATTTCGGCAGCAAAGAGAAAATAGTTAACGAAAAAAAATGTATTTATAATTTTTTAAATAATGATGATATTGCTTTAGTACCTAAAAATGACGAGTTTGCAGATGAGCTTGCAGACGGCGTAAACGGAAAAATAAAATACTATAGCGCAAACAGCTTTACAGAATTCGGCGGAGCGTTAAGTTTAGGTATCGAAGGAACAGAAATTTTATGGGCTGGCGAAAAAATACATTTTGCGCTTCCCGGTAAACATAATTTGGATGATGCGATGGCAGCTATTGCTATTGCAAAAGAAATTCCTGTAAGCGATAAAGCGATTAAACAGGGGTTGGAATCAGTAAAACCGCTTTTTGGAAGGCTTGAGATTTTAAAGGGACGAGTTACTGTAATACGAGATTGTTATAATGCAAACCCTGAATCCACAGCAAAAAGCATCGAGTTTTGTGATTCAATCGAATGGTCTGCAAGAAAAGTGTATGTTATCGCTGATATGCTGGAATTAGGCGGTATGTCAGTTTCCGAACATAAAAAAATCGGTTTTCTTTTATCGGTATCAGCGGCAAAAAAAGTTTTTTTATTCGGCGAAGAAATAAAAAAAGCGGCGGATTGTCTTTGCGATAATGATAAACCGTATTTTTATACAAATGATATAAATGAGCTTTCAAAAGCTCTTGACAGTTTTATTAAACAAGGCGATCTTGTGCTTTTAAAAGGCTCGCGCGGATGCGCTTTGGAAAGATTAACTGATATGTTAATCGCCCAGGAGGTAAAAAGTGTTTTATGAATTGATTGAGCTTTTATACAGCTTTTTTACTCCGTTCCGTGTTTTCGGTTATCTTACATTCAGAAGCGCTTTTGCCGCTCTTACAACTTTATTAATTTGTTTTATTTTCGGCGGCAGAATTATCGAATTTTTAAGAACGTTAAAAATAGGACAGTCAATAAGACAGGACGGACCTGCAACACATTTAATAAAATCAGGAACTCCGACAATGGGCGGAATGTTTATTATAATGTCCGTAATTATTGCCATGTTAATGTGGGGTAATTTGCAAAACAGGCTTATCTGGATAACAATGGGAGCATTTTTGGCATTCGGCGTAATCGGTTTTATCGATGATTATTTAAAAGTAACAAGAGGTAATTCTGACGGACTTCGTGCGTGGGTTAAACTTGTAATGCAGTTTGCTGTGGCTATATCAATTGTTTTAATTATTTATTTTACAGGTACTGAAGACACAACAGCATTATACATACCATTTTTTAAAGACCCTGTTTTAGATATGGGTTTTTGGTGGATACCTTTTGCAGTATTACTGGTTGTAGGTGAATCAAACGCAGTTAACTTTTCTGACGGGCTCGATGGTTTATTGGCAGGTCTTTTAATAATAGTTTTTCTTACACTTGCTGTTTTAACATATATTACAGGAAGAATCGATTATTCTGAATATCTTGGTATTCCGTATATTCCGGAAGCGGGCGAGTTAACAGTTTTTTGTTTAGCCGCAGCAGGTGCTTGTGTGGGTTTCCTTTGGTTTAACGCTCACCCGGCAGAAGTTTTTATGGGTGATACAGGTTCTCTTTCGTTAGGCGGCGTAATTGCAGTAATTTCACTTATAACTAAAAAAGAATTATTGATTTTAGTTATAGGAGGTGTTTTTGTTCTGGAAATTGCATCTGTAATAATTCAAGTGGTATCTTTTAAATTAAGAAAAAAGAGAGTATTTAAGATGGCTCCGCTTCATCATCATTACGAACTGATGGGATGGTCGGAAATAAAAACTGTAATCCGTTTTTGGATATTGGGCGGAATATTTGCGGTAATCGCCCTTTCAACTTTAAAAATTCAATAAGGAATTTTAATGTATCAATTTGATGCTGAAAGAACATTAAATCAAAAAACAACAGTTCATCTGTTTTACTTCTGCGTTATACTGCTTTTGGGCACTGGTCTTGTTACTCTTTATTCAGCATCATATTCATTTGCAGAACGTTTTTTCAGAGACGGAAATTATTTTTTTACAAGACAATTAATTTTTGGAGTAATTGGCATAATAGCGTTTTTTATATTTGCGCATATAAATATTAATACTTTAAGAAAATGCACTATGCCTTTTGTAATTATCGCAGCTTCGTTATGTGTTTTAACTTTAGTACCCGGTATTGGAATTGAACGTTACGGCGCTTCCCGGTGGATCGAAGTCGGCTCGCTGTCTTATCAGCCTTCAGAAATGGTTAAATTTGTACTTCCGCTTTATTTGGCTCATATCTTTGATAAAAAATTCAATAATTTATCAATTAAAGCAGAAGAAAATTCTCCTTTAAACAATCTTTATTCAAGCATATTACCTCCTGTATTGGTAACAGGGTTATTTTTTGTTCTAATATATCTTCAAAATAATTTTTCTACAGCAGTTTTTATTTTATTTAATGCTTTAATTATTTTCTTTCTGGTCGGAGTACGTTATCGTTATTTCCTTGCGGCAATTGTAATGATAATTCCTGTAGCAGCTCTTTTGGTTTTTACAAAAGAACACAGGGTAAGACGTCTTATAAGTTTTATTAAACCCGAATGGGACCCGCTGGGAGCCGGTTTCCAGGTTAATGCAAGCAAGGATACGATTGTTTCAAGCGGTTTTTGGGGTAAAGGTATCGGCGAAGGAACCCGGAAAATATCAAGTGTGCCGGAAATTCATTCGGATTTTATATTCAGCGCGTATGTAGAAGAAACAGGGTTTATCGGTATAATTTTATTTTTTGCTTTATTTACAGTTTTTGCTATTTTAGGATATAAAGCGGCTTTAAACAGTAAATCGGTATTTGGAAAACTTCTAGCCGCCGGATTAACCACAATTATTGTAACGCAGGCTTTATTAAATATTGCTGTTGTTTCCGGGGCGCTGCCTGCAACCGGTATTCCTTTACCTTTCTTTTCTGCGGGGGGTTCTTCGCTTTTAACAACACTTGTCTGCGCAGGGTTAATAATTAATGTCGCTAAAAATGACAGACAAAATATAAATGAAGATACTGTAAATACAGATTTTAATTATTCGGAGGAAAAAATTGAGTACTGATTATTATTATGCCGCCTCAGATGATTATTCTGTTAAAAGAAAATCCGCGGGTAAAATTGAAAAAGGATTAAAAAGACTTATCATTATTGCCGCTGTTATTATAGCTGCGCATATTATTTGGTTATTCGGCGTAAGTCCGTTTATTCCATTTTCTACAATTGATGTACACGGATTTTCTGATCTGCAGCGTAACAATGTTCTAACCATCGCAGGTATCGATGAATATTCGTCATTCATATCAACAAATACAAAAATAATACAGGAAAAACTTTCCGCTGTCGCTCTTGTAGAATCGGCAGTTGTAATAAAACGTTTTCCAGACAGGCTTTCAATTTTCCTTTATCCCCGTGAACCTGCTGCTGTAGCGTTAACAAATGTAAATTCAAAACAGGTTCCCGTATATATTGACAGACACGGAGTATTTTTTAAAATAGGCAATAGCGATTCACAGGAATATATGGATCTTCCGGTTCTGTCCGGAATTGATAATCCTCAGATAAATATGCGTCTTCCAACTGCGCTTGTTTCACTTGTAGAAAGTCTGGCAGTAATTTCTTCTAATTCTCCTGAACTGTTATCTGCAATTTCCGAAATTCGGATTGAAAGAAAAACATGGGATGGCTTTGATTTGGTTTTGTTTCCTGTTCACAGTTCAATAAGGGTAAGAATTGAAAATAATTTAACAGAACATACGCTTCGGTATATGCTGCTTATGTTAAATGTTTTCGAAAATGAACCTAAACCGCTTGATTATCAAAAACCGTATGAAATTGATTTTAGATCCGGTATGGGATCATATAAAATAGGGGAGCAGTCATGAATAATATAATTGTTTCATTAGACATTGGCTCAACATGGATACGAGTAGTTATTTGTGAACGTGAAACTGACGGAAGTTTAAAAGTTATTGGAGTTGGAAAACGTCCGTCTACAGGTTTAAGAAAAGGCGTAGTTGTTAATATCGAAGCTACCCTCCGTGCAATTGCAGCGGCGATTGAAGATGCGGAAATGATGAGCGGTTTGGAAGTAACCGATTGCTGGACAGGAATAGGCGGAAATCATATAAGCGGGATTAACTCGCGCGGAGTTGTGGGAGTTACAGGGAAGAGAAAAGATACAAGAGAAAGAGAAATTGATCAGGATGATATTGATCGTGTAATAGAAGCGGCAAAAGCTGTTGTAATTCCGACTGACCGCCAAATTCTGGAAGTAATTCCGCAGAATTTTAAAGTAGATGATCAAAAAGGAATAAGAAACCCAATCGATATGATCGGGGTGCGTCTTGAATCTGATGTTCATATAATTACATGCGCTGTAACAGGCGCACAGAATTTAATAAAATGTGTAAATCGCGCCGGCTTTAGAGTAAATGAACTTATATTGCAAACGCTTGCCGCAGGAAAAGCAGTTCTTACACAGGAAGAAATTGATCTTGGAGTTTTGTTACTCGATCTTGGCGGCGGAACAACTGATGTTCTAGTTTATGTAGAAGGCACTCCGTATTCGACATATACAATACCGGCAGGCGGAACGCAGGTAACAAGTGATATTTCAATAATTAAAAATATTTCACTTGAAAACGCAGAGAAAATTAAAATTGACGCAGGCTGCTGCTGGGATGCTCTGTTAGACGACGATGATACTGTAATAGTACCGGGTGTCGGCGGAAGACCTCCGATGTCAATTCCAAGATCGCAGATTTTATCGATTATTAAACCCAGAATGGGAGAAATATTTAAACTTGTAAAACAGCAGATAGATACTTTAAACTTAAGCCGTCCATTGGGAGGCGGAGTTGTTTTAACAGGCGGAACAGCAGAGCTGCCCGGCGTTGTTGAACTTGCAAATCAGGTTTTAAAATTACCTGCAAGACTTGGAACTCCGATACCTACGCAGAATTTAGGAGGGCTTGTAGAAGAATACCGCACTCCTTCTTACGCTACTGTTATAGGATTAGCGCTTGAAGGAAACAGAAGATCAAATATGGAAAGCGGTGAAAGCGGTTCGGATTCACGCCAGAATGACAAAAAAAATATGGCGTTAATAAGTAAATTAAAGTTATGGTTAAAGGAAGAATTTTTTTGATGGAAATGTTCAAGAAGAAAGAAAAACCACAGAGGACACGGAGTTTCACAGAGTCGCGATACGATAGCTCATTCTTCCTCCGTGTTTCTCCGTGTACTCCGTGGTTAACTTCTTTTTTTAAGACAATCTAATCAATTAAAGATATAAAATTGGGGGGATAGTAATGAATGTTTTAGCGGTATGTGAGCTTGCGGCAAATCAGGTTAAGGGGACGCAGTCACCTGTAATTCAATTTAGACCTCAGGAGAGGTCTAAACAGACAATGTCCTGCGAGGCTTCAGCTTTAAAGGTAGTTTCGTCTAACGATGAAAATCAAATGTTAATGAACTACCAGGATGTACCTGCGGTTATAAAAGTAATTGCAGCAGGCGGCGGCGGAGCGAATGCGTTAAACCGCATGATCGATGCAAAATTAACAGGTGTTAATTTTATCGCTGTAAATACAGATATTCAAGATCTATATAATAAAAGTAAAGCTGATATTAAGATCCAGATTGGCACAAAAATCACAGGCGGATGGGGAGCCGGAGGAAACCCTGAAATAGGTGAAAAAGCTGCAATTGAAGATCAGAATTTAATCGCTGATGCTCTTGATGATGCTCACATGGTTTTTATTACAGCCGGAATGGGAGGCGGAACAGGAACAGGTTCGGCTCCGGTTATCGCTAAAATTGCAAAAGACCTTGGCGCTTTAACAGTAGCAGTTGTTACAACTCCTTTTGAATTTGAAGCAGATTTCAGAATGAAACAGGCAGAAGAAGGTATTGCTAAACTGCGTGAAGTTGTAGACACATTGATTATTATTCCAAATCAGCACTTATTTAAAATTGTTGACAATAAAACTACATTCGATAAAGCGTATCATTTGGCAGACGAAGTTTTATGCCGCGCAGTACAGGGAATATCAGAGCTTATCACAAAAACCGGTTTTAAAAATACCGATTTTGCCGATGCCAAAACCATTATGAAAGATAAAGGTGATGCTTTAATGGGAATTGGTTACGGGACAGGTGATAATCGTGCCATGGACGCTGTTAAAAATGCCGTTGATAATCCTTTACTGGAAGACACCAGTATAAACGGAGCTACAGGTGTTTTAATTAATATCGCAGGACCGGAAGATATCACTCTTGTTGAAATACAAAGTATTATTAAATCCATTAAAGAAAAATGCGATTCAAAAGTAAATCTTATACATGGTATAAGAATTGATCCGGAAATGGAAAGCGGCATTCAGGTAACTGTTATCGCAACAGGTTTCAGACAAACTCAAATAAATGTAAAACAGACAAGAATTGAAAAAATAGAAAATTCAAATATTGTCGATTTAAATGAATACGGAATGATGCTGGACAGAAAAAAAGGACCGGATTATTTAAACTATCTGCCTCAGCGTGAATACCATGATGATTTGGATGTTCCGTCTATTATACGCAAACACCATTATCAACTGGAAGAAAAATCGGCTTTGGATTTAGCGGAGAAGTATTAATTTGGAAAAAAATATTCTTTTAAAAAGATATTGTTCCCGGCTTATTGCGATAGAACGTCTGTCTGAACTGACAAAAGAATGCTACCGTTTCGAAATTGCACGTTTTTTAAATTATATGGAAAACGAAAAAATGAAACTGGAAAATGCAGATGCGGATTTTTTATCGGTTTATCTTATTAAACGCAGGAATATTGATGATATTGATTCCCGTACAGCCGCAAAAGCGATATCTGCATTAAGATCATTTTTTAGATTTGCAGTAGATGAAAGGCTTAGAAATGACAATCCTGCAGATCTTCTTGAAGGTCCAAGGCAAAAAGTTAAATTACCCGAGGTAATGGACAAGGATACCATTGAAGATTTTTTAAACTTGATTGATTTATCAAAACCGCAGGGAGAAAGAGACAAGTGTCTTTTTGAACTGATATATTCATCGGGATTGCGTGTTTCTGAAGCAGTAAGATTAAATATCATGGATATTGATTTTGATAACAATGGCGGAATAGCGAAAGTAAGGGGAAAGGGAGATAAAGAGCGTATTGTGATTTTTGGTAAAGAAGCGGCAGCTCAATTAAATCATTACATTAGCTATGTCCGCCCAAAGATGGCAGGTACTGTAAATAAAAGCCGGGCGCTGTATATTAGTAAGAGCGGAAAAAGGCTTTCCAGAAAAGGTATCTGGAAAAATTACGCAAAATGGGCAAATTTAGCCGGAACTTCATCGCATATACATACATTGCGGCATAGTTTTGCGACTTCGCTTCTTGAAGGCGGAGCAGATTTAAGGACAGTTCAGGAATTATTGGGACATTCTGATCTAAGAACAACTCAGATTTACACGCACATGGAAAGATCGGTACTTAAAGAAAATCACCGGAAATTCCTTCCTAAATTAAATTCCGGCAAAAGTGTGAGTATAGTATGAAAAAATTCAGAGATTTTGTTGTAGCGCTGATTATTATTGCCGCTGTTGGTTCATTAATTTATTATATGTATCAAAGAGGAAGTACAAGAACAAATAGGGAACTTGCAAGGCGCATGCTGGAAATTAGTCCCAAAGGCGGACCGCCTGAAACAATTGACGGACTTCGCCATGCAATTGCGTTATACGAAGATCAGATTGAAAGAAATGTAAGGGAAGGAGCGCAGACAGGGGTTTACTGGAAAATACTGGCTACAAGACTTATCGACAGAAAAATGCACAATGATGCGCTGGAGGCTTTAGAAAGAGCGATTTATTATAATTCTGAAGATCCTGTTCTCTTTTATTTAACAGGAGTTTCTGCCGGGATTGTAGCAAAATCAAGAGTTGGTTTTACAGCTAACGCACCAATGGAACAGGAACAATATTTCAAACTGGCGGAAAACGCTTATTTAAGAGCTTTACAATTAGACATAACATACACAAGACCTATGTACGGACTTGCGGTTCTTTACGCATTTGAACTAAATCGTCCGCAGGACGCAATTGTACAGCTTGAACGTTTATTAATGATAACTCCATCTGATATTCCGTCATTGTTTGTACTGGCAAGATCCTATTATATGCTGGATGATTTTACAAGAGCTATTGAAATATATGACAGTATAGTTGATCGCACCAGGAATAAAGAATTCAGAGAAGAGGCTTTAAAATTAAAAGATTATATTCAAGGAATGTTATATGAATAAAAAAGGTTTATTGGCGTTAATCATTTCTCTATTACCCGGTTTAAAAATTACGGATAGAATAAAAATACTTGAAACATTTGATAATGAAGAAGAATTATTCGTACAGTCAAAAAATGATATAGAAATTATTCTGAATCGCAGATTAAATACATTCTGGGATATAAGCGAAATCTGCGACAGGGCAGGCAGCATTGATACTACTTGCAAAATGAGATCGATTAAATGGGTTTCATGGGATGACTTTGATTATCCTCCGCTTTTAAGAGAAATGTATGATCCGCCGTGTGTAATTTTTTATAAAGGTGTTCTTCCAAATCCGGAAAAACCTCTATTGGGAATGGTGGGAACAAGAAATCCAAGTTCGCAGGCTTCTGAGCAGGCATATAAAATAGCGGGTAATCTCGGTAGATGCGGAGTGTCTGTAGTTTCCGGTCTTGCGATTGGAATTGATGCGATGTCTCACAGGGGTAATTTAATCGGAAACGCTCCCGGTTTCGCTGTATTGGGTTCTGGTTTAGATGAAGTATATCCTTCAGTTAATAGACCTTTAGCAAAAAGGATATTGGATTCAGGCGGCGCTTTAATTTCCGAATATCCTCCCGGCACAAAACCTGCAAAATGGACATTTCCTGCAAGAAACAGAATAATCGCCGCTCTTTCCCGAAGTGTATTGGTAGTAGAAGCTCCGGTTAAATCAGGAGCATTAATAACTGCAGCTTTCGCTTTAGAGCAGGGAAAAGATCTATGGGTTGCAACATCGGGTATTGATTTGCTTCCTGTTGGTACTGATATAAAAGAGAGCCTGAAGTATGATAAAAGAGGTACAACAAAATTAGCTAATGACGGAGCGGAAATAATTCATTCAGCGTGTGATGTGCTTGAAAAATGGGAATTACAAACAGCAAGAAGTTATGTAAATAAAGCCGTTTCGGCTTTTGAATATGGATTAAACGAAGAAGAACAGCCGGTAAAAAATAAACTTGTATCTTCAATGGCAGATTTCTTAAAAATCGAAATTTAAAGGATGTGGTATGTCAACAGAAAAAACAGTGAAGACGAAACCAGTAAAAAAGAAATCAAAACAGGAAAAACAAATTCTTGTAATTGTTGAATCCCCGGGTAAAGTGAAAACAATAGAAAAGTATTTGGGTCCCAGTTACAATGTTAAGGCATCGATGGGGCATTTGATTGATTTACCAAAATCCAGAACAGCAATTGATGTTGATCATAACTTTGAACCTGAATATATAACTGTGCGCGGAAGAGCAAAAATTTTAAAAGAATTGCAGACAGATGCAAAAAAATCAGGCAAAGTGCTGCTTGCATGTGATAATGACCGTGAAGGTGAAGCGATAGCATGGCATTTACGGAATGCTATTAACGCAAAAACAGCGCAAGTTCCGATAGAGCGTATCAGTTTTAATGAAATAACGCCGCAAGCTGTTAACGAAGCGGTTTTAAATCCAAGAACAATTGATGAATCAAAAGTATCGGCGCAAAAGGCAAGACGTGTTTTGGACAGGCTTGTTGGATATAACCTGTCGCCGCTTTTGTGGAAAAAAGTAAAAAACGGTCTTTCGGCTGGGCGTGTTCAATCTGTTGCTTTGCGTCTTATCTGCGACAGGGAAAAAGAAGTTGAAAATTTTATCCCTGATGAATACTGGACACTGGAAGCAGATTTTAAATCCGGTAAATCAGTTTATACCTCTCAGCTTATGTTATGGAATAACAGTAAGCCGGAATTAAAAAATGAATCTGAAGTAAATGCGATTATAGAAAAAATTAAAAATAACGAATGTATTGTTTCTGATATAAGAGAAACAGAAAAAACAATCAGGCCAAAAGCGCCGTTTACAACATCACAGCTGCAGCAGACTGCGGCAAACCGCCTTGGTTTCACCTCACGCAAGACAATGCAGGTTGCGCAGCAGCTTTATGAAGGCGTAAGTCTTGGCGCTTCCAGGGTAGGTTTAATTACATATATGCGTACAGACAGCGTTAGAATTTCCAATACTGCGCTTGAAGATGTAAGGACATGGCTTGGTAAAAATTATCCCGGCGAGCTGCCTGAAAAAGCTGTTGAGTATACGGTTGGCAAGAATTCGCAGGATGCTCACGAAGCTATAAGACCGACATATACAGAATATACGCCTGATTCAATAAAAGAACATCTTTCAAAAGATCAGCTTCGCCTTTATACGATAATTTGGGAACGTTTTGTATCAAGTCAGATGAGCAGCGCTAAAAGTAAAACAGTCAGCGTAGATATAAAAGTTACTGCCGGCTCTGAAGAAGGGATTTTCCGCGTCAGCGGTACAAAATTAATCGAAAAAGGTTTTTACAAAGTTATTAAACTTCTTTCATCTAAAGATGAAAACGGCGGCTCTTATCCTTCATTAAAAATCGGTAATGTTGTAAAAGTAGAAAAATTCAGAAGCGAACAGCACTTTACACAGGGACCTGCCCGTTATTCGGATGCATCTATCGTAAAAACACTTGAAGAAAAAGGAATAGGACGGCCTTCTACTTACGCTTCAATTATTTCCGTTTTGCTGGATCGCTATTATGTTACGCGATCAAACAAACAGCTTGTCCCGACAGTTTTGGGAAAGTTGATTTACGAAGTATTGGTAGAACATTTTCCGCTTTATGTTGATGTTGATTTTACAGCGTCTATGGAAACAAAACTGGACGAAGTAGAAGAAAACAGAGTCAGCTGGCCGGAAATGATTAAAGAGTTCTGGCATCCGTTTAAAAATACTGTTGATGAAGTAATTAAAACAGTTGAATCCTACAAAGGTACACTTGATGAAGTTACAGATTTGGTGTGCGAAAAATGTGAAAAACCCATGATGAAAAAACTGGGACGTTTTGGATATTTTCTTGCGTGCTCGGGATTTCCCGAATGCAGAAATACAAAATCAGTGCCCCTTGCCAAATGCCCTAAGTGTGAAGGCGATATAATTGCGCGAAAAACAAAAGGCAGGGGAAAAGAATTTTACGGATGTACAAAATATCCTGATTGTGATTTTATCAGTCACTTTAAACCCATAAAGCAGGATTGCCCCAAGTGCGGATTTTTTATGGTAGAAAAATACGACAAGAAAAACGGCGCTCACAAGGTTTGTATAAACCCCGATTGTGATTACTTACACAGTGCGGATGGAGACGAATAGTGAATTTATCGAAAATGAATCACACGGAGACACGGAGACACGGAGTCACGGAGTTTAATTTAGTTAATGAATATTTATCGTATCTGCAGGCAGTGCGCGGATGCTCGGTGCGTACTCTTGAATCTTATGGTAATGATTTATCACGTTATGCAAATTATTGTACCAATCACAATATTGAAATTCAAAATGCCGCTCCTTATGAAGTTCAAAGTTTTATAGCTGATTTATCAGCGGAAAATATGGCTGCCGCAAGCGTAAACAGATGTCTTTCTTCAATTCGCGGATTTTACCGCTGGATGGTTCGCTTTGATAAAAAAAAGGAAAATCCATGTACATCTTTAAAAAATATTAAAACACCTGTTAGAATGCCGAATGTTTTATGGGAAAATGAAATGGCAGATTTCGCCTCTCTTCCAGAATCATCAGGTATTTTATGGCCCGAAAGGGATAAGGCGTTAATCATGGCAATGTATTCGGCAGGTCTTCGCATCGGAGAAATAGTTACTTTAACGATGTCTAACATTTCTGCCAAATTTGATGAAGCAAAAATAACAGGAAAAGGCGGTAAACAGCGTTATGTGTTTTTCTCTGATGAAGCAAAAGAAGCTATTTTAGAGTATCTTCCAAAAAGAGAAACCCGTTTAAAAATGGCTGGAATCGACGGAAAAAAATATGCTTTATTTGTAAATAGCAAGGGAAAACCAATTTCAATTCCGGGAGTGCGCTGGATAATTTCACGTTATGCTCAGTATTCAGGAATTGGAAAAAATATTCATCCGCATTCGCTGCGTCACAGTTTTGCAACTCATCTTGTAAACTCAGGCTGTGATGTTCGTGTTGTACAGGAAATGCTCGGACATTCCAGCATATCGACAACACAGCGTTATACGCATGTTAATATCGAAAAAATGAAAAATGTATATATGAACGCGCATCCACACGCTAAAAATGTGGAAGGAGTAAAACATGAGAGAAAGACCTGAAATTCACTCAACAACAGTGATTGCAGTAAGAAAAGACGGCAAAGTAGCTATGGCAGGAGACGGTCAGGTTACTATGGGTAATACAGTAATGAAAAACAACGCAAGGAAAGTACGCCGTCTTATGGATGGAAAAGTTTTGTGCGGATTTGCAGGAGCTACAGCCGATGCTTTTACACTCTTTGATCGTTTTGAAGTTAAGTTAAAAGAATATTCAGGAGACCTTGCAAGAGCTGCTGTTGAATTAGCCAAGGACTGGAGAATGGATCGTATTTTAAGAAGACTGGAAGCATTGCTTTTGGTAGCTGATCTTTCAAAAACATTATTAATTTCCGGAACCGGTGATGTTATAGAACCAGCCGAAAATGCGCTTGCAATAGGATCAGGAGGAAATTACGCTTATGCCGCAGCTTTGGCATTTCTGGAAGGCAGTAATTTCAGCGCTGCGCAAATAGCGGAAAAAAGTTTACAGATTGCAGGTAACATCTGTATATATACAAATATGCAAATAACATTAGAGGAATTATCATGAGCGAAACAAAACAATTAACAGAAAAGAAAAATGAACTTACCCCGAGGGAAATAGTATCGGAGCTGGATAAATATATTGTAGGTCAGAAAAAAGCAAAAAGAGCAGTCGCTGTAGCGCTGCGTAACCGCATCAGAAGATTAAAACTTGATCCAGAGTTACGTGAAGATATTGCTCCCAAAAATATTTTAATGATAGGTCCCACCGGAGTTGGAAAAACCGAAATTGCCCGCCGTCTTGCAAAACTTGCCGGCTCTCCTTTTATAAAAGTGGAAGCAACCAAGTACACCGAAGTAGGTTATGTAGGACGCGATGTTGAATCTATGGTACGCGATTTAATGGCTGCAGGTTTTCAAATGGTAAAACAGGAAATGCAGGAATCTGTTACAGCAGAAGCTGAAAAACGGGCAGAAGAAGCGTTACTTGATCTATTGCTTCCTACCAATAATAAAAAACAAAAAGAACCTAAACAAAAGGGCAGTCCTGTAGTGAGACCTATGGGTACTTTTTCGATTAATCCTGAAAATTCCAACTCAAGTATAATCGCTACAACACTGCAATTGGGAATACCTGTTTTTAATAATAAAAATCAGGATGGAATACAGGATCAGCAAAATACAAATGTTAATCCAGAATTTTTAACCGATGGCGCAGACGGCGCTGAAGAAATTAAAAATGAAGCGGATGACAAATTTAAAGCGACAAGAGAAAAACTTAGAGCCATGCTGCGTGACGGTAAAATGGAAGACAGAACCGTAGAACTTATGATAAATCAAAACCCGCAGTTTCCGGCTATCGAAATGATGGGCGGCAATATGGAGGATTTAGAATCGACTCTTTCAGGTTTTGCAGGTTTCTTTGGCGGCGGAAAAAAGAAAAAAGTTGTTACGGTTGCAAGAGCACGGGAAATCTTAAAAGCCGAAGAAGCGGAAAAACTTGTAGATCGTGATAAGGTAAGCGACGAAGCGCGCCAAAGGGTAGAAGAAACAGGAATTATTTTTATTGACGAAATCGATAAAATCGCTGTAAAAGGTGACAGAGGCGGAGGTCCTGATGTAAGCCGTGAAGGCGTTCAGCGTGATATTCTGCCGATTGTCGAAGGAGCGACAGTTAATACAAAATGGGGACCTGTTAATACCGACCATATTTTATTTATAGCTGCGGGAGCTTTTAATGTTAGTAAACCATCGGATTTAATCCCGGAATTACAGGGACGTTTTCCTTTAAGGGTTGAGCTTGATTCATTGGGTAAAGATGATTTTTTACGTATTTTAACAGAACCTAAAAACGCGCTTATCAAACAATACACAGAACTGCTTGGAACTGAGGATGTAAAAATAGTATTTACGCCTGATGCAATCGAGCATCTTGCGGCTCTTGCTGCGGAAGTCAATTCCAAACTGGAAAATATCGGAGCAAGGCGTCTTCATACGATAATGGAAACCTTGCTCGAAGAGCTTTCCTTTGAAGCATCTGATATAGCGCCGGCAAATATTGACATAACTGTCGATTATGTCAATCAAAAACTGATAGATATCGTTAAGGATCAAGACCTTGGCAGGTATATTTTATAAAGAAGGCTTAAAAATTAGCCGATTATTAATATGGAAGAAGTTTTTATTTTGGAGGAAGGTTTGTGAATACATTTGCAAGATCAATTGATTTACTCCATCGCGCGATGGACGTTAGTACAGTTCGCAGACAGGTAATTGCCAACAATTTGGCTAATGCCGATGTACCCAATTTTAAGAGATCTGTTGTTAATTTTGAAAGCGAATTAAAACGAGCGTTGGATTCAGAAAATAAAAGACCTCCTCTTGAATTAAACATGACACATGAAAAACATATGCCAGGTTATAAAGCAAGAGATTATAGAGACGTGCAAATTAGACGGGTTTTAGATTATGTCAGCACTTATGGAAATAACGGAAATAACGTTGACCCCGAACAAGAATTCATGCTTGCCACACAAAACCAGATGAGCTACACGCTTTTTGCACAGGCAGCGGCATTTGAGTTCAGTCAAATAAATCAGGTATTAAGAGGTTAGGAGTAAATCGATGGGTATTTTTAGTTCAATAAACATTGCATCTACAGGTTTGAGCGCCAACAGATTAAGACTCGATGTTATTGCAGATAACATGGCGAACGTAAATACAACCCGTACTACAGAAGGCGGCGCTTTTAAAAGAAGCCGTGTTATTATGCGTCCTGTTACAGAAGGTCCGTATTGGAGATCTCCTTTTCTTCCTGATGCCCTGGACAATAATCTTGGCAAGGGAGTAAGGGTTGTTGAAGTGCAAAAAGATCGTTCTACAGAACCTCGTTATGTATACGATCCTACACATCCCGATGCTATTTTAACCGGCAGATGGGAAGGTTATGTAGAAATGCCTAATGTTGATGTTGTTACAGAAATGGTAGATATGATTTCTGCTTCACGATCTTATGAAGCGAACGCTGCCATTATTGAAGGATCAAAAGCTATGTTCCAAAGAGCTTTAGATATTGGAGCAAGATAAAATAATTATTTTTTTGGGAGGGTTTCATGACAATTTTTAATAACGAATCTTATGTTACAGCTTCAGCTGCGAAAAATTACGGTACTGTTTTAAATCGTACTCATCCGAGCCATATGCTTCCGCCGGACAGTCCTTATTCCGGCAGCGGAAGAAATATCCTTTTATTAAGAGATACTGTAGGCGCTAACGGTATAACAGGAGCCGGAACATTTGAAGATGCTATGCTTCAAGCGCTTGATAAAGTTTCGGCAGCGCAGTTAAACGCCAGTGATTTACAAAAAGAAGCGATTATTAATCCGGGTTCTGTTGATATTCACGACATTACAATCGCACAAGCAGAAGCGAGCATGGCTTTGGGAATTACACGCAACATTTTAAGCAGACTGGTACAAAGCTGGAGAGATTTAATAAATACAAGATAATATATTTTTGGGGAGGGGAGAAATGAACGAATTTTTCAAAAAGGTTATGACCAAGGCTACAGCTTTGTGGGCAGGATGGTCGATGCAGCAGCGGCTGATTATTAGCGCTATTTTAATCGTAGTACTTATCGGTATAATAGCGCTATTCAGAGTTTCAGCTACACCTGTTTTAGTTTCTGTTATTGACGCGCCAATAAGGGATCAAGCAGCGCTGGAAAGAATTATGCTTCGTATTAACGAAGAAAATGTCAGCGTTAGTGCAACACCGACAGGGTTAGTGCAGGTTGCAGATGCCGCTACTGCAAGGCGAATGAGAGCAATTCTTATCAGAGAAGATTTAATTCCTTCAGGAGTTAATCCCTGGGAAGTTTTCGACAGAGAACGATGGACTACCACCGATTTAGAGCGTAATGTAAATTTACAGCGGGCGCATCAGAGAATGCTCATTGAACATATAAGAGCAATTGATGATATTGATGATGTCGGAATTCAAATTGTCTGGCCTCAGGACAGGATGTTCCGTTCAGAGCGAAATCCGCCGAGCGTAAGTGTTCGTTTAACTCCAAAACCCGGAAGTGATATAACATCATTCCCCCAAAACCGCAGAAAAATTGAAGGTATACAAAAACTAATTCAATTGGCGATAGAAGGATTACACCCTGAAAATATTGTAATTACAGATCACAGGGGTGTTATACTTAACGATTTTGAAGGAATGGCTGCAGCCGACAGGCTTGCTCTTATCGATCAGGAACAAAAGCAAATAAGAAGGCAGGAAGAACATTACAGAGAAGAAATATTATCTTCTTTACAGAGAATATTTACAGCTGAACGTGTCAGGGATCTTAACATAAAAATAGAAATGGATATGTCTCAAAAATCAATTGACGCAACTGAATATTCCCCGATTATAATGAAACCAAGAACACCCGGCCTTGCTTATGATGATGAAGAGCGTATTCAATCTATAACATTGTCTCGATCTTCTTCAGATACGACATTCGAAGGAACAGGGTTTAATCCCGAAGGTCCAACAGGTGTTGAAGGACATGTAGCTCCGTCTTTTAGAGACATGAGTAATCTTTATGGCAGAATGACATCAAGAACTAATACTCATAATGAAGCTGTTAATGTAAAGAAAATTTTAACAGAAAAAAGTCCTTCAATGGATCGTGTAACAGTTTCCGTAAATATAGACGGATCATGGAGATGGAAATTCGATACTAAAGGAAATCCGATTATTGGAATTGACGGTTCAATAGAAAGAGAATATTTCCCTGTTTCTGAAGAAGATTTACGAAGAGCAGAAGACCTTGTAAAAGGTGCTATCGGTTTTAGTTCGGCAAGAGGTGATTCTGTTATTGTTACAAATATCCAGATTGACAGAACTTATGAACATCGTGAAGAAGACGCTGCTTACTTCAGAAAGAAGCAGGTTCAAACAACAGTTATTGTATTTGTTGTCGGTTTGACATTAATATTATTTGGTTTTATGCTGTTTAGAATGATCTCTCGCGAGATTGAAAGACGCAAAAGGCTTGCAGAAGAAGAAAGAGCAAGACGTGAACAGATGCTGCGTGAGAGTGCAATGGCTGAAGCTGAACAGGAAGGAATGGATGTATCCATTTCGCTGGAAGAACGTACAAGGATGGAATTGATGGAAAGCGCCATCAATATGGCAAAAGAACATCCGGAAGACGCTGCCCAGCTTATCAGAACCTGGTTATTGGAGGAATAGTTTATGTCAAAAACTGGATTACAACCCGGAGCTGCTGTAGGCGGCTCCAAAAAGAAAGGTGTAAAAGAATATACAGGCCGCCAAAAGGCTGCAATATTTTTAGTAACAATAGGTTCAGAAATTTCTTCGGAAATTTTCAAGTATCTGCGTGAAGATGAAATTGAAACACTAACATTCGAAATTGCGCGTCTTGAAACGATAGACGCTGAACAAAAAGATGCTATCCTGCAGGAATTTCAGGAATTAATGATGGCTAATCAATTTATCTCCACCGGCGGTATTGATTACGCAAGAGAGCTTTTGGAAAAATCACTTGGAAGCCAGAAGGCAATCGATATAATCAATAGGTTAACATCGAGTCTTCAGGTTCGTCCTTTCGACTTTATCCGCCGCACAGACCCTGCGCATCTTTTAAACTTTATTCAGCAGGAACATCCGCAGACAATCGCGCTTATTCTTGCATACCTTGAACCGGGAAAGGCTTCTGTAATTTTACAGAACCTGCCGCATGAAGTTCAAAGTGATGTCGCGCGCCGTATCGCAACAATGGACAGAACAAGTCCTGAAGTTTTACGCGAAGTAGAACGTGTTCTTGAAAAGAAATTGTCTTCACTATCAAGCGAAGATTACACAGCGGCAGGCGGTGTTGAAAGTATCGTTGAAATTCTTAACCTTGTTGACCGTGCATCTGAAAAGCAGATTATCGAAGCGCTCGAAGACGAAGATCCCGAACTTGCAGAAGAGATCAAAAAGAGAATGTTCGTATTCGAAGACATTGTTATGCTCGACGATCGCGCCATTCAGAAAGTTATGCGCGAAGTCGACTCGCAAGAACTTGCAAAAGCGCTTAAGTCTGTTGACTCCGAAGTTCAGGACAAAATATTCAAAAACATGTCAAAACGCGCAGCAAGTATGCTTAAGGAAGACATGGAGTACATGGGTCCTGTACGCTTGAAGGACGTAGAAGAAGCGCAGCAGAAAATAGTTTCGATTATCAGACACCTTGAAGATACAGGCGAAATTGTTGTAGCACGCGCCGGTGAAGATGAATTGGTTGTGTAACACTGTGTGTTAAAGAAGATTTAACCACGGAGTACACAGAGTTTCACGGAGGAAGAAAAAACCTTCGTATTAAAACTCCGTGTTCCTCCGTGTCCTCTGTGGTTAATATTCTTAATTTATTATGAGGATAAATTATGTTAAAGGCTGTTTTCAGACCAAATGAATTGGTGGCGCTTACTGATAAAATCGTTATTGATTCTCCCACATCTTATTCCGAGCTTTCACATTTTGCTGCGGTAGAAGAAATAGAAGAAGATATTACCAGTGTAGAAGAATACACAGGTCCTACAGCAGATGACCTTCGCCGTGAAGCGGAAATGTTTAAAGCTCAGTGGGAAAATGAAAAAGAAAGAATGTTTGAAAGTGCAAGGAATGAAGCTGAAAACATTGTCCAGGAAGCGCAGAGAGCGGCTTTCGCAGAAGTTAAAAGACAAACTGACGAAGCGCAGGTAATAAAACAACAGGCACTAGCGGAAGCAGAGCAGATAATTTCTGACGCTCAAACTAGAGCAAATGAACTTGAAAATGAAATAAGGCAATCGCTTGAAGGGGAGCGCAAAGAAGCAAGAGAACAGGGAAGAGTAGAAGGAAGAGAAGATGGTTATACCGAAGGAAAAACAGAGGTTGATCATTTAATTCAAAGAACTCAGGTTATGCTTGAACGTGCGCAGGATAAAAGAGGAGAGATTTTAAAAGAAACAGAAAAAGAAATAGTTGATCTTGTTCTTTTAATATCAAGAAAAGTAATAAAAGTAATTTCTGAAAATCAGCGTGATGTTATTGTTTATAATGTCATCGAAGCACTTCGTAAAGTTAAAGCCAAAGGAAGCGTAATAATAAGAGTTAATCTTGCTGATTTAAAACTTGTTACAGAACATAAACAGGATTTTATTAAACAAATCGAAAGTGTTGATACAATTCACGTAATGGAAGACAGTTCTGTTGATTTGGGCGGCTGTATTATTGAAACTGATTTTGGTGAAATTGATGCTCGTATAGCAAGTCAGCTTGCCGAACTGGAAAATAAAATTTTGGAAATTTCACCTATCAGATCACGTATTAAGGAAAACTTGCCGCCACCAATAGTAAGAACCGCAAATTTAAATGCAGGGCTTGCTGCGGCTTCAAATCTTATGGGAATGCCGGAAAACAAAACAGATTTTGCTTCAGATGATGAAGATGATGAAAGTGAACTGTCACAGGGTGCAAGCGCCGCTCTTACAGCTTCTGCTGCATTGGCTGCTTTGGCTACAATGGCTACAAAAGGTAAAAGAGATTCGGACAAAGTTATTACGAGTAAAATGGAAAAACATTTTAAAAGAAAAACAGATTAGTCCGTAATACTTGGGGGGGGACATGACTGATATAGATACAATTTTGTTTAATAAATATCTGGATTCAGCAAATAAAACAGATCCAATAAAGTATGTAGGCAAAGTTTCCAAAGTACAGGGATTATTAATTGAAAGTAAAGGTCCTCAGGCAATTATCGGAGAGATATGCAGAATTGTTGCTCCTAAAGGAAGAGGGATAATAAGAGCGGAAGTTGTCGGATTAAAAGATGAAACTGTTCAATTAATGGCTTATGAAGAAACAGATGGTATTGAAATAGGAGATCGTGTTATAGCTTTAGGTTCTCGTTTGGAAGTTCCTGTATCAGACAGATTATTGGGAAGAGTTCTAGATGCGCTTGGAAATCCAATAGATGATAAAGGAGAAATAGCGTCTGAATTTATGTATCCTGCGTTAACAAGCCCTCCTGATCCGCTGACAAGACGGCGTGTTACAGAACGTATAATAACAGGTGTACGGGCAATAGACGGACTTTTGGCAGTAGGAAAAGGACAACGCCTTGGAATTTTCGCAGGTTCCGGTGTCGGAAAGTCGACCCTGCTTGGTATGATTGCACGTAACACTACTGCAGATGTTAACGTTGTAGCTCTTATAGGAGAGCGCGGAAGAGAAGTAAATGACTTTATAGAAAATGATTTAGGACCCGAAGGATTAGCAAGAAGCGTATTAGTAGTAACTCCTTCAAATTCTCCGCCGCTTGCACGTCTTAGAGGCGCTTATGTCGCTACTGCCGTTGCCGAATATTTCAGGGATCAGGGAAAAGATGTTATGCTTTTATTTGATTCTGTTACGCGTTTTGCCAGAGCTATGAGAGAAATTGGGCTTGCATCCGGAGAGCCTCCTGCACAAAGAGGTTATCCGCCAAGTATGTTTGACTCGATGCCGAAGTTATTGGAGAGATCGGGTACTTCAGACAAAGGCAGCATTACAGGCTTTTACACAATACTTGTTGATGGTGATGATATGGATGAACCGGTTGCCGATACAGTGCGAGGAATTCTTGACGGGCATATTGTTCTTTCCCGTGATCTTGCACAAGGTTATCATTATCCTGCAATTGATATTTTAGACAGTATTTCGCGTCTTGCTCCAAGTGTAACAGGAGAAGCAACCAAAAAAGCGGCAGGTATTATACGCAGAAATATGGCAGCTTATGCAAAAGCAGAAGATTTAATTAATGTAGGAGCTTATCATCATGGTTCCAATCCTGAAATAGACGAAGCAATAGCAAAACATGGTTATATCGAGAAATTTTTAATACAGGATGTTGATGAACCTTCATCACTTGAAGAAACATTGGAAGGTCTTTCAGCTATAACCGGCGTTAATATCCCGCAGGAAGAAATGACAGATAACAATGAAATACAGGCAGTCAAACGTCCAAGAGTAAAAGAAACTAAATCAAATGAAATAATAAAACCGGCAAATATAGAAGACAATACTATGGCATTAAACAGCGTAGCTGCTTTATTTTCTTCCATGACAAATTAAAATTATGAAAAGATTTAAGTTTCCATTGGAAAAAGTTCTCCAATTAAGAAAATATAAGGAAGAAGAATGTAAGATAGCTTTAGGACAGGCAATAAGCGTATTAAACATGATCGAAAATAAAATAAAAGAAACTGCCGTAAAACATCATCAGGCAGCTTTCCAGCGGTTTAATGAACCTTTGGATATGGCTTCCTGGGACTTATATATTTTACGCCTTGAACAGGAAGCTGAAAAATTGGCGGCTCAAGCGGCTCAAGCGCAAATTGTTGTTGATGAAAAACGGGCTTTATACCTTGAAGCGCAAAAAGATTTAAAAGCGATAGAAAAATTAAAAGAAAAACAGAAAAAAGCATACCGCAAGGAAATGCTGGATAATGAAATGGCAGAAGTTGATGATATAACCTCGGCAAGGTATATATCAGGATAAAATGGAAAAAAAGGAGAAGATAGGAGAAGAAATATGAAGCAAATTTTTATAATTTTTTTATCTATCTTATTAATAGGATGCGGAGGATATGTAGAGTTTCAAAAAATTGAACGAGATTATAAACAAGAAAAATATATTTTTTCCAAGGATTTTTCGGAAGAATATAAAGAGTATATAATATTTGTTTTAGATGCATTTAATGAGGACTACTATTTAAAAAATGAAGTACTATATATTTCACGAGAACTTTGGAATGATAAAGAAAGACTATGGAATTATTGTAATAAAGCTACTCCTATATGGGTAGAAGATCATAAAAAGATTCGCAGAGGAGAAGATACGGCACATTCAAGATTGTTAAGAAATGGGTTAACAAATGAAGAAATTAACGGATTATTTGATGAAATAATAAAAGAAAATATAAATCCACGCAGAAGAGAAACAAAATATTTTAGTGATTCTTTACCTTTTGAATTAACAATAATTGAAGATACAGATTTAAAAATTAATAAAAATGGAACTTTTGAATTTGGTAATAATATATTTAGCTTCATGGATGTTAGCGAAGATCATCCTTTTTCTGACGATATTGGTTTATTTATTTATCATAAAAATAATTTACTTGGAATTTGCATTAGTATTCAATACTTATCTGGAGGCAGTGTAGGATATGTTCATGTAATTAATATTAATACAAAAGAAGATATAACATTTGAAAAATATCCTGATGTTTTAAATCGTTTAAGAGAATTCTTCTATATTGATAATATTTTTATTACAGCATTTGATGAAAGAGCTTACGCTTTTGATGATTATACTGGTGAATTGTTATGGACTCAGAGATATAATTTGAAAGACGGTAAACGTGTTATTATGTATGATGATCATTTTATTATAGATGATGAAGATGGTTATAAATATAAAATATATGGAGATGGAAGAAAAGAAATAATGTAATTTGTTAGAAAAATCATCATAAGGTGAACAGCGAAAAGACTTGACGGCGATATATGGCTGCTTTTCACAATAGATATGTTAGTGTATCCAGCGTTCATTATAAAATAAATAAAATTATCATTTATATAGGATTTTTAACAATTATCTTTGCGCTGGATGAGCTATAAAGGATTGTCGAGATTTCTGCCATCCTGAGCTGGCAAGGATTTTTGCAAGTCACCTTTAGGAATTTTAAATAAATTTCATTTTTTCTCATTTTCAGTCATGCGCCACAGCATATTCACGCCATATATAGGTATGAAAAAGTCAGGCTTTTGTCTGACTTAAAAAAACCTTGTTTGGGGGAAAATATGAAAAAAATACAATTTATCGAAAAGGACGCAGACCTGCTTCCGCCGTATGACGACCGTATATTTAAAGCGCTGCTTACTCATCCTGATGCAAAACAAGTACTAATTGACATCGTATCTACTGTAATTGAACGACCTGTCATAGATGTACAGATACGGAATATTGAACTGCCTGTTATGGACATTGAAGAAAAATCAGAACGTTTTGATGTAAACTGTACCGTAGAAAATGGAGATCAAGTAGATGTCGAAATGCACTGTGAAGAAAGGGTTAATATTGGAGAAATAAACCGTAGTTTTATAAACAAATACATCTATTATCTGGCTGATTTACATTCATCACAGAAATCAAAAGGAATAAAATACAAGGATTTGGTAAGAACATATCAAGCTACTTTTTCCGTACACCCTGTTTTTCCATATTGTAATGATTTTATTCACAGATTTTCGTTAAGAAAGCAAAATGGTGAACAATTAAGCGACCAGATTAACATGGTGATAATTGAGTTAAATAAACTAAATGATTTATTAACAAAACCAGTTAATAATATGACATCATTTGAGATGTGGTCAATTTTCTTTAAATTTGCTCCTGATATAGAGCAAAGAAATCTAATAAATGATATAATAAACAGTAAAGAGGAGATAGGTATGGCAGCTACATTATTACGAGAAATAAGCAAAGACGAACATGAACGAGCGAGGCTTCGAAGCCGTCGAATGTATGAAACTGATAGAGAGTCTGACAGACTTACTTCCGAAGAGATAGGTGAAATTAGAGGTGAAATTAGAGGGATTGAAAAAGGCGAAAAACGAGAGCGTGAAAGGTGGCAGGTTATTGATGCTGAAAATAAAGCAGAAATTGCACGTTTGAAAGCAGAGTTAGAGAAAAGGCAATAGTTAAATAATATTGGGGATACAAGATATCGTATGACAAGCGCTTTAAAGCAACCAAAGTTAAAAACTTCTCGATACCACTTGTATCACAAAAAATTTAAAAGTAATAGGTATACTTTTTAATGAATTAAATATGCCCGATTTCGCCTTCAAAGGTTTCGGGAACATGATGGAGCATAAAGGAGCCTGGAGAATAGGTTTTTATAGTCTCTTTATAAGCATCTTCAAGGTTGTCGTAGGAAGCAATAACCTGATTTCCGACAATAACAATATGTTTACCAAGGAATTTTTTGCGTATTTCTGACCTGTTATTTCCGTAGAATTCATATTCATTTTCAAGCATGATTATCCTCTTATATTTATATATCATATTTATTGAATAAACACAACCAAATACTATATAATACCTCTATGAAAACCATTAAATTAATTGCCGTTTTTCTGGCTGCCTTTTTTGTTTTAACTTGTGCTACAAAACCTGCTTTAGATAATAACTATGCCGATGCACAGAAAGTTCCATTAATAAATGAAGCAATAACCGGAACGCTGCCTAATGGACTGCGCTATTTTATTCTGGAAAACTCGTTTCCGCAAAATAGGGCACATGTTGCGCTTGTTGTTAATGCAGGCTCGGTTTTGGAAAAAAACAATGAACGTGGTTTTGCGCATTTTGTCGAACACATGGCATTTAAAGGAACTGCAAGGTTTCCGGAAATGGAATTAATCGATTATTTACGTTCGCTTGGAATGCGTTTTGGACCCGATGCAAATGCATACACATCATATAATGAAACAGTTTATCACTTTGATATACCAATAGAAACCGAAAACGGTATTAAAAGAATTCCGCACAGGGCTCTTGCGATCCTTGATGACTGGACACATTCTGTTAGTTTTAATCCAGAGGATGTTCATAGCGAAAGTCTTGTTGTTCTAGAAGAAATAAGAGCAAGGTTAGGACCAATGGACAGAGTTCGTAAAACTGTTTTTCCAATTCTTTTCAGGGGAAGCGATTATGCGAATAGAGATGTAATTGGTCTTGCCAGGAGCATAGAAAGAGCTACACCGCGGCAATTAAAAGCGTTTTATGACAGATGGTATACAAGCGACAATATGGCGCTTATCTTTGTCGGAGATTTTGACGGTAAAGCGCTGGAAGCGGAGCTCGCCGGTCATTTTAACATGCCTGCCTCAAGAAGACCTGTAAACCGTCCTATACATGATCTGCCGCCTCCGAAAAACGGTAATTTCAATGTAGAAATTATGACTGACCCGGAACTTACAGCGACAAGTTTTAATATTTATTACAAACAAAGACAAGGTGCGCCAAGAGGAACAATTCCGTACTTCCGGGAAAAAATAATACATATATTAATTAATCAAATGCTTTCCATGCGTTTTGAAGAAGTATATGAAAACCCGGAATCTGCATCAAGCGGTTCATGGACAAATATGTGGCAGTGGGTTAACTCTCAATTTTTTGTTTTAGGAACACAGCCGAAAACAGCAAGCGCAGAACAGGCTTTAATAGAACTTCTTATGGAAAAAGAATCGATTAGCCGTTTTGGATTTACAGAAAGTGAACTTCAACGCGCTAAATTAAATCTTGTATCTAATTTAGAAAGATCGTTATCAGAAAAAGACAGAGGAGAATCACGCCTTTTTTTAAATAGTTTTGTAAGTCATTTTCTGTACGGAGAAGATTTTGCAGGTATTGAATGGGAATTAAACACGGTAAATGCAATGCTTCCCGGTATTGATTTGGAAGAAATAAGCCGAACAGTAAGAAATTATTTTTCCGCTAATGATGTAAATGTATTTTTAATCGCGCCTTTAGCTGAAGCGCATACTCTGCCGTCTGCAAACAGGATAAGAGCAATTTTCAGAGAAACACAAAACGCTCAGATAAGACCAAGGCAAAATGAAATATTTTCAAGTGAATTACTTGAACAGCTTCCAACACCTGGAACAATTATTTCTGAAACAAAAGATGAACAGACAGGAGCTGTTACTTTAAGATTATCAAACGGCGCTACAGTAATTTATAAAGAAACAGAAAACAGGAATAATGAAATAGTATTTTACGCAATGGCAAAGGGAGGGTCTTCAAGCGCAGCAGTTGATAATATTGTTTCTGTAAAACTTCTTGCGGATATGCTTAATGCTTCAGGGCTTGGACAATATTCAAGAATGGAATTAATTAATAAATTGGCAGGTAAACAAGTTTCAATTTCATTTTTTGGTTCTGACTATTTCAGAGGTTTACAAGGTTCGTCTACAACACAGGATTTTAATACATTATTTGAAATGCTTCACCTTTTCTTTACAAACCCGCGATTGGATGAAAGAGCTATAACTGCAATGCTCGATCAATATAAAACAAGCCTGATTCATCAAATGGAAAATCCGCAAAATGTTTTTATGTGGGAATTAAACAATATACTTAACAGTCATCCGTTGTTCCAAAGCCTCGGTTATGACGATATAAACAGAGCTTCCATAATACAGGCTCGGGATTATTTAAATAATTACATTAACCCGGCAGATTATACATTTATTTTTACAGGAAATATAAATCCTGATATTATAAGGGAATTGACTGCACTTTATATCGCTTCAATTCCGCCAGCGCGTTCAATGAATACATGGGTAAACCCCGGTATAACACATCCGCAGCCGGGAAGAAGAATAATTAATAAAGGAATTGATGAAAGATCAATTGTTTATTTAGGATGGTTTGTTCCTGAACATGAAGGATTCAACGAACAGAAAAATCAAATTTCTGATGTTTTATCTGAATATTTGCAAATTTTATTGTCAGATGAGATACGTGAAAATCTAAGCGGTGTTTATTCAATATCTGCAGGTTCATCTATTTCTGTTATACCTATAGGTACTAAAGGTATTAACGTTTATTTTATGTGCAGTCCAAACAGGGTAGAAGAATTAATAAGCGCTGTTCGACAAAACATAATGGATATATTCAGGCAGCCTTTGGACATTGATACATTTAATATGGCAAAAGAAGCATTATTAATGGGACATGACAGGTCTATGCAGCAAAACATGCATATCGCAAGAAGTTTCGCAAATTCTTCTGTACTTTATAATACGCCGCTTAACAGGCTTAATTTAAGACCGGATGCGATAAGAGCTGTTACACCGCAGGATGTACAAGAGCTATGCCGCCAAATATTAGATACAAATGCTGTTGAATTAATACTTTTCCCTGAAGGGTGGGGTGAATAATCATCTTGTTACGTTAAAACCAAAATCACCGCAGCTCCAGTAAAGACTGTCCCCGGCTTTTCTTATATAGATGCGCAATATATAACTGCCGCTCTGAAATCTTGGAATATTTACACGGTAAGTGTCTGCCAGCTGCGGGTAGGTTCTGCTGATTGTAGTTGTTGTATTTCCGGCTAACCTAATCCACTGATAACCGAATTCATATCCTTCATTTAAAACAAAATCAATTTCCGGTGTGTCATTAATTTTAATATGACTTACCCTTGGCAGATTTGTCCATGTTTTAACTGACTGAAAAAAAAGCATATCAAGAAACGGCAGCGATTCAAATTCGCTAGAAGTTAGCGGAGGATCAAGTAATTGATGAGATCTGTTTAATGGAAGATGATCGTAAATAAAAATTGACGGGTCTGTAAAAAGATAATCGGTTCTGTACCTTGCATTAAAGGTTCGCCCTTCTATATAACCCGCGTTCCATGTAGAATCAATTAAAAAACGTTTACCGTTTATGGTTACTATATTCCAGGAATGATTTGAAACATTTACATCTTCTGTTCTGAATAAACTTCTCCCGAATCCGCGGGCGTATCCTTCCACTATTGTACATTCAATTTCAAGTAAATCACAAAAATATTTTAATACTTGCGAATAACCTGCGCAAATACCGCTTCCGCGCCTTATAACATCATTAAAACTCTGTGAAGCATGCCGCCCTGAAAAATATGACTGCGTATCGTAGCTTATATTTAAAGCTACCCAATCATGTAATTTTTTTACAAGATCAAAATCGCAGGTTGCGTTTTCTTTAATATATTGAACTAATTGTACGATAAACTCATCTGTATTATTTTGCCTAAGCGATGTTATTTCCCTCGGCAGCTGCCTAATCGCAGGGTCAGGAGTGTTCATCTGGAAAGTAAACGTATTTTGACCATTAACTCCTGTAACTGTTACGTTAGTTTGAGCATAAATTAATGTGTAAAATAAAGTGAATAAAAGGACTAATAAAATTTTTTTCATATAAAACCTCGATTCATTTTATTCCGAACGTACAAGTCTGATACCTGCAATATTATTTCTTCCATCAGGGCTAAAAGGATATCCGTAACTTCGAGATGCTGAACGTCTTTGATCAGCTACTGCCCAGACATCGCTTCCACGCATTACACGAAAAGTTCCGGTTGAAGCTCCAGTTGGATTTGTTTGATCTATATTTGGGTAAGCTCCATAAAAGTCCCAGCACCATTCACGAGTGTTACCGTACATATCATATAAACCCCATGGGTTAGGTGCATAAGAACCAACCTGCTTTTTTCCCCCGCCAAAATTTGCCTGATTTGATAATAATCTGTCTCCTGTATAAAATGGTGTCTTTGTCCCTGCTCGGCAGGCATATTCCCATTCGGCTTCTGTAGGCAATCTGTATCCGTTTGCGTTTTTATTCCATGTAACTGTTCTGTTATTACCAACACCGTTTATTGTATAAGCAAGAGTAAGCCCGTCTCTTAAACTGCGTCTGTTACAATATTCTATAGCATCAATCCAGCTTACTTCAACAGCAAAATTAAAATTAAAACGATCAACTTCTGTTCCCATTATTTCACTATATTCGCTATGTGTTACCATGTATGTACTCATATAAAATGAACTTAATGAAACTTGTCTTTGAGGACCTTCGTCCGATATGCGTCCTTCTTCACTTTCAGGACTACCCATAGTAAAAGTACCTTCCGGTATGCGGACAAAACCTTCAAATACAGGACGCACACCTAATGTTGATGCAGCGGAAGGTGTAACTTGTACTGATGCAGCAGGACGGGAGCCAAGAAACGCTGTTCCAAAATATTGACTGTAAATTGCAGGTATTTGCTGTCTGTTGCTTGCCTGTGATACATCAGCACCCGTTAAGCGAAATATTTCATTAACGTCAATTTCAGGATTTTCAAGATTATGCAAAAGATGATAAGTAAAAAGACCGTTTCTGCCAGTGCCGTCTGAAGCAACAGAACCTGCGCTTGTTGCATAAATAATTATGCTGTCTGCCGGCTGGTTTGATACTGCAATAAGACCGCGGGTTAAAGAGCGGCTCCAGCTAAAAGGATTATCACGGCAAGCATCAAGGACTACGACATTTAAAATATTTCCGGCGCTGTTTAATTCATCCAGCATAACCTGGACATTGACAGCGCGCACTCTTAAAAAACTTTCGCTTTGTATATTTATATCAACAGGTAAAAGATAATTTTCTCCGTTGGATTGAACCCCATGACCTGCGTAAAATAAAAATCCGTATGTGTTTTTATTGGCACTAAGTTTATTTTTAAATGAAACAATTGCATTTTCCATTTGATCAAGATTTCCGTTAAGTATTTTATCTACAGTAAAACCAAGTCTTTGTAATGCGGCAGTTATATCATTTGCGTCATTTAAAGGATTCCTTAATCCGGAAATTGCGGTATAATTCCCGTTACCTATAACAAGAGCATGTTTGATTACATTCGAATCATCATATTGAGTAACATTTACTGTGCGCCTTCCCGAAGGATCGATATTTGTACTGTCAACTTGTCTATTACATGAAAATAATGCAAAGAAGATAACAAACAAATATAAAAACTTTTTTAAAAACAACATTTTTATAATATATTGCATGAACTTTTCTAAGTCAATATAGGAAGTTAAAGTAAAGGTTTGGCTCCCTTGTCCCAAACCTCATTTCAAGGTAAAATTCAAAAATATGGCAAATTTTGTCCATCTTCATGTACATTCTGACTATTCACTTGCAGACGCAGCAGTTTCCATTGAATCTTTGGTTAAAAAAGCCGGAGAACTGGGTATGTCCCACCTTGCCCTGACTGATCACGGAAATTTATTCGGAGCGATGGAGTTTATTCAAGCGTGTAAAAAATTTGATAACAAGGTAAAACCGATTATAGGCTGCGAAGTTTATGTTTCTCCCGGTTCCCGTTTTGATAAAAGCGGAATGGAACACGAAAATAAATATTATCATTTAATTCTTTTATCGGTAAACAGAAAGGGTTATCAAAATCTTGTAAAACTGTGTTCGTATGCATATACCGAAGGTTTTTATTATCGCCCTCGTATAGATGAAGAATTATTATCAAAATATCACGAAGGAATAATTGCGTTTTCCGCATGTATTTCAGGCGAAATACCGCGCCTTATAATGAACGGCAAGATGGAAGATGCGGTTAAAAAAGCTCTTTTTTACCGTGATCTTTTCGGAAAAGATGAAAAAGGCGAACCTAACTTTTATCTGGAAATACAGGATCATGGCATTACATCCGAATGGCTGCGTGAAAGTGATTTATCTCAAAAAGAGATAAACGAAAAAATTATAGAAATTTCCGCCAAAACCGGCATACCTTTAGTTGCAACTAACGATGTTCATTATCTTGAAAAAGATGATTATATTGCGCATGATATCCTGCTTTGTATTGGAACTGCAAAAGTACGTACCGAAGAAAAGCGTAAAAAATATTTCGGCGATCAGTTTTATTTTAAATCAGCAGATGAAATGGTTTTACTTTTTAAGGATTATCCGCAAGCTGTTGAAAACACCGTAAAAATTGCAAATCGCTGTAATACAGATGTTCCGAATATCGAAGTAAAAGAACTGCCGCAGTATCTTCCCGATTTTGAAATCCCGCAAGGGTTTAATAATACCGATGATTATCTGCGCCACCTTGCAAATGAAGGGCTTAAAAAACGTTACCAAAAAGAAATGGAAAGTGATACTGAAGCATGGAAAGATATAAAAAAGAGATCAGATTTTGAACTTGATATATTAATCAGTATGGGTTTTACAGGTTATTTTTTAATTGTTTGGGATTTTATAAAATATGCAAGAGAACATGAAATCCCTGTAGGACCCGGTAGGGGTTCTGGAGCGGGTTCCATAGTTGCGTACTCTCTTCGCATAACGGATATTGATCCTATAAAATACGGTCTTTTATTTGAAAGATTTTTAAATCCCGAACGTATATCAATGCCTGATTTTGATATTGACTTTGCAAATTACGGCAGAAATGATGTAAAAAATTATGTCACAGAAAAATACGGTAAAGAAAGAGTAGGGCAGATAATCACATTTGGAACTTTAGGAGCAAAACAGGTAATAAAAGATGTTGCAAGAACTTTAGGAATTTCAATTCCTGAATCTGATATGATAACAAAACTTATTCAAAGAACTCCGGGTATGACGCTGGAAGGAGCGTTTAAAAACGAACCGCGTCTTAAAGAACTTGAAAATGATCTGCGTTATACAGAATTATTCGCGCTTGCGCGTAAACTGGAAGGACTTAACCGCCATTCATCGATTCATGCTGCAGGAGTTGTAATAGGGAAGTATCCTTTAATAGATTTAATTCCGCTTTATCAGGAAAGAGAAGATTCAAAAACAGGAAAACTGGGCGGTATTGCGACTCAGTACAGTATGGATTATCTGGAATCATGCGGTATTTTAAAAATGGATTTTTTAGGTCTTAAAACACTTGATGTTATAAAACACACGGAAGAATTAATACGCCAGCGCGGCGGAAAGTATAAAGATTTTTGTGTTAAAGATCAAAATGAAAATGATAAAAAAACTTTTAAAATGTTAGGCGAAGGAAACAGTTTCGGAGTATTCCAGTTTGAATCAGACGGTATGCAGGATATTCTAAAGCAAACAAAGCCGAATACCATAGAAGATTTAATCGCATTAAATGCCATGTACCGCCCGGGACCCATGCAGAATATTCCGCGTTTTGTCGATTCCAAAAACGGAAAGCAGCAGATAACATATCCAGATCCAAGCCTGGAAGGAATTCTTAAAGAAACATACGGAGTTATTGTTTACCAGGAACAGGTAATGCAGGTTGCAAGGATTATTGCAGGTTATAGCATGGGTAAAGCAGATATTTTGCGCCGTGCAATGGGAAAAAAGAAAAAAGAAATCCTTGATGAAGAAAAAATACCATTTTTGGAAGGAGCTGCAAAACAGGGATTTTCACAGGCAAAGGCAAGCACAATTTATGATATGCTGGTTCCATTCGCCGGATATGGTTTTAATAAAAGTCATGCCGCAGCGTATTCTGTAATCGCATATCATACAGCATACCTAAAAGCCAATTTTCCTGCTGAGTTTATGGCAGCTAACCTTACAAACGATATACACAGCGCCGACAAAGACAGGCTTTCCAATTGTATAGACGAAGCAAGAAGGATGGGGATTCCTGTTGACCCGCCTGATGTAAACAGGTCTGACAGGCTTTTTACCGTTGTAGACGGAAGAATTGTATACGGGTTATTGGGAATTAAAGGGTTAGGTGAAGTTTCTGCTCAGGAAATTGTAAGAGGAAGACAGGAAGAGCCGTATAAAAGTTTTACAGATTTTTTAGACAAAGTTGATATTAAAACTGCCGGTAAAAAAGTTATAGAGCTTTTGGTGCAGACAGGAGCCTTTGATCAATTCAATGTAACGCGGGAAACCCTGGAAGGCAACTTGGAAAGAGCAGTTGAATATGCTTTAAGAAAAAAAGAAGATCAGCAGTTTGGGCAAACAAGCCTTTTTGATGATTCAAATGAAACACAAATGCCTGATTATAAATTTGAAGAGTTTGCGCCTATTAGCCGCACTGACAGATTAAATTTGGAAAAGCAGCTTATAGGTTTTTATTTTTCAGGGCATCCGATGGATGAATATAAACAAATATGGCAGGATGTTGTAAATGTAAATCTTTCGCAGATAGAAAATTTAAAACCCGGAAACTGTGTTCTTGTTGGTATTATAAAAAATATTAAATCTGTAACTACTGCAAAGGGAACCAAAATGGCTTTTGCAGTGCTTGCAGATTATAACGGAGAAATCGAAGTTACTTTTTTTTCAGGTCCCTGGGAAAGAATGATGAACCTGATAAAACCTGACACTGTTTCGATATTAAAAGGCAAAATTGATTATCAAAAAGATAAAGACAAGTACAGTTTTATAGCGGAAAATATTGTAAACAGGTTTGAAGTAGATGCGGTTGTTAAAGAAGTTAAAGAACTGGAAGAAAAAAATAAAATACATAAAACTACATGGGATTACATGGCAGATTTAAAAAGTTCATATATACAAAATGCAAAAAAAGGCAGTTATACTATTATAGGTTATTTAAAATCGCTGCGTGATTTTAAAGATAAAAACGGCAATGACATGGCTTTCGGTACTTTACAGGATTTTGAAGGTGAAATTGATCTTGTGTTTTTCTCAAAAGTTTACGCAGAATGCCGACATCTTTTAAATTTGGATGAAATTACTGCGTTTAAAGGAAGTATAGACCCAGAAAATGAACGTAACCCTGAAAAAATAAGTTTTAAAGTTACAAGTATGGCGGATTTTCCGCAATTAAATAGAAGCGCTGCGCGTAAAGAAGCGGCAGGAGAAACTCCGGAAAAACCGGAAATTGTTAAAATTACAGAAAAAAAACCGGATGAAGTTCATATTAAATTAAAAGACGGAGCGTCAGATAATAATATTGAGTTAAATAAATTACGTGATTTTTTGGCGGAAAATTCCGGATCTCATACTGTTTTTATTCATATTCCTGTTGATGACGAAGAAAATCCTGTAAAAATTATCAGGGCAAGCTGCGGTTTGGATATTACATCAGAAAATTATGAAAATATAATCGATGATTTAAAAAATATTAATTGTGTAGCGGATGTTTGGAGGAAATAATGAGTTTAATATTTCAATCTATTGCAATTGTCATTGGAATTTATTCTTTATTGATATTTATCAGTATTATATTTTCCTGGTTTAGAGGTTTTGTAAGCGGCGCTCCTGTAACCATAATTAATAAAATAACAGATCCATACCTTAACTGGTGGAGACGTTATCTGAATTTAAGAGTAGGTGTAATTGATTTTTCTGTTATTGTGGCAATCATGTTTCTTTATCTATTGCAAAATATATTTTTTATGCTTGCAATACCCGAAAGTTTAACTTTAGGCAATGTTTTAAATATCTTATTATATTCGATATGGTCAGTTATTCAATTTATTGTAATTTTTTGCCTTATTGTAATTATTCTTAGAGCAATTGCTTTTTTTACAAATCGTAATATTTATAGCCCCTTTTGGAGGATAATAGATTCAATATCAGGACCCATATTATACCGTTTTAATAGATTGTTTTTTGGAAAAAGAATAGGAAATTACATGCAAGGTTTAATTTTATCGGTTTTATTATTAATTGCTGTATTGATTGGCGGAAGGTTTATTGTTAGAATACTTGCCGGTTTTCTTTCTGGTTTATAAATAAAATGTTTTTACGTAATATAACGGAGCCGATTAAGGCAGTCAGCGGAATTAAAGCAGCGTCTGTACAAAATCTTTCAAAACTTGGAATAAACACAGTTTCAGATATTATTGTACATTATCCTCGTGATTGGGAAAATAGAAAAGTTCTTGTTCCTTTAAAGGATTTTCAAAATAATATTGTTTGTACAATAGTTACAGTTATTGACAGAACATTTATGGGGTACGGAAATACAAAAGCCATGAAGCTATTTATAGAAGATGAATCTGCTAGAGCTGTATTATTGTGTTTTAACTTAAAAAGACGAAGTTATATGGAAAAACAATTTGAGGTTGGAACAAAACACATGATTTGGGGGAAATTTAAATATATAAAAGGAGAAATACAATCGAGCTCTTTTAATTACGGATCACCTTTATCAAATAAAAACTTTGGAAAGATATTACCTGTTTATCCGCTTACTGCAGGATTAAATCAAAATGATTTTCGGAAATTTACGGATATATTTTTAAAAAAATATATTAACAGCGTTGAAGACGAACTGCCTGCCGGTATTATTGAAAAATATGATCTATTGCAGAAAAAAGATGCAATAAATGAAATTCATTATCCGTCATCAATGGATTTGCTTGAAAAAGCAAAAAAAACCATTATATATGAAGAGCTTTTTTATCTTGAAGTAATGATCGCCAGACGGACAATAGAAAGAAAAAAAAATGTAAAAAATATCTTAAATGTAAATGATAAAATAAATATTTCTCTTACGCCGCTGCAGCAGCATCTTTTAAAAAGGCTTCCTTTTCAATTAACAAAAGGACAGATGGACGCAGTTTTGGAAATTAATCAGGATATGTCATCAAATATTCCAATGGCTCGCCTTTTACAGGGAGATGTCGGCTCAGGTAAAACACTGGTTTCATTCATGGCTGCCTTAAAAGCGGTAGAAGAAAAAGGACAAGCTGCGATTATGGCTCCGACAGAATTACTTGCAAGGCAGCATGCAGAAAATGCGGCTAAACTGCTGGAACCTATGGGAATTAGAATTGCTTTTCTTACAGGAAATGTAAAATCGGCAGGCAGAAAAGAACTTTTGAAAAATTTAAAAAACGCAATGGTAGATATAGTTATTGGAACCCACGCTCTTTTTTCAAAAGATGTAGAATACAAAAATTTAAAACTTGTTATAATTGACGAACAGCATCGTTTTGGCGTAACTCAGCGTTCTTTAATTATGTCAAAAGGAGATTCACCTGCACTTTTAATGATGAGTGCAACACCAATTCCGCGTTCATTGGCGCTGACAATTTTTGGTGACATGGATGTATCTATTATTAAAGATAACCCGCCAGGAAGAAAACAAATTATAACTCATCTTGCAAAAGAATCAAATGAAAAAAAAGTTTATGATTTTGTACGAAAAGAAATAATAAAAGGAAGACAGGCGTATTTTGTTTACCCTCTGATAGCAGACGGGGAAGAAATAAAAGACGCGCAGTCGATGGCGCAGCGTCTTTCAAAAAAAATATTTCCGGACAGCAAAGTAGCTCTTATTCATTCTAAAATTCCTGATGAAGAAAAAAAACAGACAATGGATAATTTTAGAAAGGGTGATATTAATATTTTAGCGGCTACTAGCGTAGTAGAAGTTGGAGTTGATGTGCCGAATGCTACTTGTATGGTAATTGAACACGCCGAACGCTTTGGTTTATCTGCTCTCCATCAATTACGGGGACGTGTAGGAAGAGGGCAGGAGCAGTCATATTGCTTTTTGGTTTATTCCGATGAATATACAGAAGATGCAAAAAATCGCCTGCTTGTAATGCTTGAAAATTCAGACGGTTTTATTATTGCAGAAGAAGATTTAAAAATAAGAGGTCCGGGACAGATAACAGGTATAGAGCAATCAGGGTATCTTTCATTAGGACTTGCAAATCCGGTGCGTGATTTTGAAGAATTAAAAAAAGCCCGTGATGATGTTTTTTCGATTTTAGAAAATGATCCTGATCTTTTACTTGAAAACAACAGAATAATCGCAAGGGTTTTACAGGAAGCTCCGCCATTTAATGAAGTAACACTTTAAAAAATCCTAGCCAAGCATTGCTTTTATTTGAGCAATATATTTTTCAGCTTGATCATCGTCTATTATATCTTTTTCTTTAACATGAGATGTAAGTAAATCCTTTGGTATTTCTTCAAGAAACGGGGAAGGATTACATTCTTTTGTATTTTGAAGATGACGGCGGCTGCGGCAGCTTGTTATGTACAATTTTTCACGGGCTCTTGTAATCGCTACATAAAAAAGCCGTCTTTCTTCTTCGATGTTTCCTGAAATGCTGTCGCCGGATTCTTCCAGACTTTTTTCATGAGGGATTAGTCCCTCTTCTGCGCCGGCAATAAAAACAACAGGAAACTCAAGTCCTTTTGCGCTGTGAATTGTCATTAGATTCACCTTGCTTTCGTTGTCTTCTTCTCCATCATCTCGTGTGATAAGGCTTATACGATTAAGCCAGGGATAAAGCCCGGCATCAAGATTATCAGGATCAGATTCCCAGTTTTCTATCATCTTTATAAAATATTCTATATTACTGTATTTCCATCTTGCTTTTTTTTCATCTTTGCCGTGTTCAAGAACAAGATAGCTCCAGTAATCGATTTCATTAATTAATTTTAAAACACATCGTGAAAGTTTCCATGGTTTTCCGTCTTCTTCCTGACGTTCCAGTAAAAGTGTACGAAAATTTTCTATCATGGCAGCAAATTCTTCTATTTCGGTTGCAGCTCCTTTTTCCTGGAAAAGACCTTGCTGTCCCTGAGAACGAGCGTAATTTAATCTTGTTATTGAATCCCATATACTGATGGAGTTTTTTTTCGCGGTTTCATTTAATAAAGCAATTGTTGTTTTTCCAATACCTCTTCTTGGAGTATTAATAATCCTTAAAAGACTTACATCATCATCAGGATTTGCAATAACTCTAAGATATGATGTAATATCTTTAATTTCTTTACGTTGAAAAAAACTTGTTCCGCCCGATACTCGGTAAGGAATATTTTCCGAAAGGAACGCTTCTTCAATATTGCGGGAAAGGGAATTTGTTCTTGTAAGAACGCCGAAATCGCGGTATTTAAAGTTTTCGCCGATTATTAATGATCTGATTTGACTTGCGATAAATTCCGCTTCGGCTGTTTCATTTTCAGGATAATAAAGCTCTATAGGCTTTCCTCCTTCTTTAGGCGACCAGAGAACTTTATCTTTTCTTCCGGTATTATGTGATATAACCCCGTTAGCTGCGTTTAATATTGCAGAAGTTGACCTATAATTCTGTTCAAGTTTAATTTCTTTACAAGCTGGAAAGTTTTTTTCGAATAATAAAATATTTTCAAAATTAGCGCCTCGCCAGGAATAAATAGACTGGTCATCGTCTCCTACTACACAAATATTGGCGTTTTCATCTTTGGTTAACAATCTTAATAATTTATATTGAAGCAAACTGGTATCCTGAAACTCATCTACAAGTATATACTTGTATTTGTTTTTGTATTTTTGTAAAACATCGGCATTAGTCTGTAAAAGTTCCAGTGGAATAGTTAAAAGATCGTCAAAATCAACAGCATTATATATTTTTAAAGATTGCTGGTATTCATTATATACATTTTGTAAATCCATTCCAAAAAGATTAGCGCTTTCCTTCCATTGTACTAACCCTGTTTTTATTTTGGAAAAAAATTGATTTAATAAATAAATATCTATTTTATGAGAAAACATTTTACATTCACGAAGTGATTCTTTTATTAAAGTCATTTTGTCGGTTTCATCATATATAGAAAAATTCTTTCTAAAACCTAAAAGTTCGCTGTTATCTTTTATAATGGTCAGTCCAAATGCATGAAATGTGCTTACAGTAAGGCTTTGCATTTTTTTTGCGGTTAACTCTTTTATCCTATGTTCCATTTCACGAGCGGCTTTATTTGTAAAAGTAAGAGCCAAAATGGAAGATTGAGTAATTCCTTTTTCCAGCATATATGCAATTCGGTAAGTTATAACTCTTGTTTTTCCAGAACCCGCACCTGCGATAATTAAAACAGGACCTTCGATACTGGTCACTGCCATTTTTTGAGGTTCGTTAAGATCGTTTATTAAATTGATTTTAGCCATTTTATCATTATGTTACTTTTATTAATAAATCAGCGATTAACTTACCGGCTTTACCGCGGTGGCTTAATGCATTTTTTTCATCTGCTGATGCTTGTGCCAGAGTACAATTAAGATGCGGAACAAAAAAAATCGGATCATAACCAAAGCCGCCATCACCTCTCATTTGGCTTTTTTCTACAATTTCGCCTTCAAGTGTTTCCTGCACAATGTAAAAACGATTGTTGTCAAGTAAAAGCGCCATAGAGCATACGAAGCGGGCGGTTCTTACAGAATTATCCCCAAGCTCGTCAAGCAGCATTATATTTTGCTGGAGGCTTGTCAGTTTTTTTCCGTTTTCCATTCCGTAGCGGGCAGATAAAACACCAGGTCTTCCGTCAAGGCCGTCAACGCAAAGACCTGAATCATCTGCTATAACAACTTCATTTTTTCCAAGTAATTTATATAATTCCCTCGCTTTAATTAAAGAGTTTTCATAAAAAGTTTGACCTGTTTCTTCAGGGTTAAATGAATACCCTTCATCAGCCGGAATTTTTAAATCTCTGCCAAGAATTGCCGCAAGCTCATCTTTTTTGTGCCTATTATTTGTAGCGAACCATATATTCATAAATATCATTGTAGACTTTTTTTTATATTCAATCTATACTTTATACAATAGATATGAAAATTAATTTAAGAATAAATAAATATATCCCGGTTGCTTTAGCTGCGTTTGTTATATTAATAATTGTTTCGTGTAAAATGTCCGAACCTAAAATTACTTATGGTTTTTTACAGCTTGTGCAGTATCAGGGAGATGCCGGACTGCAGGAATATTTTTCATTTTTTATTCTGCCGGAAGATGATGATGGAATAGAAAACCTGGATGAATTATTCCTTTATCATGACAGAGAACAGCTTCGCTGGAATATAAAAAGCGATGAATGGCTGCGTTATGTGTATGACGGAAAAGAATGGATTGGCACTAGAAGTCTTGCTTTGCCTCAAGGCAGTCTTCCGCAGGGAGTTTACAGGGCTGTACTGGTAAATAAAGGCGGAGAAAGTTCACAAAGAAATTTTACATTTGACGGAGTTGTACGCTATCCGTTTCCTGAATTAAGAATTAGCGGCGGGTCTTACACTGTTATTTCACAATGGCCTGTAAACCGTTTTGTATGTTATGATAGCTCTGGAAATTATATTTATACCATTACTCTGGATTCCTTGACAGGCAATGTGTCACAGTTAAGGCTGCCGTCAAATACACTTACAGTAGCTTTATGGGCAGAAGACGAGGATAATTATTGCAGCGCTTTTACGGATGTGGTTCCATTATACTGATGTTTAAAAGTTATGTAATACGTGCGGGACGTTGTACTGCAGCTCAAAAAAAAGCATACGAAGCTCATTGTGCTGATTTTTTAATTCCTGTCAGTGATGATAAATTAGTATTTTCCGATTTTTTTAAAAATGATAATTTAACAGTTGAAATTGGTTTTGGCAGCGGCTTTGCAACTGCCGAAATAGCACAGGCTAACCCTGATAAAAATTATCTTGGTATTGAAGTTCATAAACCCGGTATTGGGCGGCTGTTATGGGAAATTGAAAACCGTAATCTTTCAAATATCAGAATAATCGAATATGATGCAGTACAAGTTTTTGAAAAAATGATTCCTTCAGATTCGCTTGATGCCATTCATATTTTTTTTCCCGATCCCTGGCCTAAAAAAAGACATCGAAAACGCCGATTAATTCAAAGACCATTTACTAATATTCTTGCAAGTTGTCTAAAAGCGGGAGGTTATTTATATATGGTAACTGATTGGGAGGATTATGCTGCTCATGCTTTGGAAGAACTGACATTAACTGATTCACTTAAAAATATGTATGATGATTTTGCGCCAATTCAATCCTGGAGACCTAAAACAAGATTTGAAAACAAAGGATTAGAAAAGGAGCATAAGATAAATGAGATTTATTTTACAAGAAGGCTTTTATGCTCTTAACAATTGATATAGGAACATCAAGTTTTAAATCAGCTCTTTGGAAAATTGACGAAAGCAAAAGTTGTATTTTGGCATACGCTTCCTTTCCTCTTAAAATAGATATAAGTAATAATATTAAACACGAAACATCTCCTTTGTTATGGATAAAATCATTTGAAGATTGCTGTAAAAAATTATTATTAGATGCAAATATTGAAAATCTTAAATTAGTAAAGGCAGTAATAATAAGCGGAAACGGTCCAAGTCTTGTGCCTGTTTTAAATGAGCCGTCTTTTTGCGGAGGCAGATTAAAAGTACCTGCCGAAAACGCAAGGCTTTGGCTGGATCGCCGCGCTGTAAAATATCAGGATGAAGTTTCATCGGTGATGGGTGGTTTTGTAGATGCCAGTTTTTTTCTTCCTAAAATTCTGTATATAAAAAATGATGAAAGTGATATATATAAAAAAACAAAATATTTTATTGGATGTCCCGAATACCTCGCCTACGCTTTGACAGGACAGGCAAAAACTGTTATTCCATGTGAAGGATTTGATCGGTGGTTTTGGAATAATGAAAAACTTGAAAAGCTGCATCTTGAAAAGGAGAAATTTCCGGATTTTATAAAACCATCAGATCAATTTGGAATAATTCTGCCGGATATTGCACAACATTTTGGTTTTAATAAAAATACTCCGGTTATATCAGGCGGACCTGATTTTTTTGCCGCTATTTTAGGAAGCGGGGTAGTAAAACCCGGACAGGCATGTGACAGAGCAGGCTCTTCTGAAGGAATTAATCTATGTGTTAAAAATAATGTAAACGATAAAAGGCTTATGTCATACGCTCATCCTGTAAAACCTTATTGGAATTTATCGGGGATTATTAACACTACAGGAAAAGCTATTGAATGGGGATGTAATTTATTTGATATTAGTTTTAATGATTTTATAAAATTATCAGAAAATACACAAAGCGGCAGCTCAGGAATAGTTTTTAATCCGTATCTTGCGGGAGAACGCACTCCGCTTTGGGAGCCAAACGCAAGGGCAAACTGGAACGGAATAAACCTGACATCAAAAAAAAGCGATTTTGCAAAATCAATACTTGAAAGTATAGGTTTTGCGATAAGAGATGTAATTGGTGTAATGGAAGAAACCGGTGAGAAAACAGAACAGTTGCACGTAACGGGAAAACTTGCCGGATGTGCGGCTTTAAATCAAATTAAAGCTGATATTACAGGAAAAATTGTATTGGAAGGAATGTACAAAGAATCGGAACTTTTAGGACTTGCAGTCATTGGACGATGTTCACTTGGAGATTATTCATCTTATGAAGAAGCGTCTTCAAATATGGTTAAATTTGAAAAGCAGTACGAACCAAATCCAAAGAACGCGGAGCTTTATAATCAATTATTTAACAATTATAAAAATTACAGAAGATAAAATCCGCAATTGACATAATTATTATTTTCTTTTATTATTATATAAATGAGAAAATATACCATAGTCTTTTTAATTTTATTAATTTTATGCACTCAAGGATGTTTTGGCAAGGCAAGATCAAACGAAGATTTATCTGTTTTAGTTTTTATAACAGGTGTAATTGCAGGAAGTCCTCCGTATGAATTAATGACGCAAGGGGCAATAGAGTTTGAAAAAAATAATCCTGGTGTAACTGTAAAAATATATGAAGCAGGAATGAATCAGGCTTTATGGGAAATGCAGTTGGCAGAAATGGTTTCCGGCGGTGAATATGATGTGGTAATTGGTTCCAATCCGTCACTTCCTGAAATATGCGTAAATGTTGCAAGAATGTTTCCAAATCAGAAATTTATAATTACAGATGCTGATCATGAAGGCAATAATCAAATAAGAACGTATAATTATAATCAATATGAACAATCATTATTTTTAGGTTTTCTGGCTGGATTAATTACAACAAGTAACATGCCGAATATTAATAATCAAAGAAAGATTGGTTTTATAGCAGCGCAGGAATTTCCGCTTTTAACAAGACAAATGGTTCCCGGTTTTTTGGAAGGAGCAAGGCTTGCAGACCCTTCCATTGAACTTGATTTTAGAGTTGTAGGTTCATGGGCAGATGCAAACAAAGCGGCAGAACTGACTTCTGCAATGATAAACTCAGGTGTTGATGTTTTTACTTCAATAGCAGGAGGCGCTGCTCAGGGAATGATAAAAGCAGCTTCTGATAGCGGTGTATATATAGTTTGGTATAATACCGATGCCTATAATCTGGCTCCAGGTATTATTGCCGGCTGCGGAATAATGAATCAAAAAGAACTTGTAATGGAAATACTTAACGATGTTTTAAAAAATGAAGTTGTTTACGGTATTTCGCAAACTATTGGTGTAAAAGAAGGCTATTTGGGATTTATTTTTGATCATAGCGGATATCAAAACCTTCCGTTTGATATAAAAAACAGATTCGAATTATTTTTTACAGAATATTTTTATTCCGGTAATTAATATTCTATAATTATGAATATAGCAGAAATAAAAAATATAAATAAACAATACCCTGATAGCGATGTAAAAGCAAATTGTAATATTAATTTTAATTTAAAAAAGGGAGAAATACTGTGTATTGCCGGTGAAAATGGAGCCGGCAAAACTACTTTAATGAAGATACTCTGTAATCTTGAAAAACAGGATTCAGGACAAGTAAAACTAAACGGCAATACAGCAATGGTTCATCAGCATTTTATGCTGTTTCCGGAATATACAGTAGCAGAAAATATTGTACTGGGAAAAGAACCGCGCAAATTCGGTATTTTCTTTGATTTCAAAAAAGCAAAATATATTTCGGAAAAAATAATAAATAAAAATAATTTTTCAATCATAAATAAAATAAATAATAAAGTAAAAGAGCTTACGGTAGGAGAGATGCAGCAGGTAGAAATCTGCCGCATACTTTATCAAAATACAGACATTATTATACTGGATGAGCCAACTTCGATACTAACCTTTGAAGAAACACAAGCGCTTTTTAATACGCTTAAAAAACTAATAATCAATGGAAAATCGATTATTTTTATTACTCATAAACTTCAGGAGATTAAACAGATTGCAAATCGTGTTTTAATACTTAGACAGGGTAATCTGGTTAAAATAAGTGATATATCAGAAATTGATATAGATGAAATTTCAAGGTTAATGATTAACGGAGAAATAGAAAATGGTACAGATAAAACAGTTTTCCAGAATAATTTAAATTACATAAAGGATAAAACTCCTATATTAAGTTTTAAAAATGTAACTGTTATGCGCCACGGTCAAAAACGTCCGTTACTTGATAATGTTTCATTTTCTGTTAATTCAGGAGAAATCCTTGGTTTTACAGGTATCGGAGGAAACGGACTTGGCGTAATTGAAGCAGTATTGGGAGGTTTTTTACATCCTGTATCCGGGAAAGTGATGTATAAAGATAAAGATATTTCTCAATTTGATACACACGCTCTTAGAAAACAAGGACTAGCTTATGTTCCTGCGGACAGAATAAATGTCGCTAGCGCTAAAGAAGCGTCTATTAAGGAGAATATTGATATAAATAGAAAAAATTATAATTTTAAGGATAATAAGTATTATTCAAAAATTATAGAAAAATATAACATAGACGCTCCAGATTTAAATAAAAAATGCTTAACACTTTCCGGAGGTAATTTACAGAAAATAATTTTAGGAAGAGAAATTGATAATCTTAAGGATTATATTGTTTTTTCTGAACCTACATGGGGATTGGATGTAAAATCAAGCAGATTTGTTTTAAAAGAGATAGACACATTGAGAAAAAATGGAGCTGCAGTTATATTAATTTCCACAAATTTGGATGAAATACTGGAGCTTTCAAACCGTATTATTGTAATGTATAAAGGGAAGATAAAAGGTGAATATATTAATAAAAACGAAAATAATTTAAAAGAAATAATTAATAAAAATAAACATGGAAAAAGTAATAACATAACAGGTATCGAAAATGAATAAATTTAAAGAAAAATTAAAATTATTTTCGTTAAGCGTGACAGCTATTCCTATTATTTCTGTTATAGTTTTGATTTTACTTATTTTTATTTTTAGTGACACGCCTGTAAAGACAATGTACTTCTTTTTTTTAGGTCCATTTAGAAATATATTTAATATTGGCAATTTATTAAATTCCATGGTTCCGCTTATATTCGGAGCGCTTGGTATAATAATAGCAATGAAAGCGGGAAGTCTTAATCTTGGCGGCGAAGGGCAGATTTATTTTGGTGCTTTTATTACATTAATAACAGCACTATCTCTTGTTTCTTTTGGTGTATTTGGAATGATAATTGCATTTTTGGCAGGAGCTCTTGCTTCCGGTTCTGTTGCTGCTATAAGCGGTATATGTAAGGCAAAATGGAATACAAACGAATTAATTACAACTTTTTTAATGTCTTGTGCCATAATTCCAATAGTTAATTATTTAATTACAGGACCATTTTTAGATCCACAAACCTCGCTTGTATCAACAAAAAAGATTGCGGAAAACATGAGGCTTTCGTTTATTTTAAAACCTTCAAGTTTAAATACCGGTTTTTTTATATCATTGGTTTTTGTTTATGGAGTAAATATATTTTTGAATAAAACAAGACCCGGATATGAATTTAGAATGATAGGGTTTAATGATATGTTCGCACGTTACGGAGGAATAAATGTAAAGTTAAATACTATTTTTTCATTGGCTTTAAGCGGATGTTTATATGGTATAGCAGGAAGTATTGCTGTTTTGGGTACGCATCATGCCGTAATTAAGGAATTTTCAGCCGGGCTTGGATGGAGCGGTCTTACTGTAGCGTTAATAGCAAACTTTTCTCCCGTTGGAGTAATACCTTGCGCTTTTTTTCTTGCATGGATTAATACCGGAGCCAGACTTGCGATGCAAAACACTGGATTAACGTATGAAATTGTATATATAGTACAGGCAGTAATATTTTTACTTGCAACAAGTTTATTTATTAGAAACTTAATGAATAAAAAAAGGAAAATATAATTATGGAAAATATTTTTACCTTTTTTAAAAGTACAATTATAATTATGATACCGATATTTTACGCCGCCGTCGGAGGTTTGTTTCCAGCACTTGCAGGTTCGTTAAATATCGCATTGGAAGGGTTAATTTTAATCAGCGCTTTTTCATCGTTTGCGGTATATTATTTTTCAGGCAGTATAATAGCTGCTATAATATCAGCTTGTTTAGCGGCGGTTTTGCTGGCAGTTTTACATTCATTTGCCGCTTTTAAACTAAAAGCAAATTTATTTATAACCGGTATTGCGATTAATTTGCTTTCAAGCGGTCTTTGTGCAGTTTTGTCTGACAAATTATTTAATACAAAAGGAGTAGTAGCTTTAACTGAGAAAACTTCCAATTTGATGGAATGGTATATAATACTTGGTTTATTTTTATTATTGGTCACCTGGATAACTATCTATAAAACACCATTTGGTTACAGGCTTCGCTCTTGCGATAAAAATTCTCAGTCGCTTATTTCTTTGGGAATTAATCCTAAAAAATATCAGAGCGCAGCAATTATTATTTCTGCGTTTTTCTGCGGAATAGGAGGTTCATTTTTAAGCCTGAATATTAACGCTTATGTGCCGGAAATGTCCGCCGGCAGAGGCTGGATAGCGTTAGCATTGATTTTCCTTGGTTTCCGAAAACCTGTTATAGTATTCATTGCGGCATTAATATTCGCTTTAGCCGAAGGATATTCTAATTATGCTCAAGGATTTTTTGATATTCCATCAGGTTTTGTGCTTGCTTTTCCGTATATTTGTTCATTATTTGCGATAATTGTTGTTTCTATTGTTCCAAAAAAATCAAGTTTATAGTATAATGAATGGAAATATGAGTTTTCTATCGAAAATTTTCAAAAAAAGTAAATCTCCCGTTCTTACTGTAAAAGATGATTCCAATATGCCTTCGGAGCAAGACCTTGTAAGAGCAGGAGCTCTTTTAGCGCGGGAAAAAAACTTTAAAGATCTTGTTAGTTCATTTGTAGAGCACGCTCAGGACATTGTCAGAGCCGATCTTTCTGCATTTTATGTGCTTAAAGACCCTGATGATAAAAAAAGCGATTTAAAATTATACTATAAAAGAGGAAGATACACGGTTCCGGATATAATAAACGGCGATATTGATCTTATCAATTTTTTACGCGATTGCAAAGAAGCCTTAATTTTTAATAATAAATTTGAAAATAAACAAACTGCTTTTGTTCCGGTGTTTTTGAAAGAAACGCTTATCAATCCGCAGATGAAAAGCGCAATGGCTCTTCCTATAGTAAGCCCTCCGCGTGAGATAGGCGTTTTATTTGTAGCGTCTCAAAAGCCGCTTTTTTTTAATAAACAGCGTTTTCATTTTTTGGATTGTTATACAAAACTTGCCGCAGGCGTAATGCAGACTTCAAAACTGTTTGATGAAACCCGTGAATCGTCGCGTAAAATTGACTCGCTGGAAAGATACCAGGAAAATGTTTTTAATTCCATGACAAATATGGTAGTAACAACAGATGCCGCAGGGCATATTTATTATTTTAACGAACCGGCAGCTCAATCAATGGGGCTTAAACAGGAAGATCTAGGACGTAATCTTGATAATGTATTTAAAAATACTCTTTCTGCAAATATGTTAAAAACAATTAAACAGAGCCTTAATGACGGCAATGAAGTTTTGGGGATAGAAGGAATTTACCGCGGCAAAGAAAGTGAAATTGATTATTCTCTGAATGTATCTCCTTTAAAAACACCGCGGGGAAAAAAAGAGGGTCTTACTCTTCTTTTTACAAACCAAACCCGTGAAAAAGAATTAAAACAAACAGTACAGGCTGTAAGCGATGAAAGACGCATTATAAAAGATATGTTTGCCCGTTATATGTCAAGCGAAGTCATGGAAAAATTAATGGAAACTCCTGATAACATTAATTTAGGCGGCGATAAAAGAATAGCTACAGTATTTTTTGCTGATATTCGCGGATATACATCTTTTTCTGAAGGGCGTGAACCGGAAGAAATTATTGAAATTTTAAATGAATATTTCAGTGAAGCTGTAGAACAGGTAGTAAAGTACCGCGGTTATATAGATAAATTCATAGGTGATTGTATAATGGCAGTTTGGGGCGTTCCGATGATGCCGGAAAAAGATGATGCTTATAACGCTGTTTCATGCGCTCTTGCTATTCAGGAAATTGTTAAATCTGCAAAAAGAAAATTTTTCCGCAAGGGGGCTTCCAATTTACGAATAGGAATTGGGATAAACTCAGGTCCGTTGGTTGCCGGAAATCTTGGAAGTTTGCAGCGTATGGATTATTCGGTAATAGGAGACACAGTTAACCTTGCTGCCAGGCTTGAAGGTGTTTCCGGTCCTGAAGAAGTTATAATTTCACATGAAACATATAATCAATTAAACGGTAAGTTTGAAGTAGAAGAAAGACCGGCAGTCCGCGTTAAAGGTAAAGAAAAGCCGATTAGAATATATAATGTTGTTGGTTTAAAATAATTAAGTTAAATTAAAGGAGTTTGATGATGTTAGATTTTATTAATTCTTTTTTGGAAATAGACATTCCTTTTTGGATGATAGCCGCTGTTCCTGCAGTATTGCTTTTATTAATACTTTTTATTTTATGGTTTGTAAATACCAGATTATTTAAATCGCGTTTGAAAAGAATTATAAATGCAAAAGATGAACAGCAGACTTTAATAGCGATTAAGAATTTTGAAAAAAAATATCCGCCGAAAAAACTTATACATTATTCAAAGCGTATGGAAAGATATTCGCGCCAAATGGGACCTCAGGTTGTCCGTGAAACAGGTCTAGCGGACAGATGGGTGCAAAAACTTATTTCATCAAAATTGCCGAGAGCAAAGGATTTAAGGCGAGTTTTACTTTTCTGCCCGCAGTCGTTTTTATTTAAAGCATTTATTACAGCAGGAAAATATGCAAGACTGCAGAAAGTATTTATTAACTGGATGAAAGGAGAAGGAGAAGAAAAGGTTATTCGTCTTTTGGCAGATACATGCAGGGGCGAAGATTTTGATCCTTCTTTTGGAAAAATATTTTTAAAAACAAATGTAGAATTATTACGTGAATTAACAGGGGAGCCTGAATGGTTTGCGCGTTACTTTACATATCGTATTTTACTGCAGGATATGGAGACCCTGACAGCAAGAAGTATGGAAGACGGTCTAGTTGATCCGCATCCGCTTGTAAGAAAAATCCTTGCTGAAAATGTTTCTTTTAACAGGGAAAAAACATGGGAAATATTGTGGGATAGACTTATACATGATCCTGTATTCGAAGTGCGCGAAGCCGCCCGCAAACGTATTGGAAAAGAATTTGTCGATTTATACAGTCCAAAAGATGCAGCTCTAACTGACGATGAAAAAGCAAGGGTTTTGGAACTTCTAGATCCGTCTTCTCAGGAAGACAGACTGTTTGCAATGGCTTCTTTGGAGAATGAAAACAAAGCGCTGCGTTACCCTGCCGCAGCCTTTATGGATAAATGCGGAGTTTTATCTTCGATATTGGCTAAAAATACAATGGATGATCCTGTAACTGTCGAACATACAGTTTCTCTGTTAAAAAAAGCATTGGAAGTAAATGTTTCAGGATTTTTAAAAGAATACAGCTCAGGAGACGGAGCTCCTCTTTTAGTTGCATCGCGTCTTTTAGCTGTTCCCGGAGTGGTTCAGGAACATGTTTGTTATTTGCAGAAAAAAGTTTTTGCTTTTTTTAATAATAGGAAAATTGATCCGTCTGTAAAAGAAATTTATGTAAATACTCTGGAAGCAGTTTCGTATAACGGGAACGTGAAATCTTTCGAAATTTATACTGAAGAACTGTCACGCAGGGAAAACGATCAAACTTTCATAGAAGTACTTCTCAGCCATATTCCAATACAGGCAGAAGCGATGTTATTCCCTGTTCTTTTCAGATTTTTGGAAAATGAAAATTTCCCGTTACAGGATAAGATAGCTCGTGTGCTTGGTTTTTTCAAATCAGATATTATTTTACCGAAAGTTTTTCAGATATTAAACGGACCTAGAGCAGATCATCCGCATGTTGTTCGTATAACAGCGTTAAAAATACTCGGATACCTGCGCCTGCCGTTCTGTTTACAAAGAATATTGGAAAATCTTCCGACTTTAAAACCGCAGGAAATGGAAGAGTTTGGACGTTTATTTATAGATTATCCGCAGGATATATTTGAAGATAAAGTAAAAAATCTGCTTGCATCTCCGGATGCAAAAATAAGGGCTGCGTTAATAAGCATTCTTCCTGTAACAAAAAATGATAGTTTCTTAAAAGAAATAAGAGCGGCGTTAAAAGATGTTGATCCTGATGTACGTGTTGCTGCGATAAAAGCACTTTTGGGATTCGGCGAAATTAAACTTTTAAATCAGGAAACTTCGATGCTCCGTGATCCTGTAGAAAGGGTTCGTCTTGCTACAGCGGAAGTTATTGCAATTCACGGCAATACAGCAGCGATGGAAATATTAAAAACAATTACAACAGATCCGAACGAGACAGAAACAGTCAAAATAGGAGTTATTGAAGGATTAGGACAGGCAGTAGGAGCTGAAGGAATACCAATACTGGTTTCTGTATTGGATTCTGATGATGATCTAAAAACTCATGCAGAAAAAGCTCTAACGATGAGAATATCCAAAAAAGATATAACTCAGTTAATCGAAATATTTAAAGATGCAGAACCTCCATTACGTGAAAAACTAATTCCGGTTTTCAAAGTACAGGGAAGAAAAGCAGAACCGCAAATTGTCGAAATTTTAAAAGATGAAGTTGCTTCCATTAAACCGTACATTGTAAAAATCCTTGAAGAAACCGGTTTTATTAATGAAGCTAAAAGACGGCTTTCAAACAGAAGTGTAGAAAAAAGAAGAGAAGCTGCTTTACTGCTTTCGCTTATGGATACACTGCCTGCGTTTAGAGGACTTGTCCTTGCCGCAAAAGATCCGGATCAGGAAGTTCGTGTTTGCGTTGTTAAAGCTCTGGAAAAATTAAAAAGCCCGCACAGCCGCGAAATACTGGAAGGTCTTAAAGCAGACCCTGACAGCCGTATACGCAAATACACCTACTGGGCATTGGAAAGACTTGATTCGCTTGTTATGGAATAAAGGTTAAAAAGTTTTGCTGTATTTTTTAGTTTTATTTTCTCTTTTTCAAAAATAATAAAACAATAAAAGCCAACAGGGGAATGAATAACAGAAAAAGCAGCCATAACTTTGATTTACCGGAAGAGCTTTCTGATGTTATTTCTGTATTGTACGGCATTATATTAACAGTTGTATTAGTATTTTCTCTTTGTGTTGTTATTTCTGTTTCTCTTGCAGGAGAAGTTATTGCGGAATTTTCTTCCGTGATTAATAAATCAAAATTCCAATTCTGCCATGGAATATAATCAAAACCAGAAGCTGAATTAAAATCTCTAAAAGGAACATAATCATAATAAATATTATTAATGCAGGTATCTGCGTATTTGGTTCCCGGATATACTTCAAGAATTTCAAGTTCCAATACATCATTTTTTCTTAAGGGGTTTGGTAAATAAACAATTTGATAGTTTGGTGTATCTTCCAAATCAACATCAATGGAAAAATAGTTATCAACATAAAGGCGTATTTTTTTAGGACGTGAATTTTCAAGGTATAACTGGGGTGTTGTATACGAAACAAAACCAATTGATATATGTAATGCAAAACATGTATTTGCTTGTATAAATAATTTTTCATGTATTCCATGATCACCTGCGCCTTCAATCCAAAGCGGCTGAAATGGCGGTCTGTTAAATTGTGTTGGCTGATAAGAAACTTCTGCTTCAACAAGATAAGAACTTGCAGAAATTTTATCGGCAATATGATAAAGAAATGTTTCATGGCTTCCGCGTAAATTCCTTCCTTGTGTTCCGTCAAATAATTGACCTGCTGTTGTGTATACATTTAAAATATTTTCATTTGATATAATTAAAAACCTTTCTGTTTTATTATCTTCCCATTTAACATTAATAAACGGTATTCCATTTGACATATCAACAGTGTATGTACCTGTTTTCATTACTTGTTCAGGTTCATGTAAAAATGTAAATGAAATTATATTATCTGGTAAAAAATAAATAGTATTAGCTGGAGCCATCCCATAGCTAGTATTATTTGGAACAAAAGAAAGCGATTGCGCAAAAATAAGAACAGGAAATACCGGTAATATCAGTAAAAATAAATATCCTTTCATTTCACCCTCTATAAAATATCAGTAATGTATACTTATTTTCAGTATATTTAATGATATATTATATCGCTATTTACCCAAAAAAACAGATAAAAATGACCGGAAATTGCCTTAAATGCTTGACATTTTTTTCAAAAAACGGTATCTTTTTATTAGTTTAGTTTTTCATTTAAAAAGGGCTCCAAAAAGCCCTTTTTTTTGTCAAACAGTAAAATTGAGCGGGAGACATGATGCGTTATACAGGCAAAGAGGCTGCGGAATCAGAAAATGATGAATTCGCTTCTTTGCGTGAATCGCTTCAAACTGTTCTAAAAGGGCTGGAATTAAGCCTTATTGAGCTTGTTATTTCAAGGCATCGGGGAAGTGTTCAGGTAAAAATTGTAATTTACAACGGAACAGCAATCGGTACGAATGAATGTTCAAAGGCTCATCGTACAATTTTACCCAGGCTGGAACTTTTCTTTGGCAATCAGGATATTTACCTGGAGGTTTCGTCACCGGGAATAGACCGGTTAATCAAAACTGCAGAAGAGTTTACCTATTATATAGGCAGGGGAGTGCGCTGTTATAGTACCGAGATTTCTGACTGGAAAGCGGGTATTTTAGAATCCATTGATGAAAATGGAATTATTATAAAGACGAAAGACGGGATCGAAAACGATATTAAGTTTGATGTTATCGCAAAAGCGAAACTCGATCCTTCACAGGAGGTATAAGTTGGGAACAGATATGTCTGCAGCAATTCGTCAGTTAAATCAGGATAGAGGCATCCCTGAGGAACTGATACTTAGAACCATAGAAGATACATTGATAGCCGCTTACAAACACCGCTTTGGCAATGCGGACAATGCTATTGTACAATTTGATGAAGAAAATCTTGAAGTCTCTATTTTTGCGAGAAAAAAAATAGTGGAACAGGACGGAGTTTACGATCCTGTAACAGAAATTGATCTTGATGAAGCGAAAGAATTAAATCCGGACGCTGATGTCGGCGATGAAATATTAGTCGAAATAGACCCAAAACAATTTGATCGCATCGCTGTTCAAAGCGCTAAACAAAAAGCGCATCAAACAATCAGAGATATACAAAAAGACAGTCTTTATTCTGAATTTAAGGATAAAGAAGGTGAAATAATAATAGGTTATTATCAGCGTGAGCGTAACGGAACGATTTATGTTGATATTGGTAAAATGGAAGGTATTTTACCTAAAAAATTCCAATCTCCAAGAGAAATTTACCATGTAAATGACAGAATCAAAGCGCTTATTGCTGAAGTAAAAAAAGATTCATCAGGGCTTCAAATTGTACTTTCAAGAACTCATACCGAATTCGTACGTGCGATTTTTGAACTGGAAGTCCCCGAAATTTATGACAAAACTGTCGAAATACACAAAATTGTACGCGAGCCTGGCTTCCGCACAAAACTTGCCGTTTATTCAAACCGTGAAGATGTTGATCCTGTCGGCGCTTGTGTAGGGTTAAAAGGTGTTCGTATTCAAGCTGTTATTAAAGAACTTGAAGGCGAAAAAATTGATATTTTAAAATACGATCCCGATCCAAGACGTTTTATTAAAAACGCTCTTTCTCCCGCTGAAGTGCGTGATGTAATAATTCTTGACGAAGGTAAACATCAGGCGCTGGCGGTTGTAAGCGATTCAATGCTGTCGCTTGCCATCGGTAAACAGGGGCTTAACGTTCGTCTTGCAAACAGGCTTGTTGACTGGAACATCGATGTCAAAACAGAATCACAATTTGCCGAAATGGATATTGCAGCAGAATCACGCCGTGCAGTTTCCGAACTCTTTGGTGATTCTGAAGGTTTTGATGATGAAATATCACGCATCAGCGAACTTCCAGGAGTTGACGCACGCATTGCAAAAACATTACTTGATAACGGTATTGATTTTATCGAAGACTTCCTGGGTCTAAGTCAGGAAGAATTGGAAGCGAAAGGATTAACATCATCTGACCTTGACGGACTTCGCAAACTTATTGAAGAATATGTTGAGATTGTTGAAGATGATTCATTTGATGAAAATCAGCAGGAAAAAGCGGCTGATGAAGAACAGGAAGAATCTTCAGAAGCGGAAGAGTATGAATGCCCGGAATGCGGATCAAAAATTACTGTTGATATGACAACATGCCCAAGCTGCGGAATAGGCTTGAGTTTTGAATACGAAGAGGAGGAGGGATAATAGGATTTATGGCAGAAGAAACTGACAAAACGAAAAAACCAAAAGCGCAGCTTATTAAACATTCCCCGAATGAAGAAAATTCATCGGGTAAAAATCCTGCGGAACAGGTAGAGAAACGTAAAGTTAAGGTGGTGATGAAAAAACCTGTTGCCTCATCCTCCAAAAAAACTTCGCCGAAAGTAATTGTCAGCTCTCCTTCCGGTAAATCCCAATCCAAAAAATTTGATTCTCATGGCGATAAAAGATCAGCCAACGAATCAGGTTCAGATTCTCGTGTAAGTTCATTTCCAATGGCACAGCGTCCTGCTGCCGCAGCAGGCAGAGTAGGCGGTAAATTAGTCAGCGGAGAAAGACATGGCGGTCAACACCGGCATCCGCGCTCGCAGCAGCCTAGAACAAACAGACAAGGCGGCGATTCGCCTCCGAATAAAGGCGGTTTTGGACAAAATCAAGGTAGAGATACAAGACATGGTCATGGACAAGGTCAAGGACATGGTCATAGCGGAAGACCGCCGTTTCCTCCAAGACCTGGCGGCGGCGGCGGCAAACCGGGCGGCGGTTTTAATCGTCCGCAAACAGGAAATCGCGGCGGAGGAATGAATGTTGTTCCGTCAGGACCGATACCTGAAGGAAAAGGACCTGCCAAGAGAAAATTTATTGCTAAAAAACCAGTATACAACCGAAAAGAAAAAGAACTTGAAATGGAGGAAAAACTCCTTCAAACCAAAAAGAAAATAACCCACGTAGCTAATCCCGTACCAAAATCAATCGATATAATGGAAGTAATTTCAGTTTCTGAATTAGCACGTAAAATGAATTTAAAAGCATCTGACCTTATTCAAAAATTAATGAGTATGGGGCAGATGGTCACAATAAATCAGCAGATTGATGCCGATACTGCAAGTATTCTGGCATCAGAGTTTGGAGCTGATGTAAAAATTGTAAGCCTTTACGACAAAACAGTAATTGAAACAACTTCGGATGATGACGCGATTCTGCTTCCGCGCCCGCCTGTTGTTACCGTTATGGGACATGTTGATCACGGTAAAACAAAACTGTTAGACGCAATCCGCAAAGCAGACGTAGTATCCGGCGAGTTTGGCGGAATTACTCAGCATATCGGCGCTTATATGGTAGAAACACCGCACGGCAGCCTTACATTGCTTGATACACCCGGTCATGAGGCTTTCACACGCATGAGAGCCAGAGGCGCACAGGTAACAGACATTGTTATACTTGTTGTCGCAGCTGACGACGGAGTTATGCCGCAGACAATCGAAGCGATAAATCACGCTAAAGACGCAAAAGTTCCGATTATTGTCGCTGTAAATAAAATTGACAAACCAGAAGCAAACCCGGACAGAGTAAAAAGTCAGCTTTCCGATTTGGGATTAATGCCTGAGGATTGGGGAGGACAGACAATATTTGTTGAATTAAGCGCTTTACAGAAAACCGGTATCGATAAATTAATTGAATCGATCTTACTTGAAGCAGAACTTTTGGATTTAAAAGCAAACTTCCAGTGCAGCGCGGAAGGAAAAATCCTGGAATCAAAAGTTGATCACGGCAGAGGTATTGTAGCAACCGTTATGGTAGAAAGAGGTACTTTCGCTGTAGGTGATGCATTTGTCGCAGGTATTTGGCCTGGAAAAGTACGCGCTATTTTTAACGACAAAGGTGAAAAAATAAATAAAGCGACTCCTTCGATGCCTGTAGAAGTACTTGGGTTTGAAGGTATTCCGAACGCAGGAGATCCTCTGCAGGTTGTTACTGATGAAAAAGTAGCAAGAGAATTTTCATCCAAACGTCAGGAACTGCGCCGTTTTGAAGATGCAAAAATATTAAAGAAAGTTACCATGGATAATCTTCATGACATGATAAGTGATGGAACAATTCAGGAACTTAAAGTAATTATTAAAGCAGACGTACAAGGTTCTGCCGAGGCTCTTAAAACCAGTCTTGAAAAATTGAGTACCAAAGAAATCAGGCTGCACGTTATTCAAGCGCTTCCAGGTCCTGTTAACGAAGGCGATGTCGATCTTGCCATCGCATCAAAGGCGATCATCATCAGCTTTAACGTACGCCCGCTTCCAAAAGCAAAAATACTTGCCGAACAGGAAAAAGTTGACATCAGAAAATATAATGTTATTTACAAGGCTGTCGAAGAAATCAGAGCCGCAATGGAAGGAATGTTAACGCCTGATACAAAAGAAGAAATTGTAGCTACTGTAGAAGTACGCGATACATTCAAAGTTCCGAAGATTGGCACTATCGCAGGCTGTTATGTATTATCAGGAACTGTAAAACGAAGCTGTATCGTAAATGTTATAAGAGAACAGATTGTTATACATTCCGGAAAGATCGCTTCTTTAAAACGTTTTAAAGATGATGCCCGCGAAGTTGCAGCAGGTTATGAATGCGGCATCGGGCTTGAAGGTTTTGATGATATACGTGTAGGTGATACGCTTGAAATTCTTGAAATTGTCGAAATCGCCCGCAAATTAAGCAGCTAATATGCCGCAGTTTCGCACAGAACGTCTTGGCCAGACGATCCAGGAAAAAATAGGCTCTCTTATCCTTGAAGGAAAAATAAAAGATAAAAGAGTTAATTCTTTTCTTTCCATTACAAAAGTTAAAGTGTCAAATGATTTGTCTTTTGCCGATGTTTATGTTTCTGATATTCGCGGAAAGATAAATGAAAAAGAAGTTGAAGGTCTTCAAAGCGCCGCAGGATTTATTCAATCGCAGCTCGGCTCTGTTATGCATATTAGAAAAACCCCGCGGCTTCGTTTTCACGCCGACACAAGCATAGGCGACGCTTTTGATCTGATCAAAAAAATTGAAAATTTGAATGCTTCTGAAAAGAATTCACACGGGGGCACAGAGGACACAAAGGACACGGAGTTATAATAAAAATTGTCTTACACCGTGCCTCCGTGCTCTCCGTGTCTCCGTGTGATAGAATTAGGAAAAATTTTTAGTGAATAATGTATTGAGTTCTGGATTAATTTTATTTAATAAAAAGCCTGGTGTTACTTCTTTTGACGCATTGCGGGATATAAAACGTGTGCTAGGCACTGGCAAGGTAGGGCACACAGGCACTCTTGATAAATTCGCTCAAGGGCTTTTAATAGTTCTGACAGGAAAGGCACTAAAACTAAGCCAATGGTTTACAAACTGCGATAAACAGTACATTGGAAAAATTAAATTTGGTATAGAGACTGACACACTTGATCCCGAAGGACTAGAAGTCGCCAAAGCGGATCTGCCTTCGCAAGAAAAAGTGCAGCAGGTTTTAAAACAGTTTACAGGAAATATTTTACAGGAGCCGCCTGTCTTTTCTGCCATTCATGTAAACGGAAAACGCGCTTCGGATTTAACACGTTCCGGGTTAACGCCGCAAATGAAAAAACGCCCTGTTACAATTTATGAAATTAAATTGCTTAATTGGGAGCCGCCGTTTGCACAAATATTTGTTCATTGTTCAAGCGGTACATACATACGCTCCCTTGCAAGAGACATAGCCATTGCCGCCGGTACAAGAGCGCATCTTTGCGAACTTACTCGTACACAAGTCGCGGGATTTAAGCTTGATAACAATTTAATTCACACGGAGGCACAAAGGCACAAAGAACACGGAGGTAGAGAAAACAAGGGTTTTAATATTCGTATAATTGATAAAAAAGTTATAACATCTTTAGGTATACCCTGGTTTGATATAAATGCTGATGAAGTAAAACAAGTTATTCACGGAAAGCCACTATATCCCATTTTAAATAAAAAAAATATTATAAACTCCGTGTCTCCGTGTCCCCGTGTGAACTCTTTTCCCAACCAAGCTGTAGCTATTTTCTGCGATGAAACCCTTATTGCCATTATTGAAAACAAGGACGGAAAATGGAAATACGGCTGTGTGATGTAGTGAATAATTGACAATATTAAAGATATTAATTATAATTAAATATAATTATAAAAATATACCAAATTTAGCGAAATTTGATGGAGTTTTGTATGTTTAATGAAAAACAAAAAAGAATAACAATAATACTCATGATTATCATGATGTGTTTTATTTCATATCAGGGCTTTGCAGGCGGAAATAAAGACAGAAGCAATGAAAGAGATAGGGATAGAGGCAGAAACAGAAATAGAAATGCAGTAGTTCAGCAGGAAGAAATAATCATACCAGATACATTTTTTATGTTTAATGAACCGTTTAATATGGATTTATTATTTGAACAGTTAATGGAACCTGCGTATGATGAACAAGAAAATAATCTTACAATAATTGATGCTCCGGCAGCTGATGCACCTATTGAACAAGCAGCTCCCCCCGCCGCGGCAGTGACCGCTGTGGCTGCGGAAACTCCTGTGCAAACGGCTCAGGTTACAGGCAGGAGCAGAATGTCTGTTACAGACGAAATAGTTGAAAGATTAAGCCTAACGGAACTTTTTACTTTAACTTATTTTGTATCCAGATCATTTCCATTTATTGCAGAAGGGCAAAGCGGATCTGTAAATTTTGTTACATCCAATGGGCAGTTAATAATCAGTAATGATATAGAATTGCAGAAAACTTTTGTTTTTCAGGAAAATGATACCGGTCAGCTAAGAGCGAGAAGAAATGATTTTCTGGATATTGTTTTCAGACCTGAAGGAACCGAAGTAATTCTGACATTCAGAAAAGTTTCTCAATTATACATACTTGATTCTATTAATTTTGATAACAGAAGTCATCCGATAAGCTCAGCAGAAGGAGAACCTATACGTCTTTTAGTATCAGGTCAGGATCAGCGTATTGTAAGAACCGGTTCTGCACCTTCTAATCAGCAGTCAAATCAACAGCAAAACCAGCAGCTAAATCCTTCGCCTTCATCACAAGCAGCTACAGCTCAACAACAGGCGACTACACCGCAGGCAACTCAACAACCTCAGCAGCAGCAGCAGCAGGCTCAACAGCCTGCTCCTAGTCAGCAGCAGCAAAATACCGGCTCTAATATTGAAAGAACAACAAATCATGATCGATTATTGATTTTAAGCAGCGGTACGTTAACTGAAAATGATGTTCTAAGATATTTGGGAGGCAGAAATATCAATGAAGCGCAAGTTAGAAGACTTGTAAGACTTTATATTGAAGAAGCAGCGTTTGAAGGTATAAACCACGACATTGCAATTGCACAGTTGATTTTTGCAACGCAATTTTTAACAAATAGAACATTAATGACAGATCATAATTACGCCGGCTTTACAAGAACAGATTCAGTTTGGAACGGTTCGCAGTGGAACGGAAAGTTCGCAGATGAAAGACAGGGAGTGCGCTCTCATGTTCAGCATTTAAAACATTATTCGGCAGGAAGTTTGGAACGTGTTAACGGTAATGTTAATCCAAGATTTAGTGTTCTAAGAACAAGAGGTTATCTTGGAAATGTAAAAACACTGGGAGAATTATACCGGCACTGGGTAAACCGAAATTCTGACAGTTACAGAAATTCAATAAATAATATATTAAACGGGCTTTATCAGCAGTAGGATAAAACATTACTTTAAGCTAAAATAAGTCATGTACGATTATAAACAACCCTGGAAAGAAAAAATTGCGGCAGTTATAAATGTTCTTTTAAACGAAGCCGGTGTCAGCGAACAAATAAATCTGCAGCAGGTAGTTGCAGAAAATCCTCCCAATCCGCAAATGGGTGATATTGGTTTTCCGATGTTTGGCTTTTCTAAATTACTGCGTAAAGGACCTCCGCAAATTGCATCAATCGTACAGGATAAAATTAAACAAGTTCTAAAAAATGAAAATTCAAACGCATCTGTGGAAGCGCAAGGACCATATCTTAATGTAAGAATAGATAGAGCAGAGACTTCAAAAGCTATACTGAACGAAGTTTTTAAAGACCAAGATTTTTCTTTTGCAAAACCAAATAATATGAACGGCAGAAAAGTAATGGTAGAGTTTTCAAGCCCTAATACAAATAAACCGCTGCATCTTGGGCACTTAAGAAATGATGTATTAGGTGAAAGTATTTCACGTATTCTTGCAGCATGCGGCGCTGAAGTGCAAAAAGTTTGTATCATAAACGACAGAGGCATTCATATATGTAAATCCATGCTCGCTTATAAAGAAAACGGTCAAAATACAACACCGCAGTCGGAAGGGGTAAAAAGCGACAGGTTTGTAGGTGATTGGTATGTCAGTTTCAGTAAAAAACTAAAAACGGAAGTTGATGAACTTGTAAGTTCCGGAATTAAAAAAGAAGAAGCAGAAATACAAGCGCCGTCAATGAAAAAAGCACAGGAAATGCTGCGCAGCTGGGAAGAAGGAGACAGTGAAACAATTGAGCTTTGGAAAAAGATGAATGGCTGGGCAATAGAGGGAATGAAAAAAACTTATGAACGTACAGGAATCTCATTTGATAAATATTATTTTGAAAGTGAAACCTATAAACTTGGCAAGGATGAAGTTTTAAAAGGACTTGAAAGCGGAATATTTTTTAAACAGGATGACGGTTCAATTGCCGCTGATTTAAACGAAGATAAACTTGATAAAAAAATATTAATGCGAAGTGACGGAACATCGATCTATATTACGCAGGATTTAGGTACGGCAGTAAGCCGGCATAAAGACTGGCCTTTTGAACAACTGATCTATGTAGTTGGATCTGAACAGCAGTATCATTTTAAGGTACTGTTTGTTCTATTAAAAAAATTAGGATACCCTTGGGCAGAAAATCTTCATCATCTTTCTTATGGTATGGTAAATCTTCCCGAAGGAAAAATGAAAAGCCGCGAAGGTACTGTTGTAGATGCTGACGATTTAATTGATTCGCTGAAAGAAATGGCATTAACAGAAATTCAGGAAAAGGGAAGGGAAGAAGCTGTAGGAGAGCCTCAAGCAGTTGCAGAAAATATTGCCCTTGGCGCTTTGCATTATTTTTTATTGCAAACAAGCCCTGTAAAAGATATGCTCTTTGATCCGAAAGAATCACTTTCGTTTACAGGTAATACAGGTCCATATCTTCAGTATATGGGAGCTCGTATTTCATCAATGTTAAGAAAAAAAGAGCAGACAGAAAACGAAGAAATTAATTTTTCATTACTTGTTTCAGATATAGAATGGGAACTAATAAAATTAATTGCGATATATCCCGATACTTTAAGCGAAGCTGCAAATAATTTAGATCCTTCTCATCTTATAGGATATTTATATGAACTTTCAAAAACATTCAGCAGATTTTACCATGAATGTCCGATTTTAAATTGTGATGATACAAATCTTTCAAGCGTTAGACTAAAACTTTCTTATGCGGTAATGCTTATTTTAAAAGATGCTTTCCATTTGGTTTGCATACCATTTCTTGATATAATGTGATGTTACGATTTTAAACCATTTATTAAAATTTCGTGTTGGTTCGTGTGGTTTGTGGTAAAAAATTCTTTGTTTAAGGATTTAAAAAAGCAAGTGAAACCGACCCTTGTGTAAAATATAAAGTTTTATCATCAGTTTTTATAATACAGCGCCCGGCTGGATCAATTCCCTGGAATATTCCTCTTGTAAGAATTTTCCCGGGTTTTTCAAATAAATTATCAGCTTTGTTTTCCGGTTCAAAAACAATGGCTTTAGCATTTACGCAGTCAGCTAATGAGTTCCATTCGTCTGCTAATGAACGGTTACCTTGGGAGTACGCTGCTGTTGATTTAAAGGTGCGTTTTACATTTTCAAATTCATTTAATATACCTATTAACACTTCTTTTCTGGAAATATGATGTCCTATAATTTCTGCGCAGCTTGTTGCTTTTCCGGAAGGAACAGTATTGTTTATATTTACACCAATTCCTGTTGTCAGCCATGTAATTAAATCACCTTCTCCGAAATTTCTGTAATGATTCCGGCTATTTTTCTATGATTAATATAAATGTCATTAGGCCATCTGAGATAAGATTTTTTTCCGCAAATTTTTGAAAGAGTGCGTACAACTGCGATCTGCATTTTAAGGGTAAGCTGTGAATAATCAGCAATTGAAAGAGAAGGTCTTTCAAGGATAGAAAAGAAAAGACCGCCCTGACGTGATATCCATGATCTGCCGTATCTGCCTCTGCCTGATGTTTGCTTTTCTGCTGTAAAAATACTTCCGCTGGCTGCTCCTTTTAAAGCGAAATCTCTGGCTTTATCCATAGTACTATTTATACTTTTATAATGAGTAAAAAATCTTTCATTTTCCCGAAACTCCCATGGGTATAAAAAATCTTTTTCTTTTTTTGGATCAAGGAGATAACCCGTGCCTTTTGTTTCGATTGAATATCCTGATTCAACAAGTGATTGAACAGTTTTCCATACAGCAACCCGTGATATACCGATTTCTTTGGCTAACTTTGTACCGCTAGTCGGTTCGCCCTGTTTTTCTCTTAAATGTGCAAGTAATTTTACTTTACTTGATACCATATTAACTCCCTTAATTCATTATATGGCAAAATACAGAATTACACATGCTCCTGCAGCCATTAAAACACCTATTGATAATCGCAGCCAATATTGTTTAAAGTTAACTTCTTTAAAAATAAAAATACCTATAATAATAGTCCAAAAAACATTAAGCTGCGTTATACTCCATGCAACAGCATTAGGTATCATTCTGTATGAATAAATTGTTAAAAGGGTAGCGCATAAAAACATAGCTCCTGATATAAACGGCAGCCATGTTTTTTTGTTTATTCTTATTATATCATTAAACCTTTGTTTAACTGTTGAGGGTTCGCTTGGTTTATTTCCAATTATCAAATAAACAATTACAGAAAAAATTATCAAAGACATAGAATGATAAAATAACTGGGCAAAAGTGAATCTATCGCCTGTAATAGAAGGTCTGGAAACTATACTGTTAAAAAAAGCTGAAAAACCGAAACATACACCGGAAAATAATGCGAGCAAAATACCCAATATTTTATTTTTTCCGGCAGTTATTCCCTGCGGTACTTTAAGCCCGTCTTTTACATTTTGTATTCCAAGCTCTGCATCCGTCTTAATCTGAAAAAATAAGGCTGAACAAAACATTACTGTCATGCCAATAAACAAAAAAACGACTTTTATTCCTGAAGTCATATCGGCTATTATTAACAGAATAAGAAGTGAACCAACAGGACCTTGAATATTTTTCCATTGATTAAAACGTGTAAGACCTATTTTGTCTATTGCCAAATTATAAGCAGCCATTCCAAGAACCCAGATAAAACCCCGTAAAACAGTTAAAAGATGCCAGGGTGAAAGCATATTTTCAGGATCTTCAAAACCAAATCCCCAAATAACAGTAATCAAAACTATAGTTCCGAAAAAGTAGGCGATACCCATCCACATAGTATAAAGAATTACATTCTGTTTTGAAAATTTTCTGGGTACTGCATAAACAGCAAAAAGAACACTTACTATCAATGAAAAAATAAACCCAAATATCATATTCGTTAACCTCTATAAATGATAGGTTAACAGAAAATTAAAAAAAATGCAATCACTTTAATGTAAATGTAACAGGATATCTGAAACGGCAGGAAACAGGCTCTCCGTTAGCATAAGCGGGTTCTCCTTTTCTGCCTGCGAAAACCATTACAGCAGCTTCACCAAACCCTCTTCCCGGGGGTTCTTCACGTACAATTGTAATTCCCTGTACAGTCCCTGTACGATCAACAAATAATTCCAATAATACCTTGCCTTCAATTCTTGAACGAAGCGCTATTTGCGGGTATTTCAAATCCGCTATTATAGCATTATCATCAAAGATAGGAGGAATGGAAACTAAAGTAATTGGAAGATAATATTCAAAAGACTGATCTTGTATGGTTCCTGATCTTTCTGTTTCCTGATCAAAAAGGAAATCTGTTTCTATCATTAACTCGGTATTTTCTTCAATATTTGGAATTTCCAGGTTATTTGGAGCGGGCGGCGGTAAAGGAGGCGGAAGAACAAATTCTGCCATGTCTGTCAATTTCATTACTCTTGCGCTTTCATAAATTTTTTCAGGAGCTGCCTTAGTTTCAAATACAAGGAATAAAATTAAAATAAGATGTAAAACTGCGACAAATATAAATATTAAAGGGCGCAGAAGTTTTTCATTCATCTGTTTTTACCGTAAAACTTACAGCTCTATATTGGAGCATTTGAAGAATTTCAAGTACACTGTTTACATTGTGATACGGCGTATTTTTATCTGCAATAATGTGTACTATTGTATCGGGAGCAGTTTTGTATAGGTTCACTATTTTATTTTCCAATGATTGATAATCAGCAGCATCTCCGTTTAGGAAAACTCTGCCTTCAAGATTAATCCATATTTCAAAATTTTTATCAGCAGATGCACGTAAAGCTGTCCTTGCTTCAGGATAATCAATTTTAACTTCTTTTCTGTAATTAATTAAAGAAACCAGCATTATAAAAATTAAAAGCAAAAAAGCAATGTCTGACATTGAAAAAGTGGGAATAAAAAATGATTTTCTTATTCGTTTAATTTTCACTGATTGTCCTTTTTCATTGAAAAAGAAAATGAATCGATTTTTAAATCCTGTGCAAGTTCGACAAATGAAACAACATTTTGCCAGCGGGTTTTACTGTCGATTGTGATTATTACTGCTATATTGGGATTTTCTCTTTGCGCTTTCTGAATAATCGTCCTTGTGTTTATTATGTTAAGCTCTTGATCGCCGTAAATAATCTGCCCGTTTGAATCCATTTCAAAGCGAAGAAGGTCTTCTCTGATAATCAGTTTTGTTGAATCTTTAACAGGAAGATTAATTAAAAAGCCTTTATTAATATTAAAACCGGCTATTACCAAAAAATAGATTATCAGTAAAAAAGCCAAGTCGCTTGTTGCGCAAGTTTCCAAAAAACCTGTTTTTTTTCGCCGTTTTATCTGCATATAAAATTATAGCCTTAAATATTTGTATAGGGATCGCTTATTTGTATAATTAAATCTGAACATAAACCTTCAATTCTGGAAGCAAATCTGTCTACTATATGACTAAAGATGGAATGAGAGAGCATCGCAATAATTGCGATAATAAGTCCGAACACAGTTGTAATTAATGCTTCATAAATTCCATTCGCTACAATTTGAGCATTTACTTCAGATGCTTCCGCTATTGCTCTAAAAGCGCCGATCATACCTGTTACGGTTCCCAAAAATCCTGTTAAGGGAGCAAGAGATCCAAGAGCTGTTAAAAAGTTAAAACCATTTTCCAGGGAATTAATACAAGCAGACGCTTCGGTTTCGGCGGCTTTTTCCGCACGCTGTAAATAATAAGAAACATCAGAATTTTTATTTTGGGAAGGGTTTAATGGCTTTAAGTTTTTCAAAAGAGTTAAAAGAATTCTAGCTCCCATATTACGTTTTGTTAAACTTGATAGATATTCAATAGCACCTGGATGATCATTACTTTTTAATAAATTTGTAACTTTGTTAAATATATCAACAGATTTAAAATTATGATAAGAAAGATAAACAGCTCTTTCTATGGAGATAGCAACAACTATGACAGAAAAGACTAGAAGCGGCCACATAATAATACCGCCAAGTTTAAATAGTTCCATCAAAGAAAAAGAAACTGTTTCCATTAACTGTTACCGCTGTCAAGAACAGTGTTTAATTCCTCAATCATTTCTGTAAGTCCTTCAGCTGATGATGTTGCCATTTTTGTTGATTGAATAAAATTAGATAGTCCTTTGGAAATATCTGCTATAGCGACATTAATATGCTCTGTTGATTTAAGCTGTTTTTGTGTAGAAATTGTTATTGTATGAGCTTGATTGGATGTAATTTCTGCACCAGTTCTTATCTTTCTGAATGTATCTTCAAGTTCTTTGATAAGGTTATTGCCTTCAATAATTTTATCAGCGCTTTCTTCACTGGAAATAATCAAAGAAGAAGATGAATCTTGAATTTCTTCAACTTGATCCCGTACTTGTCTTGTAAGAGATGCAATATCATCCGCAAGCCGGTTTACTTCGCTTGCAACAACCGAAAAACGCTTGCCCCTATCTCCTGCGCTTGCCGCTTCCAATGCGGCGTTAAAAGCGATAACCTTGGTTTGATCTGTTATTATGTTGATATTTTTAACAATGTCACGTATTTTCATTATTTTATTTCCAAGGGTGATAATTCCTGTTATAACATTGTCATTTTTCTTTTTAATGTTTTCCAATTGTCCGACATTGCGTTCAAGTATGGAAAATCCGTTTATTACATCATTCTCCATTTTAGATGCGATTGATGCAACACTGGTAGTTTTTTCGGAAATGTCACTTGCAATTTGTGTATTTTCGTTTATGGTGCTTTCAATTTCCTGAATGCTTGCCGCCTGGTTGTTTGCTGTTGTAAAAATATTTTTTGATGAAATAAATATTTCATCCGTTGATTTTTTTAAAGTATTTGTCATTGAACGTGTTTTTTCTACTGTATTTGATGCGGTTAAAGCGGCGCTTGCCTGTGATTCCAGCATATTTTTAAACAAAGAAAGATGACGTTTACTGGAAACCCCTGCGATTGCTCCTACAACAACCATTGCAATTGTACGGAAAAATTCATTATATACAGGAAAACTTACCGGGAATTCCGTTCCGCCCAATATAAAGAAATAAGGCATGTCCAATACACTGCCGTTGGCAACTACAACAACAAAATAACAAAAACCTGAAAAAATACCGGAGAAATATGCGCAGCGCACACTGTAACGATATGATCCTGCCATTATAAGTATTATATAAAATAACGCCTGTATGGAAAGAAATACAATCGGCGGAGAAAGTTCTACATAGGTACAGCCTGTCCAAATAGCAGCGCTTATTAATACAGAATCCAAAATAACGCAAATATATTTAAAAGATGAATGTAGTTTTGTTTTTTTACGGATATAAAAACGTAAAAATATGGAATAAAGCAAAAATAAACTTGTAAATATATAAGCACGAAATGGAAAGTGCTCTAAACCGTCAAGTGTTCTTAGAAAAGAAACAGCAGCAACGCTTAAAACGAATATTAATCCAAGTATAAAACGTACCTTGTTTATCAGTTTTTCACCTTCGTATTCGTCT
>Ga0123356_10000213_pt1 | contig 67582 bp, 65 predicted proteins | sample TergutEmb28metaG_2_FD_92546 | JGI IMG/M metagenome (GOLD analysis project Ga0123356, IMG submission 92546) | Embiratermes neotenicus P3 segment gut microbial communities from Petit-Saut dam, French Guiana - Emb289 P3 | ecosystem: Host-associated > Arthropoda: Insects > Digestive system > Gut ...
AAAATGAAAGACAAGGGTGCGTCTGTTAATGAAATTGCAGAATTAACCGAACTCACAGTTGATGATGTTTTAAAGTATTGTAAATGATACCCATTACGGACGGCCATCCGGCCGTCCGGGTTACTACGCTCTAATCAGCTATTTATATCAGGATTTTTGTTATAACGCTTAATAAATCGTCTAAGAATATACCGCAGCCCAACTGCAAAACCAAGTCCCTCTGCGCCAAAAATTCTTTTTAGCTCCTCATGATCTTCGGGTTCAATATGAAACGATACCCTTTTCATATTCTCTTTTTCTTGCTCTTCTTGTTTCGGTTTTTTCTTTAGCATAATAGTAAATATAAAACTATAATCAGAATTAAACAATATTTAAGATAAGTATTGCATTCTATTATTTGAATAATTATATTATACCGACACTCTTTGTATGTCGGTTGTATGTCGGTTGTATGTCTGTTAACTATATATTTTATAATAAATTCACTATTTTACTGAAAGAATAAAAATGAACGATTTCACGAACAACCTCCCGGACAATCTTACAGAAAAACAAATTAAAGAAGCTGCCGAATGTATAGAATTTGTCTTTAGTAAATTTTGGGGAAAACTCAATCAAATTGAAACCAAGATTGATAGTTTACGTAAAGAAGTGGAACAGGAGGACAGCAAATATGTCCCTCAATGAACGTATCAAAAAAGTCAGAAAATTTTTTGAATTAACACAGGCGGAGTTTGGCCGTAAAATTGGAATCGTACAAGGCCATCTGACAGGACTTGAAAGCGGCAAGAAAAGCGTAACTCCCAAAACGATTAAAGTGATCTGTACAAGTTACGGTATATCTGAGGAGTGGTTAAGAACTGGTAACGGCGAAATGCTTGCTCAAAACCCCAACGAACGAGCTAACAGAGTTATTCATCTTTTTAAAGAGTTGAACTCTGAATTTCAGGACTATATGCTCATACAGCTTAAAAATCTTTTAACGCTTCAAAACATCAGCCAAAAAAACGAGCAGTTTATTGAATTTAAAGAAACTTTCAAACAGCTAAATGATAATGATCAAAAAGATGTTTTAACATTATTGAATAAGATTCAAAAAAAATCTAAAAGAAAATTATCGAATCAACTGGTCGTCACCGCTTAAAACCAAAAATTGTAATGCTTGCTGTTTTCTTAGAGCGTTTATGGTTGTCCGGCTGTACAGGTCTGTACCGATTAATGCTTGCTGTACTTTTGCCTCCTCAAGTGAATGACGAATCCTCTTATTATTAGCATTAGCGTTCTCTATCGCGTACCATGCGGCCGCCATTTCTTTTCTGTTTACGCTTGCTTCACCGAATGCCGATTCAAACGCCTTGTCGAGATCATCAAGATTTCGGGCGGCTACTTGCGCCCATTTGCGGTATTCTGAGGACGTTGCCAAAGCATGAGCAGCGATGAGTTGATTCGCCCTTATTATCGCTTCGTAAGAGTCTAATTCTCTTGGTTCATCTTCCACTAAATTTACTTCTTTTGATGATGGATTAAAATGCGTCATAGGCATTAAACCATTATGTACAAAATCTTCAAGCGCATCATACAGTCCGGCCGTATTCGGGAAGAGCGCTCCGGGAGTTTTTGAAAGAGTGTTGCAAAAAGGGCCGATGCAATACGTAAACGTATCTGCTACCGCTAAATCGTATTGTCTCTCAATATGTAAGAGCCTGCGGTCAAGCGAATGAGGTATTGTAGCAATATCGCGGTCATAAGCATCATACAAGCCTACTAATTCCTCTAATTTGCTGAGAGCGCTGCCGCTTGTGGTGAAAAAACTATGAACACTATTTCCATAGGTTCTAAAAGTATTAGGCATATTTTTAAACCAGTCATATAAACTTATAAACGAATTACCAATGCCAGTCCAAAGTTTGACCTCTTCATAAGCCCACCGTACAGATGTTCGTATTTTGAAAGCGTAAGCGACTGTTGCACCGGCGATTTTCCACGCTCTGCTTTTTGACTTGGGCTTGTCCGTATCCGCAATCCGCGCAACTAAATCCTCAAAATCAGCATCACTTTCTTTGGACGGCCGCATAATGTCTTCGATGCTCATACTTTGTACCATAGTTTGAAGGTCTTGCGCTGATGAGCTTACAGCGAACATACACAAAAACAGAATTAAAAGGAGTTTTTTCATTTATTATGGTCTCGCTCTCACGACATATCCTAAAGCCCGAACAACCTCTTCCGCACCCTGTTTTAAATCGGAAGTATATGCAGACCTATAAAGCGGCCGTCCTGTCGGATCATTCGGCCTGTCTCTAAAAAGAAGCTCCCATGACTTAGCGCAAGCGGCTTCGCCGCGGACTATTTGAGCGGGAGTTAGCGTTCTATATAACGCAGTGCGTTCCTCAAGAGAGTTGTAAACCATCGTTATTCTTTTACGCAGCATTGTAAGATCGTGTTCATTAGTCATATAGTTCTGCGCTCTTAGTAAAATGTACAGCGCGTTTGACATCTCCGGCACTGCGCAAAGCGGCGGCACCTGATAAATAATAGATCTTAACTCATTGGTTGTAACACGATTATGAAATTCAGGAATCGGCAAACAAGCGCAGTGATTGTAAGTAAACTTTTTAGCCGAATAATCATCAGCGTAAACTAATTCCTCATCCGTTCCTCTTGGGTTCATAAAATCTCTTTGACGAAACATTACAGGAAGCGAAGTTCCCGGTCTCCATCTTCTTTGTCTTTCATTGAAAACAGCACTATCAGGAAACCTGTGTTCCTCCCCTACTCTGCTGTCAGTAGATCTCCATCCTACCCCGCAGCGCTGCGCAACATTTTTCGCTAACTCATCCTCAACGTCACGCTCTGCGTAAAGGCGCATGATTGCAATAGGCACATCATCCGGTACGCCGCGCAGACGTACCATGCGGCCGGGTATGCGGGTAATATTAGTATTATCAAATGTAGGGTTAAGATTTCCACCGGCGCGAGCGGCTGGCTGATCTTTGAATGATGTAAAAAGATATTCAGGAAGAGCTGTACGGGTACGGCGGTCAACTTTGCCCGGTTCCCTGTTGTTACTCTCCTGAAACTGCACAGAAATCACACAGGAGGCGCTGTCGGAGTACCACGGCCGCCGGTAATTTTTTAATTGAGCGAGTGACCTTGCGTCTTTGAAAAATTCTACTTTTGATTCCATATTCGTATGCAGCGGAGCTTTTATGGATATTTCACGCCACGCTTTAGCGGTCTTAAAATCCATTTTAAGCGTGTCATTCAGCATTGGGCCGAGTCCTCCCGCATCGTAAGGATACCACCATACCGCAGGAGCCAAGTGTATTGACCAAAAACTAACATTCGAGGATTTACCGGTGGCTATACTTATGCGCTCATAGCAATTCAATTGGTCACAGTAATCTCTCCACCCATCATCATCCCCGTAATCGTTAGCGTCTGTATGGTAGCGGTGTTCAAGTCTGTTTGTCCGAAAATAATGAGCGCTGTCGAAATCAGCATAAAACTTTGCGCGGTCAGGGTGCTGTTGTTTGGAGAATACTCCAATAGCAACCGGCTTTTCTCTGAAAAACAGCGTATCTCCGGGATTCGTTGAAACAATGCCGGTCATCGTCTCTATTCTGTACGCTCCAAAAGGAGTAGTCCACGTAAGCATTGTATCAACGCCATAATCGCCGTACTGTATCAAAAAAGAGGAGTATTTGTTTGGTTCATTGTGTCTTATATCCCGAAAAACATCGTCACAGTACCATAAAGTATCTTGCAGCTTGCGTTGCGAAATCATTACAGGACTGTCCTCATTGCGGACAGCCTTCTCTATTAACGAATCAACACGGATAGTCACTCTGTTTCGAGCGAACTGATGTAGTGCTTCGTTAATCATGTGAGAGGTACTTTTGTACCTTTGACCGGTTAAGACAGCGTATTCGAGAGTGACTTCTTCGGGAATATTATTAATATCTATATTTAAGTTCGGTTTACGCGGAAAGGTTACTTTTATTAAGTGCGTAGGCACTGCTTTCGAAATTGATGGATAAACACCATCATTTTGACCTTTGCCTACAATCCATGAACTGTTCCATAACGGGAAAAAATCTAAATTATCTATAATTTGTTTTTGTCTGATTTTTTCAAAACTCTGTTGCGCAAAAACAGGACTTACAAACCGATTGTTTGCAACAGAAGTCCGCTGTGCATAGACAGAACTTGCAAATAAACAAAAGAATATTGTAAAAAACAAACGATTCATTAATATTCCATTTTCAAAATAAACGTATTTATACTTGTAAAAACACGTTTCGGTTCATCCGCATAAACCCATGTATGATACTCACCCTCTTTCCAAAAATCACTACATGGCGTATGGCGCTCATGATAATACCTCAACTCATTTCCCAAAAATAACGTATCACCCATTATACGATAAAGCCGTGAGGTATCACCATCTACTGTACTTATGCGATAATGCTGTCGCGTTTCAATGAAATAACGATCTGTACAAGGAGTCCAATCATAATACGGATCGTAATACGGAGAATTAGGAAGCCATCCATAATTTGGATCATGATATGGAGAATCTTCACGTTGGTACTCGTTACTCGTAAAATATAAAGTATCATTTTTCACAGAATAAGAATATTCATAACCCGTTCTACTCCCGTCAACTCCATGCGTATACATAGTAACGCCTCCAAAACTACGCCCCGAAAAGCCCTGATCATGTTCAGTACCAAATATCTGCCAATATCCACGAATGCTCTGTTGTGTTGGCAATATTATATCAGGTGGATCTGTTCCATTATCATCGTTACCGCCTCCCCCGCCGGTTGGATTGGAATTACAAGCGCCTATCAATAACAGCGAGAATAATACTGTTGAAACGATTGAATATATGTAAAGTTTTTTCATATATATGGTTCCTTTGGGTTTCATTATTTCATTACTGGACACAACGAACAGAAAAATTATCCACCTTATCTGACAAAGAATATGTCACTTCGCCGTGATGATTGCGCATAATTCTATTCCACGCGCCAGTTGCATTGATCTCCCTGTTGCTCCACCAGTAACCGTTATAACCGATATTGCCGAAAAGGCCAACGGTACTGAAACCACTCGGCAAAGCCGAAAATCCGTAATCATCCGTGCCGTTACCACTATATTCTTGACCTAATACGGCATTCCAAGCAGACTCCCAACCGATTTTTGATTTCAATTTTCCCGTGCCGCCATCCGGAGAACGAGTTGTATCGCCACCTGCCGTAAAAACAAGGTTATTCCAATCGGCATTATTAGCCAAACGCCAACCTTCGGGACAAATTCCCTGATGATCTATATCACTTCCACCCCAAAGCTCATTATTGTATTTTGAATCAATATCCATAGCCTCTGCCCAATTATAAAGACGACCATACTTGGTACAGTTATCTGCCTTATTATCATAACAAACACCAATATCACCATTAACACCGGCATAATTCAAATTTTCTGCAAACCACGTTTTACCATTTATTACAACGGTATGATACGTTTGATTTTTACCACCTCTTGTATCGGTAAAAAAACCATACATAATCTTGGTATTAAACTGACTGCCGGGTGTAAAATCACTCCCACCCCCGTTTTCTCCCCCACCCCCGCCGGTCGGGTTAGAATCTCCACAGCCGCCTACCAACAACACCGAAAATAATACTACCGAAGCGATAAACTTTTTCATGTCAGATAATTCCTTTAAGGGTTAAAAACGTCATTCAAGATTGACAAGCCAACACCTGATGCTCACGGCGTTTAGGCCAAAAATCACGTTCGGGCGGTGACGGTGTAAATACGTTATTAACAGAATGCAGATATTCAGTAAAAGACGGTGTAAGCGTAATCCCATTTTCTGTTTTAGTCAAAAACCCATCAGCTACTAATATGTTGACTTCGTCAGTTATTTTTTCAAGACGATGCCTAACAACATCAGCAATTTCTGCCGGTGAGCTTATTTTTTTTGAAAGAAGATAGTTGAGAATTTCCGTTTTCATATTAGCCCCAAGCATCGCTCTGCGAGCGAGATTGGGATTGTGCTCTAAAATAGCTTCTCTGAGAAATGTGGCATTGGTCTTAATGTTTAAACTGAGATAATATAAGTTCCATTTTTTACATAGTTTTGCTGTGTCCGGCGGAACTATATATATAATGTTTTCTAATGTAAAGTATTCTTTGGGTTCAAGAAACAACATTTCCGGCATTTTTTTTGGGGGGCAGTATTTTGTAAGCTGCTTAAACTTAGCTGCTTCTTTACTATTAGTAATATCAGATAACAAACCAATAACGGCTCTATCGCTTTCAGGAAGATACTTATACATGAGAGGTATGTTAATGAGATCCCCGTGCATTTGAACCCAACCGGCCATAATATCGAATAGTTGCGGCCAGTACCTGCATACAATAGAAGTCTGAGCAATAAGTTTTTCCATGAGCGGCTCAATAGCTGCCGGTTGAGTACCGGAAAACCTTACGCCTACGCGCACCCAATCTTCGAATACGGAATCTGTCAGTGTTTTTAATTCTGCTTCGTTCATAATATATCGAAATCCGCTCCTTCTGATTTATCCTCAGAAACATCTTTTTCTTTACAAAGCTGCTCAGCAATATCCGCCGGACTTGTTTTAAGCAATATGGATTTCTGCCATTTTTCAACATCAGGATAAAGAGGCTGTTTCCCTGTATTTTTTTCATAATACTGAATCAAATCAAGAAGCGATTTTACATCCTCTGCGATCTTGGGTGGCTTTTTGAAACCTAAATCCTCAAGTGTATTTAATGCTCTACATGCTTGAAAATTATTTATAATATGAGTATTTATTATGTGCGTTTCGGTATTAGCAGAAAATTGATTCGCATAGTTTGTAATATTTGAGTAAATGACCGGCAAATCTTTTTCTTCTACATTTAATTTTTTAATATCATATAAATCTATTTTTCCATCAGACTCCACGCCCCTATCTCTTCTCGTTCTTAATGCGAGCAATTTCATTGACAGCAGATCTGCCTTACAAATGTAGTCCACCTTAAGGTTTTCGTATTTTTCGTTAGACGGTTCTAATCTGTTACGAAAGTTTGGCGTTAAGCCATCAATGTAATTTTTTGAATCAATATTGATAGTGGATAAAGGAAGTTTGGTATCTCTGAATACTTTTTCTATTGACCTATTGAATGTTTCAGCATCGAAGTCTTTTTCAAGCACATCAATGTCACCGGTGGAACGATCAACCCCATATTTTACTATTGCCGCAGCTCCACCGCAAATAACGACATGGCACGGCCTATCAAGGGTTTTGTCCCATTCCTGTAAGATACGGACAATCTCTTTTTTGCTTAACTCTGCTTCTGCCATATTCTCTCGCTTATTAGTGCTTTCATATTAATATACATTTTTAAATCAAGCTACACTATAATATAATATATTTTTTGTCCTTTGTCAAGCATTTTATTAATGGTGGACATATTTTTTTAACCTTTTCTTTTATTTATTCTAAAACATATAGTTCAATCCACCGCCAATACCGTAGTTACTAATAGTAAAAGAAAAAATCATCACCTGAACGGAAAACGCCGCGTAATAATCAAGCCGGAAATCACTATAGGAATGTAGGTAAAAATCTTTACCGTCTTGACTGTTATAAATAGCATTATCCCGCAACGTTGTCCCAAGCATAACACCCGGACGAAATATCGGCATGAGGTAGAAATAATATCCACCGTAAACGCCCCATGCACTGTTTTGATAATGTTTAGAATACTTCCCCAGCTCATTCAAGAGCGCTCTTGAGCGCGAAGCCGGGAGTATAACCATTCCTGCCTCATAATACTGAAATTGACGGGAAGAATACCGCATATATCCGGCTGAATACAAATAAGAGTCGCTCTCTGTATTCCATGCTTTTTGAACACCAACAGAGATCCCGTTCCCAAAGACGGCCGAGAACGGACAAAGGACGGCCGTTAGAGTAAAAATTCCTGCGAAGATTGCGCTATTAATCAACATTTTTTAAAGCAATTCCTACTTTTGCACAATGATTTATTTTGGAAACGTCCCACATTCCATAGCCATACTCTGTTATATCAAGACCCGCCAAAGTCCATAAAACCGGAGCAATCGTATAAAGGCCGTCACGATAAGCATATTTTTCATATTCTTCTTTGTCATAATTTATTTCAAGTATATCTGCTAAATGTATATATGTGCGTAATGCTCCGCATTCTCCTATCGCATCACATATTTCTATACCATAGAGCGCTTCTCTGCCGTCAAATTGATCTCCTCCAAGAAGTTTTCGGCCAACAACGCCACTTGTCCTTTTAAACTGTTGTTCCATTTTTTCTTTAATTTTTTCCCTGAAACGATTTGTGACGTGAACTTCGCATTTGCTATGAAGTAAAGGACACCTCTGTAGCGGATCAGCAAATATCCGATCTATTTTTTCACGTTGTTCTTTTGTGCAATACAACAGATTCCATATAATTAAAGCCATCACAATTACCAACATTATCATACCAATAATCATTTTCTATATCCTTTCTTTATAAGCTCAATTCGCTGTTTCTTCTACCACATCATCGGGCGTTGAATTTTGGACAGCGCCGCCCATATACATTTGCATCATTCTTTCCCGCTCTAAAATTTCGATAAACATACGAACTTCTTTTGCGTTTCTGCCGGAGGGAAAATGAGCAAGATACTTTGAGGCGGAAATTACATCTTTCTCTTTTACAAAATTATCATACAAAACCTTATGATAAAGTGAATCAACCATTCTGTCTTTATCAGGAAAAACTACCAAATACCGCTCTATAGTTTCTATTGACGGACGGCGTTTAAGTCCAAGCCGCCACCGGGCTTTATGACTTTGAATAAGGTTTTCTATGTCTTCGCTGAAAATACCCGGATACTGCGCTCTAAAACGAAAAAGCTCCTCAATGCTTGAGGATGATACTGTAACAAAAGCATCTTTAAATGACCTCTCTACAATCCCGCGCAAAGAATCTACTACTTTTTTATCACAATATTTTAAAGCGGAAAGCTGTCTGTAGGTCTCATATCTTCCATCAAAATATTTTTCAACGCACATTCTATATACAGGCTTGTGAAGAGCAAGCAGTGAATCGTTTTTATTTGTATGCAAATAATCAAAATAACTGTCATACTTCACGAGAGCGCCGTAATAATCATTTGCATTTATCAATTTTTCAATACCGACTTGAAAACTATCAACTGCGCCTAACAAAGCAACCTCACTAATGAGCTTTTCAATATTCATATAAAGCGGCCGTAAATCCTTACTGCCCGGATCAAGCAGTACGCTCTCATATTTTTTAAGAACCCCCGGCCCGAAACGTAAAATCCCGTCATAACTCCCTTCTGCGGCCGCCGCTTCAAGTGCTTTTGATGTAGCAAGAAAAGACTTTTTGTCCTTATTGGACAATGGAGCGTAACCTTGTGCATACACCGCAAACGGCACAATGACAAATAAAAACAGTGTTAATCCTCTTCTCATATCCTCCTCCCCTACTCTCCAAAAAGTTCCTTCGCGGCCGCACCCACACCCTCTGCTGATACCGCTTGCTTAAGCATTTCATTTGCCGTCATCAGCATGCTGCCTGATAAGACATTAAAAAGCACATAGCATATTAAAAACATACCCGATAAAACCGTAATAAACATCCTTTTTTTCAGCTTGAAAGGCCAAGATTTGGTAACTTCCTCATCACTCATTCCATATTCTATAAGTTTCTTTTTCATGTCATCAACAGTACGCCGGGTTCTCTTGTGAAGAAGAACAAAAAAAACCACAACCGCCGCGAAAAAACAAAAAAGAAACAAGTTGGCAAAAAAACGCTGTGATTCCATTGCTAATAATTGCTGCTCCATAACAGGCTGCATTACATTAACCGCACGATAAAGCCCTGCGACAGTATTTTTAAAACTCTCAAATATCAACTGCGTCTCGGCTGCTTGTATCTGTTGCATCATTTGTAAACTGTCAAGCCCCATTTTATTAATACCTCACTTCTAACCGGTTCGTCAAAAGAACGCTAAACTGCGCACCTTGAGCAACCGTAACTGTGTTTGGCCGGTCAACCGCGAATTTTGCGATTTCATTTTGTACTTGGGGTAATGTTTGGCCGACAACTTCCGCAGTTATAAGATCACGGGTATCAATACGGTCTCTATTACTGTTAGATGCACTCCACGCAATAAACCCGCCTGTAATAGCCGCATTTGTAATAATAGGAAGCGCTCTTGAACCATAGTGGCGGTTTATATGCCCTTCCATGCCCGGAAAACCCATCTCAATTTGGCCGGAAATTGAATATTCTCTGCCTTTAAAAACAATTTTTGCGGGCTGTACAGGAATCCTATTATTTTGTTGACCGCCGTTTTGACAAATCAATGTTGCGCCGCGTAAAATTTCAGGCCGAATTATTCTTGACGTAAAATAACCGGGATGATCACTGCTTACAGGCTGATCAGTAACAGCCATAATACGGGTACCCGCAGGGATATTATAAGCAAACTCACTTACAGAAATAGGAACATCTTCAAACTGTGAACCGCCTAACATTGGTTGAGGAGCAAGCGGCGGTTTGGGTGTTGTGAGCGCGGTATAAGCAGCATCATTCATAGCCCAACCACCGCTTTGAAAACCTCTGAAATGCGATACTTTGTGTTGATATTCGGAACTAAAGCGCTCCGAAAGTTTAGACGGCCGCTGCATTGGGGAAAGTTCCACTTTTGGCGCTCCGCCGCTAATTCCTGATTGTTTTGCAACTTGCTCTGCTTGCTCCGCTTGTGCTTGCGCCGCCGTAACTCTTCGGTTCATATCCTCATAAGAAGACTGCTGAAACGCTTGAATCTGACCGAGAACCCTACGCATCTCCATAAGGTCTTGCTGCTGCGCAGTAACTTTATCCTCAGTAGTAGCGTTTTGCGGTAAAGCGGCCGTATGGCTTGGCCGTGCAGATACTTTCTGTGCTTGCACCGCGGATGAGTCCTGACCTTGCACCAAACTTCCTGAATCGTAATTCCCGCTGCCGCTGCCGCCATAAAAGATCAATCCGGTTAAACCAGTAGTACCAACTAATGCTATCGGAATTAACCACTTCGCTTTAAATATTCCTGTCATTTTATATAAGCTCCTGTCTAATGCTAAGAAAAATTTTATGTGTTAAGACATCACTATATTATAAGTCAACTTTTTCGACCAAATTTCAAATATGAATTGGATTTTTGAACGCTTTTTAGGCTGTTGTAACGGAGCGCGGTAAACATAAGACCAAGTACCGTCCAAATTCTCAAATAGATCAACAAAATCCGCTGTCAATTCGTTGCGCCCCTGCTTTATGCCAAGCAATTTAACAACATCGCACTGATCACGCCTCACGTTTGATAATATGTAGATATAAGCCTCTGAGCGGCTAAAAATTATCCCATTAATAAACGCTGCCGCTCCTTTATGTTCGACCTTTGCCTGCTTGCGGTGAACGGAAAAAAACGCGGGGACTGCTTCTACCATTGTACTGCGATGCACATCTTCGTTCATCTCCTGTTCTTTTTTCGCTACCGCGAAGTTAACGCTTTCCGCGCATAGTTCCGCAAGAGGCGTTTCCTGTACGTCCTGTTTTTTGGGTACAGTAAAATGAATGCCGTAAACAATTGAGTCTCTAAATGCCGGGCCGCCCTTTATTTTGAAAATGAGCGTTTTAGATTCACCCTCCGGCGTTATAACATTACACGTTATACTTGTGTTGATTGCATGGTCAATTGTTCTTGTGAAACGCAGTTCATTTTGAATAACAAACACGTTTATAAAATCAATAGACCCGCTGCGGGCAAGTGAAAAGGCATAACCTTTTGGTAAAGTGACTACCGTTTCGTGATCAAGACTGGCTACAGTTTCATAGATTTTGTCAAAATCCAAAAGATATGTGCCGCGTTGAGCCGTAAGATAATAAACTGCGTGATTCGGCCCTTCGTCATCATCATCAAACTGCGCGTACAAAAAACTTATCGGTAACAAACAGACGGTCAAACAAAATAATCTACCTAATCCTGTTAAGTTGTTCATTTAACTCCAAACTCCCTTCATTGAGAATAGTTACATTTAGCAAAACAAGCGCATGCGGTCTTCGTGAGTAGTCTACATTCTCATTAAGTCTCCCCCAATCAATTTTGACGTTATATCGTTTATACTCCCTTGTTAATCCATTCGCATCTATTACCCTACGCTGAAATGTCATAAACGTACTGTAGTAAGGATCGTTGCTCAACGTAACTCTTGGCTGTGCTTCCCATTGAAATATTGACTGCGTTTTTTCGCCGATACATCGTCTTATTTCATCATTATTTGGATCCGTATACTTACCGGATTCATCAAGTTTACGGCGAAACTCTGTTCCCGCCAAATCGTAAACATTCTGCCGGGCAACCTGTATCATACGAAAATCATAATTGAAGTAATCTTCCGCTGCGCGAGCGGAATAAAAAACTAACTGGCGGTCAATCACTGCTGAATTAGTTCCGCGTATACTTGGCGCATAATAGGTTTTACCCGTACCGCTGTCAATAACGACAGTATGCTGCGGCTTGGAAATCAACATTACAATCACACAAGCAAGTAACACGCATACTACAGTAATCATAATAATACCTATACGGGCACTAAAAGCGTTTTGAAGAACGCCTTTCATATAGAATTCATCTTGCCGTGCTGCACCCGGCCTCATATTTGGTTTTTGTTGTTTTTGATGAGTTTGCATCAGTGTTTCCTCTTATGAATTATTATTGTCATTATCGTTAGCGCCTGAATCATTTCTGTTTTTTTCAGTATTTCCTTCTGCTTGCTGCTGCGCAGATGTATCTGATTCATCTAATGGGTTTCTGTCACTGCCTTTTTGTTTTCTGCTTCTGTCAATACCCGAATCAGAACTAACAACATCATTACCACCCCTATTAATACCCTGCTGACCTGACGGAAGAGAAGACGTAAAATCTCCCTGATGTCCTACAAATTGCTGTCTGCCACTGCCCTGTTTAGGGTATTGAGTACCGCCAACACCGCTAATATCGCCGGAAACACCGCCACGGGAAATATTTTCAAGATTTGACATTTCCTGTTGACGGGCGGTTGATAATTCTGATATTTTGCTTATATCTTTCTTTGACAAATCAGACGCTTTAAAACCTCCGCCACTGCCCGCCCGGCCGCCAACAGAAGTCATGTGCCTCTCAATCATACCGGCTGCTTCCGCAGTTGTTTTTGCATACCCTATTGTTTGGAAACCGCTCTGCCCCATCCGCTGTGCGGCAAAACCTGACCCACCGCCCTGTTCTTTTGGAAGAGTGGCAGAAACATAACGATAATCACCAACTTGCGGGATGGAAGAGATATTGCCGTAAGCGTCAGCCTGAGTATAACGGCCGTCTGCCCAATTATAAGTATTGGGTTGATAATCTTTTGACTGCGGCGGCGGCTGTTGAGATTGCTGATTATCATAGCTGTGTGAATCAAAAGGCATATCGGATTGCGGACGCTGCTGTTGTGACCCATGCAAAGGCTGCTGCCCATGCGGATGTTGAGAACTCCGTGACTCGCCGGACTGTGGCTGTTGAAATTGCTGACCGTCATAACCATTAGAATCAAGAGGTACAAAGCCGGATTGCGGGTGCTGCTGCCCATGCAAAGGCTGTTGATCATACAACGGTTGTTGTTGAGGTTGCTGTTGAGGTTGCTGCTGATCACGCCGCGGCTGAGAATGAGATTGAGGTTGTTGTGAGCTGTCCTGTTGCTGATTGTCTTGTTTTTTCCGCTTTCTGCCCGTTACATTATCCCAATTTTCACGAGCTTTTTCCATCGTCCCGCCAGTATTAGTCAATGCCGTTCCGGCACCGCCGAGAACTTTACCAACTCCCTCCATGCCCATACCGCTTACAACATCTCCCGCTTTATTCATTAATACACCGGCACCTTTAGAAGCTAAAGCGGCGCCGCCCAAAACCGCAGCGCCTGCTAAAGCGCCATTTTTTAATGTCATCGGCTGCATAATGTTACTCACACCGCCGCTATTCCCAAAAAGAGAAGCTGATATAGGATAACACATCACCATCAAGACTATCGTCATAGCGCCGTATACGAGCATGAGGATAAAATTTTCTGCCTGACCCGCAACAGATAATCCTGATGTAAATCCGGCCGTTGAACCGATTAACATTGCTATTGAGCCGACAACGCCCATAAAAGCTACCGTAAACAGAAAACCTAACCACGCTTTCGCAATACCGGAAGTCACTTCCCACATCATAAACGGAATACACAGAGGCCCTAAGTAAACAACAAACATGAATAGCGCAGATTGTAAAAGCGGCATCACCAAAAGAAAAACCAACGCAATAATAAACACAAATATGGAAACAATGCCCGTCAATAAATTGCCGCTGAAAGACATTAAAAATGCACTGGCAGCTTTAACTTTACCTAATGCTCCGCCCGATGCTTCGGTTGTACCGGAAACCGCCTTAAACATCCCGCTTATATTTTGCCACAGATGACCTGCACTGCCTCCGCTAAGACCTGCTGAAATACTGTCCGCAATACCGCCAACCGAAAGACATATCCATTGGTACACCGGAGGGGCGAGAAGAATCGCACAAAAAAACATCTTAAGTAAAGATCTTACCAAAACTTGCATAAAATTAGCGCCGCCGGAAGGAAAAACATTATTGATAAAATCTGTCAATATTTGTAATAACGTAAGCACAACAGCCATCATTATTCCTACTTTGCACAACTCTCGGATAGTGCGGTCTACAACATCTCTTGACCCATTCAAATACCGTGTACTCTGCCATACATGACCCCGGAATGTGCGGGCAAACCACGCCGCGGCCTGCCCCTCTGTCTCTGCCAATCTATCAATTTGCACCTGTTCCCGCGCGTCATAAGTATGATCGTTATTACCAGTAGCAGATTGATCATTTCCTGTCTGAGACTGAGTAATATCAGGCTGCCACGGCTGCGCAGACGCAGCGCCGGTTAATAGCAGCAATAACAAACAAACCCGCATAAACGATGTTGTAATCTTTGCACTCATCAACAAACGGCCTCTCTCTATTTGTTTAGACATCGGTGACACCTTTTCCAGTATTATTCACATCTCTATCAGTATTTTCATTGTGTTTTGTGTCAATTTTATCTGCTATTCGTTCCACACCGCCCATGAGCGTATCCCTTGCGTTAACCTTATCTGTCTTTTTATCATTTTTTTCACGCGGATATTCGGACATACGAACAAGCTGTTCCATCGGCGAATTTGGTTTTTCTGTATGCTGATTTTTTATTTGGTTACTCGTATCTCCACGCTGACCGTGAGATGTTTTTTGATGCGGATATTTTTCCGTTTTAGGAGACTGCGGCCTTGCGGCCTGTTGAGGATGCTCTTGTGATGGTTGATTCTGTTTCTGCAGAGATGGTTTTTCCGCTTGGTCTCGCCGCTGAGACTGCTGTGACCCATTTTGCCCTGCTTCACTTCCCTGATTTTTTTTCTCCGAGCGATTTTTACCAACTGATTTATTTATGCTCTCACGAGCTTTATCCATAGTACCGCCAGTATTAGTCAACGCGGTTCCTGCACCGCTAAGAACTTTACCAACGCTTTTCATACCAACGTCATTGGCCGCCGCTCCCGCTTTGTTTATTAATGTTCCCGCGCCTTTTGAAATCACAGCGGCGCCGCCCAATGTAGCGGCTCCCGCCAAAGCTGCGCTTTTAGTTGTCATAGGTAAAGCACTGCTCACGCCGCCGCTTGCGCCAAAAAGCGAAGCTGATATAGGATAACAAAGCGCCATTAAAACGATACTTATAATTCCGTAAACCAACATAAGAATAAAGTTTTCTGCCTGACCATAAATAGACAAATCAGAAACAAATCCCGCCGTCTGACTAAGTACCATAGCTATCGTGCCGACAACACCCATAAAGGCTGTTGCAAGTAACACATTTAACCATGACCTTGCATAGCTTGAAGTTCCATCAAACATCATAAACGGGAGGCACAGAGGCCCCAAATAAACGACAAATGTAAATAAAACGGATTGCAAGAGCGGCATAATTATGAGAAATATCATCGCAACTGTAAACACAACGATTGCAATAAATCCCGATAACAGATTACCGCCTATAGACATCAAAAATGAACTGGAACTCCCGCCGCCGCCGGATAATGCCCTAAACATTCCCGCTAAATCTCTTGTCATATCCGCAGATCTTCCCACTGTCATACCGCTAACAGTTGACCCGCTGAGACCCGCAGCAATACTATCCGCAATATCACCAATTGAAACGCATATCCATTGATACACCGGCGGCGTGAGAAGAATCACGCATATAAAAAATTTTAATAGCGTTTTTGTTAAAATATGAGTGAGAGTGCCTCTCATAGGAAGCACTATATTAACATAATCTGACAATAACTGAAACATCATAAACAAAATTGCTATCGCTATTCCAAGTTTACACAACGATCCAATAGATCTGCTTACTGTCATTCTGACTTGTGTTGCAGTTGCTCCAGTTCCTGCAGGCTCTTTTATGTATCTTGTACTCTGCCATACATGACCCCTGAATGTGCGGCTTATCCAAGAAGAAGCGCTCTCTTCTAAATAACTCAAATCATCCACTTGTACCGTTTGATATGGTGTACCCTCTACTGGCGGCTGAGTACCCGGCTGTTGGGCGGCCACAGCATTAATCAGGAACAAAGCCAGTAAACATAATGTCTTAATTCTTGCGCTCATATCTTTTACTTTCGGGCATTGCGTTCGTGAAGTAATTGCATATCACGAGACAAACCGGTAGATCTGCCAATATTGACATCAACTGTGTATTTTAATGCTGTTGTTAAGCAGGTTACAGGCAGAAATACTCCCGATAATCCATATAACCATCCCAAAAACGTCCCTAAAAACGAATATGCGCGTACACTGAAAATCTGCGCAATAACAAATGGCACCATTGACAGAAAAACCAAAACAAACAAGACCATTATTACTGCCATAAGCTGCTGAGACGCGCCTATATAAGTAGTAGCCATAGTTATAGTACCGGTAGTGCTTATAGCCATTATGCCTACAGCTACAATCATTGAAAAGAAAACCGCAGAGAGTAAAAACCGCAGCCACGAGTACGCAATGGACGGAAACGCAATAGATAGTCCCATGCAGATTGGCCCCATAAGAAGCGCAACAAACACAAAAAACGGCCCGATTGACATGATGAGAAAAATAAAGGCAATCAGCATCTGCATGGCAATAACAAGCATCGCAACATCAACCGGCGCAGAGAAATACTTGACTAATGTAAAAATATTGCTGATAAATCTTACAACTTTTTTTATGATACCCGCATCTTCCGGCAGCGCCTGATAAGAAAAAAACAACGCCCGTAACTGAGAACGAAATTCCCTTACTGCGCCGCCGGCAAAATGATCATTGAGCGCCACCGTAACGTCAATAATGAACGGAGCTGTTATTGTGGAGTAAAAAACACCAAAAAACATCGAAACAAGAATTGTTTTTGCGATTAAAACATAATGATCGCTTGGACGGTAAGTCCCGCTGCGGATAATTGACTGTATTATGGCAACGCAGAGCATCGTAAACGCTAACGCACAACAAAAAATACCCAATTCTCTAACAAGATTTGTGTTATTAAGAACATTATTCCAAATCCGCTCAATATCAAGAAGAGAGGTTAGTGATGTAAAACTATCCAATCTATTGAGAATTTCACCCGTTATTTTCTGACCTGCAATTTCTTCCTGCATACCTGACTACTTCCTGATTATCTGAGATTTCTAAGATAATTCCCATGATATTCTTCGTATAATTCCTTACCCGCAAACAATACTTGAAGAGACTGTTCATAGACTACTCCCTGTGCATCACCTATCTCTTTTTCGTGAGTAACAAGATTCGCGTAATTAATCTCTATGTTGGATTGAAGCTGTGTTGCTCTTACCATTTGCACACGCACTTTAGCCCGTTCCTGCGCTATATACGCAGATAACTCACGGGTATCTACATACGTTTGCTGCAAATTGCTCAATTCTCTGCGAATTCTGTCCTCTGCGGCATCCTGTACCGTTTTATTTGTATCATTCTGAGACGGCCCCAAATACTCCGATTCCAAAACGGCCAAGCTGTAGAGTGTGGAAGCGGCTAAATCTAACGTATTATAGGGAATCATCCGATACTCATCAACGGCAAGCACCGCAGAATCTATCATATTTGTACGTTCATTTATGATGCGGTCTAAACGCCTTTCCGCATGACTTGGAACAATTGTACGGTGAAGCTTTTGAGAAACATAACGCCTCTCCCTGTCTCTTCTTCCCCTGTCTCTGTTTGCATCCCAATACAGATATTTCATATACCCTGTAGAACTGTAATACAAACTCGTATAATCACGGAATAACGATTCGCGTCTTCTATCCCATTTTCTTTCTATGTCAAAATATCGTCTCCATGTAAAATCGTTATAAATGACTTTAGAGTCACTCCACAATCTTTCCACTGTTTTTCCATAATTCTTCAATGTCGGAAGTGTGGTTCGCCACATGTCAACACGTTTTGAAACTTTCCGCAAAATGTTATTTGTCCATGTTACAGTCTTTTGAACCCCCGCAATAAGACTCGCTTTACTTGTCCTGTACTGCACTACCGCATTTCTAACCCCGCTGCCAACCGACATCCTTGGGCCGTCTCTCATACGCTCTACCGATTTAACCGCGCTCTTTCCCGCATTAATGTCATCATAAACACGACCCATTGTCTCTGCCTGATCAACAAAGTAAAACATTGGGGCGCTTGCCGCTTCCATATCCGCTATGGGCGATGGGGAACAAAACGCCGATACAAAAGCAAATATTATTATGAAAAAACTAAACCATATTCTCATGGCGTTCCCTCAACTCTAAAACTTGATACATTGCGTTTACGCGCCGTGTGCGTATAGCCTAAAGCCTGTGTCTTTACTAACAATATTTGAGACAAATTATTTATCCGATCCGCCTGTTCATCATGCCATTGATAATTAAGAGCCAAATCATTACGCCTTAAAAGCAAATTGTTATGAGCCAAAACCATTGGATCTGTCTCTTTTCCGCTTCTATCAGAAGATGATTTTATTATTTCCTGCGCCATTTCAGATTGTCTTTCATACATCGCGTCTTTTTCCTGTTTAAAAAACCAAGACTGAATGGTACTTAATCCATCCCCTGCGGCATGGTACTGATCAATCGCCAAATGTTTAATATTTGCCGCGGACTCATTTATAACCTCTTGTCGCGCAGGAATAGTCACCAATGCAGAATAAACAATTCCATCAATGGGCTGCATTATCTGTTCTTCAAGATCAATTATTATTTGGAAGAAGTCTCTTGGATTGTTAATAGTCCGTTTCCATTCAAAATTTTCTACATTTTGAGCAAAAGTCTCTACCTGTATTGCAAGCTGCTCTATAGCATGAAGTTGATTTTGGACAGCCCAAGCCATATCAAGCAGCGCGTTTACATCTTCCACAAAAGCCTTTGCGACTGACCTGGCCATACCGTAAGCCTGTATGATATTTTTAAAAACTTTTCTTTCCGCTTTTTCCTGTCCGGGACTTATAACGTCACTCGCTGATCCGGTCACCGGCGTTTGCAGGGCATTTGGATCTGCGGATAAACCGGGCATATTAGCAAACGGATCCCCAACCGCCTTTACCCCAAATAACGATTCGTTTGAATGTCCCAAACAAAACATTAACACAATTAATAATAGAGATGTTTTTATCATCTTATATCCTCAACCCTAACAAGAGAATCCACAACTAACCACGCATCCAAAAAATCGTTAACCTGCATTAATGCAATCATCTCCGTTTTCTGCCGGTCGTATGCCTCCATTGTAGCTATCATAGTCATAGACTTCGCTTTTAGCACCGCTAAATCTCTATCTGTTATCTCTTGTTTCCATAAGACAAAATCTATGGCATTTTGCAAGTGTGCAAGGTCGTGATACGTTAATGATTGACCCATCATTTTACCGATATAAGTCTCTTTTGGCTTTGTGAGCGGCCCGTCCCCTGCCCTGTTTGAGTTTGCTGTACCGGCCTGTGCGTCATAAAAAACCGCTGTCTCTTTATTTGGAGGATTACTGCGTGAACCCATTGTATTTGGATCTCGATCCCCTTCAACAATAAACTCTCCGGGATCCTTTTTTCTTCCGGCAATTGACGCTGTACCGTACTGTAAAGCGTAGTATTGATCTACCAAATCATTAGTCAACGCTTCGAGAAACGCCATGTTTGCCTCTATTAACTGCATATCACCTAAATTTGCTGTAATGAGATCTGTTGTAAAGTTAATGAGAGAATCTTCATGTGATGAAGCAAACATTTGAAACGTGCGGTCTCTTTGCGCTGCTATATCTGCTTCCAAAAAGTCAATTTCTGCCTGTAATTTCTCACACTCCTGCACATTACCTGCTGCACAGGCTGCCGCATGCTGCGCTCTAAGTTCCGCAAGCCGAGCCTCTCTTGTCTGAAAGGATGTTTGATTGTACTGAGATACAACTCTTGAGAAAACTTCGGTAAGAGAGTCTAAATTGCGATTCTTATAATACTTGTTTACAATTTCCCTGTTGCGTCTTGTTCTGCTTTCTGCAAAAAACTGATCGTCAACCGCCAAACCATAATAAACGGCAGGCATAACAAACTCTGCATTGTTAAATGCCCACAATATATCGCCAACGTCATACAATAAAACATTTTGCGCCCGGCGTACCGTAAACGCCCAAGTATCCATATTATAAGGGTCAAAATGGTTAAAAATTGTAGAAAAATTCTCCCACGCCTGATCAATTGCGTCCCCTAACTGCACAAGTGAAGCATAGCTCGCCTGATAACTTCTGACAAGCTGTAGAGTTGTTCTCGCAAGCTGTCCAACATGCCACAATACATTAGCGGTATTCGCAACAATCGCCCATTCCTGAACATTCGGCAAATACTTTGTCATACGTTTCATAGTCTCTGATTTCCAAGCGTCTGCGTTAACATCAGTATTAACACACAACAAGCAGAGCATAATTAATACAGATATTTTTTTCATCTATCTTTCCTGTTCCCTTCTCCGGCGATGGGCTGCCATGATACGGTCATCAAGGTTTGTGAAATTCCACGCGGCACGGGAAGACATAAAATCACTGTTAACGGCATAAGTATGAGGGCCGCGTTCAAGCTCTCTGTTAAATACACTTGGAGGACGGCCAAAGGCGTAAAAGACAGGGTACAGGCTAAAATTGTCCTGATCTGACATCGCTTCCTGAAATGCCATAAGATTTGAATCTGAAAAAGTCTTTGTCGTGTAATCATAAAATCTCTGCCAGTCGCGGCTCTCCGCCTCAATAAAATTCAGTGCGGACTTTAGCGCGAGAACTCCATCGCTTGTAACGCGAAGCTGTGTACCGGTTAAACCCGACATGATACCGCCTGTAACAAGCGATATATACTGAGAGCGTGTTGCGTTACGGTTGTTGCGGCTGCGGGGAAGCTGTCTTTGAGCGTCATCAAGTGTTTTTTGCGCTTGAGTTATTTCCGCTGTCGCTTCTGTCGTTGTGCTGTATGCAAGACCCCTTAACATCCATTTCGTACCTTTAACCGTAGGAGATATTACAATCATATCCGTTTTTATTGCCATTCTATGACAAGTTTCGTTAAAATTAACAAGAGAATACTGCATACGCCCAATAGCATGATCTATCTGATGTAAATAACCCGTTGGCAAAATAGAGGAAATATTTGTCATCCTGACTGCTGACCAATCAAACTCACTATAATATTCATAAATATTACTGGAGGCACTTTTTAAACCGTCCCATGCAACACCTATTTGCGCGTATGCTTGTTTCATCTCATATATAAGGTCTAAAGTCTCTTGAATCTCTTTGTGTACTTTATACATAACAATCGCCATTTTAACAGACATTTTCACTGCTTCAAGATTTTCTATTCGCTTTTTTAATTCATAAATAAGACCCGCAGCCCACGCTACCGCTTCGTGCGGATTGTTAATTTGGTCATAAATAATTTTCATGGCGATATTAATGCCTTCGGCTGTTCCGATATGCCAAGCAATATCTTTTAAAGCCTTTTTTTTGTCCGTGTCAAATTTTGGATCTCCGCCGGAGCGGTCGGCGACATCGTGTTGATCGGTGAAATAATCCTTGCCTGTCAGGTCGTATCCTTCGGAATAGTGCATAAGCGGGCTTTGGCGCAGAAGATCAGGATACGCTTTGATTGTCAAATAGTAATTATTGTACCTTTCGGAAGTATTTCCCTGTGCATTTTTGTGATCATTTTTATCAATAATAAATTCACGTGTACCGGGTGAAGACTCACCTACGATACAACCACTATTGCTGTAACGACCTTCTTTGCAGCTTATATAACTATCATACGAATAAAACGCGCTTAACCCGTCAGACGCTTTTGCGGTGTTGTTAAAAATTGATTCGGAAACATAATGCGCTTCACCAATTACATATCTAAAACCGAATTGATCATGAAACACTATTGGCCATTTAAAGCGAACATAATATTTTAATCCAAAACGAAAATCATACGTAAAGTTACTGCTAAATGGATATGGAATTGAAAAACCCGTAATCCATGTACCTGAATGTGCGACAAGGCGCAAAAATTTATCACTGCTCACATAATGACCATTGTAAACAAAAAATTCGTTAGGACTCTTGTAGGGTTGATAATAGTTTTGCGGGTTCCCAAAATGCCAAACTGAATCAAGCCATGTCTCGTCATAGCCCGGATTAAAAGTAATTTCAAAATCCTGTTTTAATCTCTGTAAATCCACCGCTCCGTTTCCGCCTTTATAAGGCCCCCATTTATTGGCAAGGTGTTCAACTTTGCTATAAACCTCCCCAACTTTACCTGTGACACGGCCTGTTTCCCTGTTAAAATCACCAACTGTTGGGGAGCGATAATTATCCTGTGGAAAACAAGTTACTGCCGCCAACTCCGAAAAATTACCAGTAATCGCATTTTTGACAATATCAAATCCAAAAAAATTTAGTTGGTCTGTAATGCGTGTGTTACAGTCTGTCAAATCATACATACAATCCTGATACCTTCTCAATCTACTGCCTACCGGATTCATCCAATCAAGAGGATTAGGAATAAACCACTCAAAAGCCCTGTCAAAGCACCTGCTGCGAGAGTTATTAGTCCTGCCGCCCATTGGAGAAACACCAAATTTCGCGCCCAAAATGAAATACTGCGCCAGTGCCACATTCTGAAAATGCGACTCTCTGCTTAATAACACACCTTCACGGCTATATATGGCGTTACCGGACGGTATATCACCCCTGTTATCATCACCTTCTGCACCGGGATAAACATCAAGATTAAATCTTGTTATAGCATAATGCCCTGTAAGCGTATCTCTTTGGTAAACTGTAGGATCATACATACTTTTCATATTGTCAAGTACAAAAGCCTCATAATCCATAAAATTCTCCGCATAGCGCGGCAATCCCATTCCATCATCAGCTAAATACGCGTTAAATTGATCGCTGAATAAACTGTAATACCAGTCTGCATCAAACATTCCTTTGGTAACAGAAGTATTCTTAGACTGCCAGTCTACAGGACTCATTGGCCGGAAATACGAAAAAACGTCAGACAAATTTTCACGATTATTTCTCAAACGCCTAATATTATTTTGTACAGCACTTTGTGAAGTATTGCCGGATGAAAAAAACGCAAGATTATCTTCAATAAACTGCAAGCTGTCCGAACGTGACCGGCGCTGTCCGGCATCATCCATCGAACTGGAATACTGGCGGGAACGCCATGCAAGAAGCGGCTCTATATGCTCAAAATTCGCGCGAACCTGATGTTGTGTCCAAACACCTCTTGCCCCAAAACGCAAGCGGCGCATCGAACGCTCTAACCCCCTTGACCCGCCATCCAAAGAAAACAAACTTGAAGTATCCCCTTCTATCGGTGTCATCGCCGCTTCCGAAAAATAAAGTGTATCCGTAAGCCTAAATCCATTTGCTTCTGCTTGCGCCTGAGACTGAAAAACTCCATACATCGCGTACAAAGTTCTTACGCGGCCGCCATATCTAACTATTAACGCGGGATACTGTCTTCCTTCCTTATCTTGCACAAAAATCAACTGATCATAACGAAAAGCATTCCTTGATAAATAGCGAATCCAAGCGTTTCGATATGCCGAAGCGCTTACCCCTTCAATATTTTGTACATTAGTAACTACTCTATAACGCTCTATCTCTTTTCTATCTTTAACCCATTCCATACCGGTGATAATATTCGTCAAAAGCACATTTACATCACCAAGCCTGAAATGTATCTGATCATCCGAATTAAGCGTAGTATTAAGTATGCCGGGCGTTGTCACGACAAGAGTATCATCGTTCACTTTATAGGGAGCCAAAATCAATAGATAAGTACCTTCAAGTTTTACAGGCGCGTTAACAATAGAATGTTTATTCTCTATACCGCTTAACATATATGAATCAAAATCACTGCTGCCGCTGATAAGCGGGTTTTTAACTTCATTCATTCTATTACGTGTCAATACAGCAACGCGTTCATTTTGCAAAAGCGTATTCCGGCCGCCGATAAAACGGGTAAAGGCAAAATTATTATATTGGTTTGAATTATCTACATTATCGTCAATAACCGCAATATCGCTATCCACAACCTCTGAACGGCTGCTGCGCGGCACATCCGCTTGCGCGTAAGAGATGAAAAACACAAATATGCAAAATAAAAACTTATTTTTTGAATACCGGATCATTTTTCACTCTTTCTATAACTTCCGGTGTAACATGATCAACCCCAAAATCGTGCATTACTTTTCTTAATACTTCCTTGTGAGCTTGCTTCGTTGAAGCTAACGCAATAAATTCAGGGGTCGGATAAAATCTTAATTGTCCCTTAAAATAAGGAGACAACAGATAAATATCCCTTTGATTTTGCTGTTCGATTATTTGATTAATATCATATTCCGATAATTTCACTGATCCCGGTTTCTTGCCGCTTACCGATAGCCTACGTAAATGCTCTGGACTGTGCATACTGCCAATCAACCAAAAGTAACTCGTATTCGTTATCAGCGCATCGGCTAAAGAACTGCTAAAAAGATCATTCAAACTCTGTGTTAGAATCGTTATTTGACCGTTAAGTTTACGAATTGTTCGGAACATTTCAACCATAAATTCGGCCATGTCGCCGCCCTGCAATTCACGCCATGCCTCATCCATGATGATGTATTTTTTTCGGTCACGTTTTAAAGGATCACCAAGAATATTTGTCATTACCATATTAATAAGAGCAGGAATAAGAACCTCTTTCAACCGGTCATGACCTTTAAGTCCCGCCATATCAAAACAAACAATATCTTTGTTTCTTACCTCATATCTACCTCTGAAAAAATTCGCGTACGCTCCCTTATTTTGCCCCTCACCAATAAACTCGTACATACCCTTATATAAATCCCAATTTGAGTTTACAAATACAGAATTATCTTTTAGATACTTTTCCGCGAAATCTGACAAATTACAAGTATTGTTATCATTATTGTTTTCAGCTTTGTAATATTTTTTTATGCACTGGTTTAGCTCATAGCGGACATTATCAGGCATTGGCTCTGTTTTTTTGCCTCTGGCCATGCGTTCAAGCGTACCCATAAGCAGCGTATCCAACATTGCGCTTGGCGAACCATTTATATCGGGGATTTCAATTTCACGTCCCTTTTCATCTTTTTCAACACGTATATAATACGCTCCCTCAAATGGATTTAAAGAAAACTCCGAATGAAGGTTTATTTCAAGATATGTTCCTTTAAGGTTTTTTACAAATGATAGATAAGAACCCTGCCCGTCACCGCCAAAATCAATTATCGCAATACAAGGATCGTACTTCATTGCCTGCCATAACTTATCCTGTTCAGTAAATGACTTCCCTGAACCGCTGCCGCCAGCTACAATCGCGTTATAATTGGTACACTGCTCATCAAAAAGACTTACTTTACAAAATGAATCCGTTTCATTATGATAATAAATCTCCATCGTGTTGTCTCTATCAAAAAACGGCCACCGCGGTAAATCAAGCGGCATGAAATCCGCAGCATTAAAAGACGCTATTGTTGTCATTATTGTTTCAACGTGTTCATTACCAGGAAAAAGGGCAAAATAAGCGCTCTTAATATTAAACGCTTCTTGTTGTAGCTTATATGTAGAATCCATTGTAGCTTTAAATGTTTTTACTTTTTTATCTAAAAGGTCTGTGTTCTTATCCCACAAATGCACATGAAAAAACTGGTCTACAAACTTCGCGTTTGTTTCTTCAACATACGCAATGTTACTCTGTATTACAGCCTTTAACTTTTCCGGCGGCAGCCCTTCCGGTGTTTTTTCAAAATGTTTAAAATATTTTGCAATTCCCTGACGTGTCGCAATCATATTCTCACGGCGGCGCGCTTTTTTAAGACCCACACTTTTCTCAGGAAAAACCATCGTGTGCTGAACAACAAACGGTATCGGTTTAGTATACTTATGCAGAAAAGTCTCATTTAAACTTGCACTGGTTGTCTGCGGATATTTGCTATCTTTTGTATTTCCACGAAGTGATAAAACCGTATTATACGTATTATTATAATAAACATATCCTCCCGTTTTTCCGTATATCCCCGGAACATAGCAATTAAAATCCGATTTGATAATATCAGTAAATTCATTGCCGCCAATATATTCATGATTTAGAATTTTAGAAAGAAAAAATATTATCTCCGTTTTTTTTAAGCGGCAAATATACCCTTGAATACTCGACATTAACCCTTTTACCGCAAATTGAAGTTGATCATACGTCTCTTTATACCGCACCATTCTGTCATCATCATCCGAAAGCGGCGTATTTATATCATTTTGTGAAAAAAATAGCGAGAGCAATTTAGCAATAATTGAACTTTTCTGCTTCTTCTTTGAAGGAACAGGCAAACTTATCGCCATAAAACATGAGAACTCCGGCGATCTGCGGGAGAGGAGAGAATCAAATTTATTTTTCTCCATATAATTTACAATGTCTAACGAAGATTTTTGAATAAGCGTCGGGTACGCAGAAAAAAACAATTTACAATAGTAAATAGAAACTATCGTGTTTGGAGGCAGATCACACAGAAAACTCATTAATTGATCGTGCCGTATTTGAAGCGTATCTTCATCATCTAACGAAGATATACCTAACTCGAAAACGGCAGTAATTTTATCCGGCTTTTCACTATATATTACATCATTGCCTTCATCATCACCACCAATAGCAACATAAGGAAAAACGTCAAAAACCGATTTATGTTTTCTATTGAGACCAATATTCACAGTGAAAAATACCCCTGAAATAAGCTATCTAATGAGTTTTTATAACCTATCTGATACAAATAACCCCGCTGCGCGTTGCCGGGAAAGAGCGATACGTAATTAATCGCGGCGCTGTTAGTATGCTGAAACAGTAAGATTCCATAATCTTCAAGCGTATCACTAAACCGCTTTGAAAGAGTAATTGCATTTTGGGGCGAATCTGCGGAGAGCAAAAAAGAGGTATGAGTATAAACAAATCCCTTCTCTTTTTCACTGAATGTTAATTCATGCGGATTAAATTTCTCCATCTTCAAAAGCTCGAACAGATTAAATGTTCCTGTAAAGTAGTTATCTAAACTATCACTCTCTGTTTTTGACGGAGCGCAAACAGAAAAAACCTGTAAATATTCACAATCCTTTAAAACATCCGCACAATCAAACTCTGTAGTCTCATAAACACTGTTAAGAGACAACATAACGGAGTATCTATTCGGAGCCGTTGTAATCACCGACATATCGGCACAAGGAAGCATATTTATATGAAACTCACCATTTTTTGTATAACAATCCGCAATACATTTATACAATTCGCTAATTTCACGGTTTACCGGTACAAAAACAACTCTGCCGCTCAAAAGTTCATACATATTGTTAATAAAATCCTGCGTAAGACTATTAATATCATCAACAATACTGTCATAACCTGAAAATATGCGTTTCAGAGAATCTCCAAGACCCGCCAAAAACTTTCTTTCCAAAAAAGAATAGTTCATATAAATCTTTACACATCCAAAATGCCGCGTATTCTGTAATGTTTTTAGTTTATACATCTGAAACGTAGAACCAAACGACAATATTCTCAAAATATCACCAACAAGCTCCGCGTCATAAAGCTCCCTCATCTCAAAAAAAACAGCCAGTGACCCATCTTTGCAGATATAAAACGGGCTGTCACTGGCTGCTTCTGCGAAGAATGGGAAAACCTCCGAAGAGCTAATTTCAATCGGCTTCAATCGAAGATGAGGAAATTGATTTGTTGTTATCATTCTTTGTTATAACCGTTACTTGTCTTGGTAATGAATTGAAATATCCCCAAATCACGTTGGGGATTCTGTAATTGTGCTGCATAACCTCAATGATATTCTCTTCGAGGATTGATATATATTTGGCATACACATACATGGCAACTGCCTGAACTAACAAACCATACCAACACCATTTACTAACGCCAAAAAAATCAAAAAACACCATGTAAACCACAAAAAGAATACCGTTAAGTACGTACTCCGGCATCGTAAGCCCAAAATACTTAGGACTGCATGAAACAATAGGAACACATGGTTTTCTACTCATAGTATGCTCCTGTTTGTCACTTACTGGCCGATATTGCCAATATCTGTTGAGAAATTACCCCCAATAATAGCCGTGATTAAAGTCGGAAGCATATTAAGAATAATTAGTCCTATAACTATAATCGCCATTTGAAGCCATTTTTGGTTTAATTGCTGAGTTGCTATTCCATCGCCAAACATCCACGCAATAACAACTATACCGCCAATATTACCAATTGTCCGCACTAACCTGTATACTTGCTGACCTACGCTTTGTACCTGACCAGTCGCTACATCAAGTCCAAGATTTTGTCCAAAACTACTCACAACGCAAACAACCAAAGCGATAAAAAACACTATCGGCAGATACTTATTTACATCCGAAACCGCAGTATCCACAGCTACTCTTGTACGAATCAATGACCTCATACAAATCTCCTTGAAAATGAAAAAAATTAAAATTTAATTGTATATATCGTTATGTAAGTACCGCTTGCAACACCAAGCGTCGTTAGACCAATCCCAAGTACAGCGTTTAAGGTTATATCGCTTTTGAGATCTTTGAACCTTTCCTCCCTTTGGTCGAAATTTGATCTGTCATAATGTGGATCTCCGGGCTTGTAGTTATTGTACTTGTCAACAGATTTAACCCATCTATTTATATAAATCCCACCGCCAACAAGAGCGGCAGCAGCTAATGGCCCTATTACAAACGTGCGTTTGGGAAGATAGGTCTTACCAATTATTGCATCATAATCAACAGCCTCCGGATTATGATTTACGTTTATTTTTTTTGTTACAGTTCGCTCATAATAAATAGGTTCACGGTCTTTAGCGAAAATTCTCCGCTCCCCTACCTGAAAGTTAGTACCATTTAATACAAATGTTACATTTACAAGGTCTACGTTATCACAGCAACTTTTAACACCCCATGAAGCAAAAGAAATAACCGTATATTTTAGAGTTGCTGTCGCAGTAGGGAAAAGCGTTATTCCCTGCCAATCATGTGCAGCACCTGCTCTCTGCGCCGCTCTGCGCGAAGTCAGCGTAACCGGCCGATCCGGTTTACCATCTATCAGAATTTCACCTTTAACCGTGATACCAGTGAGAGGCGCAAAATGAACTTGTGCTCCCGCAGGAATAATCAGAATATCTCCGACTTTTACTTCGTAACTCTCTGTTACCGTAAATACCATTGTACGAGAATCATACTCGCTGATGCTCTCAATGGAAATCTGTGCGGCACTGATTGTAAACGCTATACACAACAATAACAACATTGTTTTTTTCATTCTTTATCACTTTCCGAAAAGTTGAAGTATTGAATCTGCTTCGTTATACATTCTTGACCCCGCAGGATTTGATCTTCTCACACCGTCCCACGCAGATACTACTTGCTGTCCGGTGGCTTCCTCCCGAAGATACAAACCAAACACCACCTTTGCACGATAATAATTAACCTCATTAGAGCGGGGCATACCTCTTAAAAGCTCCGTTGCTCTCGCATAGTTTTTAGACTCTATTGCCTTGCGTACTTCTGATAACCCCCCACCCTCTGCTTGCGCTTGAGGGACAGCTTTAAGTCTTGGAGAAGCCACCTGTTTTGTTTGAACCGCCACTGTCAATTTTGGTTCTTCTCTTATAGTATCAAGTATTTGCGATGCAACTATAATTTCCGGTTCCGCTTCTGCCTGAACAATTTCTATTTCTGCCTCTACTTTAAACTCTTGCGGTTTTACTTTTGTTAAACCAAGTTCTCTATCAAAAACTTGACTAAGCTCAACAATGTATTCCTCAATCGGCAAAAGTGTTTGTCTTGTAACATAAACAAGATTTTCGTGCTTACGGAATAGCTCAAAACCAGTTCCATAAAATCCCGCAAATACACCGCAACAAGCTGTTATTATCATACATATCATTGTAATTAACCGTTGTAACAGCGCGATTTTTGAGTTGTTTTTGTTGCTGATCATTCGTCAAAAAGTGTCCCGTTGTAAAGTTTGGATACAAATTCTGGAATAATAAATCGGTTATATTCCCAAACCTGATCTATCCCGCATACATCTGCAAGCGGTTGGCAGCCGGTCTGACCGCAATGAGGCTCTCGATGATGAAACCAATATTTATCGAACTCCGCTTTGGCAGATAACCCCAAAGTATCCTCAACTTCTATCGTTATTTCGTAATTCGTCTCAAGAACCAACGGAACATATCTATTTTTAAGAGTTATTCTATCTTCACGAGGCATTAAATCCCCTTTTTCCATTATCGCTAAACCTATACTCGCTTCACCCAAAAGATACCAATAAAAACCTCTGCCCATTTTGCTAATATCGTTATCTTCTACCGTCACCTCATAAGACGAACTTAAAGCAGCCGTTATTTTCAGTGATTTAATTTGTTTATTAACAGAAAAGAATAAAGGTGGTGAACTGCAAGCAGTATTCGCTACATTACAATAATCATAATTATTTGCTTCATAATAAGGCTGACAAGTTTCTGCTGAACCTGAAACAAACAATATCTCCACACGCGGAGCAACTTGATCAATCTCTTCTGCTGTAACATTAACAACAATATCTGAACGAATTGCCGAAAATTTATAGACATCTCCCTCTTTGATATGTGTTGCCCCGGTGGAAGCTACATTCTCAATTCTCGTATTAACGCCTGGGGTAAGTGTAATAACTGTGTCTGCACCGCTACGAACAACTAACGTATCCGCAGAAGTCACATTCGCGGTTGCTCCAATAAGTCTTGTTCCTGTCTGTGTTAAAGCGAACGACATTTTATACATCTTTATCCCGCGCTCAATCTTAAACCACACCCCCGGACTGCGGCGCTGTGTGACATTGCCATCTACAGTTATACGTTCCATTTGGTAAAGTTCTATATTGTCAATACGCCCCTCCTCTAAACTTAAAAAAATTGGGAGATCTCTGTTTGTGCTTACAATTACAGAATCCTTACCGACCAAACTGGAAATATCCCAACACCAAAAAACATTATGGCTTTCGTGCCTATAACCAACCGCTTCAAAAACAGTATATGTTCCAATATCATCAACTAAAATCTTTGTTGGCCCGCCATAACCCATATCCATTCCAACGCGAATAGTAAACGCCGTATCTCCAATCAAAGCACCGCCGCCACCCCTCTCAAACACGCGCATCCGGCCTGTAAATGTTCCTGTATCCGCATAACTAAACGTGGCAGAAAATGACGGCGCGGAAAGCCTAAATGTGGGAGCAGACGGACTATTTGACGTACTTACCACAATGCTGTCTATATATCGTAAATCAGATTCATCAGGAACCGCCGTAAATGTTATCGGTGTGAAACAATATGCACTGGAGATACCCCCCGCCATTGAAAGCGTAAAAGGAATCTGTGGGTAGTAACTTGTCTTAGATGTTTTGAATGGAACCGCAATTTTCGGAGAATATCTTCCTTTCCCATCTGTTTGACTCAAAAAAACAGTATCATTATACTCTTGGTCAACAAAAACAGAAACTTGATTCTCCGCTGTTGTCACATTATCACCGTCAATACGTGATAAATCCCAAAACCAAAACACTCCATCCGGCTTTATACCGGTTGCAGTCAAATTAACATCTGAACCGATACTGTACATTGTAGTAACTATAGGTGACGCACTATAATTTAAACCAATTTTTACATCTACTATGGAGCTTCTATACATTCCCTTTTTAGATGTTTCAAATATCCGTAATTCAACTTTGTGAATTCCTGTGTCTGCAAAAACAACTGCCTCTGTAAAAAATGGAGCACTGACTTTTAGATCAATAACTCTTTCTTCTCCATCCTGAATATGAAGTTTCATACTATCAATAAAACGCTCTTCCGATGTCGGTAACGAAATCGTAAATGTTACCGGCTGAAAACAATAAGCGTTCAAATTCTCATTTATTTTTGAGACAGAAATATCAACCGCTACACTTTGTGGTAGATTTGCAGGATCAAAATCATTCTCTCCACAGGTAACAAATAAAAGCAAACCTGCAAACACGCTAAACAAAATCTTTTTCATATTTTTTAATCCTTTCCATCTTTTCCGGCTATACAGCATCTTTATACCCCAGCTCCTACTTTTTTTAATTCATCTTCAACTGCTGTTTTGTCACTCCATACAGAGTCACAATATTTACATTTAACACTTTTATCTGTCAGCACATCATACTCATGTCCGCCGCAATGCGGACACTCTATTGCATTCATTTCGGGACTATCCATTGACTTTCTCCTTTTTCCCTTTGCCGGCTTTTTTGTCAACGAATTCAAACTCTACTTTTTTTAATTCTACATTTACCTTTAAAATCGCGGAATAAACCTTACCGTCTTTCACCTTATGAAAACCGTTGAGAGTCCCTGTCTTCCCCTTACGAATAAGCGATAACAATTCATCTTCTGATAGCCTACGATCTGAAATTTCGTGATAGACTTTAAAACCGCAATCAGCGTTCTTACACGCAGTATTAAAACCGGTTACAGTAAATCCGCTTTGCTCACAGCAAGGACATTTTTCATCAATATTGTAAGAATCCGTTACTTTTACAACCTTGAAATCATCATCAAATTTCAGCCTTGAACTATAAGTATCACTTGGATCCTCCGCATCCTTTTTTATAAACCCGTCAAAAAATGAAGTAACCCCATTTTCAAAAAGTTCTTTTATATTATTCTCAGGAATAACTGTGTTGAAATATTTCTTAAAAAGAACAAACTTACACTCTTCCTCATCTTGGCATTTGTAAAAATTATCATACTCCGTTACAGCACTTTTACACTTGGGACATTCATATTCAGTTTCACAGCCATAATATCGTGTAAGTTTGAAATCTTCATCAAACATAAGCCCTGCATTGTACTCTTCCCCATCCTTTGTCTTAAAACCAATAAAAGAGGTACGGCCTGATGAGAATAGTTCATCAAAATTTTTAGTGGGAATAGGAACCTTAAAAAATTCTTTAAAGACCACAAATCCGCAGCCATCCTTATCAATGCAAGAATAACCCTTTGAAAACTCCGTTACTCCGCCTTGACATTTGGGGCATTTGTAGTCTGTATCCATACCCGTAACGCTTTTAACCTTAAATTCCTTATCAAACACAAGCCGTGCGCTGTAAACAGTTCCATCTAACTTCTTAAAACCACTAAAAAAAGATGTTCCACGCTTCTCAAACAACTCCCGTACATTAATCGCAGGAATGGGTACTTCAAACCACGTCTTAAAAACTCTCAATCCGCAGTCTTTATCCTCGCAACCATAAAACGTATCATACTCAAGAACACCCTTACCGCATTTTGGACAATCAAACTCCGACGGTCTGTTTGTTTTTGCTTTTACACTAAATTCATTATCAAACACTAAAACTTTACGGCAAGCCTTATTGTCTTGAGTCATAAAGCCTTTAATAAAAGATGTACAACCGTTTTTAAACAGTTCTTTTATCGCACCGGCGGGGAGATCTACATCGAAAAACTTTTTAAACACCTTTATCCCGCAAGTATCGTCTTCACAGACGTATAATTTGGGAAACTCCATCACTTTTTTACCGCACTTGGGACAGTGAAATTTCGTCTCTTTACCGGTTTTGCTTGTGTCGGTGAGCTTAATTACCCGTCCCCGGTTTTTATCAACTAAATCCTGAATAAACCCACGAAGCTCTTTTCTGTAATCATCAACACTTAAATCCCCCGACTCTACAAGACTTAGTTTCATTTCCCACTCTGCTGTAAGTTCAGGCGTTTTCATGTCCTCAGAAACTGCATCTATGAGTTCACGACCTTTGGCAGTTGAGACATAACTGCCCTTTACATTTTCAATAAGACCATGTTTTTCAAGTTTCTCAGGGAAAGAAGCCTGTGTCGCAGGAGTACCAATACCTTTTCTCTCCGCTAAAATCTTTTTATATTTGTCGTTTAATACACCCCGGCCACAGGTCTGCATTGCGGTAATAAGTGTTGCCGGTGTATGGTATTTGGGCTTTGAGCGTTTCTTTTTATCTATGAGTAAATCTGTAATCTCTTCCAATTCCTTTTCAAACATCTCCGAACTTAAACGGATAGAGGTACGCCCTGCTTTATCTTCTGATTCCTCTTCATCATCCCCTTTATATGCCCTAAAACCCTGATCAATATCAAAAATCAATTTAGATACAAATTTATTCTCTCCGTCAAATTCACCCCGGAACGTCCCCGCTTCCGATGAATCAGATATTGTAATGTTGTACTCAACATATTTACGAGGCTGCATAAACGCCGCCACAAACCGCTCAAGCACAAGATTGTATATATTCTTTAACTCCGGTGACAACGAATTCATGTTCGGCTTTTCGCCGGTGATTATAAGAGCCGTATGCGGGGAATCTGTATTTTTTACACAAACGGGCTTGACATCCGAACTAACAAGATGCTGCTTCTCTTCCTCTGTAGCAAACTCACGTACAAGAGCATGATACTCCGCTAAGTCACTTTCAGGCAAATAAGGGGAATCTGTTCTTGGATAAGTAATAAGTTTCATAGTGTAGAGCTTCTGAGCAAACTCCAATATCTGATCAAGTTTGTAACCAAACGCTTTGTTGGCCGCTTTTTGAAGATCAGGCAAACTAAAAGGTTTTTTAGGATTTTCGACCCGCTCTTCTTCTTTGAAATCAAGCAGCGCAAATTTTTGCTTTTTTACAGCATCACTTTTGGCTTGTATTACATTCTCTTCCTCAAACTTACTCTCTTTGCCATCAATATAAAGGAAACTATGACCGCCCCAATTACCCCGCAGCTGATAGAAAAATGACTCTTTAAAGTTCTCCACTTCCCTATCTCTTTTTACTATTAAAGCAAGTGTCGGAGTAATAACACGACCTATAGAAAGCCTTGCTTTTGTTAAAATGCAGAAAATACGTGTACCGTTCATACCGGTTATCCAGTCCGACTCATCCCGCAGCGCCGCTGCCGCCGAAAGATTTTTATAATCTTCCAATTCTTTCATTTTGCTGTAGGCTTTATCAAGGTCTTTATCGGTTAGCGATGGTGCCCAAAGACGAAGCATTCTCGGACGCTTGAGTTTGTAATAATTAATCAGATTATCAAAAATTAACTGCCCTTCGCGATCGGGGTCTGTTCCGCAAATAACTACATCACTCTCATTAGCCAATCGGCATATAAGTTGACACTGCGCTTGCGCGTTATCCTTAAATTTTCTTGTAATCGTTTCGGGAATTATAGGGAGATCCTCATATTTCCAAACTTTGTACTCTTCGTTGTACTCATCCGGTTCCAAATTTTCAAGGAGATGACCAAAAAAATACGATACATAAAAGTTTGGCGATTCATAATAACCATCCCGCTTCTCAAACTTTTCTCCCGTAGCACGCTCAAGCATTGGTATGTAAAACGTCTTGGCCTGATCAGGTTTTTCAGCTAACAGTAGCGTCTTAGCCATTTTTCAAACTCTCCTTTTTATATGAAATCCGAATACCATTTTTCTTGACTATACTTGTTACTTTTGGTTTCTTTAATTTTTGAGCGTATCTCAATGCTTGAGTTATGCCGAGGATATATAGCTGGTTTTCTTCTGTCAATAATTTGAATTCTTTGGAGAACTCTTTAAAGGTGATATTTATTTCCGAAACCATGTGAACCATCCGAGATTTGTTAATGTAATTTCACTACTTTCACTATGACTTAAACATTTAACTTATTTTCTTAAATATAATCTTTCTTAGAAAGAAAAACAACTAAATTTATTTCTTAGAAAGAATTTTTTGTATATTATTTTAAGAATAACTATGTACAAAATTCTGACTATTAAATATCTTACTTTTAGATTTGTGGCATAATAGTGTTACTTCAAATTATATTTTTAGCATAAACTCGTTTAACGACAACATGGGGTCAAATTACCGTTATGTCTGATAGCATCAATCATCGTATTAGGAAATTAAGGCAAACTCTTGGCCTAAAGCAAATGGAATTTGCTAAAAGCATCTCTATATCTACAAGTTATTTGGCGGGAATTGAGAGCGGATTCAAACAAGGTGTTTCAGACCGTATTATCAAGGAGATCTGTTCTACGCATAAAGTTTCTATGACATGGCTGAAAACAGGGAAAGGGAAAGTCTTCGCTCCTCTCTCCAACACCTCTAAGACTGATAAAATCTTATATGAGGCTTTCTGCATTTATGAATCTCTCACCCCTAAATATCAAAAGTACATTTTGATGCAAATGAAAGATCTTAATAGAATGCAAGGTACAGAAGAAGAAAGCTCTCCCGTTAAGAAGACAGCTAAGAAGACCGTCAAGAAAAAAAGCTCTATCCGAAAACCGCTTCCCTGATTTTTATTTTTCTGAATTCTGAGCAAACCTCAAAGCACGGCATAAACCGAGAATATGTTGCTTGCCCTCTTCTGTCAGCGCATCGAACTCCTTAAAAAATTCTACAACTTCGGCAGCACTTACTTTTGTATAGTGTTGGCCGTCTAACAAATCTACCTCTGCACCGCCATTACAATGCACCAAAGAATTGGCTCCTTGAGGTTTCACGTAAACCATACCTTTCTCCTATTTTTTATAAATAACAAAAACACACAAAAGATGTTCTCTTTTGTTAATTGACAAAGGATAAAATGGGGGGGGGGGGGTTGACATAGTGCAAAAAGCCCGATGGCCGATGTGTTTTGAGATTGTAATTTTCATGAGACACTCTCCCGCTTACTTCAATGTCCGCTGCGGCTGCGCTCGCTCGATGCTATTAATTTTAGACAGCAATTCCTGATTCTGCTCTATCCACCAACCGACAATCTTGGAGAAAACACGGCCATCTTTTTTAAAATCGCTACCGTAATATTTTGCACAAAACGCTTTGAGTTTTTTATAGTCACAATCATATATGGCAAGTGTTACTGCTCTGTACTCATCACTGCGCATTATTTCCGCTGAAAACTTTTTTATCGTAGACAATGGCGTTTTACTACCATTAGGAAAGAACTCTTGTGAAAAATCTTCCATTATTTTATGAAACATTTCATACCGAAAAACATTATAATAACCGCTTACCGCTGTTACTTTTGCCAAATCCTCGCGGCTTATCGAAAGATACCGGGGGGTATACTCGCCAAACGCCCCAACACCGACATTGTTTTTCGCTTTTTTTTCCGGCATTATAACACAAGTCCTTATTACAAAAAACACTCATATCACCATACATAATATATATCATTTCAACAATTTTTTGCACTCTTTCAATAAAAATATTAGACTGCCACTTCCGCTATGCGGCAAACACCTTTTTCTTTTATGATTTTTATTTTTTGTTGGCGACAAGCTGCCGAAATAACTGATACGCAAACCTTGACTCCAATCCTGTATCGTTTACAAAAGCCTCTTGAACTTCTAAAACATCCTTACCTATAAGCAGCTTGGCTTTCTGCAGCATTATTTGTTTATCCGTATTAAGCTCCACTTATATTGTCCTTTCTGTTTTTGCTGCGCGGCGCAGCCCCGGATTTTAATCCGAGGCTATGAAGACGCGCCGAAAATCCGGTGCGACTTTTCATTAATCCGTCACGTCCACGTCTGCTTCTTTTTTAATGTCCACCTGCTGATCTGCATTTTTTGTTGCATCTTTCTCTTGCTTTACTTCTTTAATGGAGCTGTCCACACAGTTGTTCCAACGAACTGAGTTATGATAACTTTCAATATGACGCATTGCCCCTTCAACGGTTGAAGAAAACGCCGGTTTCATTATTTTTTCCGGCCTCTCTTTGCCATCTTCACCAACTTTCATAACTGTCTTGCCGTCCGCACCTTTCTTTTCGGCAGCGCTTTCTATACGCTTCCATTCCGTTTTGCCTGTGTCCACACCGTTCTCATAAACAGGAGCCGCCCTGTGCGCTGCGTAATATATAGGACTCTTATCCGGTTTCGGATTCGGATTGATATGCTGAGTAACCATACCAATTCTGCCATCGCCGGGCGCTCTTGTATTAGTCATCGTTGCAACAACCTTGCTTTTATCAGATGCGTTGCTTCTTGTCCAATGGTCATTTTTCTGAATTTCACCCAACTTTTCAACCGCTTTTATTGCAACATTGCCATTAAGGCCACGAGCCATACGATCTTGAAGGGCATTCATTTGAGGCTTGGAAAGCGTTGCGCCAACCTCTTTTATACGGTCTTGAACCTGACCAAAATTAACTTTCCCTTCGGGACTCATCCGATAATCCTTAGAATCCTTTTTTTCTTCCGTTACAGTATCCTTTACGTCAGCCATTTGGCCCTCCTTGTTTGAGTTTGAATTTTTTAACATATATTTATCCCTGCGATACTCACCGTAAGCCCTCTGAAATTCCTCATAATCACCGAAATGCTCATCTATCTCCCTTAACATTGGTATGTAAGTCTCTTTTAATTTCTCCTCATAGACCTCAATTGAATAAAACTTTTCCGTTGAATCAAACTTCGCCTCTATCTCTGACTTAAGAGGAACTGTACACGCGCCTGAATACTTATAATCAATCATCTGTTCTTCATGATAAGCAGTGTAAGAACCATAAGGCTTGTCAATGTTGCTAACCGCCTCCAACTCATCAGCAGCATTAAGTCCGTTTGCAGTTTTACCTATCAGCCCCGGCTTTGTCAAGGCTTCAACAAGTTCACGACCTCTTTCTGATAGATTGACATGCTTTGCACTATTCTCAAGAGTTCCCCACTGCGCCGCTGCTTCGCGCAATAACAACACATCATTTGAAATAACATCGCCTTTAGAAAAACGCTCATGTGCGCTATTAATATCCCTCGCTTTATCTTCCGCTTTCAGAGCATCAGCAAGCGTTTCACACATACCTCTCTTATATTCATAAAATTCTTTTGCACTATTTTCGAGTTTTTCACCCATATCCTTGGCGGCTAACAATTCTTTGGCGGAAATTTCAACTTTATCCAAAAGCATATCGCCTGCAATAAGACGTGCTTTTTCAATAAATTCCTTGACGCTGTTCATTCTTCTGTACTCCTTTACATGCGCGATTTTTTCTTTAAAAAATCCAATATAAAATCTTTAATTAATCTAACTTATTTTTTTAGCCAAGTCAAGCCTTTTTTATGGCAACTTCTTTTAAATGACGCTTGACTGTGTTAAGTGTTTGGGATTTTAGACCCATTTTCGGTGAGATTTTAGGCAAATTTCTGGCAGTTTTGAGATTTAAAAACGGAGAAAAAATAAAAGTAAATATAAGAGGGGAAGTGTCCCCCTGACTGCGACCAAAAACCGACACAAAAAACGTGTCGGTTTTCGTTCTCCGTCACCCCCGCTGCGGGGACACCCCGCAACGCCCCATGAACTAAAGTTCATTATGGATTTTTGTCTTTTTACTACTCCCCCACCCCACGGAGGAATTTTAAAAGTAACACAACAAGCCGGTTCACGCAAGGGCATCCCGTGACTTCGCTGCGCGGCCTGCGGCTTTTGGCTCCCCCCGCAAGCGGGTACCCCCCAAAAAAGTAACGGGAACCCCTCCCTTGCTGCGCTTCCGTTTGTTGGGACGTTCGCCACGGTGGCATGCCTCCGTGGGGGGGGATATGTGTTTTACACAAGGAAAACATCAAACAATAGGAGTAAGCAATGGAAATCAATGAAATTATTGAACAATTACGGGACTTGGCAAAGGACAGAAAATCTTTCTTCAATGATGATGATGATGATTTTTACCGGCAAGACTATGAAGCGGTTACAAAAGCAGCAGATATTCTTGAGGCTTTAAGCAAATCCATAAAAGTGTAATTAAAAACAAACAATATTGAAGAAATAAAAACAGGAGTGCTTTAACTATGGGATGGATGTGCGGATACAAGTATGATTCAAAAGAAGAAATGGTACAACACGTGATCAATAATTATTCAAATTGTCAGCTTATTGAAAGGTCTAAAAATGGAGAGTGGTTGCTAATGCGCGGAATGGCAAATTACGGTGTTGAGATTTATGCGATTATTCGCGTTTACATTGCGTATGACCGAAAGAAAAAATCTTACGGCTACAAAGATGTCGCTTTTGAGTGTGGCATTGACATAAACGGTCTTCCAAAAGAGTGGTTAGAAAAATATCATACCGAGTTAGACCTTAACAATACAGTGCGGTATCATTATCCGTACAAATTTGGGCAGTTATTATATAACGACAACAGCACGGTAGATCTGTTCGCTGCATAACCTATAAAACAATTTTATATCACAAAAAACAAAGGAGAAAACATGAATTTCAAATTACTGGCTTCTGCACCAACACTTTCAGATATTGCAAAAATGGTAGGTAAATATTGGTGCAGAGACGTGCCTTACGATTTACGCCCGAAAGATGACAAAACATGGGCTATACACTACCCTGCCGTATCACCACGAGCCGGACAGGAATTAACGTCTTATCGTGTAATATTAAAAGGCAGACGCTACCGCTTTGAAGTTAATATGGCAGCATAAACATTATTAAAAAGGATAAAAATGGAAAAAATTTATAGTATAGCGGTAGGAAAAGTTTTAAATACAGTTGATAAAATAAAAGCTAAATCACCAAAAGAAGCGAAAAAATTTTGGCTTGAAAAAATGTTAGAGGAAAATCCAAATTTTAACCGTGATATAAGAATTGCGACATATTTAATTAAAGGAAAATAAAAAATGAAAATTAAAATGATGTACAACGGAATTAAGGTAGGCGGTAAACTCTACAGAGGGTGGTTCGCTAAGTCAGGATACGTGAGAAATGGCTCTGTATGCAACGATACAATTACGTTTTATGCCAAGTCAAGCACACCCAACTTGCCGCGAAAAATCGGCTTATATGTTGAGAATGATTCTGACATTACGACAGATTATTTTGATAATGACAGAGTCCATTTTGCTCCCGAACATAACTTATATCAAGACGTTCTTGCGGCATGGAAAAAGGCAGAAATTCGGCGTAGTGAAAAGGTAGTCAAGAATGAAACTGTATTTTTGGAGAAATGGGAGAAATTGACTTGCGATTATCCGAGGCCGGAAGCCGCGAGACAAAGAGGCGTAGAAGGCGCAAAAGAGCGCTTAAATGAAGCGCTTAGGAATCTTGCAGAGCTGAAAAAATAACATTTAATCGTGACAAATATTTAAAAAAGGAGTTAAAAATGGTATACGAAATTGACGGAGTAACAATAGATATGTGGGACAGTGACAACAAGTGGGAAAAAGGTGTATATAGCGCAGATTGTTATTTTTATCCGCACGGCGGGGACAACGGAAAATCCATATACAGAGGAAATTTGTACAGAAACGGCGCAATGTTTGGGGATTATCACAGCACGGACAGTGTCGCCATAGAACGAGTGATCGGGATTGAGTGGAGAGACTGAAATTTTGTGAGGCCGCCTCTTACAGGCGGCCTCTCCCCTACCCTGCTATTTTCTATTTTTTATACTGACCCATAAATTTTACGCGCTCCGCTTCCGTCATTTTTTCTATGGCATCTAAACCGCAAGAAATGATTTTGTCATACGATAGGCAGCCATGCGGCCGAAGTTCTATTCGTAAATTGCCTGCCCGCTGAACCTGTTCTGTGGTTAAGTGTAGTGACGTTTTGTATAACGTCTTTTTTTCTTGCTCTGCCTTACGCTTTTTCACCACAGCTTTTGTTATCTGCTCATCAGCGGCTTGTTGTTGTTTACTGTTATCCACAATTACCGGTTGTACTGACTGCGGCCTCTCTTCGCTTTGCGCGCGGTTGTCAGGCTGCTGTGACTTCTCTTCTTTCTTATCATTCTCATGAGTCGCTTGCGTTTTGAATTTATTTAATATCGCTGCATTTTTGTTCAATGCGTTTTCTCCCGGTACAAATTTATTCATTTAGACAAGCTCCTTTTTAGATTTTGTGACTTTTATTTTTATCATTTCTTTAAATCTGTCCAACCGCTCCTGCCGGAGTGTCTCTGCGTACCCTTTAATAGATTTTCTGAATTCATCTTTGTCTATCCACGGAAAAACTTGAAGGCATAACTCTATAAGCTGCTGTGTAACATCCGAAGACGCATGGCTTACAAAAAGATTATGCTTGTAACCAATAGAATCAGGTATTTCCGCACGGTTTTTAATCATATTTGCCACAATCGTGTTATTATTCCTGCCTGAGTAAAACTCATCTATTTTTCTCATTACTTCGTTATGCTGTTTACGTGTAGCATTGACAATAGACGGAACAATCACAATAAATTTATTTTCAAAATCAGCAGCCTGCTCTTGAATTAACATATAGGAACGCACCAACGCTTCATAACACGTTTCGTCAGGAATCGCCGGAATAACTATAACATCCGAAAGCAAATTACAACGCATGGTTACACCGTTTTGGGACGGCGGGTTGTCTATCAGCACGTAATCAAACAATTCAGTAAGCGATTTATCTGTACGGAGAATATCAAATAGGTCATCCACTTTCTGAACTACTTTTTTGTCGGTACGCATATAAAAATCACTCAACCTAAAACCGGCCGGTGCCAAAAATAAATTTTCTATGTACGTAGGCGTTAAAATATCAATAAACTTTTTCTTATCGCTGTAATAAAAATCAAGCCCTTCTTCTATGTGATCTTTATCCAACGTAGTACGGCTTGACAATGAATACTGCGGATCATTATCCACGAGCAAAACCCTTTTGCCCGAAACCGCCAAAGCCGTGCCGATCATTAAAGTGAGGGCGGTCTTCCCTACCCCGCCTTTATCGTTGTAAACCGAGACGATGTGCAAAATACTCCTCCTGTCGTTTAATTGGTTTTTTATATTTAATAAACAATATTCTTTTATGCCTTTATTCTTTTAATCCTATAAATAATTATATATTAGCACCTTTAAACTATTATATATTTATGCCTTTATATATTGGAATATAATTAATAACATCCCAACATGCAAGAACTTTTTATGCCTTTGCTTATTTATTCTTTTATGTCTTTAAATAAATACATATTAGCACCTTTAAATATTTATGTATTTATTCTTTTATGCCTTTATGTATTGGAATATAAATTGCAGTGACTTAAACAAACTTCTTTTATGCCTTTGAATAAATATATATATTTATGCCTTTATTTATTTATTATATGGCTCAGCATGAAACCGCGGCTTCCTGTAACCGGTAGACGATAAACGATCGGTATCAACAGCATCGCCCAGGGCTAATAATTTTTTTTGAATAAACCGCTGCGATAAACAGCATTTCTAAGCAGTTTTTAGGCTTTAGGGTACACTTGCATTGGCTATTGATGTTAAATCCCACTTAAACGCTATATCTTGCGTCTAAAATAAATTACGCGGGAAATTCTCAGTAGGGTAGGGGAGTACCCTGAATACCGCCTATAGTAGCCTTAAAGCGGACATTCTTGCTTAAAGGGTATCTTCTATCCGTCAAGACGCTAAAACGCGCTTAAAACGCATCTGAGAACTATATCTTGCGGTTTTTATTTTTTTATGTACAAACTCTTTGAGCTGGACGGTGAAGTATGGGTGAAAAATTGTTTTGATTTTGAATTAAAAATATAAATAAAAAACTACAAAACGAAAACTGATTTATTTTGTTTGTTTGTTTTTTAAACTATTTAACTTCTTTTTGTTTTAAACATTGTTTTGTTGTTTGTTGTTTTTTCTATATAATAGCATCATATACGTAATTAGGTAACCATTTTTGCCCGATAAGTGACTAATTTTGCCGTTTAGGTAACCATTTTTGCCCGATAAGTAACCGAATTTTCCCGACAGGTGACTAATTTTGCCGTTTGAGTAACCATTTTTGCCCGATAAGTAACCGAATTTTCCCGACAGGTGACTAATTTTGCCGTTTAGGTAACCATTTTTTCCCAATTAGGTGACTAATTTCGCCGTATAAGAGACCGAATTTTCCCGACAGGTGACTAATTTCGCCGTTTGAGTAACCATTTTTGCCCACTTAATACCTAATTTTCCGCAAATAAACACATATTTTTGTCCTTAAGGCGGTATTTTTTAAAACAGGTAACAAAAAAATAATAAAAAATGTTACCCAAAATATATATTTATATTTCATCAATAAAAAACGTAACCAATGAAAAGGAAAAACAAAATGGAAAACGTACAGCAACTTGAAGAAACGGAAATGGAAAATTTATTACCGGTACAACTATTCAATGCTGAAAATATGTTGCGCAAACATTCCGGCGCGATACACATTAGTGGCGATCTTACAAAAACAGAACATCACATGATGAACATATTGTATCAATACACGCAAGATAGCGGTTATAAAAAACACAATCAAATAATAGTATCTGATCTATGCAAACACATGAATTGGGATCACACGCATTATGACCGCTTGAAACAGTCTTTTGAGGCGCTTTCAAAATCAAGTTTGAACTGGAACATTTTTGATGTAGATAAATCGAATCGAAAGAAATGGATAGAGTGCGGAGGCATAGGATTTATCGCGAGTTATGTAATTGATGAAAAAAATGGTATCATAAAATATGAATTATCTGATATGCTAATAGACATACTTAAATCCCCAAGTATATTTGCGCGAATAGATTTAAGAATACAAAGTAAATTAACGTCAAAGCGTGCAATCGTTTGGTATGAATACTTTATTGAAGAGTTATGCAGAAACAAAAAAGTAGAAATGATAACGAAAATGTATTCAATTGGTGATATAAGAAGAATGCACAATATCGGTGCAGGTAAATATGATGAACCTAAAAGACTAATAAAAAATTTTATTAAAGAACCTATATTCGGGTTAAAATCTAAAGATGAAAAACGTGAAATCAATTCAATTAATGCAAAAACAGATATTAATGTTGAAATACACGAAATCATAAAAAACAGTTATTACACCGTAGGCTATATATTCAAAATCGAGTATAAAGATAAAACAAAAATTAATATTAACGATATGAAAGAGTATAATATTAAAAAAGACTATAATGTAGCATACGATATTAAAGATGAATTATATATATGGTTCCACAACGAAGATAGAACTAACAAATTGATTGAGTTAGCACAGATCAAATATGGCGATGATTACGAAAACAAAATAAGACGTAATATTGAGTACGTAAAAAATATGGATCAGAATAAAAACAAAATCAAAAACTTCGCCGCTTACTTAACGAGAGCTGTAGAATATGATTATGCCGATAACGGAAGCGAAAATAATCTTGCTGAAATTTTTGATAATACAACGGTTTCGTTTAATGAGAGTAAACCTCAAAAAACAGAAGCAGACATAAAAAAGAAAAAAGAAGATGAATATAAAGTAAAAATAGATAGTTTGGTAGTTAGCATATACGAAAAACTCTCACAGGAAAAAAGAGATATATATTTCAAAAACTATATAGATTCATGCGTAGAAGAGGATAAAAAAAAGGATAAGACAACGGATATAAATCTTATAAAATTGATAGGTGAAAGAACTGGAGTAGCAGTGCATTTAATGGATGAAATAGATTCTCAATGGGAGCAGTTATCTAAGGAAGAACAAGAAAAATGTTCTATCGCTGAATTTGATCTCTATGACGCAAAACTTTATTTTGCTAAAAACTTTTTGGTTAAACTTATATAATCCTCAGATCAATTGTAGTAATCCTGACAAGTTTGGAGTAGGGGAGTCTGACATTGATTTTGATGTTGATTCCTCTCTCTAAACTTTAATCCACCCGCCAAAATTACGTAGTTCCAGTTTTCATATCTTGATTTAAATTGAACAATTTGTATCGCATGAGTTTTTTGTATTTCGCAGCATAAGAGAGCAGAAACAAAAAAGATGAAAAACCTTTTATGGAGAAAAACATGAGCTTGTGAAAGGGAGTATCTGTTTGGAAACGCTGTAGTTTTGCCGGGGGATTCGCGTTTTTGTGCCGTTTCCGATAAGCTCAAATTTTTCTCCCTAAAAAGTACACACACCTGATGCGCCGTCGGCGCAGTTTTCATTAAAGAACAAAACTCACAAATCTTGCTAAAAACACGCCTGTGTTCTTTAATCTTTCTTTACTAAACCGCGAATACAGTAAAATAAAGACAATCAATTAAAGAACGATGTTTGAAAAATTTACAAATCGCAATGAGTAGCAAAGTCGCCCGTAACCACTACTAAGAAATAAAAACAACTTTAATTCTTGCTAAGAAATAATATATATTAAAAATATTGAAAGCAGAATTGAATTTGTAACAGGAGAACAAAAACCATGAACAGTAAAAAACAAAAACCTATAAGCATAAATTTTAAGTTGGAACCCAAATATGATGAATACATAAAAACAATTTGTGAAAAAACAAATGAATCCCGCGCAGATCTTCTTCGCCGTTTACTATCCAATGAACTCGCAAAAATTGAAGGACGTGATCAAGATATAAACAGTTCAATGCAAACAATCGCCGAGTTTAAATTAAATCACATCATCAATCAACTAATTGCAATGGATAAAAGAACTGCGACTCTAAGTGAAAACGTAATTAATGTTTTTAAAGGACTTGGATATTTAGCCAAAAACATTTTTGTATTAAGATATTATCTATCGCAATTTTTTAAAGACTCTAAAGATATTAAAAAAGAATATGCCGCTCGTGCCGATCTGCTTGCAACAAAAAGTATAGAACCGTTCTTCGATAAAATTACTCAAAGCACTGTGAAAGAATACGCTCAATACCTCAAAACACCGAAATCACAAAACGACAATAACGGCTAAAAAAGGAAAAGGAAATGTCACAAACTCCAAACACAAACGACAAAGGCGCATTAGCTAATTCGTACAAAGGTTTTGAAAAATTATACAATGCCGTGCGAATGTTTTTTCAGATGACCATTTGGTTATTATTGGTAATGTTCGTAGTACAGTGCCTTTTAATATTCGCAATATACAAAATTAATAACGACATCTTTTTAATTGGACTTTCAAAAAAAGACGCATGTATCGGAAAAATGTACACAAGAGTATGGTTCAAAGATCTAACATCTTTTGCGGGTAATTATAGAATCATTTATAATTGTGAAGAGACTGCTATTGAAACCACCCGCAACGAATTTGTTGCACAATTTAAAAAACCATTCAAAGAACATATCAGGCCAAAAATCATAAAAAACATTTTAATGATATTTTTAATAACATCTTCTTTATATCTATTATATATACCGGTGCTTAGAAAATTCAGCAAACAACATAAAGAAGAGACCAAAGATCATTTTTTACGAGGACGAAACTTTCTCCCGGAAGAAAAAATGTTACCAAAACTACTCGAATCAGTAAGTGAAGAGAGTATTAATGATCCCGACAAACTTAGACATCAAATGTATTGGATTAATAAAAAGGGTGTCGAAGAGGGGAATGTTGAGGGTAGTGTTGGTATTCCAAGCAAAATAATGACACGTCATAATTTCATAATTGGCAAGCCGGGTTCGGGTAAATCGCAGTTGATTTTTAGAGTAGTAGAACAACTTTTAAAAAATGATGTTCGGTGTGTAATTCATGATTTTAAAGGAGATTTTATTCCACTGTTTTATGATTCAAGTAAACATTTAATATTCAATCCTGTAGATGTAAGACACATGAATTGTCCCAATCTTAGGAACGAAAGACCGGATAAATTTCCGAGCATATTTCATAAAGATAGAAACGATGGAAAGGATAAATACTCTCTTGGCCCTGAAAATTCAACAGATGTTTTCGGGTGGACGCTTTTTAATGAGCTGCATACAACAATAGATATGGATGCGTTTGTTACATCAATGATTCCTGAGTCAGGTAAAGAAGCATTTTGGCACATGGCTCCGAGAGATATTCTCAAAGCGATTCTCATATATTGCAAGAAAATGAGTGCAAAAGATCCGCTCTATGCAACCAATAAAGCGGTTTGTGAAATGCTTACTCTTGGCCTTGAAAAGCTGCGGGAACTATTCGCAATGACAGAGGGATGTGAGGACGGTTCTAAGCATTTAGGAGATGTAAAACTTGGATCACAACTCATGTCTATCCTTAGTGCGAATACCGCAAGCCTTAGATACCTTGTTGGTACTGAGGGGAATTTCAGCATTAATAAGTGGGTGGCCGGTGAACAGGCCGCCGATAAAAAAGTGATTTTTGTCGCTAATCAGGCAATGGTTCAAGAAACGCTGAAATTTTTAATTGCGACATTTTTCGACTTTGCGACAAAATCATTATGCTCTTTACCCGATGACCTGAACCGTCGCTTGTGCTTCGTTTTAGACGAATTCGGGCAGTTGTCGAAAATTGGCTCTATTGTCCAGCTTCTTACTCAATCACGTTCAAAGGGCGGTTGCGTATTTCTATTAATACAAGACCGTGCGCAAGGTGAGGCAATATACGGCCAAGAACTGTCAAAATCTATCGTGAATAGCTGCGGCAATAAGTTTTACTTTGCCGTTGGCGATGGTTCAACCGCCGAATACATAAGTAAAGAAATCGGTAACCAAGAACTCATCCGAACCAAAGAGGGAAAGAGTTTCGGAATTAAAGATACAAGTGATACCATAAACCAAAATATAGAGATAATAGAGCGCCCGATAGTAATGCCGTCAGAGGTAATGTCAATTCCTTCACTAAATTGTTTTATGGATTTAACAGATCTTCCAACAACTAAAGTGAATATCGGCTTGATACCAACGAAAAATCAAGATGGAGTTATTGGTGTTGAACTGCGCAATTTTACAATCAAGTTGTCCGAGGAAGATAAAAAACGAATTGAAGAGGCAAGGAAACAGGACGAACAGGAAGCACAGATGCGGGACGCGGAAAAAAGACAGAACGAAGAGGCAGTAGAGTGGGCGATAGATCTTGAACAAACTTCCGGGTACAGCGAATCAGATCCTGATGATGTAGATATTGATCCTGATGAGATAGAAGACGATGATATGGGATATGAAAAATTTAGAGTTCAAGCGGAGGGGCTTGACAGCGATAAAAATACAAGTTTAATAAGCAGTATTATGGATGATGAGGGTTTTTCAGAAGAGTGATATTATATACATTACATAAGTGAAGATAACGGTAAATGCTTTCAATCTCAAAACCGCTCAACGCCGCAACTGCGGAAAAATACTACGACCGGGATAATTATTACTTAGAATCCCCCGGCCAGTGGCGGGGTAATTTGGCAGATTCTTTAGGTTTATCCGGGGAAATTCAGGAAAATGATTTTAAAAATCTTCTCCGTGGCTTTGACCAAAACGGGAAAGCGCTGATCGAATCAGCCGGTAAAACGTACAAAGACGGCACGTCAAAACATCAAGCCGGGATAGATATGACGTTCTCCGCTCCTAAATCGGTATCAATACTTTCGTATCAAGACGATAGAATTCGTAAGGCGTTTGACGATGCTTTGAACAAAACACTTGATTACGCGGAGGCAAATTTCATGCAGACAAGACATGAAAAACGAATCGGGGAGAAAAAAATTGCCGCTTTTGAGACAACCGGTTCAGCGGCTTTTGCCGTTTTTCACCACCAATGTTCCCGCGAGCTTGACCCACAACTCCATGCCCATTGTGTTATGCTGAACCTTACGCAATCCGAAAACGGCGAAATAAGAGGGATGCACAACAGTAAATTTTATCAGAACAAAATGTATTTAGGTCAATATTTTCGTAACGAACTTGCTTTAGAAATACAAAAATTAGGGTATCAAGTTAATGTAACCGACCGGAAAAAAGGGCTTTTTGAGGTAAAAGGAGTCTCAAAAGATATTGTTGAGGATTTCTCCAAACGCCGCGAGCAAGTTGTTGAAGAGGTGAAAAGGCTGCGCGAATGCAAATTCAAAAACGAGACAGAACACCAACTGACCGTATGGGCTGCGGAGCGTGTCAAAATCAGTAAGCACAGCCCGGAGTACGGTGAACATCTGCGGGCAGAGGTCGAAAAACTCAAAAAATCGGAAGCAAGTGTATACGCGGCATGGAGCGATGCGGAACTGGCCGCGCTTGCGGCCACAAACAGCCGAATCCCTAAAAAAAATGTGACAAAAGAGCATATAATAGATAACGTAAACAAAACGCTTGAGGGTAGGGGAGAGTCTCTTAATAATCTTGTGCAAAACGCGCAGTCTCAAAAGGCTGCGAAAAAAGGAACCGATAGCGCCGAGGAGCTGATAAAAAAGTCAATCTTCTCTCTTACAAAAAACGAGTCTGCATTTACAAAGTATAATCTAATAAACAACGCTTCCAAACTTGGTTTGGGAGATTACTCAAGTGAGCAGCTTGAGGAGGCATTTGAAGAGCTGCAAAAAACAGGCGAAATCGTTTTTTTGGAAAACAAAAGTTCTTACGTAGGGCCGACCGGCATTTATACTTCTGCCGAAATAAAAAGAATAGAACAGGAAAGTATTGACATTTGTAAATCATCTGTCACAGATATTTGTATTGACCTTGATAGAACCAATACATACATTGACAATACCAACGACCAGTTACATCTAAATATCGCTCTCTCCAAAGATGACAAAAAATTCGAGAAAAGTCTTACCGGTGTAACGGATAAAAATCTTATAGAGCTATTGATAAAACTACGTAAACAAAAGCAAGACAGCGATAAATCTAAGAAAATAGAACCGCCAAACGCACAGGCTGTACTTGCCGCAAACCCCGAACTCAGAGAGTACATTTACAAAAATGGCTATGGGTTTACGCCAGGTCAAAAAGACGCTCTCCGGCAGATCGTCACGACAAAAAATCAGTTCTCCGTAATTCAAGGTGACGCGGGGACGGGTAAATCATTTTCGATGATGTATGCCAAGCAGCTTCTTGAGGCGCAAGGGTACAACGTCCGGGGACTGGCGCCGACCGGCAAGGCCGCTGATGAGCTGTGCAACGCCGCAGAACTTGAAGATTCAAGAACGATACATAAACTTGTTTTAGAGGCTTCCGGGCCGGGCGGTATTAAGACCGCAGCGGATAAGCCGATTGTAAAGGGCAAGGAGTGTTTCATCATTGATGAAGCCGGAATGGTGGGTTCAAAATTTGCCAACAAGCTCATAAAATTAGCAAAAGACTTAGATGCAAAAGTTGTATTTGTGGGCGATAGAAAGCAGTTCGCCGCAGTTGAAGCAGGGCGGTTTTTTGCCGATTTGCAAGACAAGGCCGGTGTAGACATGGTTACTATGCGAGACGTAATGCGTCAGAAAACGGATCAAACAAAAGACATTGTAAAAGCTATTTCATCAAAAGATTATAACACAGCTTTTCTCAATCTGTCCGGCCACAAGCTCGCAGATTTTGACAAAACCAACATGAAGAACTACAAAACCGGACAAATTGTTACGTTTTCGGGCAGTAAAAATATTCCCGATGGAACAACCGCCACAATCTCCAATTTATATAAAAAGAGTTTCCACGTCCGGTATGAGAATAAAGATGGAAAGATGGTAACGATAAGCGTTAAGCCTAAAAAAGAAAAATCATCATTTAAAGTATTTGAACAGGAAGACAAAGCGGATCCCAACTCTTTCACGAACTGCATTAACGTAATCGAAGAAGACGAAGCGCGGTTAAAAGCGGTTGCGGATGACTACTTACAGTGTCACGCTGATAAAAAAGATGCTCTCGTGATAACCGCGACAAACGATGACCGCAAAAAGCTCAATACCATAATCCGCGAAACACTTACACTGCAAAAGCACGTACAGGATGTGGGGGAGTTTACTCTTAGAGAGTCAAAAAATACAAATGAATTTGCCGATTCCTTTGAAGAGGGAACAATACTAAAAGTCAACGCAGCGTTTAAAGGCTTCAAAGGCGGTAAAAACGGAGACGAGTTACAAGTAACAGAAATTAATACTGAGGATAACACAATTACCGTTCGCAACCTAAAAGATTACAGCGTACACAAAATAAACCCCTCTGATTACATGGACGGTTATTTCTCTACATTTTCAGAAACCAATATTGTTTTGGGGAAAAATGAAAAAATCGCATTTCTTCAAAACGCTGAACTCTGTGACAAAAAAGGTAAACAAGTTGATGTACGAAACGGACAACTCGCGACTATCATAGACATAGATAAAAGCGGAAATGTTACCGCAAGGGTAGGGGAGGGGAAGTCTGCAAAAGAGGTTATCTTCAATCTTAACGAAAACTCCGGCAACGCCAAAAAATATAACTATATCACCACCGCTTACGCTCTGTCTTCTCACAAGTCTCAAGGCATGACCGTTGACAAATTAATATGGCATGCCAACACAAAAAAAGAGATTTCAAGCAACAGCTTCTATGTCGCAATAACCCGCTGTAAAAATGAAGTATCTGTTTACACGGATAACGCTGATAAACTCAGAAGCAAAGCACAAGTGGAACAGGAAAAATACAGTACCGTTGGCAAAGGCGCATTAATAATGGATGATGAGAAAATAGTTGAATATAATCCCAATTTTTATGGTTCTGATGATACTGATAATGATGCAGCGAGCATTTTTGGGAGTGATACCGATGTAAGTCCGGCAGCAGAATCATTTGACCCATTTTTATTGGAGCAATCATTACAAGACCAAATATCCAAAAAAGAAATTGAGCTTGAAACAGAACCCGAATTTGATATATAACACATTAACCATTTAAAAAAGGAGTTACGCTATGCCACCCAAAAAACCACAAAACCCGCTTCTGAAAATTTTGGAACTCAGGGAATCTGCGTCCTCAATTGCTGCCGCAATTGCCAACATGGATAATGAAAATGTCAGTAAGCATTTTGAGGAATTTGAAGAAATGTTCAGGACAAACGGAGAAAAGCGCAAAAAGTCACGAGCCGAAAAACTGTCTCCCACCGTTATGAAAATAATCACCATACTTGATAAATACCCGAAGTTGGAGAAAGAGACTCATGATATATTGCGGATCAGGGCGCGGGCGTTGGCTCCGAAGCAGGAGGAGACGCAAAAAGTAACGGGAAAAGGCAAGGGAGGGAAGAAGCAACAGGCTGTTGAAGCGGTTGCTGTCAACGAAGAATAGGTAGGATCATAAAACAAGATTCAAAGGGGTAGGGGGGAACCCTCCCCGTTCCGTTGCCTCATTTTAAAAAACTTGTATTTTGGGAGGCTAAATGTTATTATTATAGAGTGGTGTTTTTGGCACACATCATTATGAATCGTGTACATGGTCTTTTTTTTGCCAGTTAAAACTATTTGAAAAATAATTTTTTTATTGTTTTGAATAGTCAAAGGAATATAAATGTTAAATTTAGAAACACCACGTGGCGAAGTAATTGCTATTGGTCATTTTGCAACACCTAAGATACCTGAACTTAGCTTTAATTTTGAAATACCTAATCTGCCCTTTATTGTAATTGAAAGAAAAACAGATACAAAATCCCGTTTTAAGTGGAATAAGGGGGCTTTCATAGCCACCTGTATACAAATGCAAATAGATGGGTATGGCGCAACAATATCTGAAGCATACAAAGATGCTGCCTATAAAACTCTTGACTATATATACGGAATCTTCAAAAACCCAACAATTCGAGAAGAAGCGTGGGAAAATCTATTTGGATTCCTCCGCCCCAATGAAGACACAAACATATTATTGGAAAAATACTACGCATTACAAATTGAGTTGGCAAAAAAAGATAAGTTAAAAGATGAATATTCTGAATATGACAGTACTGGAGTATTGATAGAAATAATAAGTAAACAAGGAGGTGATTTAGGTGATAAAGCTCGTGCATTCAAGTACACATATGAAATAGTAGAAAACACATTGATTAAAAAAACCCATTTTCAACATCAAAGTATTTTAAAAAAGGTGATGTCTATACATTCACAAAAGGCTAAATTGCTTGAATACAACGACTTCTCAAAAGCGTTTTTTATAATATCAAGAGACATCGAAAATATTGATAAAATGTCAATCGAAATAGCAAGCGCGGGTCTTAAAGCAACAATAGGAGATTTCGTGAGAAGAGTAAGAAAACGAGGATGTAAAAAAAAATACTACCGTCTACCGATTTGACAAAATAGACGATAAAACTTCTACTACAGTAATACAAAACAAAGAAAACGTAAATGTACTATACAGTTAGCTCACTGATAATAGCTTTAGAAAATACACGCAACTACAATGGCAAAATACGCTACGTAGGCTTAGAGTTTTTGAAGTGTCCTATTCCGGGTATAATTCCTGCAGGGGATGACAATGTGCCTTGCGTGGAAGATCTTGAAAACTGCATAAGAGGTAGTAATGGTGAATGTTTACGCAAAGTGGAAATTATTGATGAAAGCAAAAACCCCAAGATACCGCAGATTGTTTTATGGCCGTCATATAGAATATCACGTGAAAATCCTGATGGTTTTATAGATGGGGATGACACTCCTCTAAAAATTGCTATTAGAAGAGGTTACGTATCAGTTGACCTCTTGCAAGAAATTTAATTACTACTAAGGGGTTAATTGTAATTGACTTTCTTTAAATCGTTGGAGATAGCAACACTTTCAATATTATCTACAACGAACATTTCTTTGCTTAAAACATTAATTTTGTTTTCCCAATTAAACATAACCAAATTAAAACCCTTTCCTAATGCGCTACTAAAAATAAATCCATCGTAGCCGATATGTTTCACGAATTCGGAAATATATTGTAATGGGATATAATTATTTTTATTGTCCAAATTTATTGCTGATGAAAATTCCTCATTAATTAAAGCGACTAATTCATTGACAGTATCTTCATTAGCCTTGAACCAATATTTGTATTCTTGTAAATATTTAATAAACGAATATACAGATGAAACGTCAACATCAATTTTAGCTACTGTTACCGCATCTCCTTTATTTGCTCTTACTTCTCGTATTGCCGTGTTTTTGTTACTTGCAAGGTATAGATACGAGATTCCTTCGGGATTACATCTACCAGCAGATGCTTTGTTTTTAGGAGGGGCTAGCATTTCAAAATCGTCCAAATCTACGAAATCCCCTATGCGCGCTCTATAAAACGTGAGTATTGTATTATCTAAAAACATTTTTTTGTCTTTAAATCCTTCTAACAACCTCCGAATTTCATCTTTAACAAAGTATCTATTATTGTTAATAATGTCGTCTTTGAAATCATTCCAAATTCGCACTACATTAAGATAAGTACCTAATACTTCGATGGAAAACAAATCAAACTGCTTGCGTTCATCAGCAGTTGCTTCGTTATATGAATTAAATTTATCTGTCCCTCTTGCTTTATAAAGATTCCTAATTGTTTCAAGAGTTGCAACATTGCCTTTAATACCTCCATTATATGAACGATAACGCGGTGTTTTTGATTGTAGAATTAAATGGTCGTACAGTAGTTTTATTTTTAGACCGTTCTCAAATAACAAATTGTCCATTTTTCACCTTTTAAAGTCAATACTATGAAACTGTAACTTAGCGCATTAAATAATGCAAGAAAATTTTGTTCTTTTGATAAAATTTGGGAGACGAACCCAAAAGCCCTATAATTAATTTTTTATAGCCCTTCCGGTGGCACAATTTCCATCCAATGGGTAACCTTTTCATATTCGAGATACCCGATAAAATGCCACATTTGCCAAATCTTTATATCGTCTTTAGTTTGAGCGAGTTTGACAACAACAGCACCTTGACAAGCCCAAACAAAAACCTCTTTGTCGAGAGGTGGATCTCGCTCTGATAATTTAATCCAATTCATGATTTTCTCCCTACATCAATCCACCAAACTCAACTCCTTACGATTATCCTCAGTTTTATCAACCCCCAATTCTTTCTCTTGCTCCTTTTCCTGTTCCTTTTCCACCAATTTCTCTTTTTCCTGTTCAAGCTGTTTGTTTCTAAGCATTTTCAGCGCGAAAAAATCAAGCAGTAAAACGTCTATCGCGCGTTGGAGATGAAGTTTCGCAGCGTCTTCGCTGCGAAGCAAGCGGGGTGGAGCCTCTTTTGAGTTCCCTTTATCTCCGTTGCGGACAAGTTTTACTTCGCGATCTCCGAACTCTTTATCTCTGACTGCGTGTGCTGTATAAAACTTGCCGCCGTTACTCTTTTCATGTTCAAACACACCGCCGCGAGTCTTGTTTCCACGACCAGTTAAAACAGCCACAAGTTTACTTGGCTTCTCAAATCCCTCAAGATGAACAGACGTATTCCGTTTTTTCCACGTAGGTTTTTCAGACTTTTTCGCCGCTGCCGCTGCGTCTATTGCGTCCCGCATATCGCTCTTGCTGAGCGCCTTGCTCTCAACACCTTTACGCATCCGGTCGGCCGTAGTGGTTCCCACATCAAGACCGCTCTCCCGCGCATAGCGCAAATATTCATCTTTTTTAGGCGATGCTTCGCCTTTTGCTTTTGCTGAAACCGGACTCTCTTTTTCAGTCTTTACACCATCTTTCGGAGGAACAATATCAGCTTTTTTAACAACGTCATTATCTTTTGGCGGGATGACATCATTTGCTTTTGCAACATTCTCTTTTGGTGGGATAACGTCATCCTTTTTAACGGGAGCATCATCCTTGAGAGGGATATAATCATCTTTTTTTACAAAAACATCCTTTTTGGGAGGAGCAACTTCTTCCTTAACAAATTGCGTCTCTTTTTTAAAAACCATGCCGGAGGCTAATAGTTTTTTTTCCTCATCTGTCATCCCTGCCATATTATCTCCTTTGGAATATTATTACTGAAAAGATTTCATCTCTATCGCCCGATCCGCGAGCGCCTGTTCATCTGCACGAATTTCATTACACTCAATACACATCCCATCAACGCGACAGGAAGAACAAACCGGAACACCACAATTAGAACACCGATTTACATCCGTTTTGTGGATCTCTTTTTCTATACTGCTGTAATAATGACAAAACAACTCTTCGCTCATAGAATCTCCTTAATCGGTTACATCTGTGACATCAACATCCGGCTTTGCTTCCGGCTTTGGCAAATCACTATCTAAAGATTTTTTCAATTCAGTAACATCGTATAGTACCCGTCCAACGTAAACATTCATCATTCTGCCTTTGACATGATTTTCTAATTCATCTAAACTGCCCTCACGGATTTTTGAGAGGTTGATACTATCTTTTTTAGGCATATAGAGTTGATGGGTATTTGCTTTCGAATCAAACCGAATAAAAAAGTCACCATTTTTGGGAGGCTTGTTAAGATCACTATCCTGTCTATACTCTATCCTATTGTCACTATGGAAGCGCGTAAAAATAATACCATTTTTAAAATCCTCATGAGCGCGATCTATAATTTTTGGTAGAAGATGCGGATCCAACTCGTTGTTTGCAATTTTAAGGTCTATGCAAGACGCAACCCCCGGATTTAACACAAACCCCGAACGCTCTTTAAGATGTTGAGAGGCCGCTGCGCTGTGATTAATTTCGTTTACAGTTGACGAGAGCGCCGCCGTCTTTGCCGGCGTTTGCGGAATCTGCGATAGTGGGGGAGAAGCAGCCGGTGTTGCCGCCTGTGTCTGCGGAGCATCAAAACGCCTAATTTCAAATGGCCGGTCAAGACTATAACCCTCCTTCGCGCAGTAATCTACTGCGGTCTTGTGTATCTCTTCGGGAGCCATATTATCAAGTTTGTCCCACGGGAATTTATCTTCACGCACGATTTGTTTTTCATTACGCTGTTGTTCGTTGAGAATATTATCAACCGCATTTAAGCGCTGCTGCGCGGATCTTAATTCATCTTTTTTCTCAAACGACGTATTTATAAACTGCAAATTACTTTCATGACGATAATTTAAACCGTCAATACGTTGCTTCGCGGCCTGTACGTTTTTATCCATCTCATTGTAAATAACATTGTGAAGTTTTGTACACAAGCCCACAGGATCATCAATGCTGCGAATCGATATACAATAAGTATTATTGGTATCTTTAAGGCTCACAAACGCTTCAAGATAATGTGCATTGTCAATAAGACTGGGCTTGCAGCTTGTATATAATTTCAGATCATACCCGGCATAATGACCAATGTCCCGCTCCGTCATAAGTTTGCGGGCATTCCAATCAGCATTAACAGCCTCTTTAATATATGTACCCGCATCTTTGCGTTTGTCGTAGCTTGTACCGTCAAGAACCATACGAAAGCTATCCGCTTTTACAGTATCCTCCGGCACACGTCTTTCAACATCCTGCTTAATTTTGTCGTAGCTGTTTGTAGCGTTGGTTATAGACTCTGTAAAATCTTTAATGTCACGATGTGCTTTTGCAACACTTGTATCATGTGCGTATTCCTGATATTTGAGACGCTTAATAGACTGCTCAAGCTCTATTTTTTCACGGACGAATTCGTTTTCAAGAGACAGCTCTTTGACGCTGCTGAAATAATCTTCCTCAAACTCACGAACGCTTTTATCGCCGCTCATTATTTGGTCAATCATCTTTTGTTTTGACTCTAAAATGCTGTACAGGCGTGTATCAAGACTGCCTTTTGTAGCGCAGTTATAAATCTCTATGCTGCCGGTCTCATTGCCCGGCCTGTAAAGTCTGCCATTACGCTGCTCTGTGTCACGAGGCCGCCACGGGGGATCAAGATGAAAGACCGCTTTTGCGTTTTTTTGAAAATTAGTTCCCGCTCCCATAGATTCAGTTGAACCAAACAATACACGAACTTTACCGGTGCTGACTTTATCCCATAATTCCTGACGGTTCGCGTATTTTTTACTGCTTGTAGCGTATTTACTCTCTCCAGTCCACGCAATCTCCTGTGGTTTTACACCAAGCGCGATAAGTTTTTTCTTCATGTCATCAACGACATTAAAAATAACAGTTTTCTTCTCCTTGCCGTCCGCCACATCTACCTTATAAGCGCAGGGTTTGTCAATAAAAACAACCGCAGTATATCGCTCTTTTTCATGACGCTTTAACACATCAACAATATCATTTACCGTCTTATTGAGCTTAGAATTTGGATCATCAGGCATTGCCGGATTAATAAGGCGCAAGTCTACCGCCGCTTTGCGGCCGTCCCCGATAACTACAAGAGCGTTATCCCCGCCTTTCACCGTACGTTGACCCCTTGCCTTATCATCACGCTCAACAAGATAGTCCCTGTAAGACGCAAGCAGGGGAGTAGGGGGGGCGATACTGTTTATAACCTCTTTATGAGGAAGATTCTTACCCGGTACAAGTATACCGAGCCGTTCTAAATCAGTTGGAGTTTTAATATCCCACGCTTGACGCAGTGAAGTCACGAGTTCAGGAACATTAACGACTTTTGATAACCGGGTTGTACTTTTAAAACCCTTTCCCGCATTGTCAAGCTCCATAGTAGTAACAGCTTCCGCATATTGCCTCCGCCACTGGTCAAAAGATGTAAGGCCGGTACGTTCAAGCTCCTGCGGCTGTAAAAGCCTCTGCATCGTATATCCCTCAACAAGCGAATTGCTTATCGGAGTACCGGTGGCGAAAATAACCTTGCCGTTATTTTCTTGAGTATGGTGAACTTTCATGTACATATCAAAAGCCTGTTGACTACCTGTCTGAGGATTTAAACCTTTGACATTTTTAAGAGTTGTCGTGTATTCCAAATTTTTATACATATCCGCTTCGTCAACAATAAGGCAATCAATACCTAACTGATCAAAGTAAAGTACACCATCGTCCTTTTTACTGTCCGCAAGTTTCTCTATACGAGCCTCATAGCTTTTAATTTTCGCTTCAATTTTATTATGCGACCAGTCTCTCTCTTTGCCAAGTTCTTTTGTTTGTTTACGAAAGATCTCTATTTGTTTCCGAAAATGTTCCTCCTGTTTTTCAGGAGACATTGGAATCATGCCGAATGTTGTCTTGCGCACAATTACCGCGTCCCAATCTCCCGTAGCGATACGGTTTACAAACGGTTTGCGGTTATCCTTATCCCAATTCACATCATCTGCGACAAGAAGTTTGGCCGCTGGGTACGCTTCGCGGAATTCCTTTGCCCACTGTCCGATCATGTGATCAGGGCAAACCACAAGCGGCTTTTTACATAAGCCGAGCCGCCGCGATTCCATCGCGGTACAGGCCATCTCAAGCGTTTTTCCGGCTCCGACAGCATGAGCAAACATCGTATTTTGTTGCTGAATACCACGCCAAACCGCATCTGCTTGATTCGGACGCAGCGGGGAATGAAACGCGCAGCCGTGAAAACGGATCTGTGCGTCAGGATTCGCTGCGCGTTCAGGATAAACATATTCACGGGCAACCGTACTATTAAATATTTCATTATAACGGGTAACAATATCATTGGTGCGCTGCGGGTCTTTCCATAGCCATTTTTGAAAAGCGTCTTTTATCAAATCTCCTTTGGCTTCCGCTATCGCTGTGGCTGCTTTCGTAGCTTCTTGGTCAACAACGGAATCTCCGTTACTATCTCTGTAAGTAATTTTTACCGTTAGCGGAGCGTCATTCAAAATTCGTTTAAGAAGATCTTGGCCGCGAAACGTAGCAATCTGATCTCTTCCCCTATCGCTTTTTACTCTACCGTTATAACCAAATTGAACCTGATCAGCATCTCTTACGCCGCTTTCTTCCCACTCTTTATAATCTATATCAACATCCCACTCTCCGCTCATAGGAAGATATTCTGTATTTAATTGATTGTCTTTGCCAAGACCCCAAGTATCCTTTATGAAATCCTTGACGTGTTTTTCTCCAAGTATAGGGCTGTTTATTTTGATGTAGATTTCTTCCGGCCCCAAATCACGCGGCATTACAGCGTGTAAATCATCGTAATTACCAACAAAACGAGGGTCTGTTTCAAGTAACTTTTCAACGTCACGAAGTTTTTGACGAATGTTGCCGGAGAGATACTCATCCGCGCAAATATAACCCTCACCGTCATTTTTAAACTGCTCATGGTCAGGATACATCTTCTTTGTTTCTACGAGTTCTCTGATTAAATCATTTTGCTCTCTGCCGGTGAGTTGTGCCATATATCCAACGTCAATACAACCCTGCTGAGTAAGCGACAAACTCATTGCGTCAATCGCAGAATCAACCCGGTCAGGCACCCTATTAACTGCGAAATTAACACCCGTAAACAGATCCGATTTATGATAAGCGCCGGTCTCTTTGTCTAATACTTCAAGAGCCGATACAAGCGAAGAATCGGGATCTTCGTAAAATGCGCCATAATTTTTTGGGTCGTTTAAATTACCGTGATTTTTAACAAAATCATCATAAATGTCATTAAGTTGTTCTATTGCAAGAGCGACACGCTGCTGCTTGATTTGCGGAGTAATATGTTCATTATACTGGTTCGCAAACAACTCGCGGGTATTATCACGAAGTTCTATCATACCCTTAACGCGAGATATGACTTTTTCTCCCTTAGTATCAAGCATACCGTTTTCATCATAGAGATCATGCAGCTCAGGTTTAATATCACCGTTGGGCTTCAATTTCCATTGACGAATCTTGTCGTTTGCATCAACAAAATAAGAATTAACAGGCAATTCCTGATCACGGGGAGTAAATGTCGCTTCAAACGCGCTTTCAACTTCTGCGGTTTTTTCCTGTGCGGCCAATCGCATTATATTCTCCGGCAGATTCTTTATAGCCGCGTTAAGACGCTCCGAAAGTTCCGCACGGTTAAGATTTACAGTATACTCATTACCTCCGTACATTGTGCCGGATAAATCCGCTTCACCCAAAACCATCTCAGGATGAGCAACAAAATAACTGTTAATATCAACGGTCTGTTCAACACCCTTAGCATCGTTTAATTTGATTGGGGAAGTGTTTATAAAGTCCTTGGTAAGCTGCGACATCTCTTTGGCAGGGGAGCGTTTCTGCAAAAACACAATATCGGCCACAACCTCTGTATCTGCCATCTGCTTAAACGCAGAATTTGGTAAACGAATAGCGCCCACAAAATCCGCAGTTTTAGCAATCTGCGACCGTACTTGATTATCAGATTTATCGAGAGTTCCTTTACTTGTGATAAAAGCCACAAGCCCGCCCTCTTTAACGCCGTGCAAACTTTTCAGAAAATAAAAATCGTGAATTAAATGACCGTTATCAACACCGGGCGTTTTGTTCGCCCGGTTCTCGTAAGCCTGATAACCTCCAAAGGGAACATTGGAAATCGCAAGATTATACTTATTGGCGGGAAGTTTTATATCCTCATAACCATTTATACGAATATCCGCAGTCTGATAGAGCTGCTGCGAAATGCGGCCGGAAATAGAATCAAGTTCAACGCCGTACATTTTCACCGGCAAATCAGCCGGGCGACCGGCGAAAAACAATCCGGTTCCCGCAGCCGGTTCAAGTGTCGGGCCGCCATTATACCCCATGCGCTTTGCCGCGCTCCATACAGCATCAACAATATCAGGAGAGGTATAATGAGCGTTCAGCGTTGAGCTGGAAGCTGCGCGGTGTTCTTCGGGGGAGAGAAGATTTTTTAACTGTTCTGTACGCCGTGTCCACGCGTCATTACGGCTATCGCCGTCAGGACGGAACGCATCACTTAATCCGCCCCAACCGGTATATTTTATGAGGGTTTTTTGTTCATCCGCACTTGCGCAGCGGTTCTCGTTTTCAAGATTTTTCAGGAGGGTAATAGCCGCGATATTCGCTTCAAACCGCTCTGCTTTGTTACCCTCACCAATTCTATCGTTTTCTGATATGCGGTAGTCTAAGCTACCTCTTCCATTGGTTCCGGCGGACAAAGAATCGTTTCGGGATAAACTATCTCCCGCGCTTCGTGAGGTCGTATCGCGTTTAACCCCGTTGTCAGGCTGATCACCCTGTCTTTCGCTTCCTGTACGACCTGCTTTACTGTCTCTATGAGCGTCCCCGCTTCCTTGAGCGCTTTGTACCGTTTCGGGCAGTGCTGATACAGGTGAGTCAGAAACTCTTCGTCCATTGATGACAGATTCAGCGGGTTCGAAGTTACCTTTGTCATCCTCCCGTTCACCTCCATCATTTTCCACTTGACCTGCACTTCCATGTCGCAGATCATCTCCGCCTCTGTCCCTTCCCATTCGATTTTCTTTTCCATTTTCAAGCTCCCCATTCCCATCTATTGGTTCATGTTTTGTAAGATCAATATAATCGCCAAACAAATCTAACTGAAAACCGCTGCCGTACTCGCTCATTGAGTAGTTCCATTTTATTTACTGGTGATAGTTTTTCTTTAAAAAAACTTGTAAAGTTTCTTTAATTAATCTAACTTATTTTTATACCAGTGTCAAATGTTTTTTATCCATACTCAATATTGTATTTAATCGTTTTCGCAAAACTCAATCCCAAACTATTTCGGCACTTCTATAGTGAAAAAATATTCAACGGAGGACAACCCAAATGCGTTCGCAAATTTTTTCAGCGATGAATAATTCGTTTTTTCCAGTACGCTCTCATCCCGCAGCTCATGTGCCGCGATATATTGCTGTGATACTTTCATCATATCAGCCAATTGCCGTTGTGTAAGGCGATTTTTTAATCTGTAATATAGAAGTGGTGTCATAACTTTATTTTTACAATCAAGACGGCCGCTCATTTTGTGACAATCAACACAGCACTCATATCGAGAGCGCTCGCTACAATTTTCATATAATATAATCGGTACAAACCCAAAACCTTTTTGCCCCTTTGATCTTTTCATTTTATTACGCCTGTTCCCTTTACGCCAAAGCTCCCTTTTTAATAATATACAACTTTCAAGTTGTATACACAATACCAAAGGTCATTTTTTATTTGAATTAAAAATAAATCTCCAGTATAGATATGGAAGTCTATATATAATAAAAACTTTCTTAGAAATAAAATAGTTGCAAAATCTTTCTTAGTAGTTTATATTAAAGATGCTATTATTCACCTTTTCTTGGAGATTTCATGTCTTCTAATTTCGGCTACACATCAGTTAGAGAAGTGGCAGCGAATCTTGGAGTAACTATCGACACCATAAAAAAATGGTGCATTGACCACAATCTTGATACTATTTGTGATGAAGACAGGCAATTACATATTTCGGACTTCTCCCTGCACTTATTCATGCAGTATTACGAACAAATATGCCCCCGGATTAATGTCAGAAAAGCGATTATAGACAGCTTACTCAATGAAAGAGTGAAATATGAGATTGTAAGTAATATGTCATACAAAAGCAGCATTGGGAATGTTAATCTTTACAGAATCCGTTCTTTAATAGAGTTTGTTGCAACAAACGGCCTTGTAGTAGAGAAAGGCGATTTAGGGGGATGGATTGAAAAACCTCACAACTTATCTCAATACGGTCTGTGTTGGGTTACACAAAATGCCGAAGTTTTTGATGATGCGAGAATAATTGATAATGCGCTTGTGGATGATCAAGCGCGGGTATTTGGTTGCGCTATATGCAGAGATAGTTCCGTTGTATGCGAGGATGCAATGGTTAGTGGCCATGCGTTTCTTGCCGGTCGGTGTGTCATCAGCGGTGATGCCAGTGTAAGTGAAAATGCGAAAATTCTTGATAACGCACGGGTTAAGGATGCGGTTGTTGTTAATGGTCAATCTATTGTATGCGATAATAGTTTGGTGGAGGATGAGGCATTTGTTACGGGCTTTGCGTATCTGCACAGTAACGCTGTCGTTAAAGGTGTGACATCTGTCTCAGGTATAGAAATGATTGCCGCTGAATATTCAGATAATTTAATATCTGTACAATAAAATATATGGGGAGGGGGGGGAGGTCTCCCCCTGACTGCGACCAAAAACAGAACAAAAAGACGTTCTGTTTTCGTTCTCCGTCACCCCCTCGTGCAGGGACACCCCGCAACGCCCCGAACAGCCGGTTATATTGAGTTTTTGATCTTTGAAAGCATTTAAAAGCAAAGCCAAAATCAAAACAACACAACTAAAGTTGTGCAAGGAATCCTTTCTTAATTTTTCCCCCAGATCGGGATGTTTAAATATGCGTGGCAAGCCGTTTTTGTAAAGGGGACTCCACAACTTTTTTGGCTCCCCCCACCGAAGACGGCGGGTACCCCCCAAAAAACTTGCGAAGCCTCCCCCTTGACAAAAGCCGTTTGCCGGACGCTCGCCGCTGGGCATACCCGCCCTGGGGGATATATGTTTTTTGAACACAGGAAAAAGGCAAAAACCGGAGCCGCGAGAGATTTTATCAGGTGGATGAGACGAGAAAGGAGGCCATATCGGTGACAAAAAAGTTAAAAAGAGTACTTTTTTATTTGTGTTTACAACTCCCATATTGTATACTTAATAATAAGGATTAAAACAAAATCTAAACAAGAACAGGGGAGCGCAAGCTCCCCGTGAAAGGATTAATAAAATGATGAAACAAACAGAGTGTCCATTATAACAAAATGCTGCCAAACACGGAGCGTTAGCTTTTCAGGCAGGGTTATCAAATATTATGGATCACGATAAAAATTTTATGACATGGTTAAAACATACACTTGGAGAAAATAGCACTATGCCAAATCGTTTACCGTATTTACAAGCATGGCAAGAGGGTTATGAAGACGCAAAAAAGGAGAATACATGAGAGAAGCCTACGAATGTACAACAGAGGAATTAAAAAACGCAGTGTGGAATCTTAACGATGGACGCTGTCCGGGAAATGGTCTTATGTCAGATATTGAAGCAATTCGCAAAGAGCTTGAACGTAGAACGGGTTCCCGTCTTGGTTATCATGAGACAAGTGAGCGAAAATAAAGCGAATTATATGGCCTAAATTATGTATTTTAATGTAAAGAATCAAAACGGGAGTTGAGCGATGGGCTGGATAATGGAAACAGTGTGTTGTGAAAAATGTGAATCAATAGATGTGAAATATCGTAAGTTTAATTTGTGGTTATATGAAAGAAGGATTGTAAAATGTTGTAAATGCGGTCACAGATACGGAGACCATTATTATAGGGAAGGTGTAATATTTGATCTACTTTTTTCGCCACATCAAATTCGTAATGTGTGGGCGCCAATAGGAAAAGGTAGATTACAATATAAAAAGGTACCTGAATAGTAAAAAAGGTACAAACGGTGTATTGTCATTTATTATATTAAAGACGTAACTTGTTTTAAATCAATATAATAGCGATGTCGGATAATCTACATTATGTAAACTTGAAGAGGTATAATATGGCAAGATGGAATCATTTTAAGGACAGTCCATATAAAAAAATCGAGTTTTTCAAGTTAAAAATTGGAGATATATTTCGCGCCGGACAAAAATATATAAAGTGCATAAAAACGGGTGAACTTAGTTATATTGAACAACGCTCAAAGAAAGAATATCAACTATTTAGGTCAACGGCGGAGTTTATGGTGTATGAGGTTGATCCACTCCCCAAAAAAACGGGTACACTTACATCCGATGGATTCTAAAATCTTGAACCGGAGAAACAAATGAAAATAGAAGAACTGAAAGAAAAACTTTTAGACTTGCAAAAAGAGGAAATATTTAAAAGTTCTAAAGAGGAAAACGATATTACCCGTGCTTACAGCATGGGAAAAGTTGATGGATTAAAAGATGCGGTAAGACTACTGAATATACTTGACGATTAACAAGTATTTGCTCCCCTGCTCAGGGAGATTAAAGTTTTGATATAAGTTTTTCGTACTGTTTAACGGAATAAATGTATATTATTAAAAAGAATATAACCCATAAGCATAAATTTTGCTTAAATATTTGAGGCGGGAAAAATGAACACAGACACAAAAGCAAACAGAACGTATAAAGACAGCGTATTCACACTGTTATTCGGTGAAAAAGATAAGCTCATAGAGCTTTATAACGCTATTTTTAATGCACACTATGGCTTAGATACCA
>Ga0123356_10000214_pt1 | contig 67386 bp, 104 predicted proteins | sample TergutEmb28metaG_2_FD_92546 | JGI IMG/M metagenome (GOLD analysis project Ga0123356, IMG submission 92546) | Embiratermes neotenicus P3 segment gut microbial communities from Petit-Saut dam, French Guiana - Emb289 P3 | ecosystem: Host-associated > Arthropoda: Insects > Digestive system > Gut ...
AATTGGTTGGTGGGCTGTCTGATCAGAATTGTGTTCGTCTAAGTCGACTTCACCACCGGGTTGATAGAGTTCTGGTGGTGGAATGAATTCAGGTGGATCTCTTCTTTCTTCCCAAGTTGAGGCAGAAATACCAAACCAATCACTATTCCAAGTTGCAGTTGATTGCGGAGCACTTAAACCTAAATAAGCTCTCATTAAATTAATTGTAGTTGGATTATTTAATTCTGGTCTAGTTTTACCTAAAATATTATTTTCAGAAAACCATTTTTCATTATCATCATAAATCCAATAAAGATTCAGGTCTCCCGCTTCTTGGTAATCTTCTGTAAACCAATATTCTTTAGGTCCAACATTTTTACCATCTTCTATAACATTTTTTATTACAAATTTTTGTCCTTTGAATCTTATATTTCCGGGAATTCCATTTTCTGGATGATCTATATCAGTAAGATTTTCAAATAATGTTTTTGCGTCCAATGGTTGAGGTAATTTAACCTCAAAACTTCTTGGCCAGTTTTGTTTTATCATTTTTATCTCTCCTTTTAATTAGTAAAAGTATATTCATGAGTTGAGTTATATGGATTTATTTGGATCATAAACACATAAACATAATAATCAACATTATCAATATTTCTTTCATACATAGTCCAACTATCATTTTGGTTCATACCGTCTTGATCTATAGTTACATGACCAAAAGATTTTGGTGATATAAAATAATAAAATCCTAATTGATTATTCCAAGTAATATCTTTTTGTGTTTTAACAGCATTATCAGAATGTTTTACTTCTTGCCATCTTAATCCAGTAGTAATTGCATATTGACTTAATTCATGATCTGAAATTTTAGTTCCACCTACAAATATTGTTTTTGTTCCATCTGAATTAATAATTATATTATCAGCATCACCAAAAATATCTGTCCATTCATCCCAATCAATATTATCCATTAAATTCCAATCCCAATCTAATCCATATCTAATTCTTGAATTATTTATATTATCAACCAAGTTATCAAGATTAAAAACTGCGCTTGCACTTACTCCAGAATTAACTTGTGTCTCAGGAATATAATTCCCCCACCAGAACATCGGAACACTTAATGGTTCTTCATTCCAAATAGCTACTAATGTGATATTACCTGTAACAACGTATGTATTTAAATCAATTGTAACTCCAATTACTTCCCATCTATCAAATGTAAAACTATTTTCTTCATCTGGTTCTTTTACTGGATTTGTAACACCAGTTATTTTTTGACCATTTTCTACTTTAATAGGTTCAATAGATGTTCCATTATTTAAATCAAAACTTACAGTAAAAACTTCGATCCAATTTGCTGTAATTGTTCTTGGACCAATAATATTATTTACGTTTCCAGTCCAACTGCTAAATCTAAATCCGTCTCTTTGTGGATTTGTTGGCAATGCTGGAGCATTAGACCCATGATTTACCATTGCAATTGCTTTTCCATCTTCTAAAGTATATCCATTCGGTGGTGATGTTATTTCATATCCATAATCCAATGTTACTTTATAAGACATAATATTCCATTGTGCAGTAATTGTTTCATTTTTTGTAATTGGATTAGCAAAATTATAATTCCAACCATTAAAAGTATGACCATCTCTTGTCATTATAGAAGTTGGTTCACTTACTAATTGGTCTTCTCTTATTCGTGGATTTATAATATTAGGATCTGCTGTTCCGCCTGCTAAATTAAATGTTACATTGAACATATTAAAGAATGTAATATTCGTAGTTACTTTAAATGGTTCACTTTGTTTTCCATTAGTATCGTAAGCAATACCAGTAATTTCCAAATTATTACTTGCATTATTTACTGTTATAGTAGTTGAATTATTTCCATTAAACATAATATATGATATTGGATATGAACCTTGTTCTGTAGTTGCTGTAATACCAGTTACATCTAATCTTGTGCTTCTTTCTAATTCAGCAGGCGCATTAAATGTTATTCCAGTTATTTTTGGATAAACATAATCTTTAAATTCAATTCCAACAGATTGTGATCCTGAACTTACTGGAACTCCTTTTTCATCGATTAATATCAATTCAAAGTGTGCGCCATTTGTATTTACTACTTGATTAAAAGTAAATCTAGTAAAATCATCATTTGCAGTTGCGTTTATTTTTACACCATTGAACTTCAATTCAAAATTATTCATATTAGCATAATCACTTGTCCACGTTATATCAATTTCATTAAATGTATGTGATCCAGGTTCTCCAGTATAATTATAAATTGTATTTGATGTCGGTGCCGGTCTCAAATAAAATGTATCAATTGTAGTAACACCTTTATTAAAAATAATTTTTGCAGGTAATTGTTCTGTAACCATTCTACCTTCAGAATCAAATAATTTAATTGTAAACACTTTTTCGTGATCTTCATCATCTAATTTAACTGGTAATATATCAATTATATTTATTCCAGCATAAATTGGACTTAAAACTCCAATATGATTATCGGGGTCATCATCTACGAAAACTTCTAATCTACTTAAATCATAAGTACCTTTATCAACTACCACTCTAAGTTTATCAATTGTAAAAGACGCATTATCTAGTAAGTTAACTGGCAATGCATCATAAAAATTAGCGCTTATAATTTTTGGGTCTACAATTGGCGGATAAAATAATCTATCAAATATACTTGCAAATGTATCGCCATTAAACGTTGTATTCCTTGGCATTCCACCAACTGCAATAGTTGTTGGAGTTGGATTTGTATATGTTCCTTCTGGAATTTGAATATTTATATCAGAAGCAGCTTGTTGGTCTGCACTAAATGTTCCAACATTTGTTCCATTAACTTTGATTGTTAATACTCCATTATTTGGCGGTGAAGGTTCATTTGGTATTCCATTACCCCAAGTATGTGAGTGGTTTCCTTCAGATACAGTTCCAGCAATTGAACCGAAATCTTTATTAAATGCAGAATTTTTCGTAATTGCAGGTTCAGCGCCAATACTTGCTGGAGTGATTGTTATAGTTTTAGCTGTTCCATTTAATGTAAAAGTGTCTCTATTATTTGTTCCCACCGCACCAGAAATTGTAATTGTTTCGTTACTTGGTGCCGCTCCAGATGGAGGTGAAGACCATTGTCCATTACCATTTAAAAATGTTCCGGAATTATTATTTAATGCAGGTATCATTCCACTTACGCTTGAAGTTGCAGTTGCATGTGTGTGATCACTTCGTGAAACAGTTCCAGCATTTCCAGTACCTGCTAACATTACAATACCGGAAATTGTATTAGTTGCTCCTGAAATTGGTTGTAATGGATGTCGGTGGTCTTGTCTAGCATATCTATCTGAAGTTCCAATTGCAACTGCTCCTGGTGCTAATGGATTAACATCAGCAGGTGCTGGCATATTATCTATTTCATATCTTCCCCATGAATAAGTATTATTTCCATTATTTATAAGAGCATAACCACTTACTCCGCCAGTAGAAACGTGTCTGCCAGAAGTTTCATGACTTGCAGGAGTTGCACCAACTTCAGAAGCTGTTGGTCTAGCATGAACGTGATCTCGTCTCGCATATAAATTGCTTGTTCCCGCAGTAGCTGAAGCTGCTAATGCTGCAGGAGCTGTATCGTCAGTTATTGGTATACTTGGCTTATTAGTTAAGTGGTCATAATTTATTGTACCACCATTATAATTATCTGCATGAGTATGATTAGTTGGTGTTCTAGCGTTAGTGAGTCTAGTATCAGTATCTAAAACAAAGTTTGGCGCGCCTGTTATCGTACTCCAAGCTTGATTGTGATCTTTTGGAACTCTTGTATCAGATAATCTTTCATCGTCGGTATAAACAAGTCCTGCAGGAAGTGTTTGAAGTGCTGTATCTGCTAATTCTCCTTGCGCCGCTGTTGCATATCTATCATCGTGATTATGAGTTGCTGATGCTGCGTCTGTTACAGCTGGTCCAATTTTTATATGATCTTCTAAGTGATTATCAAGCGCTTCCATTGCAACTGGGTCAGTTTCAGTTTGTATAGCTGTATCTGCTAGCAATCCTTGAGCTGCTGTAGCATAATCATCATCATTGAAGTCAGTAATATCTGCTTTTTCATGAGTGTGATCAAAATCAGTAATATTTGCTTTTGTATGGTCATGCGCGTATGCAGCAAATCTTTCATCTGAAATTGATTTCGTATAATATTCAGTTAAGTCTGGATTTGGAACATCTTGCCAAGTATTATCTGATCTTAAAAATTTACCAGGTTCATTTGTAAGAACACTTGGTACGTGATTTTTCTCCGTATTATGAGCTGTTATTCCAGAAGTTATTTGTCCTGCTATATTGTGAACATTTGGTAGCTCCGCATGAGCTTGAACTGATTCAGCTATTTGTGTGGGTATTCCGTGAACATTTTGGTCATTACTGTGCGTTTGTATTTTATTTGTTGTATCTTGTTTTAGCGCTGTTTGAATATTATCGTGAGTAGTTGGATCAGTTGTATGTGCTGTTACTCTTCCATCAACAGTTCCAATTTTTCCTTCTAATATTCCACTTATATGTCTTGTATATTCATTTATTGATTTATTATATTGAGCTGAGCCAGGCTCAGCATTTAGTAATGCTGGAAGTTTTTCACCATCAAGATAACCAAATATCATTCTATTAAGAACTTGAATTAAATTGTTTACCGGTCTAGGACTTGATGTAGAAATATTTTCAAACATTTCATAAAGTTCTTTAACTTGGTTTAAATCTCCACCACCTTCATTTGTGACAGTTTCTTTACCTATGATATCACTAAATCTATTATCAAAATTATCAACTGAACCTTGAGCTGTATTTACACGAGATAATACCTCATTTATAGCTCTTGTTATTATTTTATTAGTAGTATCTAATGATAATTTTTGAGCTGGTGGAGAAGAAGGTAATCTCGGATTACCTTCTGTCGTTTCTCCAACAGATTGTCTTTGTATTTGATTTATATCTTGTTGTGTTACAGGTTGCCCTAAAATTATATCGCCTATTGCCATTTAATTCTCCTTATTTAAATTTTCTTATTTTAACCATCAATGTAAACGCCGCGCCGCTTGCAAATTGAATATAATTACTATCTACCCAATGTTGTTTGTATTGAGCAGCTCTTTGAATTGTTGATTCTGGTTCCCACCATTTTGCTATCTTAGTTCCAGGTTCTTGGAATCTTGGATCATCTGTAGATGATACTATTAAATCAATACAATAACCTGTATTATTTTCATCACCATCACCATCAATCCATCTAGTTAAATTTTCATTTGTTATATTAGAAGTATCAATTCCTTGAGCATCTCCGTTAGTTCTAATAGTATTAAATGTAATTTGACCTGCACCAGCTGGCACTAAAACATCTATATCCCAAGTACTTGTATCTTGTTCTCTTTCCCAATTTGCATTAAATGTCATTGTATTTTCTTTATGAGGAAATACTTGAATTGCGGGTGGAGATTTAAATAAAACAGTTGGAGCTTCATCTGTATTCCAACCAGTAAAATCAAAACCTGGTCTTATTGGATTTATTAAATCAATATTAGTTCCATATACGGCAGATGTTACTAAATCTGTCCTACCATCATTATATTTATAAATAATTGTTACAGGTTCTCTTTTCCATATTGCATAATAATTTGGTGCAGTATTATCTATAATATTAAATTCTTTTCCTGCATCAAATCGATCATTTATATCAGTTGGCTCTGATCTTGAGGTTGCCCAACATTCAAAATTATGATAGTCATTATCAAATCCTAACTCTCTATAATCAGGTAATTGATATTTTGGATTATCAGCATTTCTAGTTAGAGTTGAAGTTTTTTCAGGATTATTGTTACTATAGAATGTAACTGTATATGGGATTGGAATCCATGTTGCTGTTATTGTTATTGTTGATGTTATTGGTGTTGAAAAATTAAATACTGTAGATCCGTTTCTCCATTCATTAAATGTATAATGAGTTCTTGTTTCTAGGTCAGATGGCCTAGCGGCAGGTCTATTATAGTCCACAAAAACAGTTCTAGGTTCTCGCCCGTCAGCAGTAACGAATATTACAGGTATTCTTTCAACATCCCACTGTGCAACTAATGAAACGCTTAACTCATCTGTTTCAAGATTATCTTGAGTAAAGTTCCAATCTTTTCCATTTAATTCCCAGATATTTTTAAAAGTTGACCCAGTTTTTGTTGGATCTTTTGGTTGTGGAATTTTGCTTCCCCATTCTACAATAATTTTATTCGTATCTGTTACAACAATTGAAGGATCATCAAATCCATTAAATACTCCATCTTGTCCTGTTAAAAAGAATACATTTATAAGTCTTTTCTTTACAACTGCATGAAGCTTTGTATTTGCATTTATTATTTTATCACCTGAAGGAATAAAGAAATCTGTTCCTTGAGAAGTTAGTGACCAGTGAGAGAATTCATATCCTGGAGGAAATACTCCAGTGCCATCTGGTCTGCCCGGACTGTATAATTCTGTTCCTTTTATATGATTCGTTTTTGTTGGTAAAATATTTGTTGATCCATAAACATATTCAACTGTCACATATTCTGCCTCAGGAATCCATTGCATACTACCACTAATAAATTTTAATGTGTATTGCGCATTATCAGTTGGATATTTAGGAAATCCTTTCATATAAATATTTAAATCAGTAGATATATTAGCAGTTGCGATAGTGCCAGTGCCGGTCGCAGAAAAATTTCTCATTTCTGTATTAGCCGCATCTAATTGAATATCTTTAGTATTATCACCAAAAACGTTTTTATTGTCTTTTATTTGTTCTAAAGCAACATCAAAATTTCCACCTGAACCTAAAACTCTTCTTGTTCCTGCAGGAAATCTTGTAATACCAGTATTTTCTTTATATAAATAATTATAAGCTCTTTCAAAATTACTTCTTTCTAAAGGTTGTATATGTTGTTTTTGATCTTGTGCATGTTCATTAAAAACAGGATAACTTACAAAAGCTCTATCACTTGTTGGGTAATATCTTTCCCATGGTCCTGCAACTGGTGGTAAATTCGTACCAGGAATTCCAAGTCCTAAATCCGGAACTTCTTTTTCTGTGACATATCTCCAATAAGATTCTTCTTCTTGAATTCCAGGTGTTCCTACTATTGGTATGCCTGGGGTACCTGGAGTAGAATTAGCCCATTTAAATTCCATACAAGGTTCTAATAAATAAACTGCTTCAGGATTAGGTTGACGATCTTCATTAAATGGAAATACAAAACTTTTTAATATATTTAGCTGTGCAATATAAAACCATCTTTGAAAAGCGCTTGTGTTATTTGGAGTTACATATTCAGTACCATCTTCATCTATTCTTACGACATGAAGTTCGGGCATAGGATTTCCTATACATGCATCTATTTGATTCCAAGGAACATAAATAATTCTTTCATCAGCCATGTTTAATCTAATTCTTTCATTAATTAAATCATATGTTTCTTGTTTGCTATATGCGTTAATACTGTGGGGCGTAATCTGTAATTTAATCGCACCATCTGAGTTAGGCAATTGAAGTGGTCTATCATTTACCGCTATTGCTTGAATACCATTTGCTTCCGCATTTGGTATTTCCATCCAACCAGTCCAAGTTGGGTTTCCGTATATATCTTTTACAAGTCGTTTTTCGTAAATTTTTCCGCCTGCATCTTCAGTTGCTCTGAATACTTGGCGACCTTCATCGAAGTTATATCTCCATGATTCAAAAATTCCGTCTTTCGCAGATGGGAAATCATTGAGTCGGCCTTCCTTGTAAAATACTGTCCCGTTAGTTTGTTGTTCAAACGTCTCTTGTGGATATATCTTTGTTGACATTAATTATCTCCTTATTTCACAATTTAATAGTTAGTTTTTTAATAATTTATAGTTTGATGAAAAAAATCCAGTGTTTTGATCACTTTTCATTAAAGTCTGGTAAACTAACTAATATGTATATTTGGTATAATAATGGCAAACGAAATAAGAAAATATATGATGATATTATTCCAGAAGGATTTATTAAAGGTTACATAGTTAAAAAGAATAAGATGGATAGGCTTAAAAAAATAACGAAAAGATATCAAAATAAGATTACTAAAATGAAAGCCAAATATATGGAAATAATTAGAATTAAGGAGGAAAAACTTGAAGCTGAACTTAAGATCGCTCAAAATGCGATCTTTCCAGATTTAAGTTAATTTAGAAATATGGAAACTATTTACATCAATAATAGCAATACTTTTTATCTCGCTAGGATGTTGTTTCTAAAAAAGAAAATCACTCAAGCAGAAATGTTCGAATTTTCTAAATCAAAAAGTTTCAAAGAATTAGTAGAGCTCGCTAATGACTTGGGATTAAAAGTCAAAAATAGCAAAGCCAAAGAAGCTGTTTATGAACCATCTGATTCTAAATTATTTGATGACTCTGAACTTTTTGACGACGAGGATTGAACGGAATATCATAAAATCTTATATATAATTATCAAGCAAAAGGAGTAAAATATGTTTCCAAGCGTAGGTACAATGATTGCAGTTGGTAATAATACAAATCCAGAAGTTTTTGGATATGGTTTAATAGCCGGAATTGTGCTTCTCATTGGAATAAAAATTTACGTAAGATTTTTTGCATAAAACAAGGCAGCACTGGGCAAGTGTTAAGCCCCGCCGGATGGCGGCACATATTATCGAAGGAATAGTTGGTATTTCCAGGAGATAACATCAGAGCACCTGGATCCGAACTCTCGGATTAAAATGAACTGACCGGTAATAGTCCGGATAACAAAACGAATGGGTCATTTGAATGGGGACGCAGTTTTATGTGTGAGGGGACTTCGCGACAAGCAGTGATTTCGACATCACTCGCCTTTTTTTTTATTAGGGAGAAATATGGAACAGTATTCAGACATTATGGCACGGGCTCATAATTTGCTCGCAGAAAAATTAAGTAAAGACGAAATAATCAGAATCCTCGTGGTAGAATTTCCAACGGCGACTAATCAAGAAATTGGTTATGCGGTTTGGGATGCCGAGGAACATTTTGAATAGGAGAGATAAAATGGTAGCAGGTTTCTTTGCAGGATTATTAATTGCTGGTTTGGCGTTGGCAATCTTTTTTGCGGGGGCAATAGTAGCAACAAACATTAACGCAGCAAAATTAGATTAGGTTAATATAAACTAACTATAAGGAAGTAATTCCTCCTTGATGCACGAGATGAAATGCGTCTGCCGGCTTATATCGAATTATAAATGACAATTTTTTGAAAGCGCGGGTGAGGTATAAAATTACTAAGTGAGAGTCGACAAGATCACTGAATAAAAGATAGTTCGCAAGTAAGCAGGGTGGTGGGGTGCCCTGTAAATCACGCCACAAATACGGAAGGTTTGATAGTGGCTAATCGGCTAGTTTTGGGAACTAGATGTCGTGGGTTCGAGTCCCACTCTTCCGAAGCGAGAAAGAAAAACGATGGTATGCTTCGCGGCTAAACCATTCTTAGTGTGTTTTATGAGTAAGGTGTTTGGCACTAAATTTTATTTTAGGATTTTAATATGATGTGTCGTCATTATGAAGGTAACCATGAATGTAAATATATGTATGAAGGTACTGAAGAAGATGGCGCTGTAGAATGTGATGGAATTTTTCCTTGCAGTTGCGAGGGTTACACACAAGAAACAGAAGAGGAATAAATATGTCAACGAGATCAAGAATTAATGTTTTATGCAGTGATGGAAAAGTAAAAAGTATCTATTGTCATTTTGATGGCGCAGATCATCTTGATACTTTGAATATGCATTATGCGACTCTTGAATTAGCAGAACAATTAGTAAGTCAAGGTAATCTTTCAGTGTTAGGATCAATGGCAATGGACCCGCCAGTCTGGCATACATTTAATGACCCTGCAGAATATTATTGTGTTTATTATGGCAGAGATCGTGGTGATGAAAAATCTGGACCAAAAGTTTATGATGATTATTTTGAGGCAAGAGATTTTGGAATTGATATAGAATATATTTATGAATTCACTGATGGCGGCTGGATTCAATATAAAAGATAAAATATTCTCCGATGGTGTAAGGGTAGCACAGCAGAATTTGGATCTGCTAGTCTTGGTTCAAATCCAGGTTGGAGAGATAATTTTAATGAGGAGACAATATGTCCAAAACAACTTTTGATAATTACGGACAAGAAGTAAAAGTCGGAGATTACATAATTCGTAAACATGGTGGAGAAGCTTTTTTATATGTTTGGCGAGTTTATGAAATTACTGGAAAGAAAGTTTGGGTAGCAGCTTGGTCTCAACAAGAAAGAATAAAACAAGATGAAAGAATGAATTCTTATATTCAAACAATTCATAATAAAGATATATTGCAAAATTGGTATCAGAATAGAGATCCAGTTTCACATTATCATAAAAATTCTAACACACCTACAGCAATATTAAGTATTAAACACAATCGAGATTTAATGTCACCAAAAACATTTGTTAAAGTCGGAGAAGATTTGGTAAAAGCAGCTCGTGATTCTGGAAATTTGGTTGATTGATCTTATATTATACTAAGAGGAAAATATGGCAGATTGGCAAGTTGGATGGCAATGCAATGAATGCGGTAAAGTTTATACCGCGGATGAAATAAAGTTTAAAACGAATAAAATTTGCGGGAAGTGCGGCTCAAGAATTATTTTTGAGTTTAACTATGAAAATAAAAATAACTGCATTAATTTAATGAATATTACAAAAATAATTTACAAAAATAGATTATTCCAACAACCCCTAATAAAAGAGTGGGATGACGCAAAAGGATATGGAGAGTCAAAATGAGAACAATGTTAAAAGAAACAGAAGAATTTAAAGTATTTCTTGAAACGGATAAAGAAGGCATTCAGTGGAAAAAATTCAGATCAAAAAATTATAATTATGATATGAATCTGAAAACTGGATTGTTTGCTCGTTGGGGTGAAACTACTAATGATGATCCAGAATATTCACCATTTGGTCCAGAAATTCTTGATTTTGAAATTACAGATATTTGTAATGGTATTGATGGTAAACTTTGTAAATACTGTTACAAATCAAATACGCCGAACGGAAAAAATATATCTTATGAAGATTTTGTTACAGTAATTAAACAAGTAAATTTTAATCATCAATTAACTCAAGTTGCCTTTGGTCTTGGAGCAACTGCGAAAGAAAATCCAGACCTTTGGAAAATGTGTAAATATTTACGGGATAATAATATCGTTCCAAATGGAACTGTTGCTCAATTAGATATCACTACAGCCAATGAAATTGCTTTTAATTTTGGCGGAGTTGCTGTAAGTTATCATGATGATTTTGAAGTATTGGCAGATACAATAGCACAACTTAATAATTGGAAAGGAGCAGCAGATACTACTCTTCAACAAATAAATATTCACTTTATGATTGCTGAAGAAACTTATCACGACTGTATCAGATTATTTCATGAAGTAAAATCTGATAAAAGGTATGAAGGCTTAAATGCAATCGTATTACTTGGATTAAAACAATGCGGAAGAGCAAAATCTGGTTACACAAAACTTACTGATGAACATTTTAAAAATCTTGTCGAAATGGCAATGGAAAATAAAATCGGAATCGGTTTTGATTCTTGTTCGGCAAATAAATTTATCAAAGCTGCAACTGAAATTACAGAAGATAAAATTGAAGAAATGGTCGGACCTTCAATGCAAAAATACCGCGGGGATAATACTGATATTTTGATGGAAAGAATCAAACTGAAACAGTTACTTCAACTTGTTGAGCCCTGCGAGTCCGGCCTATTTTCCAGTTATGTAAATTGTAAAGGTGAATATCATCAGTGTTCATTTGTCGAGCAACATCCTGATTATGCAAATAAGGGAAGAGACTTGTTAAATGAATATCAAACAAGTTATGACTTCAGTGATTTTTGGGCTCATCATGTAGATATGCATGCGTGGAGAAAATTATTGTGGGACAATAAAAGAAGCTGTCCAATTTATTCAGTATAGGAGATATTATGACAATGCAATCAGTTTTAATCGTATTTATTATATGCGCGTCAATAGTATTTATAGTCGCCGCAATATTGAATCGTTATTGCAAACATGAATGGAAAGAAATTAAACAAGAAAAAGTTAACGTTTACGGCAATGATGATAAGAGCATGCCTGTAAGAAGAGAAATCACATACATTTATGAATGTGTAAAATGCGGCGAGCATAAATTACAGACATTAAGTTATTAGGAGAATAAAAATGAAAATTAGAAATGGATTCGTAAGTAACAGTTCAAGTTCCTCATTTATTATTGGAAGCAATGATAGAATAGAAGATACAATGAAAAAGAATTTTTCCAAATGGTTTCCTGCAACTGATGAACGTACAAAGGATTTTATTCAAAGAATCGCAAATGAGTTAGGCTGGGAAATTGGCATGTGGGATAGCAATTCAGAATCATTTGAAACTTGGAAAGATTTTGTAAAACATGAAGAAAGAAATATGTATTCCGGTTATGAGATGTCAGAAGATACAATTAAAAAATATAAGCCATTTTTTGAAAAATGGAAATATGTGCATATAATTGATATCCCATCCGATGGTGATGGCGGTACAAGATTATCGCAAGCGCTTCGTTATACTTTTCCTCGTGAATTTGAAAACGAAGATTGCGAAGTAAAAATAGAATGTGAGGGATAAAATGTCAATGGATGAAATTAAACGATTTAAATTTGCGTTACATTGTTGGAAAGCGGGGTTTTCTAAAGGCGACTTTAAGAAAATATTAGAAAAATTAAAATATTTACACAATGAAAATGGACCAATTACATCTCAAGGTAAACAAATGGTAGAATATTTTGAACTCATTCAAGAATTAAAGGAGAAAAAATGAAAATTAGAAACGGTTTTGTTAGTAATTCAAGTTCATCATCATTTATCATTGCTGGTGCAGTAATGGACAGAGATATTTTTATGGAACTCACTGGAATGGACGAAGAAGCATTTGGTGAATATATTGAAAATGCGCCTTGGTGTGATGACATTGATATTGATGGAGTAACATTCGATGTTACGTCGGATTACGGTGGCGATAATATGGTTATTGGAAATAAGATTCATTCTGGTGACGGTTTTTATGGTGTTGATAGTTTCGATGCAGTTGAATTTGAACAAGGAATGAAATCAAAACAAGTTGAATTACTCAAAGAAAAAGGTTATATTACAAAGATACACATTGGTGTAATAGGAGATGGTTGAAATGACTATTAGAGAATATTTTGGAGTAATGGGAACTATCGCTTTAGCAGTTATTGGGTGTGTTATAATTATATTTTTATTCGTTTCAGCTCTCTGCTTATTATTAATGCCGATATCTTTGATTGAAGTATCTTGGTGGTTTCTTGCATTATATCCTGTTTATCTTTTTATTTGGCCAGTTTACAAATTATTGGGAAAATTTTTTTATCCAATATTTGAATTCTTATTTGAGCCAAGATTATGCAAGGGAAAATATGAAAATTAGAAATGGTTTTGTCAGTAATAGCTCCTCAAGTAGTTTCGTAATAAATAATTCAACTGAATTTAAAGTTCCGGAACTTGAACCAACCTTGATAAACAAAAAACTTTTAGTAGTTCCGCATCAATTTGGTGGGGAAACTTGTTTTGGAAGACAGAGAGAAAATTACAGAGATTTTGGAAGCCGCTTGAACTTCGCCTATTTAATTGCGCATTCTATCTATACTTTTTATGAGAAAAAAGCAGATGGTTTCAGAGATGGTTTTTTTGATCAACATAATAAGTTAATGAAAAAATATCAAAGTTCTATTTTCATGCTGGAAGAAGTTTTAAAAGAAACTTTTGGTTTTACAGAAATAAAATGGTTAATTAAAGCCGATGATGATTATGAAGGGCCCCCTGATGGAAAAATTGGAGGTTACATTGATCATCAATCTACTTGGTATGAAAGACCTGGAAATATTGAACATATATTCAAAGACAAACAGACGTTGTATAATTGGCTTTTTGGAACAAATAATTATATTGCTAATCGTTCAGATGAGTATGGTGATGCCGGTTCATTAGAAGTAGATCATCGTTTTGATTACGATTGTGATTACAAAGACGAGAACGGTGATTATGCATATTTACACTACAGCCCATACAGTAACCCGGAAAAATTTGATAAGAATGGAAACTTCATTGGATAAACAAAGACTTGAAGACATTAAATTTTATCTAAATGAAAAGTTCGCGAGGAGTGTTGATTTAGAACAATTATGTTCTAACTTTAAAAATCCAATATCTTCCAAAACTTCTGTCGTTGGAAAAATATTACACAGAACTTTATCCCCATCAGATAAATCACATTTATTTGATGTTATAGAAGAATGTATGTTAGTAGCTTGTAGTGAACTTACAGAAGATTTAACGGATGTAATTGAAATGCAAAGAATACAGATACAAGATCTAACAGTTCGTTTAGAAAATGTGTCTAACGTTTTATTTGATGAGGAGGAATTATGAAAATAATTACAGATAATTATGATAGAATAGCTAAAATAGAATGCAGTTGTTGCAGAGAAGCTCATTTTATAGATTTAATAATGGACAAAGACGATAAAGCATTATGGTTTGAGTTTAATGAACAAAGATGGGGATGGAAAAATAAATTAAGAAATTGGTGGTTGCTTAAAACTAAAAGAGAATCCTTCGTTTCAGGTGAGCATCGTAATTTCTTCTCTGTTCTTATTGGAAGAAACCAAGTCTCGCAAATAATAAGCTTACTAGAAGAAAAAGGCTATGAGTCTCTTAAAGCACCAGAATGTCAATCTATCGAAGAATTAGCAGATTGGGAAAAACAGATAGGTTTTCAATTTAGTATTATGTCTACAAGACATAAAGTTGGTTCTAACTATTATGAGAATTATTTTGACATAAATGGTTTAATGATAACTCACTGGGATGGAGACGGGCATATTGAAATATCTTATCATCCAACTGAAAAAGACTATAATGTTAAAGAATATATGGGATCAACTTTTTGCATGTGCTTGGAAAAAATACAAGTAGATTATTTTCTAAATAAACTAAAAACTTTCACCTGGATTTAAAAAATCTTATATTATATTAAGGAGATAAATATGTCTAAAATCGTAAATCCGTACATTAAGGACCCGGCTAATATCAAGTGGTTAGAGGAAAATGAGCAAACATTTTTGGAATACATGGCAAAAAGTCACTCTTTAATGGACATATGTCACACAATTTTGCACATTGACACTTTGAATGACGCATATATTTCTAATTTAATTAAAAAAGTAAATGCGGGAACTAGAAAGAAATTAGCTGAAGAAAAGAAAAGAGAAAAATTAATTGCTGCTGAACCTGAAGCAAAGCCAACTAAAATTGACAAGAAAAATGATGTGGTTGCAAAGGCTGTTGAAGAAGCTCAGAAAGCAATAGAGGATGATTGTGAGCTTCTTGACTGATTTTTTTTACAAATTATTTCATCCTTGGGAAGGTGATTATTTTTCTGTAAAAGAAGTGAAAGAAATAAGAGCTGAAATTGCTTGGATGAAAGCTAATCGTCTTGGACGTTTGAGGTCAAAATCTTGTTATGACTGCCATCAAATGGAAGACGGAAGCAGAAAACATTGTTTTGCGTTAAGAGGATTTTGTGAACGAGAATCACCTGAACTCTTTTTAAGTGTTCCAGAATTAGCAGCAAATATTTGTAAGCATTATCAAGAAAAAGACGAAATAGTAAAAAAAATAGAAAAAGAATTATCTAAAGGTTTATTATCTAAAACTTTAGAAAAAGATTTAGAAAAATGGGAATTATTTGACGACGATGAATAATTGGTGTCACTGTAAACATTTTGTTCAAGATGAGGATTTGGTTCATCCTAATGGTGACTCAGTTTGTATTGGACATCGTGATGTGAATATATGTCACTTTAGATTTTTTGAAAAATATTTAGATAAGGAAATACAAGAAGATGCTAAAAAATTTGAATTATTTGACGATAGTGAACTTGAAAACTTATAATATAATAGGAGATAATTATGGGAAGGCCTAAACGAATTAGAGAATCAACTGGTATTGAATACCAATCAGACAGAGATCTTGTCGAACAATTTCAATTAAATATGGACAAGGCGGCAGCCGCAAGAAAAGAAACTACTCGAAAATTATACAGTTCCAGAATGTTGGACGCCGCTTACGAAATGTGGGAAAAATATTTTAAACTGAGAATGAAAATGAGAGCTGAAATGGCAGCGCTCTGCCGTCGTAACAGTTTGCATTATCCTGAATTATATGAGGAATATGATGCTGAAGCTTGGGAAAAGTTTATTTTACAATTCCAAGGAATCAGATTAGAAGACGTTGCCCACTTACCAAATTGGTCTATTTATATTCGGCTTTGGGGATATTGGAGATCAATGAATCGTGACTTATTAAAGAAATGGTTTGATTGGAATATAAACACAATTCCAATTTATTCTTTAACTCGAAATGATGGAAAGGATTCCAGCAATGAATCTTTGACTAATATTGATGTCGAAATAGCAAAAAGAGGCGACCAAATAAACTCACAACTTGAAATTGAAATGAATCGTGAAATATTTTGGGAAGCTCTTGACAATTTAAAAACAGAATTAACTCCTAAACAAAAGAAATTAATTAACATGAAAGCAAGCGGATATAAAAACAGAGAAATAATATCTACACTTAAAATAAATGGAAAAATCTTCAGAGAAAGTTTAAACTTTATTAAACAGAGACTTGAAACGAAAATAATTGCTGCTGCTAAAAGAAGAAACACTAATTTAACTTACTCAGAAATGCTTAGTTCATTCGGTGGTTAATATAAATTTAAGGAGTAACTAATTGAAGACTTACAGTCGCAATGAAGCAGAAGAAACTTTATTCGGAATTTTGTCAATTCAAGACAAACAAACTTTAGCAAGAGAATTGGCAAAGATTATGGTCAGCAAAGAAAAAGGATGGAATATTTCTAGTATGGAAATATCTGTTCGCCCTACAGAAGATAATACGAAATACACTATAAAAATAGGAAATGAAAAATGAAATGGAAAATTTGGATTCATGACCCAGAAAATATTTTTAATGATGAAACGGTATCTGAAGAAAGAAAAAACTTCTTTATTAAATATCTTAAAGATGGGAAAGCTGATGTGTTTTTTGTTAGAGATAATTCACCTGGTGAATTATTAGATCTTTATATTAAAGACAGAGAAAAATATGAACGATGTATAATGATTTATGATGGAAATTATTGGTTAGATTCAATTGCTAATGATTGTATTTATGCTGTCGTGTATAAAAAGTTTCATCAAAATGTAGGTCATCATACTTCTAATATTATAGACGGTTGGTTAGATACACCTTATGAAAAAGGTAATGAAATAAAAATGCTTGCTGAAATTTTACATATTTATTACAGTAAGTTTAATAGTGAAAAAACAGATCTAATAGAAGATCTGAAAAAATTATTCTAAGGAGATTGCTATATGTCAAAAGAATCAATTAAACTTAAAGAATACATTCGTATTCCCCACCCAGAAACAGTAAATTATGATGGCACAACTTATGTTCGTCAGGGCAGAAGTCCTCGAATTGGAGTGCTCGTTGCCATTGACAAAGATCGTTGGGGTTGGTCAATTATTTCCCCACTAGAACCACTTACTAAAAAAGTAGTAATACCAAAAGGTAAATTAATAGTTGAAAATGGAAAGAAAATTTTTAAAGCCACAAGTATGACTTCTGTTGAAAAAAGAATTCCAGCTGAAGAAGTTTGGGAAATGGGAACATTTATTGCGTTAGATAGAGCAATGAATCCAGAACTTACACCAGAAATTATTCCTACTGTTGCAAAGGCGAGTATCAATCGTTTCAAATTAAGGATGGCTCGATATTTTAAGTAAAATTTTTAATGCTTGTTTAATTACAGTGCTTATTATTCTTGCTATTATTTCTTGTATGGGCGGATTTCTGAATACTGTTGAGTTTATTAAAATCTTAAAGGAGTCGACTACAGAATTAAGTTCACCTTTGATGATTATGTGGTTAATTTGTGCTGCTGTGATGTTGCAAATTAAAATCACATTTTTGTTTATTGGATGGATTAAAAAGGTGGGAAAAAATCCTAAAAATTGGGATGACCAAAGGAAGTGAAAATTAATTTAAGGAGCCTTCGGGGCTCCTTTTTTATTTTAAAACTAAATATTATGAAAAAGTTATTATTTATCGCATTATTATGCGTTAGCGTATCATTATATGCTCAAACAGCTCAAGAGGTTGAAACTCAAATCAACCAATCAATTCAAAGAAATCAATCTGAATTTGAAAGACTTCAAGCTCTACAACAAACTCAGTTTAATAATCGACAAATCGCATTATTACAAAGACAGCATGCCTCATTAAGAAATGAAATCATTATGTTACAAAGAGAAATTGAAGGCTATATAAATCGCCCCGCAACTAAAGAAACTATAAATAATAGAATGGCGACTCTTCAAGAAAAGATGCGTGAAGAACAAAGAATGTTGAGACGTATAGAAGCTTTAAGAAGTTAATCTACTATTTAATAAGTGGAAAGGATTCCACGACAAAGTCAAGGAGGACTTATGATTATCAATCAAAATTTGAGCGCTATGTTCGCTCACCGTCAGTTGGGTATTAATGAAGCTCAACTAGCCAAACAATACCAAAAACTTTCATCAGGTCTCAGAATTAATCGTGCAGGCGATGATGCGTCAGGTTTAGCGGTATCGGAAAAACTTCGAGCACAAATTCGAGGTTTATCACAAGCATCAAGAAACACTGCAAGCGGAATTAATTTTATTCAAACGACAGAGGGTTATCTTGATGAGACAACTTCAATCCTTCAACGATTAAGGGAATTAGCAGTTCAATCAGCAAACGGAATTTATTCGGATCAAGATAGAATGCTCATTCAAGTTGAAGTATCACAACTTGTATCAGAAATTGATCGTATCGCATCACATGCGCAATTTAATGGCATGAATTTACTCACTGGTAGATTCGGCAAGGACGGAACTCAAGTAATGAGATTTCAAGTTGGTGCCAATATGGATCAAAATATTTCTGTATTCATTGGTGATATGTCTACAAAAGGTTTGCAAATAAATTGCGAACAAGATCGTTTGAACATGACTGACATTGAAGACGCAAATAGAGCGCTCGCGACTATTGACAGAGCATTACAAATAGTAACAGCTCAGCGTGCAAATTTAGGCGCTGTGCAAAATCGTCTCGAACATACTCAGAAGGGTATCGACGTTGCTAGAGAAAATATGCAGGCATCTGAATCAGTGATCCGTGATAGCGATATGGCGCTCGAAATGACAAAGTATGTCAAGGACCAAATTCTAATGCAGGCTGCTGGGGCTATGCTTGGACAAGCGAATATCAATTCTCAAAACTTAATGCGGCTTCTCGGCATGTAATTCTAATTAACAATTAAAAGGGCAGTTTCGGCTGCCCTTCTTTTTTGAATGTTTTTTCTTCATATCTTATAATATTATATAAAAATAGGGGAGTAATATTATGGTAACAGTAGATACAAAGAAAAATTATAACGGCACTGGAGAAACTTATTTTCCAGCTGATAATTTCCTTGATAACATTTACAATGATTTGAATAAAACGCACAATTTTGATGAAAACAGAAACTTTGGAGCAAAAGTTAATGTAACTTGGAACGGCAGAGATTACGACGTAACAGTCGCTTATCTGGGAACAAAAATTCAAAGGAAACTTTAATGGATATATTTCAACAATATCACGAAAAGAAACAAGAAATTGAAGCACATCTCCATGCTGTCTTTGACCCAAACGAGGTTGATAAAATGATGGACTTGATTGAAGAACTCCAAATTTTGTATAGTGATTATCAAGAATGGGTACATCAAAGAATAGAAGGTGAATAATGAAGTTAAAAACACTTACAGATTTTATAGAGTCACACGAGGATTGGCAGAAATTGCTTTCTGCTGATCCTTACAATTTAAAAATAAGAGAACAGAGAAACGAAGGAAATTATCATCAATATTTACTCTCATACGATATGATTCGATCTGATATGTCACTTGATATTTGTCAAGTATGTCGTGGAATTATTATTGAAGTTACAGAAATTAAAAGATTGGACCGCGGAACAAGTTATTATGAAGTTGAACGAGAATGCAGAGTTGTCATGCGGGCATTTGATAAATTTTTCAACTACGGTGAAAATCAAGCTGCTAAAATTGATTGGAATAGCAGAGTTTTTGCGTATGAAAAATTAGATGGCTCACTGATAAAATGCACAACTGAACTTGGTAAATTAATGTGGACTACAAATAATAGTTTTAATGCTGATGCCGAATTACCCGGTGATTTAATTTGTGAATATAATTCTTTTCAAGATTTAATAAATGAAGCAACAAAGAAATGGGATGACGACACTTTACAATGTTTAGAACAAATCGGTCAAAATTGGTATTTAATGTTTGAACTTGTTTCCCCATTTAACCGCATAGTTGTGCCATATCAAGACGTTGAACTTATTTGGTTAGGTGCTCGTAAAAAAAGCACTCAAGAAGAATTGCGGCCTGAATTATTAGAATATTATTACAGAGATTCTCCGCTCGTTTATGAGTCTAAAGTTTTACAAAGAAATTTAAAACGACCAAAAATTTACGAATTATCTTCAATGTCATACGAAGCAGTGCAAAATATTGTAGCGAAAATGGATGCGACTCAAGAAGGTATTGTGTTAATGGATGAGCACTTTAATCGTGTGAAAATAAAAGGTGACGCATATTTAGCAATTCATCGAATGAAAGACGGTACTGGTGGTTTATCAATGAAGCATCTATTAAAGTGCATACAAAACAATACGATTGATGATATAATTGCGAACTTTCCAGAATATGAAACTCAGATAACTGATGTAGTTAATTTATATAAAGAGGTTGACCAGCACTTACAGTGGGCAGCTCAATCTGTGTATAACTTTAAATCATCTATTGATCCAAATCGAGATGAAAAAGAAGTTAAAAAACAATTTGCAATGATGGTAAAAGATAATCCGTATCAAAAATTTTATTTTACTTGTTATAAGTTTAATAATTCAGATGAATGGACCCGGGAAAGAGAATTATTCTTGAATAGTCTCGATTATGAAACTATACAAAAATTAGCGGTGGCGCCTTATTTATGAAATTTATGAAAGATTATGAAAAAATAAAAGTTATATTTCTCGATATTGATGGAGTATTAAATGGCGGTTATCAAACTGAAATGACTAACCGCTATTATAATCTTGATTCGGAAAAAATTAAATTATTAAATCAGATTATAGAAAAAACTACAACAGATGATTGTCCAACTAAAATAGTTTTATCTTCAACTTGGCGATTAGATTTTACAGATAAAAAGATAGATTTTGCCGGACATGCGATTGATATGTTTTTTGAAGCAGTCGGAATAATTCCTTGTTGTATTGGAAGAACTGGTTATTACAACACAAGACGGGGAAATGAAATATTTCTTTGGTTAGCAAGATATCAATTAACAGGTGATAAAGAAATAGAATCAATCTGTATTTTAGATGATGATCGTGATATGGAAATGATGAAGCCTTGGCATATTCAAATAGATTATAAACAAGGATTGACTATGTCAAATGTTAATGATGCAGTAAAAATGTTATATAAACCTTGGGGTTATCATATTGGATTATTAGGAGATAAATTATGATAAGAAATGGCGTGTCAATTTATGATGACATTGAAGACGAATTTAAATTATTAAGAGAAGCAGCTTGGACTAATAATAACGTCGAAAGAATTATTTTAGAAAATACAGAAATAAATAAGAAAACAGGAAGACGACATTCTAAGTTTTATCACTTGTCTCAAAGAAAAGAAGATAATGACGGAGCGAAAATTTTTCCTCAAAACGGCGTATTAAATTATTCAGATAAATGGGCAGGACAAATATTTACTGCTGCGTGGGGAAGAATTGGAACAAGTCCTCAAAAGAAAACTTATACAGATTCAACACATATGCATCAACAAATGGTGACTAAGTTAGAAAAAGGTTACAAAGTAAAATCATTTAAAACGTTCGGAGACCATTCATCTGCTTATGAAGAGTTTATGAAGGGCATGGGAAGTGAATGGGATTTATTTGATGAGGATGAATTAGATTAATGTTAGAACAATCTGATTATTACAGAAAATTTTATTATGGTAATGTTGAATATGTAATTACTCGAGTGTGGGAAAATGACAACGGCATTAAACTAATCAGATGCATATCACCTAAAAAACTTCCTGCAGGATTATATTTTGAACATGAATGCATGCCAGAAGAAGCATGGTTCCAAGAAAAAGAATTAAAAAAAATGTTAGATGAAAAAGATTGGGAATTATTTGATGACTGAAAAAATAACATTTAAAATGGCATACTCTGACGATAAAGAAAAGTTTATTAAACATTGGTCTAAAATTATGAATATGGACCCTAAAAGATTTGAAGAATTATTCGTAATAAATGACAGCGATTTATTTGATGATAATGAACTTCCTTGGATAAAAAGGTAAAACTAATTAATATGGAAAAAAGAGAAGTTTTTGATTTGTATGAAGATGCAGCTGCGGGAAAAATTTCTTTTAAGCAAGCTTTAGAAGAATTAAATAAAATGAATTTTCAAAAGCCAATTTTTGAAGAACACCGGGAACGGCTAAGACGTATTATTGGTGATAAAGATGATTTATTAAAAGAACCAATATTTCAAGTTTCCGGAATTCCTAATTCTATTTATTATAAAGTGTTGCAAGATTCTATATCACAAATTAGACAAAATAAATATATACATGAAATTGGGCAGCATTTATTTGACACATATTCGATAAATGCAACATTAATAAATTATTTCTTAAATGAAGCTACTACTATTGTAAAAATGAATAGTTTAAGCCCAGAAGAAGTTGAAACAGTTGGCAGAGCTTGGAATAATGCGATGTTAATCGCCTTACAAAATGCAGCAGTTAAAACGAAAAAAAGAAAGAAAAAAGACGAGAATTTTGAAAAAGCAATACAAGAATCAGAATGAAAAAGTTTACATTTTTAACTATTATGATTATTCTTTCTCTGTTAAATTTAAACTCAGTCGATACAGACCAAATTAATTTTGAAATAAGAGAGTTAGACATCAGTGATATTAGTCCAGTAATTGCGACATATAATACGATAAATATAATAAATGAACAAATTGAAACGATACTATTAGAAATATGTCATAAATTTAGATATTTTCCATCACATAGCACGAACAATATTTTCAGAGGAACTAATGAAAGAAATGGGAATTGCAATGATTACGCGGTTCATTTCGCTTGGGAATGGAATAAAAGAAATAGTGATTTAGGAACTGCTTATATTGTCGCATATAGTTCAACCCATAGAAATGGCAGAGGATATTTTATAGTAGATGATATAATGCCAAATAGAACTCATCATAGAAATGCTTTTGGAGCTCGAGCTGATTATCATTTTTTCAGCACTGATGGTAGAGAAGTTTATTATGCGATTAAAACTTATGAGTTTGATCATCGAATAACAAGAATATGGCCTGATCATATTTGGAATTTAATTGTTACAGATAATTATTACATTATAGTAGACGCGCAGGCTTCTGACCATCTTGGAAAGTTAATCTATGAATATGTAAATAAGTCAATAAAACTGAAACTTAAAGAAAATCTTATATTATAATAAGAGGATAATATGGAAAATTACAAATTTTTACCCGAAGATTCAATGGAATTAGAATTCTTTTGGAATTATGGAATACCCAAACTTAAACCCAACGAAATATATTTTATGTCACTTTCATGCCGCAATAAAACTTTGACTGAACAAGAAAGAGAATTTTTTAAGTGCGGACGCTCAGAAATGTTTGCCAAACAGCAAATCCGTCACGATGATTTTGAAATATTTTTACAGCACATTAAACGATTCGAAGTTAGAAAAGACGCATATCTTACTAAATCGGGACAACATTACCCTCAAAAGAGTTTAGTAGTTTATTGGAATCTCACACCTATAGACGCATATAAAGCAATGAAAGATCAAATGAATCATCTTACTGAAATTATGTCATCATTAACAGACAGCGCATTGAAAAATTCTCAGGATGGAATAGATGAAGCATATTACAAAGTAAGAAAATCTTTTGATACTTGTCAGTCATTATTTGCAAGAAATTTTGGTCACAAAGAATGGATTGATATTGATGTTGATAAAAGTCCTGATATTTCAAAAGGTTCTGAACTAATTAATTATGAAGAATATAAAAATAAGCGGGATTTACAAAATAATAAATAATATAAATGGAAAAGTTTATATTGGACAATCAAAAAATATATGTGCAAGATTTGGTGCACATAAAGGACCATATAAAAAATTAAGAAGAGGGTCTTTATTAAGTAAAAAAATAGAACAGTATGGATTAGAAAATTTTTCTTTTGAAATTTTAAAAGAAACTTATGATTTAGATAAATGGGAAAGATTTTTTATTTGGTGGTTTAGATCAAATGTTTGTAGATGGGGTAAAGAAGCAAAAGGTTATAATATGACTGATGGTGGACAAAAAAATAAAAGTGGTTATCGTCATTCTGAAAAAGATAAAAAAAATATTGGAAAACATTCTTTAATAATGTGGTCTAAAAGAGAAAATAATTGGACTTGGGGAAAACATACTGAAGAAGCAAAAATTAAAATTAGTGTAGGTAATACAAAAGAAAGATATACAGAAAAAAGAGCACAAAATATTTCAAAAACTAAAAGTAAATATTTAAATTTTATTTGTATTAATACTGGAGAATATTTTGAAACTATAAGAGATATTTATAAAAAATATCCGAAAGCAGCACGACATGTTAGAGAATGTATTGATGGAACAAGAAAATCATCCGGAGGATTAAAATGGAAACTAAAATGACATACGCGGATTGGGAACAGTATGAAGAGATGATAAATTATTTAAATGATCTTTTTGGTAAAGGAAATGTTATGGCTATATCAACTGCTGGTGGTATTCACTTTCTCATTAGAAAAGAAAAAGTTAAATTAAATCCAGAATTTATTTGCAATCAAATTAAATTGATATTACCTCGAGCAAAGGAAATAGTTCGCAATACTAACGAAATGATTCCTCTGCCCGGCACTTTACAATATGAAACTCATTTGGTCAAAGTATTAAATAAAGAAGATTTTGGCCCAGAACATAGGTTGCATGTATGATGATATTTTTTGTTATATGCTCAATTTGGACAGTATTTTGGACTTGTTTCGGAATAGTTTATCTATATAAATAGGAGAAAAATATGTTACAAGCATTTATTATAGCGGGAAGCATATCATTAGTAATGACAGGAATTATGGCTATATCACTTTATATTATGAATTTTAAACCTACAGTTTATGGACCGAATGAGTTGCCTAAAAATCTATGAAACCTTTAGAAAAAGAAGCTGTTAAATTATATTATGAAGAATTCATGCGGCCTTTTAATAAAATGTATTTCGCATTACCTGGAAAAAATAGACATTCTTTTCGAGTATGTGGATTTAATATCTATTATTATTTTAACGGAAAACTTATATTTAAAGAGCCAATAAGTGATATTACTGGTTCTTATGAATTATTTGATGATGAAGAATTATGAATTATAAAAATTATCATGATATGTTAGTTGGTAAAGCTGTCATCGCTGCTAAAAGAGAAAAATATACAGAAGATGATATAAGAGATCATATTAGCGTAAACTTTGATTGGTATGGAGTAGCATTTAGAGGATATTTAGACAAAGAATGTTTTGTAAATGCTGCGACTATTGCAGCATTACAGATATATAATGACTGGAAAGAAGAATCAGAATTATTTGACTAAATTTTAATGGGTAAAAATAAACCAACTCCTCGTTGGAAATCACCTCGCTTAAAAGAAGATAGAAAGAAAAAGAAAAAAGATATTTCTAAAGAAAAACATGTAAGAAGAACTCAATCTCCTGAATGGCTAGCATTAAAAGATTGGTTTTGGCAAGTTCGAAGAGAAACGTGGCTATCTTGTGGGTATTCAGAAGATCAAATACCGCCATTATTTCAAGAAGACAATACTAATTATTATGGAAACAAGAACGATTCAAACTCTAAAACAATTAGAAGAGAAGAACAAACAGATAAGAGAAAACGCAGGAGTCGCACCCCAAACGCAAGGCGGGGCAGGTAATGCGGGACAACAGCATGCCCAGCCGCAAGCGCAAGCTGGGCCACCACAACAAGGGGCAGCTCCTGATGCAAATTTGAATAAACAAGCAGCTGAAGGAATAGCTAATGTTCAACAAGCTCTAAAAGATATAATTGGAAAAGTTGATAATATGACATCAGCTGTTGAAGAAATAAAAAATTCACAAGGACAACAAAATGATCAAGGTGGTGGTGATAATTCTGGTGGTAATTCTTCTAACTCTGGAAATCAATCAGGGGATAATGCCGGAGGAAATTCACAAGGACAAGCACAAGAAGGAAAAGACGATCAACAATCCCAAAATAGCGCTCAGGGATCCGGAAACGGAGGAGATGGAAACTCAAGTGGAAATAATAACCAACAAGGTGGCGGAGATAAAAAACTGAATAATTCAGCTCAATTTGATCAGGGAGTGTTTGAAAAAGTATTCTATACTGCTAATAAGCAATTATTAGGTTAATTTACTAAATATTAAGGAGATAACATGGCAATCAATAATATAGAAAAGAAAAAGAAAGAAAAGTTTGAAGAAAAACAACAGAGAGAAGCTTCTGAAAAACTTCAATCTGAAGCTATCGCAAAGCTTTATAAGAATAAAAAACAATTTGACAACTCTAAGAATACGAAACGCTAGTTAATATAATATTATTAGGAGGTGCACATATATGGCACAAATTAAAGCACGCGGTTCAAACTCAGTCGATCTTATCGGCAAACATTATGAAGGAACTGTAAAAGTAGACGGCGCAGGTAAAGCATTCCTCAGAGAAAATGCTGGTTCAATTTATTACGACGGATATGGTGATATCTGGAGAGTAGGTGGTGAGGGAACAAGCACTTCGTTAGCGAAAGCAATGTATAGAGCAGTAAAAGGAAGAGCACCGAAGAAAGGAACGCGAGTTAAGTTCGAAAATGGTGACTCAACAGATTTTAGAGCTGGCAACTTAATATCTTAATTTGATATTAAATCTCTTTTTTCTTATATTATAATATGAAAGAAAAAACAAGCGAACAAATCTTAGATGAAGTTTTAGCTAAACAGGGACAAGAAAAAACTACATTTGCTAAAATTTCATTTTCAGGAAAGCGAGGCCCTTTTATTGTGGCATTTTTAGACAACATAACAAGGGATTATTGTGAGATGAACTCTCTGGAATTTAAAACAGTTTCTATTGGTGAAATAAAAACAGAGTCAGTTCCAATCTGGGAAGCAGGAGCAAAAACAGAAGAACAAATAAATAAGCTTCCAAAATTAAACTTAAAGAAAGAAAAAGAAAAGAATTTAAAGATCAAAGAAACTAAGAAAAAAGAGAAAGCTGCTAAAATGAAGGCGACACTCGCCTTGAAGAAACAAAGAGCAAAAAAATGAGCATCAGCCACTGAAAAGGTGGCTTTTTTATTGTTAATATATTTTTATGAATAAAAGACAATTTAAAGAAGAGTATGAAAAAATACTGAACAGGTCAATTCTATTTTCTGAGAAAGCAAGACGAGAAGGCATGCTTGCTTTAGAAGATGAATTAAACATTTCAAAAGTTAAACAAAAAGACGTATTTGAATTAGCATTAAAATTCGTTATTGACGGAACAGATCAAGCTGTTATTGAAAAAATTTGTTTAAACTTAATCAACCAAGAAAATAATAAACAGTTAAAAACGCTTAAAACTATTCAAATGGTTGCGGCGCTGTCTATTCAAGCAGGTGAAAATACAAGAATTATGAAAGTAACTTTAAATTCTTATACTGATTTTCCACTACCTTCTGATACGTTCAACGACTAAGTTAATTTAGAATAAATGAAACTATTCGTTATTGGTGACATGCACTTGTCAACTTCCCGGGACTGGGATAGAGAAATATTTAATAAGTTTATCAGATGGTTTAGTGATACTGATTTTGGAAATCCAGAAGAATGTGAATTATTACAATTAGGTGATGTAACAGAAAGATCTTCTAATTTAGGTGATACAATAGAATTCGTTATGAGATTTTTCCAAATTGCGTCTAAAAAGTTTAAAACAATTTACGTCTTAGGCGGAAATCACTGTCATAAAAATGTGCATGATGTTTCTCAATATTCTACAAAATTTTTGTGGCACTTAAATAACGTTAAACTTATTTACAAAGAAGAAATTTTCAATACGGAAAATGGCTTTCATATATTAGCCCTGCCATATCGAAGAGTTGAAGGAAAGATTTTAGACGACTATTATAGTAATGAGCTTCCTGAAGAGTTTTATAAAACTAAAGTAGATTTAATATGCGGGCATGTGGCCTTAAAAGAGCCGAAAACATTTTATGGCGGAATAAATATATCTAAGTTTCATTCTAAATTTAGAGCATTTGGACACATTCACTCAAGAAATGGTTTATATAAAGACGATTATGTTGGATCTATATTACCATTTAAAATTGATGAAGAAAAAACAGAACTGCCTAGAATCATTAAAATAATAGAAAAAAATAAAACTGGACAATTAGAAATACCAATATTTGTTAAATATGAACATTTAAGATTTGGTGAAACGCCAAAAGTATTTGATGACAACATAACAAGAATATATACGATTGTAAATTGTAAAAATATTCAGCAAGCTAAAAATCATTATCCTAGACTATTTATAAGAGGAGTTGAGAAAATACAGAATAATATTAGCGTTAAAGCTGGCGAGAAAGTAGAACATTTTATTTCGCCTCTTCATGCTTTAGATAATTTATTGCAAGAAACTAAAATGATTATCAAAAGAAAAACGCTATCGTTATTAAAATCTCTATTAGAAACAAAATGAGCGGATGGAGTCCATATGACGATGATGTGCTAACTAATCTACTTGATTTTTTAGGTGATGAAGATGAAGAATTTTTCAGCAGAAAATTTCAACCACCTCGTGAGACTTGTGAGGCTTGTCTAAGAGAACTAACAGCACGAAAATGCCATAAGAAAAAATGTGATCTCTTTAAAAAGGGAAAAGAATTATCTGAATATAAAAAGAAAGTAGCTTATCAAAAAGCTATTGGAGAATCAGAATTATTTGATGATGATGAAGTATGATTGTAAGTGAGAATTATTTTGACAAATTGTGATATATGTGATAATGCAGACAAACAATGGGTTAAAATAGCTGGTGCGAATACTATCTGTCATTTTTATGATAGTGAATATAATAAATGTTTGAAAAATGTAGTTTCTGCTGTACAAAAAGAGTTAAACACACAATGTGATAAATGTAAAAGTACTTTGCCAGAATATACTCCATGTGGGAGAGCTGGTGGATGTAATAGTTACAGAATAATTAAAGAAAAAAAAGAAAGCGAATTATTTGATGATGAGGAGTTAATCTGAAATTATGGAATTAAGCATTAATGAAATCTCAGTAGAAATATGCAAAAGATTAAATATTCCAATTGGAAAGAAAACAACTGGACAAGTAGTTGTAAAATGTTTAAATCCCTACCATATTGATAATCATCCTTCATGCAGTATCTCATTAGACAAAGGCGTATTTAACTGTTTCTCATGTGGCCACAAAGGCTCACTTAAAAATATTTATTATGAAAAGTTTAAGCGAAGTATCTACAAAGATTTAGGTGTTCAAAGATCTTATGATTTATATCAAAGAGAAGAAGAAAAAGCTGATTTATCTTTATTACCTGAAGTAGATTTTAAATTTACCGGAAAATGGTTCCCAATGGACACAACTGATTTATCTAAAAATTGGATGAAGAAAAGAGGATTCAATATAGAATTAATGAACTCTTTGGGCATTAAATATCTTCAATATGGAAGAACAGTAAAAAAATCAGATGAAAAAAATAAAGAAGAATGGCGACATTATTCTGAAATGGCTCTGATTCCAATATATGAAAATGATGGAAATAAAAATATTTTATTATGTTTTGAAGCCAGACAACTCCGAACTGAAGAAGAATATTTTAAGTATCTTGAATCTAAAAACATAGACATCTCAACAAAAGAATATAAAAAATTATTATATCCAAAAAATAGCAGCACAAAAACGCTATACAAATTATCAGAATTAGACACTGAAAAACCTTTATATGTAGTAGAGGGTTTAATGGATTTAATATCGCTCCGAACGCATCCAAACTTTCAAAACTCAACTACGACATTCGGACTATCAATTAAAGAGAGACAATTTTATTTATTAAGCAAATTCAAAAAAATTATATTTATTCCAAATAATGATGTAAGAGGAATATCAGCCTTAGAGCAATTAAAAGATAAAAACTTAAATGTATACGTATTATGGCTTCCTGATAGCGTTAAGGATGTGAACGATATTCTTCAAAAGAAAGATTATAGATTTAATAATTTAGAAGACTTAGTAAATAAGTTTAATTGGGGAAGTAAAATAACGCCATTTGATGAAGTTGACTTAAAAACAAAGATTGACTCATTAAGTTAATATAGAATAATGAGAAAATATGTAACAGAGGAATTAGAACTCGAGCCTGAAACACTTACCAGGCTTCAAGAATTAGCAGAAGAATACAATTGCACGATAGACACTATTGTGAATGAGATTCTTGTGGAAAATATTGCCACGAAGATTTCGCTTAAAGAATTGGGAGATTTATTGGTAGAAAATGATCATAAAAAAATTAAAAACTATTACACCGTGGTGGACAATAATCAAACGCCAATTGTTAGGATCGTGCCGGTCTAAAATGACAAAAACTAAAAAACCTCCTCAAAAGGGTCTTAAGTTAGAAAAATATATCTCACAAGCGTTATATGCTAATTCAATAGAATTATTTATTTATGACACTAAAGTAAATATGATTGCTGGAATGAGAAAATGGTTAATTGCTAATAAGTATAATAAAACAGCTGAAGAACAATTTAGTTTAGTTGGATGCGTTTTCGAGAATAATAGAAATCAAACTTATAGAGACAAACATGGCGAGGAATATAAATTGTTCGCCGCATTATTTTTATGCGAAGAGTTTCTCTCAATGGATTTATTAGCCCATGAATGTCTTCACGTGGCAATGACTTTAGAACGAAATATAATTCGTTATTGTGGTTTATATGACGGGAATGATGGATCAGGTAATGCAGCTGAAGAAAGATTAGCTTATTGTGTTGGTGATTTTATGGATCAAATACTACGAGCATGTATTAAAGAAAAAGTTAAATTAAAATTCGTCATGGAAGACAAAAAATGTGAGTGTTGTAATGAGAAAGAAAAAAAGTGAAGAAGTTGTAGAAACGAGTTCAGTTGGATTTATTAAAATATTTCTGGGCTCTATGAAGTCCAGTAAAACGTCTAAGTTATATGAAATTATAGACCAAGCTAAATATCGCAAAAAACGCGTTTGTCTTGTTAGATCATCGATTGATACACGAGAATTTGTTGCAAGATTTAAGGATGAAGACGTTGATACAATAATCTGTAAAACAATGATTGAAGATGGCCTACTTACTAAATTAAGATTTTATGATATTATCTGTATTGATGAAGGCCAATTTATTAAGGGAATGGAACCAATTTGTCACTTATTAGCTCTTGAAGGAAAAGAAGTTTATATCGCCGCATTGAGCGCTGATTGTGATATGAAACCTTGGGATAATATGACTGTCATAATTGGAATGGCTGATTATATTGAGAAACTTCATGGGGCTTGTGAAATATGTGGATCAAATGTTTCTACATTTACTTGGTTTACTGGAGATAAAACTGAGCAGATACATATTGGTGACGGAGAATATCAAGCACTATGTCGGAAGTGTTGGGACGCTGCTTGGAAGAAAAAGAATACGATATCACGATGCCAAGATTAAGTGGACCTGTATTTATGAACAATATGAGAAGAATCAAAACGCCTGAAGAATTACAAGACACTTCAAAACCATTTAATTTTATGGACCTTTATATTGCTAATGAATCTAAATTAATTGGTGTTAAACAAACATTCGATAAGGGTTTAGTTAAAGCGCTCTGCTTTAAAATTGATGAATATATAAAAGAAACTTTTGAAGAAACTACTTTAATAGAATTAAATAAGTTTATTATCGAATATGTAATGGGCGCGGGAGAAGCATATCGTTTTGATATAATGCAAAGAAAAATTAAAAAACTAATGAAAGAAATTGAATATTGGAAAAATTATAATCATTTATTTGACGATAATGAAATCTAATCTTTAATAAATTCGTTTAATATATTCTCTAATCGAGGATCCGGTTTAATTGGATCCTTTTTTCTTTTATATGATGTCCAAAGAGTATGTAAATATTTATGGCAGCGGGAATCTAACACTTTAAATCTCTCTTCCCTTAAATCTGTATAACTTTCAGCTGAATCATTCATATGTATATGGTGCACATGTAATCGTTTCTCATAACCACATAACTCACACTTGCCTCTAAGTTTAGTCATTTTATTACGAAAATTAATCCAATCTTTCGTTTTTCTAAAAATAGTTTTATCAGCAGAAGTCCAAATATCACCAAGTTTCCAAATAATCGTAATTTCTTTCTTTTTTCTAGCCATAATATTTAGTAAGTACCGTTTAGTGGCAAGATTCTTGCATTTCTAAATTTATCTTTAAAAAGGAAAGAAATTTCATACTAAAATGCATATAATATAATAAGTATATCTAGTAACTAAATATAATGGAACAAGATATAGAAATTAAAAGAGTTTATTACGTTTGTAAGACTTGTAATCACAAATGGCATCTTGATTATCCTGCTAAAACTACTCCTTGTGTAGTAATTGCTTGTCCACAATGCAAGAAAATTGATAATCATCAAAAGCCATATAATTATTTTACGGATGGTCCAAGATGAAATTAGCCAGTTTTTATTGTCAATATTGCAAGAAAGTATTGAGAAAACAATTTGAATCTCAGGAATCAATTCCAATGAAGATTAAATGTGATTGTAACGCGGAAGCTAAAAGACAATTTAATAATCTCATAACAAGCAAAGAGCCTGAAACAGTCAGCGCAGCTTTGCAAACTATGTTGTATAGTGGGCTTCCTTCTGGGAGAGATAAGGCCGTTATTTAATGAATCCAACTCCACAAGAAAAGATATTATTCTTAACTCCTAAGCTATTAAAAGCAATTAAAAAAGCTCTTCCTCAAATTAGATCAAAATATGTAGCTAAAGAACTGATGGAAGTGACTGTGCAAATAGCTAATGAATTAAAGCAAGTTAAGGGTGATAAAAAAACTAAATAATAAGGAAAAATTATGGCAATAAAATTATTTGAAGATATATTAAAAGAAGCAAAAGTTGTAGATATTCTTACGAAGAATAACTTTAATTCAAAAGTAAATCCAGAAGGCGGAGACGGCGAATGGCCGTTTGAAGATGATGATGAGCTTTGGATTTATGATGACGACACTACAAAGATAAAAGGCCCAAATGAAGAAATAGATTTAGATGACGATGACGACGATTGGATGTTTCAAGATGCAATGAATAATGAAGACTATAAAGATGGTGTTTGTTATGAATGTGGGAAAGATACTGACTTCGATGAATTAGATAATTATGATGGTTTATGTGAGGAATGTGCAGCATATTCAGAAACAAACGATGAAGACGATTACGACCCTGCCGATGATGATATATCTGGAATGGAAGATGAAATGTTCGGTGATGAATATGATGAAGACCACGATCCAGAAGATCATGATATAAGTGGAACAGAAGATGATTTTATAGATGATGATATTTATGGGGATGATTTAGATGACTAATTTAGAAAGACTTACTAAACTTGTTCAAGAGAGAAAAGAAAAAATATTTTCACTGGCGAATTATTGGGAAGACACTTTAAATAGATTTCAAGATATAAACTTTCTCGGTGAAATAGACAAAAATATTTTATACGTTACAATGCTCCATCAAGTAGTAAATTGTGAAGATGGATCATTAAGAGATTTAACTTTTGATGAATCAGATGAATTTTATTACTCAGGAGAAAATAGATTATTAAATAATAATTATATGCCATTCGCGTGGACTTTTTGGCGCATAAATTTAGATATGAAATTTATTACGGTGTTTACTTCATTTAATAACAGCTACAAAATATCACCAAAAGAGAACTTTGGCATGCATTATGAAAATAGAATGACTTATGAAAAACAGCAGTTAATGTATGAAGCTAAAATAAATAAATTAGTACCAGAACAAAGAGAAATATTTGAAAAACTTATAGAACTTGTCCAATTTAGTAAAAATCACATAGTTGAAGAGCACGGATATAATAGAAAAGTATTTCATAATATTTCTAATTATTACGGCCTTATGAAAAAAGGACCAATGGTAGACGGTCAGTGGTTGGAATCACAAGCACCTGAAATTATTAAGATACCTCAAAGACATACTCCATTAAACATAAGAGCATTTGGCGGAGCTACTAGAATTCTTAGAGGATTAAACTTTAATCAAATAGATTTTGAACATGATGCTCATATTCAGAAATTTACTAATATAAAAGATTTACATGATTTTTTCTATTCATTAATAACGCATATAAATAGAAATAGTTTATTATTTACTGTAGAAAGAATAAATGAAGTTAAAAAGATTTGGAACTCATATCAATGGGAATATCCTTCAACAGAAAAGTTTATGGAATATAATCCAAATATTCCTGAGTTTGAAAAACTTGTTAAAGAGGAAATAAGAGAAATGATGCTCGATCCTAATGAAATGGTTGAAATTAGGATTGATAAAATTGATGGCACTTCTGATTATCAAATGAAACCAAAATTAGAAATATTATATGAAGAATATGTGTCTAATTGGGGTAAATTAAGCAGTGAAGAAAGAAAACAAAAGAATGAAGATTTAAATATTAGAAGATTAAAAGACGCTTTTAAAAAATACGAAGTCGCAATCACTAAGCATGATAATAGAATATATCTCAGAGCTACAATACATGAACATGGAGTATGTTACTACCTAACTAACGCATAGATTTTTCTCTTTATAGAACTAATTTTATAAGGAGAATACAAATTATGAGTACAGTTCATTCATTGGAGAGAGATAATTTCAGAGATGACAGACAAAGCGCAATTGTTGGACATTCTGGCGGACCTGCTAGAGGAAACCAAGCGCCTTCTGAATTAATTTTGAAACATTTTATCCTCGACAAATCATACGCTCCAACAGAGTGTAATCATGGGCCACACCATCGGGAGAAATTTATTGACGTACCGCAAAGATTTGCGATTTACGAACATCAATTTCTTTATAATCACGACCCTCTTATTAGATTAAGAGATCTCAAAAACGAAGTAACAGTTTTAGAAGCCACTATGGGCAACTATAAAGTTATTTACGATGGAGCTAAAAATAGACAATACAAAATGGTTATTTATGGCGTGGTTGACACGGTTGTAGAAGTTCCTTCCAACACAGTTATGGCTGGAAGAGCTATTACAAAAATTCCTGTAAAGAAAGATCAATCAGCGATCTTAACTTTTACAGTTTCATTTGAAGATTTAAGATTAGTAGTTTTAGAAGTTGATAGACTTGAAGCTACAATTCAAAGATTAAATGACGTTGAAAATCACACTAATATACACCATGAAGAAATAAATGAATTATTTGAACAAATAAATGCATTAAAATCAAAAGACACGAATCTTGATAATAAAGATAAAGAATTAACAGAAAGAACAGATGATATTGATACTCGACTTATAAGTGAAGTTTCAAGACTTGACGGAAGAGTAGATGGTGTTGATAAAAGAGTTCATAGCGCATTTTCAAAAATTGGAACACTCACCACAGAACTAGCTGAAGAAGTAAGCGCAAGAGAAGAGGGTGATTCAGAATTACAAAAAACTCTTGATACTACTAATGAAAAATTAAGTGGATTAGTAGGTACTGGATATTCTACAAATAGAGCTGGTAGTGTTAGCGGAGTTTTATCAACAGTAAGAAATCAATTAAATGGCACGCAAGATTCTCAAATTGGTACAGCCGGCTCAACATATACTACAACTACAAGTATTAGTGGCATTTTAAGAGACGCAGTTTCAGGAATAGAATCTATTAGTGGATTATTAAATGGTAACGGAGTAGATAGCATTAGTGGTATACTTAAAACAACAAATACTAATATTGGTGAATTATCTAATTTAAGTGAAACAACATTCACTGGCAGTCAAAGAAACTCTATAGTAAATGCAATAAATAAAAATGCTAGCAATATTGGTAATTTTACAAATTTTAATGATTTAGATTCAAATAATTCTAATCTTACAAACACTGATAAACAAAATCTTATAAGTTCAATAATTAAAACAGTAAAAAATATTGGGAATATGGGATTAAGCCATGGAAATTGGGTTGGAACAGATTCAAGCAATATCACTTCAGCTGTTCAAAAAACAATGGAAAAAATTGGAACTCTTAATAATTTAAATACTTATTTTTCAAATAAAAACTCTATTGTTGAAGTACTAAATCAAATTTTTGGAGCTAATACAGCTGGTTCAAAAGATACCTCTGTAGGAGGATTATTTGGTGAAAGACTCTATAGAGAATTATATATGTTACCTGTTCCAGGAGAACCAGAACAAATTCCATTAGTAGATGAAGATGGAAATCCTGTATTAGATGTTGATGGAAAACCTATAATGGTTCCAAATGCGAAACCAAATCCAAATGGAATTGTAAATAAAAGACTTGCGCAATACCAAGAAGCAGTAGATGCTAAAATTGATACTCTTGCTGGATATCTTAAAGATTTTAGTGAAAGTCCAGAAGAATTTGTTAAAGTTTTTGAAGCATTAAAAAAATTAGAAAAAGACTTAATAGAATTAGGCTCAGATGAATTAGGTAAAGTACTTGGAGATTTAGGAAAAAGACCTGAAGGTACTTCAACCGCATTCGTACAACTTACAAATTTAAACAATTCATTAGGTGTTAGAGATACTTCAATTTCAGGATCTACTGCATATGATCAAATTAAATATATTGATGGTAAATTAGGTAATAGTACCGATGCTTCTACTGGAAATACTGCTTTTTCTAATATCAAAGATTTACAAGAACGTTTAGGAACGGTAAATACCCAGATTTCAGGTTTAACAGCTTTTGAACAAATTAGTACTATAAACGAAAATAATATTAGTACTCAACAAACACTTAATGATTTAAAAACAGCTGTTGAGGGAAGTGATTCAAATTCATTAGATAGCAGAATAACACAACTAAGAGCTGAATTAGGCTCTATTACAGATATTAATCCTGCACTAGGTTCAACAGCGACAGCAGCTGTAAAGAGATTAGAAGAAATTTTAGGCGCAACAGATAATTATGGCGTAAGAAAAGAATTAAAAGACACTATTGGTGTAGCAAATTCAGTTCAACTCGATATTGCAAATAGAATTGATGGATTACTTGAAACATTAAGAACTGATGTTGATGCTAATACAGATAATAGAACTAATATTGAAACTTTAATTGCAAAAATGGAAGAACAACTTTTAAGTCTCAACACAATGATTGAAATACTTCGATTCGTTACTGGTGAATTAAAAGATTTACCTGAATATATTTTAGAATTACTTCCAAGAATGCCTGGAACAACAAAACCACATATTACAATTGAAAATCTTTTTAGAACAATAAATGAAAGAGCTGTTGATATTGAAGGTTTAACTGTAATATCAGGAGAAAGACCAGCTACAAGTGAAGGTAAATCACCAACAGAACTTTCAGCTAAATTAATTTTTAATTCAAACTCTAGGGTAAACGGTGCAGAAAATTTAAGAGAAGCTATTGAAAATATTGACTTAGCAGCAAAAAATATTGAAGGTGTAGGAGTAACTTCTAACGTTTTAGATTGGACAACATCACCAACAAGAAGAAATGGCGCGACTAATTTAAGACTTGCGATAGAAGAAACTGATACAGCAGCTAGAAATTCTGAGGGTATAAATAACTCAACTAATAATGGATTTTCATGGGCAACTGGAACTAGAGTGGATGCACCTGAAAGTTTGAGACAAGCAATTGAACAAATTGACGCATCAGCAAGAGCAGCTGAAGGACCATTAGCAAGCTTAAATACTCACGCTAAAGATAATTTAGTTAATGCTCTTAACGAATTAAAAGCAAATATTGGTGCCGCACCTAATGGTATATTAAATGTAACTGGTACAAACTTAATTGATATTAAACTTATTTTAGAAAATATTATTTTAAGTCTTGGAACAGTAAATGGAATTTTCCCAAATACATTAAACACTAACGCGAAAAACACTGTATTAGAAGCACTTAACGAAATCGTTGCAAACCTCGGCGCATCAAATGGTGCAGTTAATTTCAATCCAGAAGTAAATGCAAAACTTGGATCTAATGCATCTAACGTTGTAAATGCTGTTAATGCAGTAGAAGATCTTAAACAAGATAAACTTGGTGGTACTGGAAATACTAGTATTATCAGAGGCGGCGCGACTTTAGGCACTGTAACTTATAATACTAACGGTATTCAAACTTCTGAAATCGCTAATAGTGCTATTACAACAGTTCTTATTAATGATAAAGCGATTACAACCGCAAAATTAGATGATACTTTAGCAGGATCAATCGGTAGCGCTAATACAGCAGTACAAACTATTTCTGGAATTTCTGGAATAGTAGCAACAAGAGCAGCTGGTTCAAATGACGTAAGTTTAGATTTATCTGCAGGCGTTTTAGCATCTTTAGGAAAAGCAGATTCAGCACTTCAATCATTCGCAAATGCTCAATTGACCGGAAATGCAACATCTGAAACTCCTGCTGATGGTGATAATTCAACAAGAATCGCAACTACTGCATGGGTAAAAGCAAATGCACCTGATATTAGTGATCAACTTGGAAGTATTTGGGATGCTATAAAAGCAATTTGTACACACGATGTACAAACAGAAACTGTAAACATTGCGCCAACTTGTGTTGAACAAGGTACTATCACAATGAAATGTGAAAAATGTGGAACAGAATTTACTACACATCCAGAAATTGTTCTTTCAAATCACGAATGGTCAGATTGGAATTATGACAATGGAGAATCTTGGAAAGAAATTGATGAACCAACTTGTACTGAAACAGGTCGTGAAGAACGAGAAAAAAGTTGTTTAAGAGATGGTTGTGAAGAAATTGAAACACAAACAAGAACTCTTCCAATAATTGCGCATGAATATGATTCTGAAACTGGATTATGTGAATGTGGTGAATTAAATCCATCATGGTGTTCAGAAGGAAATCCAAATTGTATTCCTAATTTAAGTGATTTTGTTGAATATGTAAAAGATTCTGATGATGAAGATCAAGTTCCAACTTGTACTGATCCTGGCTTAGGACTTTATAATTGTACAAATTGTGAAAAAACAGTTGCAGCTATTATTCCTGCAGCTCATGAATGGGATACAGATGAAGATAATTGGGAACCAGGACCACTTCCAACTTGTACAACGGGAAATATAACTTTTATTCCTTGTATACATTGTGATGTAGTAGAAACTCATAACGATGGTGAACTTAATCCTGATAATCATGTTTATGAAGTTGATGAAGATGGTTATTGTGATGCTTGTCGTCCATAATTAAACAAAAGGGAAGCTTCGGCTTCCCTTTTTAATTTTAAAACGTTCTTTACTAATTATTATGATAACAAGAGTAAAAAATGGCGTTAAAACTATTGTTGCGGACGTTAGCCCTGTTCGCAGTGTAAATACATTGGCCGGAGAAGTTGTCTTAAATAGTACTAATATCAATCATGATAATATTGCAATTTCAGAAATAATAGAAGACTTAAAAAATGCTAATGATGTATTAAGAAATGGAATTGAACTTTGTCCACAATCTGGTAAATTCGGTAGAAGATATTCTCTTAAAGGAGTTATCGGAGGATCTACTCTCACTGAAGACTGGAATAATTATATTCCGGGAGTCTTTTTAGATCCAAAAAATGATGAAATAATAGATGGTATAAATATTGGCCCATTAGGCGCGCTTACAAACACTGCATTTTGGAATGCGCAAATAACACAAGCTGGAATTGCTGCATCATCAGTAGCAGTAAGAAGAGCTGATGGTGGTGGGACAAGTAATTTTAATGAAAATGGTTCTGCATTACAAATATATCCAAGATATACAGGCGGAGCTGTTGGGATTGTAAGAGATAGCGCAATTGTTTCTTTCTTTATGACATCAGATGAAATACATAATGAAATAAAAACTTTATTTATAAACTTAAATGCTATTGCGGAAACTTCACATGGACATACTTATGCAGAACTTTTAGAAAAAGATCCTGGAAGAAATGAAGCTCATTTAGGTTTTGCTAAATATACTCATAATCATGACAATTATCATGCTAATTTAATTGATGGGAAAGTGCCAGATGAGCAGTTACCAGATATTTTATTTGGTCAACTTATTCATGCAGGTAGTTTTGACCCAAATGGAAATACAGCTACTGCGACTTTAACAAATAACGGTAAAACAAAATTAGGTGTGCATAGTAATGAAACAACTTTGCATCATAATAATATTCCAGTGGGAGCTCAAGAGTGTTATTTTTTAGCTGCTATTGATGGAATATTTTCAGGATTAGATTTTAGAACAGGTGACTGGCTAGTAGCTCATGCTAATGGTTGGGGAAAAATTGGAAATACGGATGCTGTTACTGGTGTTAAGGGTAATGCAGAAACTGAATATAGACTTGGTAATATAAATTTAACAGCAGCAAATATTGGAGCTGCTGAAATGAATCATAAACATACAATTGGTGCGGGTGATAATCAAGTAGCTCCGCCTTCATGGATAGAAGTTACAAATAAACCAACAACATTTGCACCAGAAACGCACAATCATAATATTAGTCAAATTAATGCTGGAGTTACTTCAGCAAGAATTTTAGGAAGAACATCTACTGGTACAGGTGCAGTTGAACAAAGAGAAATTGGTGCTGGATTAACTTTTGACGCGACATCTTTGAGACCTAATTTTACAACATCAGGTGGAAATAATGGCACTGCAACTACAGTAGCAAGAGGAGATCATGATCATACTGGAAGAACTTTATTTCCAGGAGCTTGTACTACACCCGCCGCAACTAGAATAAAATCAATTCCACTAGCATTACCATCAGCCGGCTATTTAGTGCAAATCGCTTTTAATAATGGAAATTCAAGTCCAAATTTACAACTTCAATTTACAGGTGCAACTGCTAGAGATGTATGGTGGAATGGTGCTATATTTGGAACTGAAATAATTGAAAATCCACATATTTTTGATGCAGGAACCAGAGCTTTATTTTATTTTAACGGAACTCAATTTGAACAGATAGCAGTTTATAATAATAAAGCACCTGTTCATACTCACTTTGAAGAACCAGTACCACGCCCTGGAGACCCAACAGTAATTGATATGAATAATCTTCATAATATAGTTAGAGGCGGTGGAGTATTTTTTATGCAACCACCTGATTTTCATATTGGAACTACTCCAGTGGGACCTCCAGCAACTTCATTAGGTCAACCTGAAGGCGGACGATATGCTTCGCTATTCAGTAATAATCCAAATAATCCATTAACCCCAATGAGACGAAATTGGTCTTGGTGTAAAATGGATGTTAGTTGGTTACCGCAAACACCAACGAGAAATCCTGGTGTAAGAATATTACAACAAATGTGGCCTGATATGGATGCGACAAAAGGTTTTATTAGAATGGGTAATTCATATCAACCTGGAAGTAATTCTGAAGATATAAATAATATAAATTGGACTGATTTTGAATTTTGTCAAAATCCAACTATGTTTAGAGTAAGAGGGCCTGGAGTAAATAATTGTATACAAAATTATCAAGAATTAATCTATGAAGTAACTTTAACAGAACAATCTGTCGGCGCGGCAGCTGCATACTCATCTCCAACATCTCCAACTACAGCAGAAGGCGGAGCTGCAGCTTCTCAAGCAAGTTTTATTCAATTTTTATTAGATGAACATATTTTATTATCAATAGGAAGAAATTCTGGAAATGCTTATGATATCATTGTAAATAATTATAGAAATATATCTGCAACAGCAACTACTATGGGACATTTATATAGATCAGGTGCAATTGCAACTACCTCAACATCAGGTGGTGCGCCAGGCACTGTATCATTAACAGCAACTGGAGCTGTAGCAAGCGGAGCTGCAAGTACAGGAACAGCTCATAATCATAATATAAATCACGCTCACGTAGCACCAGCTGCACATACTCATAATGAAACGCAAACTTATTGGTATGATCATAGAACTTTAGCAGCTTTAGGTGGAGCTCCAGATATAACAGACACTACTTTTGCTGGAGTTAATCCAACAAACTCAAATAGAGTTTTTCAAATTCCATTAGGAACTTCTGTTGGAACTAAACTTGAATTAGAAATACATAAAAATTTAAGAACAGCTATGCAAACAAGTATTCCAACTATTAAACAAAAAAGAGGTTATAAAGTATCAATAATTCTTGTAGCAACTGGTGTATTAAATATTAGAGCAGAAAAATTATATTAAGGAGTAAATAAATGATTGTAAGAGTAAAAAATGGACAAAAATATGTAATGGCGGAAGTCAATAACATATTAGAAATCAACGGAGTCACACCAGATGCAGATAAAAATGTTATGCTTCATGGTACTGACATTAAAATCGAAAAAGGACATGGAAAATTAAATATTCCCCAAGCAATTGATGCTGCAAAAGGTGAAGCTATAACAAATGCGGAAAATTACACAGATGGTGAAATTTTAAAATTATGGATCGATCATACTGATGATGATAATCTTCAACTTATGTTAGGCGAAGGTAATGACGCTCATGAATTAGGCCGTCCTGTTCCTCTTGCATTAGCTAGATCAAATGTTCAAGATGTTGGTTTATATGAATTTGATAACGGATGGAAAGGTATTGATGTAACATATCAAACTGGACAAAATCCTCCTACAGATAATGGTTGGTATCTTGTTATAACTTATAAACAAGATAATAATGATCTTACATATACATTTACAAATATAGATATTTTAATTGATACTAATACAGAATACACTGGAGCTAATGGTATTACTATAAATGATACAAATGTTATATCTGTTAATTTAGATAAAAGAGTTCCTGCTCCGATTCAAGATAACTCAGGCGGAACTTATGAATTATCAGCTGGAACTAATGGACTTAGATATTTTATAAGAGATTTTGCAGATCTTGAAACTTTTGAAACAACTTCAGGTTTAAGTGATGGAATGTATTTCGTTACTGATGATCAGATAGTGTTAACACAAACATTATAATTAATGAAATCCCGCCTAGAGCGGGATTTTTTATCGTTTCATGTTAATATAAATATATGAGTAAGATATCAAAACTTGTGGATCAGATCCAAAAGAAACAACCAAAATTATTCGGAGATATAGTAAATTCTGCTACAACTAGAAAAGTAAAATTAGACAGTCCTCAACTATCATTTTTATTCGGAGGCGGGATTCCAATCGGACGCATGATTAGATTCAGAGGCCCAGAGAGCTCGGGCAAATCAATCATTTGCAGTTATTGTGCAGCTCAATTACAAAAGAAATTACCTACATTTTTAGGCCAACCTGAAAAAGACGTAATAGTATATGTTGACTTTGAAAGAACATTTGAAGCCAGATTTGCTTCACAAGTAGGTGTAGACACAAATCCAAAAAAGTTCATTCACTTATTAGCGGATGATATTGAAACAGCTTCTGATACGCTTCAAGAGCTTATTAAATCAGATGAATTGTGCGCAATCATATTCGATTCAGACGCGGCAGCGCCAACTAGAGCGATGTTTGTTGACCCATCTGGAAAAGCGAACTTCGGCGCCGGCGCGAAAGCATTAGCAGAAATGTTAAGAAAAATAAATATATTATGCGCAAATTATAATACTACTTTATTTTGGGTATCTCAAGAGCGCGTATCAATGCAGATGATGGCTAAATTACCTGCAGTAACAGGCGGAGAAGCTCCTAAGTTTTACGCGTCTGTTGTAAATCGTGTAACAAAAACAGATCAATTAAAAGACGCAAATGGCACGACAGGAATTTCAATACGAGTTAGAAATTATAAAAATAAAGCGGGCATTCCATTTAGAGACGCGAATATGAATCTTTATTATGATGGTGGATTTAAACCAGATGAAGAATATATAGACTTTTTAATCGCATTTAATCTAATTAAACAGAAAGGCGCATATTTTTATGTAGACGGTGAAGAAAAATCAATTCAAGGAAGAGTAAAACTTCAAGATTGGTTAAATGCTCATCCAAAAGAATATGAAGCTATGAGATTAAAAGTAGATGAATTGCTTGTAACTGAAGGAATTCTTGATGAAAATAAAGAGGAAGAAGAGGAAGACATTAACACAACTTCTATCGCGACAGAAATATCTGAGGATGTATTAAATGACGATTAAAAAACCTGAAGTAAAACAGCTGAAAAAAGAAGATAAAATATTTATTATACATTCTCTTAATGATAATGAAGTTAACATTCCTCATGATAAATATGTTTATAATGGTGTTTCTTATAATCCTAGAAAATATAATATTTTAGAGTTAACAGTAAAAGACGTTAGACAAAGTGATGTTGATTGTATTGATGACAAATATAATCCCGGCACTATTTTTACGCTTTCATATAAAGACATATTTTATTTTGATAGAGATAATGCGACTATAAAATTATTTCAAAAAGATCGCGGTGATGAAGATTCTACAAAAGAAGAATTTAAAGGTTTTGAAGATCTTTTTGGTGAGCCCTTTACAAGTTTCTTTAATAAATATAAAGAAAATCCGGCAGCATTTTTTAGAGATTCAGAAGATGAGAAAAAATGGGAAGAATTAAAAAACTCAAAAAGTAAAGAAGAATTTGATAGTTTCGTTACAAATTATGAAGATTTACTTAAAGGCGAATGGAAAAAATCAGCTGACAAAAAAGGTGAAGAAAGATATAAAGACACATTAGAAGAGTTTAGTAAATATTTTAAATCTAATGGTGATGAGTTAAGAGAAAGTATTAAATATTTATATGACGTATTAGATAAATTTACAACAAAGGAGTAAAATTATGTTTGGATTGCCTGGTGAAGAAGTATTAAAAGGAGAAGCCCCTTATGGAAAAGAATATAAAGCTAGGCAAAAAGCCAGACCTCTTAAAACTAAAATATACGATTGGTTAAAAGATTATTGTGATGATTTTCACTGGGACTATGAAAAAAGAGGAGAAGATAAACCAACAGTTAAGCTTTTCCTCTATAATTTTTATCGTAATTTAAGAGGTTGGGGTCCAGTATATAATTTACGAATGTTCTTACAAAAAGTATTCAGAAAAAATCACATCGCTGACAACGAATTATGGGGAATGGATTATACAATGGCGCCTTATATTCTTAAATATCTTAAGGCATTTAAAGCATCTGACCGCCACGGATATCCTGGAAGTTTTTCCGAATATAATGAACATGAATGGAAAGACGAAGCAGAATACATTAAAGCGATAGAAGATGGAAAGATATTAGGCGGAGGAAATGATGCTTGGGAAAAAATATTAGATAGAATGATTATGGCTTTTGAATATAAAATTGAATCTAATAGTGATTTAAGACGAGAAGGAAAATGGTTTATTAAATATTTCGGAATGAATCCTTATGATGAATCTAATCCTTGTAATAAGCATGTTTCATTTTCTTATCGTAAAATAGATGAACAACCACATATTGGAAGCTGTATGTCAAGCACTGAACCAAATTTGGAGGAAGTAGAATGGGCGACTAAAAGAGAATCTGGCTTGAACATTGAACTTATACATTATGCAGAAGAATGTGTTCAAGCAGGTTTTGAAGATTTCGGCCGGTGGTACCAAAATTTGTGGGATTAATATGAAGTTAGATATTATTTCCTACGCCTCTACTTTTGAAGAGATAACATATATAGTAGAAAAATGGGCTGAAATGAACTTTGAAGCTCAGATTAGAATAGAACAGATAACAATGTCAATGTTTGAACAGTATCGTTTACGATTAAAAAATAAGTTTATACCTAAAATTTGGGAATATAGAATTATTTGTCGTAATGGAATATATTATTTTGGAACGATTTAACGATAATGTCGATTTCTTTCACCAACATCTTCACCCAAAATAATATCAGCTACATCATCACATTCATCCTCATCTAATTGATAGAAATCACAAATTCCATCACAAGCTTGTTCTGGATTTTCTGCATTATCTAAAATATCCATACAATTATTATAATCTAATTTTAATTTTTCTACAAGTTCATCTGCAACTTGTACTTGTTCTGAATAAAAATCCCATTTAGGACCAGATTCTTTTATTGCTTCATATTCTTTAACCCATTGTTCATCATATTCATCATCTTCTAAAAGATGTAAATCTTTATTATTTATTATTCCATTTTCTCTTAAATATTTAATGTTGTTATATTCTTTAATAGATTCTTTTAATGCTGGGCTAGCTACTTCTTTTTTAACTCTTCTTTCAATAAGTTTGCCAGATTTACTATATTTTGCTTCATAATCTCTACGGCCGACTCCTGTAGTGGGAATTGGGCCCCATCCACCGTCATTATATTCAAAATCAGGTAATCCTTTAACAGCAGGTTTAGAGATGCCATTTCTATTTGCAGCAGTATGTGGATCAAAATGATCAAATGGACCATCTGTGTCGCTCATTTTAGCATAAGTAGGCTCATATTGTCTTAATGTACTTCCGCCTCGAGTTATTATTTGAGTGTCTTCTACTAGTTTAGCGTCTCTTGCGTCAATAATGCCTTCTTTAATAAGTCTGGCTGTTTCTTTATTCATTTTATTCTCCGTTAATTGTGATTTAGCGTTTTTAATAATTGTCATACAATGTCCAAGTTTTTCATCTGACATATGTTCTAAATAGCTAAGAGGAATTTTACCGTCTTTTATACCAATTTCAACCATTTTAAATATATCATCACATATTTCATCATAATCATCATATTGTTCTATATCTGGAAATAAGTCAATAATTTCTATTGCTGCAGATGATACTACTTCGTTATAATTCATATTATTTAGTTAAGTTAATTTAAAACTATGTCAGTTTACGATATTAAACAATACATAATTATCAACTCAGCAGCAAAATGGACTAAAGGAAAATTTGCTTCACAAGTGGCTCATGCGTCAATGGCGATATTTTTTGATAGAATGATTGATACTGGTAATCCTGATGGATATCTTCAAATTATGACTGAAGATATGAAAGCATGGAAAAATGGCTCATTCGCTAAAATTATCCTCAAAGATGAAGGAGTATGCGGGTTATATGATTTAGAAGATCACGCTAAACAATTTGGAATTCCCACTGCTCTGATAAAAGATAGTGGGGCGACCCAACAAGATGAACAAGGCATCACTTTAGCAATTGGACCATTTAATACGAAAAATTCAGAATATGCGCTCTTTATGGAACATATATCAAAATTAAAGCTATATTGAGTTAATATAAATAAATAGGAGAAGTAATGAGTAATCACGTGAAATTATTTGTCTGTGGTGATGTTAAAGCACCACAAAGAAAGAAAGGTGACGCCGGCATAGATTTTTTCGTTCCAAACCTTTCGGAACAATTTATTAAAGATCTATCAGAAAAAAATCAAGGACATCCATTTAAGTGGGGCCTTGTAGGAGCTCCAAAAACAGCAACAGAAGCTCAAAGTAATGAAGGAGTATTTTTATATCTTCCGCCTGGAGAAGATATCCTTATTCCAACATATGTTAGAGCAAGATTTAATGATGATGTTTTCTTGCAAGTAAATAACAAGAGTGGAGTAGCAACTAATCAAAAATTAACGTTCGGCGCTAACGTTATTGATAGTTCTTACCAAGGAATTATCCACATTCATGTTGTAAACTATTGTAATAATCTTCGATTTATTGAGTTTGGTCAAAAATTGGTTCAAATGATTCCAGTCAAATTTAATAATGAAGATATAGAATTATTCTATGATAATGAAGTTGAAGCATTTAAAGAATATAAAAACTTCGTAAGCAAAGATGATTTTTATGCTGGACATGAAACCGCGCATCGTGGAGATAAGGGATTTGGTGAAGGAACTGGTTTAAAATAGTATACCATTTTTGGTATACTTTTGTAATAGAGGGTTCTGAAAAGAACCCTCTTTTTGTTACTAAATTATATGAGGTCATTTAATCAAATATTAAGAGAATCTAAATATGATATTTTATATCATGGCAGTGAAACAGTAATTCATAAAATAACGAAAAAAGATGGACTATGGTTTACGCCTGATATTAATTATGCTAAAAATTTCGGCAATTTTATTTATAAATGCAATGTAGAAGCTAATTTATTTGATATTAAAAATGATTCACACAGAAAATTATTTAAAGATTGGTATTCAGAAGAATATAAAAAATATCTTGAAAAGAAAAAATTTTCTTATGATAGAGTTGGTCGATATAATTCATTAGACGAATTATTAAATGAAATATCAGAAGAGGCAATTAAACACTGGTTAGAACAAGACTTATCTCGATTAAATAATATGGGCGCATATTATGTGCATTCGCCTAGAATTTTTAGAAGAGATATAATAAAATGGCTTCAGCCCAATTTTGATGGTTTAATTCAAAAAGAAAGACCTGGGACATTGTCGGAGAAAAAACCTTTAGTTGAAACAGTTCTTATATTTAAAAATAACTTAAACGTAATTAAGGACTTTGAACCAATATGAAAACTTTCAAACAGATATATGAGTCAAAAAACCAGCCCCAAAATAAGTTCGTCAGATATGGACGATTAGATAAATGGGCGAAACAAAAAAATCACGTTGGCAATAAAAAGACAGATTTAGACGGAAATGCATCTTCTGAGATAACTTTTCATACAGCGCCGACTGGGAGAGGTTTTTATGCTATGCCTTATAAATATGAAGAATCATTTTTAATTGGGTCTCTTGATAAAACGCAGCCAGATTTATTTCCCCCAATTGAATGTGATGAAGAATTCAAAAATGTTACTTATAATCCTTGGAGAGAAGACAATTCAGAATATGAAAGAGCTTGCGCAAGCCAGAAAGCAAAAGAAAAGAAAATTTATTCTAAAAATAGAAAAATATTTACGTTAAAAAATACAGACTTAATTTGGCATCATTTAGCAATTTACACGCCTAATAATGAAATAGAAAAACGTTCTGGTGATTGGGTTCTCACTACTGTAAAAGCATATAATAAAGCTGTTAAAAAATATTTCAAATATTTACGAGGCTTTAGAGAAACTTGGGACGGAAATAATGATGTGATGAAATATTATAAAAGTTCTATAACAAATTCAGATTTTGACTGTTTGGAGATTTTCATATCTCCCACTTAATTCTTATATTATAATATGAAAATGAAATTTCCAGAACATATTTTTAAGCGATGGGTTATTTTAACAGCAGTTATAAAAGACCAAATTAATATGCAGAGACTTTCTCCAATAACAGAAATGTTTGATATTTACATTGAAACTGTTTTGAAGCCCGGTAAATCTGATGAGGAAATGATTGCTGCATTATCTGATGTTGAACGCATATTAAAAATTGAGCCAAAATCTAAATCTTGGTTTTGGGATTATAATGATAAAATTCAAAATATTCCAGATGCTGAAAGATTTATGTATCTATATAAAGAAATGAAATCTTTATTAGCAGGACTACCTCAAGATGAACTCCCCAGTTATTCCAGGAAATTTGAGCCCGGTTATCTTGAATTCTTTAATGATTCTGACTTATTTGATGATGAGGAATTTTGAACATATTTTCCGTAAATCTTATATATAATTATCAAACAGAGGGAGATAATAGTGTCAGAGAAAAACATTGCAGATTTGCCTGAAGATATTCAAAATATTCTTTACAAAGGAAAACGCTTAGTAAATAATTGGTGGGACGCATGGTCTCCTATTTCGGAAGCGGACTCAGATAGAAATTATGGCAGGAAAAATCCAAATAATAACAATTTTAAGAGACGAGCGTTGCGCACAAAATTGGCAAATGCAAAGTCGGCGATTGAAGCTGCGGGTTTTGAACCTCGGACAAATGGGGGACGGCCGAATTGTGCAATTTATCGTGCTGAAAATAATCCTGATTGGACAGTTCTAATTATTGGAATGTTCAATGCCAGTTTTGGTAACTGGGATTCGGATGGTAATTTTCAGAAAACTTTTTCAGTGGAGAAAATATAATGATGCATTTTGCAGAAGGCAGAGAAAAAATGTTCCGGAAGGATGAGCCTGCATTTGATATGGCGAACGCCAGTTATATGCTTACAAAGTTTATGAAAGAAAATTTGGGACTTAATCCCGATAATAATATCGCAGATAGAAAATTGCACATGAAAATGTTAGAAGCAATTGTCGAACACATGAATTAATCACGGTGGGAGCACCGTTATTAAAATATAAGAGGTTACAAGATAGGCCAATTGGGTCGCATTGTGTCCACCCTGAGTTGCCTTAGTAAACGAAAAGGAATTTTATGGTAATGATAACTGGACCGCCCTAAAGGGTAAAATTATGTTATTTAAGATTATATTATAGTTTTAGTCAACTTTGTATAATTGTTGGCGAGGCGGGTAGCCACTGGGAGCAGGGTCCGTCGAAAAAGATTTAAGAAAGATTTAGATTATAAAATCGGCGGTGAGTTTTATTTTTCCGCCGCCGATTATTTTATTAGGAGATAAATATGCCATCAGGACATGTAACGCAATTTTTAAAAAATAAAGTTGCAGAATTAAACGAGACATTTAACGCGAGCATTGACCCGCAAAAAATAGAAAACTTCTCAGAAAAAATATCTGATATGCTTTCAGAATTTGCGTCTGAACTTCTTGATGAAGATGAAGATTTATACGAATTTTTTGAAGAGCATGATGAACAGGGATATTTGATATGTGAGTTTGAAGAAAAAATTCTTAGCATTGTGAAAGGAAATTTATTTTAATCTTATATTATATTAAGGGAGATATTATGATTGAAAATTTAAACATTTGGTTAGACACTACACCGTCTTGGATTAATTTAACACACGGCGGAATGCTAATTTTAGGCGGAATAATCGCTGCAACAATTATTATTGGTATTTATAATAAAGTCACAACTGGTGACAGTGGGTTTTAATTATGAGATTTTACGGTGATATTTTAAGGCCTGGAACTGAAATTACGATTAACGGCATTACTGGAATTATTGGAAACTTTTATGAAGTCAATAACACTTATGCGTTTTGTTATTTTGATCCAATTCCAAAATTCACTGTTTGGAAATATATTCCAGAAGAAAAAGTATTGGATGTTTTATGTTAAGAAATGTAGTGATTACTTGTAAAATTCTCCAAAAAGAAGCAGGTATTGATGACGCTAAATATCGTCAAATTCTTTGGGAAATTGCAAAAGTAAAATCGTCAAAAGAATTATCACAAGAAATGGGTTTACGAGTTATCAAAGTTTTAGAGGATATGAAACCCGAAAAACCTGCTAAGAAACCAATTATTGATGTTTCAACTTTGTATAAAAGTGTATTAAAGAAAAGTGAACCTTGGAAAATTTCTTATAATTTATCTGAGGAAAATTGGAATAGAATTGGATTGCTTATCGGTGAATATGCCGAAAGAGGAATTACTGTTGTAGCTATTTGGCCTGCGTATGGTCAAAAATATATTAAATGGAGAAAAACATGATTTGGTTTTTGATTGTAGGTGGAATTATTGTCGGAACAATTGCATGGTTCATTTGCGCAATGAAACTGGATTGGGAAATTCAGCAAATATTTTCTGCAATTATCGCAGTTTGTGGAATTATCGTAATTTTATTTATGTTAGGTTATGGAATTTACAATTGGTCAGGCGCTTGGGAAAGAGATTTTAATTTCAGATATCAAGCGGCGGAGTCAATTCTTAATTCTGATAATGACGTTGTAAAAGCTGGTAATATTACGACAATGCAAGGAATTAATGAAGAAATTCTTAAGAATAGAAAGTTTGTCGGGCATCCTTGGAGAGGCGCTTGGGCTAATCGAGGTATAGCAGAATTAGAATTATTGGTGCCATAATGAATATTTGGTTATCAATTTTAGTTAAGTTTATCATTGCATTAATTGTATCACTTATTTTACAAGGTTTATTTGGCGCCCCAGTATGGGGATCAATAATTGGCACATGGGTTGTATTATTCGCATTTGATATTTTAGTGTTAGGAGTATTTAGACGATGAATTTAACATTCGCAATTATTTGTACATTGTTACTTGTTTTTGGTCCAATTTTTATTGTGACATTACATACATTATCACAAAGGAGAATAAAATGATTTATGTTTTAGGAATTTTTCTTTATCTTTTAATTGGAGCAGTTGCTGCTGTAGCATTTAAAATATTAGACATCGGAATGGAAGACGCCATTTTTACCAATGAGAGAGTACCTAGTTATGGTGCAATTTGGGGAACAATGGCGTGGCCAATTGGTTTAATGGGAATTGTAGCAGTTCTTTTTTATCGCTTATTATTATTCCGAGTTGAAAAGTTAATATAATATTATGAAAAAATTCAGAGTTGATGTAATAAGCACTATTGATGTAGATGCTAATGATGAAACGCAAGCGGAAGTTATGGCTTTAGAAGCATTAGCTATTCCAGGCGCATCTGTAGCGCAAGTTACAGAAATATCTAACGAAAAACAACCGGAATTATTTGATGAGTAAAAAATGGCCGCCGAAACAGTTTAAAGAATTAGAACCAACTGTTAACGAATTTAAAGAACAGCAAGAGAAAAAGTTGGATTCTGACCACGCTGGTTGGAGACCAAAAATGCCGGATGATTACGAAAGTTTGCCAATAAATGGCGAATATGCGAAACCGGATTTTAAAAGAAGGACTTAATGAAATTAGATTTAAATGAATACATAGAAATTTACAAAGACATAATGGCTGAGCAAATTTTACTTTATTCAAAAGACTTGGATCCTAATGGAGCTTTGATAAAAGAAATTGGCAAAATTATGATTACGAATTTATCTTATGCAGTAGCAAAAGTTAAATACGCGGTTCCGCCGCGGAAATGGTATATAGAATTATCTGGTTCATTTAAATGTGATAACGAAACTTGTGATTGGGTCTCGTCACCCAATATCATAAAAGAACATTATTTTCTGTGGAGAAATTTTCCCTGTCCAAAATGCGGGTCAAATATTTTTACAGATACAGATTGGATATCTGTATTGGCTCTAAATATGATAATGGGAAATCCAATAATTAGATTCATAAATTGGATTGGAAAGAAATTTAACTTGAAGAAAACGACTTTCAAAGTTAATATGAATGGTAATGGGATATCAAAAATTGATGTCCTCGAAGAAAAAGATACTAAATAATATGATTAAAATGGCAACCATTAGAATACATAGTCTCTCAACAAAATATTTTGGGGATAATAGTCTGCCTTAATATCTGTCTAATAAAGAAGGTGTTAAGGCTATCGGAAACGGTAGCCTTTTTTTATGAACATTTTATATAATATTTCTTATATAAAATTAAGTGATATTTGAAAGATAACGGCGCTGCCACAAGCAGCACCTATAGTGAAGGGATAGTTAATATAGTATAAACAGGAATTGAAACCTGGGAGCAGGAAAAACCTTGAGAATGATTTAGAGCAAGGCAATCAATTCCGTGTAACGTAAACAAATAGACGTTACACGCAGAAGTATTCGACGGGCTACTGCGAGTAAAAAAGTCAGTCGACATGCCTCGGTAGTATATCGGTTAGTACGCAGGGTTGTCAACCCTGTAGGCGGAGTTCGATTCTCCGTCGGGGCGGCTTACCAGTAACAATGTAGTATTGGGCCCGATCTCATAAGTCGGTGCAGGATGGTGCAAACTCCATCTACTGGTATCGCAGGGGAGTGAAACGGAATATCACTTGAGTCTCATACGCTCACAATAATGGGTTCGACTCCCATACCTGCTATCTTTTTTGGTAAGTAAAACTAGGGTTACCTCGAGTATCGTGTTTGAAAATATTTTTAAAATGGGAATGCAAATAAAAAAGAAAATGTCGGCCGCACCCACGACTCGGCGGCCAGTCGGGAGCGATCAATGTGCCGCAATTTTGCCACAATGGCTCAGTTGGTAGAGCGGATGCCTTGTAAGCATCATGTCGCGGGTTCGATTCCTGCTTGTGGCTTTTTATACGCGATTCGTATATGGGTTTGATTACACGGCTCTGATAAAGCTGAAAGGGTGGCTCAACTCCACCATCGCGTATCAACTTGGAGAATTCACCGCGGAAGCGCGGGCCAACGGTTGGCTAAGTTCTAGCAGCGCGCTTATTATATGCCAACCAATAAATTATTAGGAGTAAATATGAGATTAAACATTTTGAATGTTTTATTGCCAGTAGAGTCACTTCAACCAAAATTAAATGAAGAGGTTGATAACATTATTAAAACGGAAGAAAAAAGAATTAAAAATGAAAAAATCTTAAACTTTTTTAAGACAATTTGGAAAGGATTTTGTTTTATATTTAAAGCGATTTATAAATCTCTTCTATACATTATAGACACATTTTCTGTATTGTGGGCTTGTTTTTTCGCAATTAATGGCGGAGCATATTTATATGAAATCATTATTAAAGAAAATTTTTCTATTAAAAGTTTATTTTGGTGCATATTAAGTTTACTTCTTTTTAATTATTACACAAAATCGTCAATACAGACAGCGGCGAAGAAAGCATATGAAGAAGTAATTCAAAACGCAGTGATTAAAATTGCAGAACTGGCGGAGAATAAAGAAGAAGTAAAAGAATAAGTGATAATGGGCAGGTAGCGAATCGGCAAACGCGGCAGACTGTAAATCTGTTCCCTTCGGGGGTAGTGGGCTCGACACCCACACTGCCCAATATGAAAAGAAAAGATGTGTACGAAAAAATTACAGAAGGACCTCATAAGGGATCGTATAGAATCTTTTATGACAGGAAAAATCGTTGGGGTCCAATCGTTAACTATGAACAAGTTGATGAGTGGTATAGTAGGTATATGAATAGTGGAATGGAATATGATGATTTCGTGCACTATATGGAATGGGATTATATAGAATGAGTAATGAACAAAGTGATTGGGAAAGAGATCATATATTTGAATGTGTTGATGATATATTGCGCATTGGAAAATTATATGATTTAGATAAAGAGAGAATTGAAAAGTTAATTGAATTGTTAGAAAAATATAGGGCGTGAAAATAGATTCGATTTTTATGTTCAGCATATTTAATTTCAGGATAGTCGGCGAGACGATAAACAGCAAACAATTAATCGGCGAAACATACGATTACAGTTATGACACTCCTGCTTATAGCAGAAGTTCTTACGCGATAGCGGCATAACCGATCTGATTAGAAATGATTGTATCTAATTAAGATTGTCACAACACAATCAAAGATTAAGGGTGGTGCATCGTGCTAACTTAATTCTAAAATTTCTGCGGTGCTTAGTGATGCGTCAGTACTTGCGATGACGTGCATGAAATGCTCACAAGTAAAATTCCTGTATAAGAATTGAACAATGCAGTAAAAAGACCAGGGTGCGAATCCCTGCACGTCCATCGCGCAAATGGATGGTTGATATTTATGTCCACTCCTTAATTGAGTTGGTGAATACTAGGCCAAACGTATTACTGGCAAAGCGATCATTATCAAGATTAAGGTGCGAGGTTACAAGAACAGTGAGTGTTACACCTCAAAAAATATGATGAAAATATGGGAACGGCTAATCAACTCCTGACTTCCAATGGGATTCATATTATTTGCCGCTGTGGTAGACGTGGTCAATACATGCGACTGAAAATCGCACAATGCCAGTTCGATTCTGGCCGCCGGCAATCTTTGGAGAAGACTGATTGTTATTTTATACTAATTATTATGGGTATAGCAAATAAACAGTTTAGTTTAAAATGTGAATTTTGTGGATTAAAAAAAATTACAACAAAAACAGGAATGAAAATTCATTCTAAATGTTGTATTAAAAATCCTAATAGAGTAAATGGATCTTCTTTTGGTAAAACGTATTCTGAAGAAATTTTAAATAAAAGTTTTAGAAATAATCCAAATCAAGGTGGATTAAGAAAAGGTAGTGGTAGAGGTAAAAAAGGTTGGTATAAAGGATTCTATTGTAGATCAACTTGGGAATTAGCATGGTTAGTATATCAACTTGATCATGGTGAAAATATTAAATCTTGTAAAGAATATTTTGAATATTATTATAAAGGAAAAAAACATAAATATTATCCAGATTTTATTTGGAATAATAACTATGTAGAAATTAAAGGTTGGAGATATCCAAATACTAAAGAAAAATTGGAACAATTTCCATCTGATAAAAAATTGCTTTTAATTGAAGGTAAAAAAGAAATCAAAAAATTTGATGAATATGCATTTAATAAGTATGGTAAAAATTATCATATTAAATTATATGAAAATTAGTCAATCAGGGCAGGAGTGCGAAAATAATTGATGAGGATGACTTTATAAGCAGTAATGCGATAGTTAGGGTGTGAAAACAGCAACATGATTTACAGCTGAGGTTTTCTCGGAGCCGTGGGTTCCATAGCCGACACCATCCCCTTTTAGCCTGAATAATTTACAACGGAGATAATCACAGGTATCTCAAATATGGAGAAGTAGTCAAGCGGCTTTGGCAGGGCTCTTGAAAAGCCTCGTGGGTGATGAGCCCACCGTGAGTTCGAGTCTCACCTTCTCCGAGCGGGTTATGATAACTGGAGCGTCCCTAGCAAAATTGCTCAGTACGTTTTGTAGGTAGTGAGTTAACAAACCTTCAAATGGGCTCGTAGTTCAGTGGTTTAAGAACACCTGACTTTTAATCAGGATGTCCCAAGTTCAATTCTTGGCGGGCTCAATATGTTAGTGAAAGATAAAGAATTTTTTGAAGAGATTCAAGCAGCAATTAAATACAATGATGTTGATTGGCTTGCTCAAAATATTCATTGGATTCATAAATGTAAAGCCTGGGCCGATTTAGCAAGAGAAAGAACTGCAGGAGCTGAATTATTTGATGATGAGGAGGACTAAATTTTATGAATAGAAAATATAAAAACATGCTAAATCAAAAAGCATTTTCATACGATAATTTAGGTTACTGTCATATTAAGAAGGTTTATAAATTACAAAATCAAGTAACAAAAGAAATTAGAGAAATTAGTCGAGAAGAATTCGACTTATTATATGAGGAACAAAAGAAAATAAAGAAAAATGGAGAGGTGCGATAATGGTAGTCGGCCAGTTTGCTAAACTGTGTGTACCGAAAGGTATTGCAGGTTCAAGTCCTGTTCTCTCCGTAGCAGTTATATTCTAGATTCAGACTGCTAAAGGCCACTCTATTATTAGACGGAGTATAAACGATTAATATCCTAGTTCGGACGGCGGGACAATGCCGGGAATAAAACCATTGTTAGTGGAGTACATACTAAATTGCAATTAAAAACCGCAGTTTGGACGCAGGAGCCAGATGGATAGGTATGCGAAACTAATTTTGAAATTTATTTGAGACTACAAACGGGTGGGAGCACCTAGGTCAATAGACTGTTGAAACTTTGTATTATGAAAAAACTTCGGGTGTTAGTAGTTTTATAAATGCGGATGCAGTAATAAGCTCTCTTAGCTCAGTCCGGTGATGAGCTGCTGACTCATAATCAGTAGGTCCGTGGTTCAAATCCACGAGAGAGCAAAATAAAGGTGATTGGTGTTAGCGGCTAGCATGGCGGTCTCCAAAACCGTTGGGGCGGGTTCGAATCCTGCATTGCCTGTATGAATTATATTGAATTAAAAGATCCAGTAGAACAAGCTTTAGATGAAGCTGTTGAAAACTTTTTATTGAAATTAGATTCATTATTTCAACCGGATCATCCAAGTTGGAGATCAGATGAAAAGGTAGTGAGACTAACGAGAGAAAAAGTTTTAGAGAAATTAGATCTTAGAAAAAAGAAAAGAAAATAAGGAGGATGCTATGTCATTACGAATAACAGCTGCAAAGCAATGTTTAATGCACATAGGATCGCCCGATTAAAAATTAAACTGAAATGGATAATCAAGTTCATTAAAGTGAAGTTTAAAATTGGTTGGTCCAACGAATGCAAAAAATGTAGAAGTAAAAATTGGTGCCAACGTAAAAGTCATTGTTTTACAGAGTGGCATTATTAAAGGAGAAGAAAATGAAGGTTCTAACATTGAACAAAAGCTACATACCGATTCGGCTAACAAGTAAGTATTCAGCGATAGGGAAACTGTATTGTGGGTTAGTTGAAGCAATGTATATTAACGGAGATAAATGGGAACCTAAATCTTGGGATGAATGGGCGTCGCTATCGTTACAGGACGTGTGGCCAGATGATCAAGAGTTCATTAATTCTACTAAGCAGCGATTTGCTGTACCCAAAGTTATTCGCGCTCTGAGTTACGACAAAATTCCAAAGCACAGTATACGTCTAACTCGTAAAGCAATTTATGAGAGAGATAATTATACTTGTTACATTTGTGGAAAAGAATTCAGTGAGCGAAAACTTTCTTTAGATCATATTATACCTACAAGCAGAGGTGGAAAAAATAGTTGGGAAAACTTAATTACTTGTTGCTCTGAATGTAATTTTAGAAAAGGCGACAAGTTATTATCTGAATTAGGAATCAAGGCAAGATTTCAAGCATACAAGCCAAATATTTCTAATATCCAAAGATTAAAATCTACAATTACTACATATGATCCAGCTTTTGCGCTTTTCGGAGTAAGTTAATCTAAAAATAGTTCTGCAACTTATAATGCAGTGGTGGAAGGTTGTACCGAAATCGGTGCATCCCCAGTGCTTATATCACTTTAAACTATACGTTGTTATACTGCTCAAGCTCTAACGCAAAGAGTAAAGAGGATAAAGTTGTGGGTATATAAACATAACAACCCTCACTACTGCCGGATCGACTGGATCACTTGATGAAGTTAAAACGGCAAAATGGCACTTTGGGCAATGTAGTAAGTCGACTGCCTGCAAAGCAGACGTACCCTGTGCAAGTCGGGGAAGTGCCTAACTATGCCGAGGTGATGGAACTGGTATACATCCTTGTCTTAGAAGCAAGTTTTTACGGGTTCGAATCCCGTCTTCGGTAATTGCAATGTTGCTGTGATACAATAATCACAGAGGGCAGTTAGTAATCTGGTCTAAAGCGAAAAATTACACAAGCCTCGCGACCGAGCTGGAGAACGGAACTGGTTTACACCCAGTCAAATGATAGGTTCAATTCCTATGCGTGGTATTATGAAAAAATTTATAAGACAAATATTATTAGGTATCGGAGCGTATATTGGATTTTATGCATTATTAGTTGGAATGATTTGGTTAATGATGTTAGAACCACCATCTATAATGCATGCCTTAATTACATTTGGGATAATGACTGCATTTTTAGGTGGGTTATTCGGAGGTATCTGTTTATTAGCAGCAATTATGTTTGGCATATTCTGTTTAATACGAAAAATAAGTCCGATTGATAGAATTAATGAAATTGATGAGGAAGAAAAAGCGAAAGATTTTCTTGAAGCAAAAACTATTGAATGGAAAAGAGAATTTCGTAATTTACAAGAAGAATCTTGGAATAATTATGTTAAAGAAAAAATGAAAGAATTAGATAATGCAAGTCCGACTGGGAGCAGCTTAGGTTAAGCAACGTTGGAGCTTAGTAGATAACCGAAGTACAAGGTAATATCAGCGTCTATAGCTAGCAATAATCTACCTTGCATTATTTTGCGGGCATCGTATAATGGTTTATTACGAGACATTGCCAATGTTTAAACACGAGTTCGATTCTCGTTGTCCGCTTGTGGCCATCGTACAATGGTAGTACCTGAGATTGTGGATCTCAAGATCGGAGTTCAATTCTCCGTGGCCACCTTGTATATTGAATATATTTATATTGTAAATTATTGTAAACTATTTAATATGGATAAAGCGAAGATAATAAAAAAACTTATCAGTGTGCTTAAACTTCGAGATAATCCTGGAACACTTGGTGAAAAACAAGCTGCAGAACGCGCGATTGAAACTATATGTCAGGATTATAACTTAAAAGTAGATGGCAAAAAGATCTATGATTTAGATTCTAAAAAATCACAAAATATAGAACCTCCAAAACCCAAACCAATTAGATTAGGAAAAGATCCAAATTGCAGTCATTACGTTGTTTATAATGGCGTCAAATATTATGGCGGCGTTCCAGATTATATTTATAAATCTCATCAGCAAAAAACAAGAGAAAAAGAAAAACAGCGTTATGAAAAACAGCAATTCCAGAAAGCCTATAGAGAATTATTTAAAAAAGGCTATTATGGTTACTAATTATTATGAAATGTAATTGTGAAAAAAATGGAAGACCAAAATGGCTGCACGATTTAATTGAAGAAGGCAGAGAAGAATTACGAAATAAACAACCAGTAAAAAAAGAAGAAGAAATAAAATATCGTTATTATTTTAAGCGAGGACAAATACAGTCTAAACAAGGTTGGAAAGGTTACAACCAATATAGAGAAGACGGAGCTTGTCCAGTTAGAATAGACGACACTAATTCTCTTTTTGGCAGCAAGAAAAATACGCCTAATCCAAACATAAAAACGAAAACTCAATTCGGTGTCACATTTTCTTGTTAAGTTAATATATTATTAAGGAATAAAATATGGAAGAAACAGATCTTAGTAAAGAAGTCCAAACTTGTTATTTAAGTCAAATACAAAATATTATTGACGAAAGAGTTGAAGACGTTGTAGATATAATTAGAACTATTGTTGAAGAGGAAGATTACTCCCCAGTTAAGAAAACTAAAGACGGCAAACCTTCAGTTAGAGAATTCACCGGAAGACAAAAAGCTGCAATATTTTTTATCGTTATTGGCTGCAAGCATACAGAAGAACTATTTAAGTTTTTTAGAGAGGATGAAATAGAAACTTTCGCATTTGAAATGGCAAGATTAGAATATGTTCATTATCATGATAAAATAAATATATTAGAAAATATTTATACTTTATTAGGAGAAAAAAATACGATAACTTTAGGTGGAATTGATTATACGAAACAAGTATTAGAAGCTTCATTGGGCTCACAAAAAGCTATTGATATATTAAATAGAATGACATCAAGTTTACAATGCAAACCTTTTGATTTTATTAGACGAACTGACCCAGCACATTTATTAAATATTATTCAACAAGAACACCCGCAAGTAATTGCGCTTATACTTTCTTATCTTGAACCACATAAAGCATCTATTATATTACAGAATTTATATCCAGCTGAATTACAATCAGATGTTTCTAGACGCATCGCTTGTATGGACACAACTAGTCCAGAAATATTACGAGAAGTAGAACGTGTATTAGAAAAGAAATTATCTAATTTATCTTCAGAAGATTATACAGCTGCTGGCGGAGTTGAATCAATAGTTGAGATATTAAATTTATGTGACCGTGCTTCAGAAAAACAGATTATCGAAGCTCTTGAAGAAGAAGACCCTGAACTTGCAGAAGATATCAAGAAAAGAATGTTTATTTTTGAAGATATAGTGATGCTTGATGATCGTGCGATACAAAAATGCATGCGAGAAATAGACAGCCAAGTATTATCAAAATCTTTAATGAGTGTCGATAGTGAAGTTCAGGATAAAATATTTCATAATATGTCTAAGAGAGCAGCACACATGCTTAAAGAAGATATGGAGTATATGGGTCCAGTTAGATTAAAAGATATCGAAGAAGCCCAACAAAGAATCGTTTCAGTAATTAGGCATCTTGAAGATACTGGAGAAATTGTAGTAGCTCGAGCAGGCGAGGATGAATTAATTGTAGCTAATGTCTTAAGTGATGAAGAAAGAAAACGAATTAAAGATCAAGAAGAAGCGATTAGAAAACAATTACCGATGGAAGAAACTTGTTGGTATTTAAAAGGAAATTGTAACTTAAAACAAGCTCTTAAATATGTAGATGATAATATTTTACTTTTAGCGACTTATGGACAATTTACATTAAGAAGTTTTATATGGAGCCAACTTAGTTTCTTCAGAAGAATTAAATTATTTTTCTTAGCCAAAAATATTAAAGAAGTCTGGATGGATATTATTAAAGAAGCTCAAATGGATATTATTAAAGAATTGAAATGCCATCCCAATCCTAAAATAGAAGAAGATGAAGATGAGGAAGAAAATTATTCATCTGGTGATTCGGATGATTTAATATGAAATATAAATCGGCATTTTGGAAAGAACCAAATTGGGAAATTTTAAGTCAAGAAGAGATTGACGTATTATGTGATAATGATGAATGGAAAGCAGCATTTGAAAGATATTTAGAAAAAAAGAAAAAATATTATGAAAATGCGAAGAAAGGAGAACGTGTGGAAGTTTTAACAAGAGATGAAATAGATCAATTACTAACAGCGATAAATGCGGGTGAAACTGAGCCTGATGATTTTAGACCGGCTGCTGATAGCAGGAAAATAAAGATTTATGACTTTAAGAGACCTGATAAGTTTAACAAAGAACAGATTAGAACGATGAGTATAATGCACGAAACTTTCGCTAGGTTGACTACGACTACATTATCAGCTCAGTTAAGAGCGATGGTTCACGTTCACGTAGCGTCTGTTGATCAATTAACTTATGAAGAATTTATTAGGTCAATTCCTTGTCCAACTTGTTTATCAATAATCAATATGGATCCATTAAGAGGAAATGCATTATTAGAAATTGACCCTGCTATCATGTTTTCTATTATTGATAGAATTTGCGGGGGAAGTGGAGACGGAACAAAGTCACAGCACGAAATGACAGATATAGAACAATCTATTATGGAAGGAATAGTAGTTAGAATGTTGGGCAACTTAAGAGAAGCTTGGACAACTGTTTTAGATTTGCGACCTCGATTGGGACAAATGGACACTAATCCACAATTTTGCCAAATAGTTCATCCTACTGAAATGGGCGTCTTAATTACTTTTGAAGTTAAAGTTGGTGAAGTTGAAGGAATGATAAACATTTTTGTTCCATCTGTTACAGTGGAACCTTTATTGGGAAAAATGACAGCACAGTTTTGGTATGGTTATCACGTCGCGAATGGATTGGCTCCTAAAATAAATAATGAATGTTTTATTGATATAGATACAATAGTTAAAGCTGAATATTTTAAGACAGAATTATCTATTGATGAATTAAATAAAATATTGAAAAATAAGGGAATTATAACTAGTGAAGATTGGCAACCACAATATGGAAAATTAATGGTTGATAATACTTGTATTGGAATCTTTGATACAGATCCAAAACAAAAGAAAAATCATAAAAAAGTGCAATTAAAAGAAAAATATTTTAAGAAGGAAAAAGATTATATGAATGAAAAAAACAACGTTGGAAGATTAGATGGTGGCCTTAAAGATATTAGAGTTCAAATATCTATTGAGTTAGGAAGAGCAGTTTATTCGCTTGATGAAATCAATAATTTTGGCGAGGGCTCAATTCTTGAGTTAGACAAACTTGCTGGAGAGCCAGTAGATATTTTCGCTAATAATGTTCGCATCGCAACAGGCGAGGTTGTCGTAATTGATGAAAATTATGGCGTTAGAATTTGTGAGTCTTTTACTAGAACAGACACTGACCACAGAACTTTTGAAGAAAGAATAGAAGACGAAACAGAAGAATAAGCTCTCGTAGACGAATCAAGCATAGTCACTACGTTGAGAGCGTAGGCCTTCGGGCGTGCGGGTGCAATTCCCGCCGAGAGTAAGTTAATATAATTGTGAGGGAACTATGATTGCGATTTTTTTACTAATTATTTTTATATGTTTAATAATTATATCATTTAAGTTCGGCTATCAAAATGGTTACACTCACGGAAGAAATGATGGTGTGTTTGAAACAGAATATAAATACACATATAACAAAAAAGATCCGTTAGACGAAAATCTAACAGAACTTATATAAGCGGGTAAGTGGCTGAGTACGGGAGCGGAAAGGAAGGACTTAAGACCAAAACTGCTGCAGCTGGACTTTGGTGAAAGGGGCGGAACCGTCTACCTGCAACCGAATGTTTTGAACGGAAAATCAATCGTTCTTATATATAATTATCAGGAAAACAGAGCGGGATGCCCCGGGGCGGTGGTAAATAACCGGGATAATCTAAAAGCACATCTGGACAGGACCCTGACCGTGAAACTAAAGTAACGGCGGGCACTGCAAAACCGTGAGCCGAAAGCCCTGCAAAAAGGACTGGATGATGACCAGTCGGCTTTGTAATTCTGAATTGACAAGCACTTGGATGTGCAACTGCCCGGAGATTTCTCTGAGCAGGAGGGTGGGGTTCGACTCCCCTGTCTTTAATCACCCATCTGAATAATAAAACGGATGAGCCGAGAAAGGGCATGGAGTGGCTCCCTTAAGTAAACAGGGCAACAGCTGAAAATCTGACGAAACCGCAAATGCACGCCGCGGGATAAAAATGGGCTCGGCAGTATGTTAAAACGGCCAAATAAGTATTAGACAAATTGTGAATCGTACGATCACCGAGGTTGGAATGCTCCGCGTTAATAAAATGCAAGTTATGGGCGCCCATACGATGCTCCTGAACGGAGTCGGCTAACTTACCGGCATGACACGGTTCGACTCCGTGCTCAGGAATATGAGTTGTACATACAATTTGTTGAAACTGAGACAGATGAATGTGCAGTGAGTGCAGAGCACGGGAGTTACTCACTTAAATAAAACTCCATGCTAAGCTCTGCAAAATTTGTCCCTATGGTCGAATGGCTAAGACATCGCACTTTCTATGCGAGGATTCTCGGTTCAAATCCGGGTAGGGATATATGAACTATACTTTTTAGATTGATTGTAACTAATTATTATGAATTGTGAAAATTGTAATAATGAGCATGATGGAAAATATGGTTCTGGTAGATTTTGTTCTTGTAAATGTGCAAGAGGTTTTTCTACTAAAGAAAAAAGACAAGAAATAAATATTAAGGTTGGAAATAAATTAAGAATTTATGACAATAAGCCAAAATATTGTATTACTTGTAATAAAGAAATTGGTATTCAAAATAAGAGTGGCTATTGTAGACAATGTAATCCAGTTTATCTGAGTGAATCATATAGAAAATCTATAAGTGATTCCCAAAAGAAAAATGGAAATAGCGGAGGATTTAGAATAGGCGCCGGGCGAGGAAAACATGGCTGGTATAAAGGTTTTTATCTTCATTCAACTTGGGAACTTGCATGGTTAGTTTATCAACTTGACCATAATGAAAAAATTGAACAATGTAAGGATAAATTTGAATATGAATTTGAAGGACAAAAACATTTTTATTATCCTGATTTTATCTGGAAAGGACAATATGTAGAAATTAAAGGTTGGAGATATCCAAATACTAAAGAAAAATTGGAACAATTTCCATCTGATAAAAAATTGCTTTTAATTGAAGGTAAAAAAGATATTGCACCTTTTATTAAATATGTAAAAGAGACTTATGGTGATATTTTATCATTGTATGAGGCTCGTTAATGGTTCAATCCCATTATTTGCAATTCTTGGTCTTGGCATGGAATATGCTGTAGTGTGAGATTCCGGATATTAAACTCACATTGCAAAAGCAAGCATTTGTTTGCGAGCTGTCGAATCATCAATGAGTCGCCTTATAAGCGGAGGTCGGGTGAGGGCGTCAAGTTGGACAGATGTGGTAGACAGAAAATATGCGATGTTTTCAGTGTTCGAAAACTGGTTCATCAATTATTGGAGTTTATCGGGATCACATCCCCACCTGGAAGTTTCGTGCAGAGTTAGAACCTGCCTAAACAGTTCGGCTTCGCTGCTTCGCGAGGTTAAATAAGCAGCACCAAGACGCAAGTCCACAGTTGTAGACAAGAAACAGGGTCACGTCTGACAGAGTTCCCTCTTTTAACTTTCCTCTCAAGCAAACGAGGTGTAGGCGCTTGACTGTTAATCAAGAATGAGGCTGGTTCGACTCCAGCGGGAGGAGTTAATATAAAATAGTGATATGTTTACCAACTATCGACGTTGGCCTGGAACAGTTGGAACGATAAATTAAATTTCTAATCCAATATGCCAGGGTATCACAACATGGGCTATGTAGTGTAATCCGGCTAGCACACTACCCTTGCACGGTTGAAGCGCGGTTCAAATCCGACATGGTCCATTTATCTTTCATAGATAACTTCAAGCGCCCTAAAATACGCGAATAATTTAGAAGGGCGCTATATAAATTGTGACTGATGCGTATATCTGAAGGTCACTCCGAGTGCAATTCTCCCTCCCTTATTGCATATCGGCGCCTTGATAGCGGATGCCAAGCAACTGCTTCCTCAAGGTGGTCTAAATTGCGTCATGGTATAATGGCATTATATTGTCGGCAAAAGATCTACCACAAAATTGTGGGTATTAGGTCAGCCCGCTAACTAGAAAACTCGGGAGCGAGATGTTAGTAGTAGACGATGATGTAGGTTCGACTCCTACTGATGCATTTTTCCGGCGGAGAAGGAAAACCACGCATCCAATTGATACTTATTGGTCTTAAGTATCGTAACAGGCCGTAGGGCAGTCTGGTAGCCTGCTTGTTTTGGAAACAAGGAGTCGTTAGTTCAAATCTAACCGGTCTGATAACTTTGATTAATGGTGAAATTGCAAGTTCGAATTAATCCGTAGATATTCACGTGACGAATTGTGTTTGGTGCCGTTCATAGTAATAATGGCATGTGGCGTTCCATCCGATTGGCCACGGATCTGCAGTCCGCAATTCAGCTGGATGGGTTTTTGCACTATTAGTTTAATGGTAAAATAGGAGATTTCCAATCTTCGGACGAGGGTTCGATTCCCT
>Ga0123356_10000215_pt1 | contig 67385 bp, 48 predicted proteins | sample TergutEmb28metaG_2_FD_92546 | JGI IMG/M metagenome (GOLD analysis project Ga0123356, IMG submission 92546) | Embiratermes neotenicus P3 segment gut microbial communities from Petit-Saut dam, French Guiana - Emb289 P3 | ecosystem: Host-associated > Arthropoda: Insects > Digestive system > Gut ...
GTTCCTGAGTTTGTTTCTAGGGTAAGTGGCATGAAGCCTCTGCTCTTCGGTTCTTATGGTTAGATTTTCTATCTTGAGGCATCAGTTCTCATGGTTAGATTTTAACGTGAGGCACTACGGGTAAATTTAAGAAAAATTTTGAAAAAATCCATGTTCGTTAAAACGCTCCTGATGCTGTTCCTTGATAGTGTACTACCGTAGCCTTTTGCGGTAATCCCTTCGGGCTTCGTAAAGAGGGAAACCTTCAGGTTTGGTTGAGGTTCTGCGGGCTCGTCCTTTGTGCTACATTGCTTGCTAGAAGCTTCGTTGTATGATCATTGTCACTGTGTGAAGCTCTTATGCTTCTTTTATCCTCTGCGTGATGAATTTTGATTTCTATTGACAATATAATATTCTTTTATTATAATATAAGAATGCTGAAAGAAAATCTTATTAAAATTTACTCAAAATATTTAATTCTATTTTCTATATTACTTTTTTCTCTATCTTCATGCACATATAATGAAATTAATAATCTGCTAAAAGAAGCAGAATTTTATTCTAATAAATATTTAGTTCAAAATAATATAATAGATTCGGATGACATAATAATCGAAGATTATAAATATTTTAAAATAATTATGGATGAATTATATAATCAGCGTATGAATATGACAAATAGACAAGGAAGTAAATATACTAGTATTTTAAATAGATTTAATAAGTTTAATTATTCTTATTTTGATGATATTGGAACTATAATAACTAAAACAAAAGATGATGTAACTATCAAAGTCGGACTAGTTATAGCTTATAATATTTTTGATCATATTGTATACGTTGAGTTAAAAACACGAAAACTTGATATAATTAATTTAATAAAAGAATACTTTTTGACAAAAAATATTAATGATATAAATCCTGTAAATGAGATCAATATAAGAAATGAATTACTGGAAATTATTAATGATATTATTTTGGGTACTGATAAAGCAAAAAGAATATTATTTACTATGTTAGAACCAACAGAATCAACCTATTCACAGCCGGATTATGCAAATGAAAATGGCACCATAATTTGGAAATAAAATATAAGGTAAAATTATGAAAACAATATATTTTTATTGTGTATTTATATTTTTCTGCAGTTCAATTATTTTTGCTACAGTGCAAAGACCGGATAATATTATATATAATGGGACAGAATATTATATTGATAACTATCTAATGGAAGAATATTTTGAAAAATATCCATGGAAAAGACCTGTCGGAGAATGGATGAGTACAGGTCTATGGCGCGGCTATGTTGCAACATATGAAATAATTGATAATGAGTTATGGCTTGTTGATATTAAAATTTTAGATGGTCTTTATGAAATTGACGGGGCTTGGGATCATAAATTAGTTAGTGTTTTTAATAAATATTTTATTGGAGGAAATAAAATAAAACTTAATTGGTTTAACGGATTAATAGGTCTTTATAAAAGCAGCTACTCAAACGAAAATGAATATTATAAATTAATAGAAATTATAAAGGGAGATGTTGTTAAAGAATTTGAATTAAACAATAAACAATATTTTAAATTTAGAGGGATAAGAATTAAGTATGATAATATTATCTCAGAATATTATTCAATTAGATTTAATAACATAGAATATAGATACAGAAAAACAAATTTTAAAATGGTAAAAAATATATATAATGAATTAAATATGAAATACAGCGAACCTTTAGATTATATTGAAATATATAATGAATTTGATAACGTCGGAATACCTAAAGAATTAATTGATTATTTAATAAATCATATTGATAATATCAAAAATTATAATCTAAAGTATATGCATAATCGTATTAGAAATATTTTAATTATTAGAATATCAGTAATATTTGCAGTAATTTCTATATTATCTATTTTAATGATAAAATTAATAAAAATAACAAAGAAAAAGAAGCTAAAAATTCGTCTAATTAGATATAGAGAGAATGAGAGCTATATTAAAAAAGATAATTCTTGACAAAAATAATGAAATAATATTAAAGTTAAACATTATACATAAAGGAGCAGTTATGAAAAGATTCCAAATTATATTCATTTTATTTTCGGTTTTACTGATAGTAATAATTACATCCTGTTATACTACATCAAAAACCGGAGAGCGGTGTCCTCCTTGTTATGGAACAGGAAAATGCTATAGCTGTCATGGGATAGGAAACTCAAGAGAAGACGGCAGATGCCGCGTATGCAGAGGGAGCGGAAAATGCGTTGCTTGCAACGGCTCAGGTGAATATAGACGGATAATTTTACCGGGGCAAAGATTCTAAAACAGATATTCTCTATTAATCTATTAATGATCTATATAATGATCTATTAATTTTAATCTATTAATTAAAAAGAAAAACTTACTACAGCCGTATATAATATTAATCGTTTAAACGTTCAATTATTAAGTTTCTCAAAAGCCGTTTTTGCCGCTTCCTGCTCCGCGCTTTTTTTGTTTCTGCCGGTTCCCGTACCGTAAACGGTCTCCCCTATTTTTACGTCAATAAAAAATATGCGGTCGTGTTCGGGACCTGTGCGTTTAATTAAAATATACTCCGGATAACATTTAAACTGCCGCTGACAAAACTCCTGCAAGAGTGATTTATAGTCCTTGTGATAATTATCGCCTGTAACTTTATTAATTTCCGGCTTAATACAGCGGCTGACAAAATCAAAGGCTGCTTTATATCCGCAGTCAATAAAAAGAGCGCCGATAAGCGCTTCCATTGCATCTGCGAGAATCGCCTTTTTGGTTCTACCGCTTGTCTTTTCTTCGCCCTTGCCTAAAAGCAGCATTTTATCAATATTAAGATTTAAAGCAATCTCAGAAAGAATGTCTTCTGACACAACTACAGCTTTTATTTTTGCAAGTTCGCCTTCGCTTTTGTCCTTAAACTCCTGATATAAAATCGAAGCACAGACCGAACCCAAAATTGAATCCCCCAAAAACTCGAGACGTTCATTATTTGCTTTACTGCCGGATTCGTTGGATACAGATCGATGAACAAAAGAAAGATTTAAAATATCTATATTTTTAAATTTAAAACCGGCGGCCTTTTGAAAAGCCGCCAGTTCGTTTTTCCTTTCTGTACTGAGAATGTTCTTACTTTTGCTGTGATTTAATAAATTCGTAAGCGTCCTTCACAGTTTCAAATTCATTGGCTTTTTCATCAGGAATATTAATACCCATTTCTTCCTCAATAGCATAAACCAATTCATAGGTGTCAAGGCTGTCAGCGCCGAGATCCTGACGGAATGACGCTTCCAATGTGATTTTGCCCTCATCGACTTCGAGTTTTTCTGCGATGAGTTTTTTCATTTTTTCAAACAATTCGTCCATTTCTTTCCCCTTATTTATACTTTAGAATCAGGTACAATTACCTGTTTACCTCGATAATAGCCGCATTTTGAGCAAACCCGGTGAAGAATTACCTTGTTGCCGCAAGTACTGCAGTCTATCATTGAAGGCGCTGTAAGTTTCATGTTCAGAGACTGCCGACGGCGCGTCCTGGCCTTTGATGTTTTACCTCTGGGTACTGCCATAATCTAACCTCACAAACTTATTTGTATCTTAACAAAATCCAATATATTTGTCAAGACATTTTTCTTGTTTTTGTCAAAACATGATATATTAAACGAAGCTCCGCTGAAAGCGGCATTTCGCTTACATGTTAGTGTACTTGTTTTTCAAAGCTTTGGCAACCAGCGGAGGTACCATTCCGCTCAAATTTCCATTAAAAGAAGCCAGCTCTTTTATCGAAGAAGATCGAATGACAAAATATTCCGGATCGGTTGTCATAAAGATTGTTTCGATGTCGGGGTCAAGGGTTCTATTCATCATAGAAAGCTCGAACTCATAAGAAAAATCTTCCAGCCCGCGGACTCCCCTAAGCAGCAGCTTTATTTTTTCCTTTTTAAGATAATCCACTATAAGACTGTCGCAAATTGTCACAGATACGTTTTTCTTGTCTTTTATAAGCTCACTAATCATAGAAGCCCTCTCTTCGGCAGAAAAAAGGTACTTTTTTTGCTTGTTTTCGGCTATTACGACAACCAATTCTTCAAAAATTGAAGCTGCGCGCTGTATTATATTGATATGTCCCGAAGTGGGGGGATCAAAAGAACCCGGAAAAGCTGCTTTTAGCATTGTTCAAGCTTACCAAAAGTACGCAATATAAACAAGTAGGGTAACTTTCGGCTCAAAAATAGGTTTTATCAATAATATGCAATACATTGACAGAATCAAAAAAATAGTATACTATAATGCTATGGGAAGAAAAAAAGTCCTTATACTGCTCTCTCTCTCTGCAATTCTGGCGGCGTTGTGCCTCTTTGTGTCCTGCGGGACAGGATCCGGTACTCAAGGGTCCAGCGGAAGTTCAGGAAGAAGAAATGATGTTTTTGACCCCCGTTCTGTCAGTCAGGCTCACTATAATACCACAAGGGATGAGGTTCAGCAGTTTATAAACAGGCTCAACGAAATCATCAGAAGCCGCAATTATCAGGCTTGGAGAGATTGTTTGTCTCCCGATTATTTTGCGGAAATTTCTTCCCCGGAAAACCTAAGGGAAATATCCAATCAGCCTGCTATGAGAACCAGAAGAATCGTGCTCAGAACGCCGCAGGACTATTTTGAATATGTGGTTGTTCCTTCCAGAGCAGACCTGCGTGTTGACGATATCGAATTTATCAGCATGAACAGGGTAAAAGCATTTACGGTAACTACAAACAGGGCGGGAGAAGAACAGCGTCTTCGCCTTTATGATCTTGAAAAAATCGGTAATTCATGGACAATAATCAATTAAGGAGAATTATATGTTTTCATTAAAGCGTTTTTCTATTCTTATAGCTGCGGCTGTTTTAATCGCTTCCGCCGTCACCGCGCAGACTAATCAGAGAAGGGAAATGACCGTAGAAGAATCCTATCTGCAGGAATCAATAGAAATAATGATTATCAGGGAAACTGCAAGAGCTCATACCAGAGAACAAAAATTGCTGTCCCTTGATTATATAAGAGATGCCATTGGCCGCGGTAATACAAACGATGAAATCCGCCAGACACTGGAATTCCTTTCCAGAGAAGGCAGAAGGAACATGGCAAGAGAAAACGGCAGACTCGTTAACAATTTCCCCGATGTAAGGCGTCAGGCGGCGAGAGCTCTTGGAATGCTTGGGACAGAAGAAGCCAGACAATCACTGCTGGAAATCTGCCAATTCGAAAACGAACCTATGGTTCTTCAGGAAGCTATTAAATCCCTCGGCGACATCGGAACAAACGAAAACAACGAAACAGTAGCCCATATCGCATGGGTTATGACACGATTTGATAACCTTAACCCCGACAATATTATGGCAGTAGCCACTATTGACGCTTTCGAAAAAATAGCCAGAAACAATAACGGCCTTAGTTCTCCTGACGCAATTAGAGTTCTGGTGCGTATTTCCGAAGGTCAGTATGTTACGCCTGTAAAAGAAAGAGCAAGACAGCTTCTTGCTGAACTGCGAACCTACGGCAACTAATTACTTTTCTTGATGGAGAGCGATGATTTTTGATTTCCTGTTTCTAAAACGGAAAAAAGTCTTCGCTCTTGTCGGGGGAAGCGGCACCGGAAAAAGTTTTCACGCTAAAATAGTAGCTCAAAAATACAGAGTCGATTTTATGATCGATGACGGTCTTTTAATTAAAGACAACCGTATTCTCGCGGGACATTCCGCAAAAAAAGAACATTCATTTATGGCTGCCGTTAAGGTCGCTCTTTTTGACGATAAAACACATAGAGACGAAGTCGCACGCAAACTCCAAACCGAAAAATTCAAACGTATTCTGCTTTTGGGAACATCAGAAAAGATGGTTCATAAAATTGCCGCGCGTCTTCAGCTTGACGCTCCTTTTAAAATAATAAAAATAGAAGACATTGCCTCGCAGGAAGAAATTGACAAAGCGATAAGAACAAGACGTATAGAAGGAAAACATGTAATTCCTGTACCGTCTATGGAAATAAAGAAAAATTACCCCAATATTTTTTATGACGCGATAAAAATATTTAAACGGCGGATGGCTCCGGGAAAACCAATGACTGCAAACCGAATTCCTGCGGATTCTGCCGGAGTGCCGTCAGGGATTGGACCTTTGCCCACTTTGCACGAAAAATCGCTTGTAAGACCGGAATATTCAAAACACGGCAGGGTTTTTATTTCGGAAGGAGCGTTAATTCAATTTGTAACTCACTGCGTTGATGAATACGAAACAAATATTAAAATTAAAAAGATTCTCGTTAAAAATACTGAGATGGGTTACCGCCTTGTAATAACTATCGATGTGCCCTACGGAATCCAGCTTGGCGGAAACATTCAGGATTTACAGCAATACGTTATAGATAATATTGAACGATACACCGGCATATTAATAGAAGAAGTAAATATTATTATCGATAAAATCACTGAGTAATGGGCACTGAGCCCGTCGGAGCGCCCTTTTTGGGTTTACGGCTGCGGCGCTTTCGTTTTTTTGCGGCAGTTCCGTCAGCGCGGCTTTCGCCGGCTCCGCTGTCCGCAGGCGTTTTATGCCTTCCTGTAAAAAACACTTTTTTAATTGTTATGCCTTTTGCGTTTAAAAACTTTTTTACAGAATACTCAAGTTCAAAACGCGGCGGATTCATTGGCAGGACAAAGTCCCGCGCGGTCTTGCAGATTTCTTTAAAGTTATCGATAGAGCCGGGTTTCCATTCGTCTACAGTCTCAAGATAATCATAAAATAATGAGCCGAGCGCCTGCCCCCGCTGGTTTTCTGTCCCCTTTAGGGCGGCAAGCCGCGCTAGATAATTTTTTTTAAAATTTGCATCTTTACGCATTAAATTAACCGCTTCCGGCTGCATATAACTGTAAAGCCCTGTTTTATCCAGCAATTCGACAATAACAGAAGCCATATCAGAATTAATTATTTTAAAAATTTCTTCTGTTAAACGCGAAGGCGATATAGACGAAAGCAAATTTGTCTGATTAGCTATTTTTAATTTAAGATTTAACGGAAGCGAAAAACCGGCTGCCGCAGCATACTTTACCGCGCGGATCATTCTTACGGGATCATCTGTAAAAATTTCAGAAAGGTTAATAATCGGTTTTATTTGTTTTTTCTTTATATCGTTCATACCGCCGACATAATCTACTATGATTTGCTGCTGCGGATCATAAAAAAGCGCATTCAATGTAAAATCGCGCCTGAGAACGTCTTCTTCTATAGTGCCGAAAGTATTGCTTGTATGTCCGTCCTTTAAAGATCTAAAAGTTGAGACTTCGAATACCCTCTGTCCAAAATAAACATGCACAAGCCTAAACCGCCTGCCTATGATTCTGGAATTACGGAATATTTTTTTTATCCTTGTAGGGCTTGCCGCGCTTACAATATCAAAATCTTTCGGCTTTTTACCGAGAATTAAATCCCGCACAGCGCCGCCGACTACATACGAATCAAAGCCTTCGTTTTTTAATTTTTTAATTATATTTACAGCGTCGCCGTCAACATTAGAAAAATCAATTCCATGCTCGTCGCGGGTATAAATTACTGCTTTTTTTTCCGGCTTGCCGTTAGGCCCTGTTGAATATCTGTATCTCATTAACAGCGTTTGTTTATCCAGGAAAGAAGGTTGTCCATTACTTCTTCGCGGTTTGTTTCGTTTAATATTTCGTGCCTGGCGCCAGGATAAAGCACAAACTCAAGATCTTCGATTCCTAAATTACGGTACATATTAACAAGAGCGGTCGGGCTTTTGCCCATATCTCCGACAGGATCGGCGCTGCCGGAAAAAACATAAACCGGCAAAGAACGGTTTATCCTTGCCATCGCTTCTGCGCGGTGAATGTTGTATAACAGCTTTGCAAGGTCTCTGTAAAAACCGGAAGAACACAGAAACCCGCATAACGGATCGGACATATACTTATCTACTTCTTCTTCGTCACGGCAGAGCCAGTCAAAAGCAGTGCGGTTAGGTTTAAACGGTTTATTATACGGACCGTCAGCCATGGACTTTGCCAAACGAGAACCATTACGCTGTCCCTTAACCGCAGAAAGCAATGTCATTAACGGAACGCCTGCCTTAACAATAAAATCACCGGGTCCCTTTGTCCCCGAAAGTATACAGCCGTTTATTTTTATATCATCAGAATAGACCATATAATTTTGAACTATAAATGAACCCCAAGAATGACCAAGAAGAAACAGCGGTACAGTTTTTCTGTTTTTATGGATTTCTACATTTAAACTGTGAAGGTCTGCAGTTACACGGGTAAAGCCGTTCCAGTCAGCGCAGTGTCCTAGAAGCCCGCCCTTGTCAGCGCCGTTTACTTCTAAGTTTGCGGTTCTTCCATGCCCGCGCTGATCTGCCGCCCAAACTTCGATACCGGCTTCTGTTAATTTTTCTGCCAATCTGCGGTAACGCAAAGCATGTTCTGCCATACCATGCACAATATGAAGCACCGCACGGGGCTCTTTTTCCGGCGAAAAGCAGTATAAATACAGCTTTGTCCCATCGTAGCTTTCAAAATAGGTTTCTCTTTGAACCATACGTAATTATTGCTTAAATGACCGAATTATTCAACAACCGGCTGAGTTTTTATGTCACCAACAGCCGTTATAATGTATTATAATTATAGTAATGAGATTATTTCCGTATTTAAACTTCATTTTGCTTTTTATTCTATTTTCTCTATTTCCTCTTTTTTCGCAGGATGAATTACGCGAACAGGGTCTTGTTACAAGAGAACCGTTTTGGCGGCAGGCGCTTGGGGGAGCAGTTTTATCGCTGCCTCATGTTCAGGCGCAGTCCGCGGTTGTCGCTCTTGACGGCGGTAATATCCGCGCCTACTCTACTGCAGGAACCCCCATGTGGAGCTATTCGGCAAGGGGCAGAATAAGCCCTTTTGTTTCCCGTTCACGGGAGGGAACTTCGTATTTATCAAGAAACATCGGTATATTAATAGCCGTTAACCGCGCAGGGCGTGAACTGTGGCGGAATGAAATGGAAAACCCTCTCTCCGCAAAAGCTGTAATCGGCTGGGACGGAAGAATATTTGCTCCAACAAATAGAAAAATATACTGCTATACTGCGTCAGGGAATTTACTGTGGACAAGAACGCTGGAAGCTCAGATTTCGATAGCTCCAAAACTCGATCGTTCCGGCGGGATAATTTTTTCGCTTAATAATAACGAAGTATATCGAATCGACCCTTTTGGAAACGCCCATGTCTGGATGCTTTCCAGAACGCCCGCTGTCCTTGTCTCGCTGAATTCTACAGGCGGGCAGTCTCAACCGCAAGTTTTAGTTTTATACTCTGACGGAACAATGGAAATACTCGGCTCGGCAGAAGACTGGTTTACCCCTGCGCAATTTGATGAACATGCTGTCGCACTGCCAAGGCTTTCCGCTCCTCCGCTTGCAGCCGCCGGCAGAGACAATAATGTTGCTATAATTCTAAATGACGGCAGAACTGCGCTTTTATCTTTAGAAACAAGAACCATAGTCTGGACAGGCGACAGTCATATAAGAGAGATGGTTAACAATAGGAGCAGACAAGGATCTCCAATGGACACAGAAGCAGAAATGATTTTTGACGAAAGAGGTATTTATATTTTAAGCAGAAACGGAGCCACGGGTTTTTCGCATACCGGCAGAAGGCTCTGGTTTGTATTTTTGCAGAATACTGCGGCAATTCCCGCTTTTGGAAATGACGGCGTGCTTTATTCCGGCGGCAGGGATTGGATACTTTATGCGTTTAAGATGGAAGACCGTATTCTGCCCGAAAGAAACGCGGTTTTTGGTCCAGTACCCGAAGGCAATTACGGTTTGGGACGTCCTCAGGCGTTATACGCAATTGACATTCCGCTTAATACTGACGAAACAAGGGAAAAACTCGAACAGATCGGCGCGGCTATTAGTTCTGGTTTAATCGGCGCAAACGAACCTGCATGGACTTCGTTTTTATTGAATATTTCTACAGGACAGCAGCCGCTTCAGTTTAGGCTTGCCGCGATAAACCTTTTAGGAAAAATCGGCTCGCAGGAGACAGTTCCATGGCTTTTAAATATTTTCCGCAGGGATAATGAGCCTTTTATCAGAAGCGCGGCAGTAACCGCAATCGGCGATATCGGCGTAGATCCTCAGGGCGCTGCGATTCAAACTTTTCTGCATTTACTTCTTCAGGGCAATATAAGAGACGATTTTGTTTTAACTTCGATTGCATCAGCGACAGGCGCTTTATGCAGGTTTTCGGGACCTCCGCTTAGTGAGACAGGAATCAGGATCCTCAACCTTCTTACGGCTGCAAATCAGCCTCCAATGGCAAGAAGACAGGCAAATTTTGAACTTGAATCACTCAGGTAATATGCATTATAATTAAATATTAGGAGTTTTATGATGAAAATTTCGAGAGTATTAATTGCCGCTGTTCTTTTAACTGTAATTACCGTTTTAGGGTTTGCGCAGGTAAACAGGGACGAATTGCAGGACCTTCCGCCGGTTGTATTTATTAACTACGAAGGCCCTCATGCCAGAGTAAATACAAGAGAAGAAATACGCCAAATCGGCGTTGCTTTGGGAAGGCAGATTTCCGAAAGAGAAAGAGGCATGGCATCTACCATGGAGGCAATGACTCTTGAGCAAAGAAGAACACACTCCTACAGATTCGAAATTGGAGCTATAAACAGATATTTTGTTATTCATTGCGTATCAGGCCCGGAAAACGGAAAACTTGACGCTGATATTTTTGGACTCGGCGTAGATGCAGGCGTAGATCATATCAGAAACCTGCGTGTAATTATCCAAGGGTATCTGCAGTCTGCTTATGATTACAGCGAAAGAGACGCGGCACTGTTAGCTGAATATATTACTATCTACAATGCCGTTTACCGCGGTAACTGGGATTATTTTACAAACCGCTATAAATCTATGGTAATGGGGCATTTGACAAGGGAAAGAGCGGGGCTTTCGATTCGTTATGATGAATGGCCGGGCAGAACCTTGATTGTTATTCCGTTAGGTCATGGCGGATTAAGTTCTATTGATACATCCGCAATCACTGACAACAGAGTAATAGAAGAAATGCGCAGAGAAGACGATCAAGGCGTTCCTCAGCGTCAGGGAATGGTTGACCTTATAGAACGCCAAGCCGAACAGACAGAACATCGGGCGGAGACTACACGTAACGAAGCCGTACGTGAAGACCAGCGGATTGCCGAAGAAAGAAGACAGAACGAAGAAGAAAGACAGCAAATCAATGAAGAAAGACAGCGCATAGAAGAGCAAAGACAAGCCGGCACAATAACAGATGAAGAAGCAAATCAGGCTCAGCGTGATCTTGATCAGAGAGAAGCGGTTGTTCAGCAGAGAGAAGATGCACTTACAAGACAGGAAGAAGAAAACCGGCAGCGCCATGAAGAAGCGCAGACGCTTCAGAACATTTCTGAACAACAATCAGCTTTAGCTCAGGATCAGCGTGATCAAATCGCTCAAGATCAGCAGAGAACTATTGCAATGGAAACATCAGGCGGCGTGCTTGGCGTAACAATAGAAAGAACAAATCCTGTACCAATGGGAAGAGTTGTTCGTCTCGATCCGGCAAACGGAAGAATACTCAGAAGATCACCTCTTGATTCTGTTCATACAAGAACAGTAAACTCCTCAGTTGGCGGAAGAATACTTGCGATAGCAGGCGAAGCTAGAGGACAGGGCGCTGTGCGTCTAATCGAAATTAACCCGACCAGCCTAGAAATGGCAAAACAGGGAGATGATGATATCAGAACAGGAAGCCTCTTGTGGGTTAACGGAAACGATCTCTATGCAATAATAGCTGATGGAAACAATAATTTCCTTGGTCGTTTTAATTCGAACTTAGAACTTCAGGCAAAATCTGAAGTAAGGATTCATCCGGAAGCAAGCGTATTAATACATCAGGGCAGCTTACTAACACAGCGCCATGACGGCACTGCACTCATACTAAATCCTGCTAACTTAACCGAAGCTAGATAATTAATTTCCGTAAATATGTTCAAAGCCGTGGAGTAATTCCACGGCTTTTTCTTTGCAGCTTCCGCATACAGTACCGATTTTTGTCGCCTGCTGAAGCTGCTCCCAATTGCGCGCGCCGTTTGTAAACGCGTTTTCTATATCTTTGTCTGTAATGCCAAGGCAATGACAGATTACTGTGGTTGCGTCAACAAATATTCCGGGACGTCCTGTTTTTTCGAGATAATCATTAATTGCGTTTCGCAAAGCCTTGTCGCCCAAAACAGAACAATGCACCTTAAAGCTCGGCAATCCGCCAAGTTTGGCAACGAGATCTTCCGGCTTTATTTTATACGCTTCTTCTATGTTCATTCCTTTTATGGTATCAGAAAGCATACTGGTAGAAGCTATTGCGCTTGCGCAGCCGTAAGTTTTCCAGCGGACATCGGTAATAATATCGTTTTCGATCTTAAGAAGCATTAACATTTGATCTCCGCATTTAATGTTTCCTGTCTGCCCTTTTGCGTCATAGTCAAAATTTGATTCGTCTTCTAATAGCACATTCCGCGGATTTGTAAAATGGTCTTTTACTGTATCTGAATAAAGCCAATCTGACATATAAAAAACTCCTTACTAGCTATGGACACTGAGCCTGTCGAAGTGTCCATGTTACTGCAAAAACATTCATGATTTTTAGAATGTGGACATCGCCCTTAGACGCGCAATAATCGGCGGCAGTACATCTATTATATAATCAATATCGGTTTCTGTAATACCCCATCCCAGACTAAAACGGATAGAACCATGCGCCATTTCTGGCCCCAGCCCTGCCGCCATTAATACGTGAGAAGGCTCAAGGTTTCCGGAAGCGCATGCAGAACCTGTAGACGCTTCTATTCCCTCCATATCCATAGAAAGAAGAATCGCTTCGCCCTCTGCGCCCGGGAACGAAACATTCAGCGTATTCGGGAGCACATCTGCAGTGTGGCCGTTTATTTTAATGTTTGGAATTTTTTCTGATAATTTATTTTTTAATTTATCCCTAAGCGGAGTTATTTCTTTGCCGTACTTTTGTACTTCTTCCGCGGCGAGGCGCGCAGCTTCGCCAAAACCAAAAATACCGGTATTGTTATAAGTCCCCGCTCTCAGCCCTTCTTCCTGATGTCCGCCATGCACCATAGGAAACACCGGCGCGCCTTTTTTTACGTATAGAGCTCCGACGCCTTTTGGACCGTAAATTTTATGCGCAGAAACAGTAAGATAATCAACTCCCAGATCTTCTGCGTTAAGAGGTATTTTTCCTGCGGCTTGCACTGCGTCTGTATGAATAAAAGCTCCGGCATTTTTTACAAGCGCAGCTATTTTTTTTATATCCTGAACCGTGCCGATTTCGTTATTAGCAGCCATTACAGAAACAAAAAGCGTTTTATCGTTTAATGCTTTTTCTAATTCATCTATTTTGAGCTTTCCGTATTCGTCTACAGGCAGTACATTTACTTTATAACCGGAAGCTTTTAAATTTAACGCCGAGTTAAGAACACAGGGATGTTCGATTGCTGTTGTCAAAATAACATCTCTGTTTTGAAAATCATTAGAATCGATTATTTTATGCATAGAATTAAAAACCATATTATTTGCTTCTGATCCGCCTGATGTAAAAATAATAGATTCGGTTTTTGCGTGAATTAAAGCGGCTATTTCGCTTCTTGCTTTTTCTATTTTGGAACGCGCGAGTCTTCCTGACGAATGCATAGAAGAAGCATTGCCGAAAATTTCTAAATCGTTAATAATAGCTTTTTTTACTTCGTCTCTAACCGGAGTCGTTGCATTGTAATCTATATAAACCTTTCTCATTTTACGACCAATCCTTTAAACCAAGCTCCTTGTTTACTTCTTCCAGACGTTTATTCAGGTTTGATATTGTTTTCTCCAGTCTGGCTTTTTCTTTTTCCAGTATCGCAACACTGTCTTCTTCTGTTTTTTCTTTGCCGCGAACCTGTATCTTTACTGTATCAGGACTTTTGCCTTTAATCAAAGCCGCTTCCGCCGCCTCGCGTTTATCGCTGTCCCGCAAACCTGCAAGAAAACGCATATTATCCGCTCCGACTTCCGGCGCAAGATCATACTCAAACATTTTTATCGCCATGTTTGCGGCGGCTCTTGGAATACGAAGCATTCTGTCAACATAGTCTTCGAAACGCACGCCGATATCCGTGCAAAGATTGTGAGCTTTAATTAAAACCTTGCCCATTTCTTTTACAAGCTCTCCGTTGTTTTTTAAATATTTACTGCGGATTACTTCTGTTAATTTAATAAGTTCAGGCGATACTGCAAAAACATCGCTGTATATTTTTTTATTTTCTGCTTTTTCCAAAAGCGCATGAAAAATTGCCCAAAACTCTGTATTATGAGCTTTTGCAGAAAGAGTGCCTCCGCGCGAGCAGGCATGCAGATGATGAGCGTATTCATGTATCGCAGTATAAAGAAGTAAATTCTGCCCTGTATCATCGCTTGCAAAATTACGGTTATGGATAATTATTTCTCTGGTTGCAGGTTTGTAAAGACCATTAACTTTTTTGCTTTTTTTACCGGAGTATATAAGCGTAAACTCAAGCGGAGCGTCTTCTATCGCGAGCAGTTTTTGCTTTACTTTATCTTGATTCATATTACTCCTCAAATTTATCCATTGCAATTACTGCCGCCGCGGCGCAGGCGGTTTCTGTTCTCAGCGCGCGCGCGCCCATGGACAGACGTAAAAATCCCGCTTTTTCAAATAAATCGCGCTCCCTGTCTGACCAGCCCCTCTCAGGACCAACAGATATTACAAGGGGTTTATTAGATGATGAAAGATTAAAAATAGAGCCTTCCGGCCGCACATTATCCATTGCAATCAAAATGGGCGCGCGCGCAAACGATGATTGTTTTGGATCGCCGCAATGCCATGGAGACCGCTCCAGCCATTCATCGAGAGAGCTGTAAACAGTAAAAGCCGGTATCAATGTATCGCGAGCCTGCACTGCCCCTTCGATTAACGCTGCATTCGCTCCGCCGTTTAAAAGCATTTTTGTATCGCGGTAACTTTTTTCGCCGAGATCTGTTCCGACAAGATCGACAGCTGACGCTCCGATAGAAGAAATATCCCTAAAAATACGGCGTAATTGAATCGGGCGTACAAAAGCAACAGCCATTCTTAACCAGCTGCGGGATACAGGCATTTCGGTTCCGTTAAAAATAAAAGAGAGCGAACCGTCAAGGTTTATCTTTTCTATTCTTCCTGTTCCGCGTTTTCCGCCCAAAATACCCGCTTCAAAATCATCCCCGGGCTTTTTATGCAGCACTTTTAAAAGATGAATTGTCCGCTCATCGCGTCTGGGAAGGCTTCGGCCTAATTCATGCTCTTCCAATAAAATAATATTCACTGTATCATTATATCAAATAATTATGAAAACAGCCATAAAAGCAGCTATTTCCTCTTTACTGGCGTTTATTATATTGTCATGTGCAACCGCTCCTAACGAGTACAGGGAAGTTGATACTGCCGCTGGACAAGCTGATTTTACATCAGCAGTCGAAGCCATCAGGAGAGGCCAGAATAGAAGAAGGGCGCTTTACCCCGAAAGAAACGCTGTTCAATTATTTCTTGACAAGGGGCTTTTAGAATTTTATGCCGGAAACTACGAAGCTTCTTCTGCCGATTTACAAAATGCCGAACGCCTTATCGAAGAAGCCTATACCAAAAGTATAACAGAAGGATTTTTCACTTATATATTAAACGATAATTCCAGGCAGTATCCCGGAGAAGATTTTGAAAATATATATCTAAATATTTTTAACGCGTTAAATTATTACAATAGGGGCGACTTAGAGGGCGCATTGGTAGAAATCAGAAAACTAAGCCAGACAGGCGGCAAACTTGATATGCTTGCAAGACGGTATGAATATACAGACCCTTCTACGGGAGCGAGCCTTCAGGATTCGCTTCAGAGAGAAACCGGCATAAGTCAGCTTCCTGATACAAAGTCTGTAAACTTTTCTAACTCTGCTCTTGCCCGTTACCTTGGCGCTCTTTTTTATCAGGCAGAAGGAAATCTTGACAGCGCGCGTATTGAGTTTAATCAGGTTCACCGCGCTTTTAGAACAAACAGCAGTATTTACCGCCACAATGTTCCAAACGCTGTAGAAGAAGCCCGCAATGTTACTGCGCAGACTGCAAGATTAAATGTAATTTGCTTTACAGGATTATCTCCGATAAAACAGGAGCAGCTTGTCATGCATTATCTTCCGTTTAGACATCCTGTTCTGGCGATCTCTGCATTTAAGCTTCCGGTATTAACAAGAAGACCAAGTTTAATTACAAAAATCGAAGTCATAGTACAAGGCGAAGACGGCTTTTATCTCGAATTGCTCGAAGATATGGGTTTAGTAATAGAAGAAACATATAATGCGAGATTTTCCAGTATTCTATTAAAAACATATATCCGTACCATTATAAAATACGCTGTTGCTGATATTGCGGCTTCAGAAGCTGCAAGACAAGGCGGCGAACTTAGCGGGCTTTTAATCGCACTGGCGGCAAGAACTGCATTAGACGCTTCGGAAAGAGCAGATACCAGAATGTCCCGTTTTATTCCCAACAGGGCTTATATAGGCGGAATCAATCTTGACCCGGGAACATATTCGGTTATAATTAACTATTATCAGGGTGATAATATTTTATCTTTTGATTCATTCCCTGACGTTGTCGTAGACAGCGGCAGATTGAATCTTTTAAATGCTGTAAATTTAAGGTAGGAGATATTAATTATGAAAAAATTATTAATTTTATTGACAGGCGTTTTATTGCTTTGCGCATGCAAAACAACAGTTGACAGGGTAGCGCCCGGAACTGAACCGGATTTGAGCGGCTTCTGGAATGCCAGAGATGTAAGAATTGTCTGCGAATCGCTGATTAATGACTGCCTTTCCAGTCCTAGAGTTGAGCAGGCGATAAGAGCGGCGGGAAACAGAAAGCCAACTGTTATTGTAGGCAGATTCAGAAACGAAAGCAGCGAACATATTGATACTGCGATTATATCTTCGATTATGGAAAACGTAATTTTTAACAGCGGCAAACTTGACTTTGTCGCAGGCGGAGATACAAGAAGCGATATTCGAACAGAAAGGCAGGAACAGCAAAGTCATGCAAGCGAAGAAACTGCCGCTCGTCTTGGCAGAGAAATTGGAGCGGATTTTATGCTGACAGGTTCTGTAAGAACAATCGTTGACAGAGAAGGCAACCGCAGTGTAAGAACATACTTTGTTTCGGCAGAACTCACAAGCATAGAAACCAACGCAAGAATGTGGATGGGGCAGAATAACGAAATTACAAAAGTTGTTGTAAGGCCGAACAACAGATTATAAACTGCAAAGACAGTTATAAAAACTCATAAAAAGTCTCATCATGCAAAGCGCCGACTTTTCTTGGCGAGCCTTTGGATTCGATTTTTTCACGGACAGTACCTGTTATAAGTGCCCGTTTTTTATACCGCGCTGTTTTTGAAACCAGTATTCTTGCGCGTACTGCAGGCCGTCCGCTTACGGAGAATCCTGTTTCCGGCGACCATGAAAAAGAACATTCACCGGCATCAATGCCAAAACGCCAGGAAATTTTATCGTTTTCTAAAAGCTGCCTGACCAATGCGCATGCTTTATCTACAGGATGGTAAGTTCCAATTAGCTCGCCGTTTTCTTTTCTGTATTTTGCTAAAATCGGCTTTAGTTCCAGCGGTGAGCCAAAACATGCAATTATCGTATCTCCCTCATAACCTGCAATGACAGCGCCTGCGTTAAAAAGGGCTCTTTTTGCCATTGTATAAAAATTTCTTTTAATTTTTCCGGCATCCCAAAGACGCAGGCTTCCTTCATTGTCTTCCCTGCCGAATAAATTAATATCTTTTATTGCGATAACGGCGGCAAATGCCGTATTTACTTCTGTAAGTCCCGGTCTTCCCGAATCAATTAAACTTTGCAGTATATTTTTCGGCACTGCCGCCTTATAAGCCGATCTAAAACTTAATGCCCTGTAATTTAAATAAATACTCTTGCACATAAAAACCGCAAGCGTTCCGGTTAAGGCAGAAGCAAAAACTACTATTGGGTCTATCCAGTAAGAGTACATTATAAAAAATCCGCTGAACCCAATAAAAGATATTATACTAAGAGCGCTGCCTATCCCTAAAATTAAAAAAGGACGAAGCATAAAAACAAATAATAAAATAATTAACGAAACTGCGATTGACCAAAAAAGCGCATAGTATCTGCTTACAGGTTTTACATGGCTTTTAGCCGTCAAAAGCGAATTTACAATTAACGCGCTGTATTCCGCGTTTAATTCCGGTCCCATCACACAGAGCGACGCATTTAATTCGTTTTTTAATTCTTCATAAATAACCGATAATTCTGCGTATATATCGTTCATTGATTCGAATAATTCTTTTAGTTCATCTCTTCTGCCGATTAACCGCGCAAGCTCTCTTGCATTGGCAGGATCTGTATCTGAGATTCTTTCTTCATATTCATTAATAAGAAGCGTATCAACGCCGCTTTTTAAAAAATCATTTAAATACCTATAATAATCAGAACGAGCCTGCACCCATGCAAGGCGGCTGCCGCTGTCAGGTGACATTAATAATTCGTTTAAAAGGGATAACGCGTTTTCTCCATAAAATAACGGAATCCTTTCCGGGCTTGTTTTAGAAAAAGCTCCAGCCTCTAAAGAAACTGCCAGAAGGTTTAATAATTCTCTGTCTTTTTCTTCGTATTCACGGAACAGTCCGATATCCAAACGCCGGAACAAAGAGCCGCCCATCGCGATTATATTGCCGTCATTATCAAGATTAATACCAATATCTTTACCGTCATTTCCTCTGAGCCATAAAATTCTGTTTAACCCCGAAGTTTCTATCTGCGAAAGAGCATAACGCTCTTTTAAGTTTTCATAAACCGGATGTTCAAAATCTCCGTCTATAGGTTTTACTCGTCTTAGCTTTCCGTCGGCATCCGCCTGCACTCTTGTGTATCCATCCAAAAAATTGCCGAAAACAGCGACAGAACGAATCATGTCTTCGTCCCTGTCAACTAAAGCAGTAATCAATCTGTCTCTTCCCTGCTCTGTTAATTCAACAAGTCTTTCTACAAATAGAGGAGCTTGTTGGGGTGATACAGAACCCAAACGGATTCCTTCGAATAAATTGCGAATATTAGAACCCGCAAGCTGATATTCTTCTATAAAGCGTCTGCGGATTTCTGATTCGGTAATTGTAATCGGAGACATAGCCGGAGACATCCTGCCTGTCAGAATTAGTTTTGACGACTGCATTTCGGTCAGGGTCATAAGCGCCGAAAAGAAATCACTGCCTTCTATGTACTCATCGGTATCGATTATAAGTATATCTCTGGAAACAGGGGGTGATTTCCGGTTCAATAAAAAATCATAATGCAGTCCTAGTTTTGGACCTGAAAAAATATAGTTTAAAAGAAGCGCTGTCCCCACAGAGAGTAAAACACCGGCAAGAAGCATAAATAATGAGTTTTTCAGCGATACAAACGCAGGCATATTTAAATTTATGCTATTATGATATAATTTACAAGATAGAGACTGAAAAACATGGATAGACATATATAGAATTGGGTATGGAGGAGAATATGGCAAGATCATTTATGGATAAGGATTTTCTGCTGGAAACCGAAACATCGCAAATGCTTTATAAAGCCGCCGAAAAAGAACCTATCTTTGACTATCACTGCCATCTTATACCTTCTCAGATAGCAGAAAACAAGCAAATGAACGATCTCTGCGATGCTTGGCTTTCCGGCGATCATTATAAATGGCGCATGATACGCGCGATGGGTTTTAATGAAAAATATATTACAGGCGATGCTCCGGCATACGAAAAATATCTTGCATGGTCTAAAACTCTAGAAAACCTTATTGGCAGTCCTTTGTATCATTGGACACATCTGGAATTACAACGCTACTTTAATATTTATGAGCCGTTAACAGAAAAAAGCGCTCCCGGTATTTGGGAAAAAGCAAATACAATGCTTTCGACTCAGCAATTATCGGTAAAAGGAATATTCGAAAGCCAGAACATTTATGCTGTTGGCACCACTGACGACCCAATTGATTCGCTCGAATACCACAAAGCGATTGCCGATGGAACAGCGCCTATAGGAAAAATTAATACAAAAGTAATTCCGTCTTTTAGGCCGGATAAAGCGCTGGATTTAACTGCTGGAGATTTTACCGAATATATTTATTCCCTCTCTGCGGCAAGCGGAATAAATATAAAAACCATGGATGATGTTCTTTGCGCTCTAGAAAACAGGCTTGATTTTTTTATATCTATGGGCTGCCGCGCAAGCGATCATGCCCTTGAGTATGTTCCTTACCTCGAAACTTCATTAAAACATACAAACAATGCCTTTAAAAAAGCATTATCAGGAAAACATGTTTCTGTCGAAGAAACCGATGCGTATAAAACTATAATGCTGGCTTCATTGGCAGATCTTTATTCCAAACGTAACATTGTCATGCAACTGCACCTTTCTGTTATACGCAATGTTAATACAAAAATGCTTTTTAAAACAGGAATAAACACAGGCTTTGACGCTGTTAACGACAAAAAACTTGCAGAGAACTTAAGCTCTCTCCTTGATCTTATGGAACTTGTTTGTTTTGATAACGGGCTTCCTAAAACAATTCTTTATTCCCTAAACCCAAAAGACTACTATCCGATTGCGACAATAATGGGAGGGTTTCAGGGTTCCGGCAAGGCAGAAATGAAATGCGCCGGAAAAATGCAGCTTGGTTCTGCATGGTGGTTCTGCGACAACAGAGACGGCATGGAAGAACAAATACGCGTTCTTGCAAACCTTGGCATGCTTCCGGCTTTTATTGGAATGCTGACAGACAGCAGAAGTTTTCTTTCGTTTCCGCGTCATGAATACTTTCGGCGGATTTTATGCAATATAATCGGCAAGTGGGTAGAAAACGGCGAGTATCCAAACGACACGCAAAAACTGGAAAACATTGTGCGGGATATTTCGTTCGGCAACGCAAAAAGATATTTTGAATAAAAGAAGATTAACCACAGAGGACACGGAGGAACACAGAGAAAAATATATATTTTTATCTTTGTATTCTTGCGGAGCCGCCTTTTGCAAACGCTTCTACCTGCTCCAAATTAAACATCGAAGTATCTCCGGGTGTAGTTGTCAAAAGCGCGCCGTGCGCCCAGCCAAGATTTAAAGCTTCCTGCGGTTGTTTGCCTGACATTAGACCATAAAATAATCCTGAAGCAAAACCGTCGCCGCCGCCTACTCTGTCGTAAACGTCAAGCTCACAAGCCGGCGCTTGATATGTTTTTCCGTCAAGCCAAAGTACCGCGCTCCATGTGTGACGGTTTGTCGAATGAACTTCGCGCATTGTTGTCGCAACAGCTTTAATATTCGGAAAATCTTTAACTGCGTTTTCTATCATTTTAAAAAATGCCGAAGGATCTAGTTCGCCTTTTGCTTCGACATCCTGTCCTTTTAAACCAAGTCCTTTTTGCAGATCTTCTTCGTTGCCGACAAGCACATCTACATTACTTACAATCTTGCGGAGTGTTTTTGCAGCTTCTTCGCTCGCCTGCGCTGCGCTTTTACCCTGTTCTTCCGCTACTATTGTCCAAAGTTTTGCACGGTAGTTTAAATCGAAAGAAACAATTGCGCCCGCTTTTTTTGCAGCTCGCATTGCCTCTATTACAAGTTCGCTCGTTGTGGGAGAAAGCGCGCTGAAAATTCCGCCGGAGTGAAACCATCTTACGCCCTTTTTAAAAATTGCGTCCCAATCAAAACTGCCCGGCTTTAACTGCTGAGCCGCTTCGTTGGAACGGTTATAAAATACTACAGGCGCGCGTACACCTTGCCCGCGGTCGCTCCACACGATTGCCATATTGGGACCGCGTACGCCATCATGTTCAAAACGTTTAAAATATGGAGTAACGCCCGCTTTTTGCACTGCATATTCTACTCTGCGGCCTATCGGGTAATTAACCATGGCGCTTGCGATTGCAGTTTTTAAGCCAAAACAAGTAGACAAGTTTGTGGCAACATTATACTCACCGCCCGAAACATGAAGCAAATATTCGTTTGCTTCTGCAAAAGGAATAATCCCCGGATCAAGCCTTGTTACAAGCGCGCCAAGCGCCAAAAGATCATGCGCCTTTCCGTCAGCGGAAGGAATTGTTAATACTGCCATATCGCCACCTCTTAATAATAATTAAATTAGTATACCACAAGTTCGCCGGTAATAAAAGACCGGGGTTCTTCTTTGTCTTTAGGAATTACCAAAAGCTCTCCGTTATCTCCAATGCCGAAAAGACAGCCTTTTATTTCTTTGCCTGAATCTGCACCGCCTTCGATAAAAGTAACTTGTTCGCCGATTTTGTACAGGCGCTTTTCTAACCGCGGCTTCCAGTTTTTTGCATACTCTGTATCCGGTTCATCATTTAATTCATCGTAAAGACGCATTAGTACTTTTTCCAGTAAAACAAACCTATCATTTTTCTTAAAACTTAAACCTGCTGCAATAGCAATACTTACCGCTTTTTCCTGCAAGTGAGCCGAAAACTTTTTCTGCGCGACGTTAATTCCAATTCCAAGATGCACAGTTCCGCCGTCTGCTTCGCAAATGATTCCTGCCGCCTTTTTTGCACCTATCATTACATCGTTTGGCCATTTTACTTTTATGTTCCCTTGCAGTGAAGGAACAAAATCTTCGATTGCAAGAGAAACTGCCAGGCCAGCCCGTAAAGTAAGCGCAGGCGGTATATCATTAAAACTCGAATAACGAAGCAACATTGTAAAAGGCAGATTTACGCCTTTTTGCATTTCCCATATTCGGTTTTTTCCCTTATCCAGCCCTCTGCCCCGCCCCGCATTTTGAAAATCCGCGGTAATTACGGTTCCATGCGCTTTGCCTTCTGCTTCCAGCTTACGAGAAATATCCATAGTACTGGATACAGTATCCATATGAAAAACGGGTGCATTAAAAGGATTACTCAAAGCTAAACTTTTCATCTCTCTTCCCTTGGCGTTCTTGGCGAGAGGCAACTGGAATAATTTCCCTCTCTATGCTATTATACCCTTATGAACATGGTGTGTCTTGACCTTGAAGGCGTTCTCGTACCGGAAATCTGGATTGAATTCTCAAAAGCAGCCGGTATTCCCGAGCTGAGCCGAACAACAAGGGATGAGCCGGATTACGATAAATTAATGAAGTTCCGCATTGAAATACTTAAAAATAACAATTTAAAACTCCCGGACATTCAAAAAGTTATATCAGGAATGGAACCGCTTCCCGGCGCCGTTGAATTTGCAAATTCAGTTCGCGAAAAAACACAGCTTGTTATTTTATCTGATACATTTGAACAATTTGCAAAACCACTAATGAAAAAGTTATCCTACCCCACGCTTTTTTGTAATTCGATTATTGCTGACAAAGACGGTACTATTATAGACTATGCCTTAAGACAGCCCGACGGAAAAAAAGAAGCAATCAAAGCGTTTAAATCAATGAAAATGCGTATATTCGCGGCAGGCGATTCATTTAACGATTTAGCAATGATTAGAGAAGCAGACGCAGGCTGTCTCTTCTGTGCACCCGAGCAAATTAGAAAAGACTGCTCAGATTTAACATGTGTAGATACTTATAAAGACTTACTTGCCAAGATTAATACATTTTTAGATTAAGAATTTAACCACAGAGTACACAGAGTTACACAGAGGAAGAGAAGAGAGCGTACAAAAACTCCAAGCAGCATTAGCTGCAGCCCTCTGTGGTAAAAATTATTAACGATCGATTATTTTTTTTAGGGTGTGGTCTTTCTGGCGCCAGTCTTTGCCGGTTTTTACACGCAAATCCAAATCTATCTTCCAGTCAAAAATATTTTTTAAATTTTTTAGCGAAGCTAGACGTATCGCTTTTATCATTTCCCCGCCTTTGCCTACTACCATGCCTTTTTGCGATTCGCGCTCGACAATTATAAACGCTCTTACCCAAAGTTCTCTGCCTTCGTTTTTAAACTCCATGTCTTCGATACTTACATACAGCGAATGAGGCAGTTCCTGACGCAGACGGTTTATTGCCTGTTCGCGGATTATTTCTGAAATCCTAAACTCTGTATCCTGATCTGTATAATATTCTTCATCATAAAGCGGCTGCCCTTGAGGAGCGCAGGAGTAAAGAGCCGCAAGAAGTTCTTCTATACCTGCTCCCGTCTCGGCAGATACTGCAAATATCCGCTCTTCATTTAACGCGGGCAGTTTTTGTAAAATAAAATCCTTTGCGCGGTTTAAATCCGCTCCTTTTACATCCATTTTATTTACTGCAATGAGTGCTTTATCAGCTAACGGAGCAATGAGAGATGCAATTTCTTCTTCTTCCGCTCCGGGAGCGCGGCTGGCATCTAAAACATATAAAACTAAATCGCCCTCTTGTAAAGCGCGGCTGGAAACTTCCATTAGTTTTTTATTCATCTTTTTTTCGCTTGCGTGCCGCCCGGGAGTATCAATAAAAACAATTTGCCCTTGTTCGCGGTTTACAATTCCCCTGATAGCATTGCGTGTTGTCTGCGGGACATTACTTACAATTGCGACCTTTTCGCCGCACATTTTATTTAAAAGAGTTGATTTTCCTACACTTGGGCGTCCTATAATCGCGGTAAAGGCGCACTTTGAGCGTTCACATTTTGAGTATTCACACTTTTTAGACTCCACTATCTGACAACCATTACTTTTCTGATTTCGTCTATATCTGGACCAACAACACGAATAAAGTACATGCCGCGCGCAACCGGCCGGCCTGAATTATTTGAACCATCCCAGCCGACAGTCCATTCGCCCGCTTCATGATGTTCATTGCGTTTTAGAGACCTTACTAATGTGCCGTCGAGTGTATGAACCTGAATAGTCACTCTGCCGGGGCGAGTAAGAACGTAGCGCAGATAAGTTACTTCTCTGTTATCAGAATTAATAACATTATTCATAATTGTGACACCGCCGACGCTTGGCGACATGTTCTGAATATCAAAACTAAACGGACGTACAAGACGGTACCAGTTAGCAGGAACTGCCGCGCCGCGCGGAATATCTAAACGCGCAACAGGAAGATACGGGGCTGCTCCAACACCGCCGAGTTTAATTAAGAATTCAAATTTTCCTTCGCGGCTCAAGAAAGCAGAAGTATTTATTGTAAACGTAAATAACTGAGGATTGGATGAAACAGGAGGAGACGCGGTAATAAAACCTGCAAAGAAATTAGGCACAAGATGGAAAGTTGAATTTATGCCTGTCTCCGGTCTCGGCATCCATAAACCGCCCGCGCTGTTTCCTCTTGTAAACGGAACGGCAGGATTTCTGTATCTTTGATTTAACGATGTATCTTCCAGAGGAACATTAAAACCATAGAACATGTTCGGAGCGCTCATACCGGTATTAGTTCTAATCTGAATATCAACCATCGAACATTCTTCTAAATACTTTGTGCCGTCAAATTCCCAAATTAAAGCCATATCAGAAAAAATATGTGTTCCAAATTCAATATCCGGATCATCAAGTCTTTCGTCTCCGTCGTTTCTTGGATCATCAAGAGATCTTGCATACACAGGCCATGCAAAGTAATTTGAATCACTTGACGAAGCAGGAGGTATCGAAACTAATATGTCTGTAACACGGCGAATATTATTTTCCGAATTAACTCTTGATGCAGTAACTAATTGACCGTTGCCGCTTGCAAGATCATTGAGCATACCGGAATTTAACACTCTATGCGGCGGTAAGAAAACATCAGCAATAGGTATTGTACCTGCTCCGGTTAAGGCATTAGCTTGATCGCCGGAAAGACCTAAACTAGTTAAATGCCCGTTACCGGTAACCCGCGCATATTGAGTATAACGCCAGTTAGTAGGATATTTAGGTGAATTATAATAACCAGGCTCAAGGGGATCTTCAGGGAAAACTGCAGGATCAGTCCAGTCCAGCGCGCGCCGTCCTTGATCTACCATACTGTCTATCCGGAAATAGCTGTCGTTTGCTATTCCATTTGTAATATTATTTAGCCCTGATAGAACACCTATACCAAGAGGATTCTGCTGCAAGAGATAACCTGTATTTGCAGCGGCGACAGGAAGACTAAAATTCTTTACAACGCCGTCTATAGAAACAAACTGCCATGTAAATGTATAAGAACTTGTTCCTTCTATCGGAGTAACAGGACTGCGGTCAAATACTGCATTCTCGACAGGTTTAGAGATTTTAACATAAGTTTCACGTTCGTCTGTGCCGGCTGTACCGGGAAGGGTAAGCGTATACATTACTCGCGGAGGAATTGTATCAATAGGCCTTATATTAATATCCAGCCCGGGAACACCTACTATTCTTCTTTCTTCGGAATCCCTCAATACAGTATTATTAATAATACTCCACCTCGGCGCAGCTCCGCCGTCAATCTCAATTTTTTGTTCCAGATATATATAAAATGAATCTCTGTTAAAAGTGATTTCCGGGCTTCCGGGTGTTACAGAACTTAACCAGTCGCTTACCATTTGATAACCTCTGGTTCCTCTAGAAACATCGATTGTATATCCTTCTACCCTGATTAAAAAATCGCTGTCACTGGAACCGAAGTTACCGTTTAATAAGTACCTTGTCTGAACCCTTATTCTGTCTAACCTGCCGTCTCCGTCAAAGTCTTCTGTAAAACTATAAAGAATCGATCTTGGCTGCCTTCTTGGGAGCCAATCATAGTTAAAATACCCTTCTATCCCGGCTGCATAATAAGGAAGCGCCTTAAGGTTTTGTTCTAACGTATCATCGATTGGTATCTGAATGTTCCATGTATGTGAAAAATACATTCTAACATGTTCAACATCAAGCTGACTTACAAACTCGATATTAAAGTTCCAGAACTTTGCTCTTTCTGTCGTATTAGCTTTTAAGTTGACTGGATACACAGCCGGCGGAAGACCACGGTTAGGAGGCGTTATACTTGGGTTATCATATATATGAAGCCAATCTGCTCTTCCGCCAATACTGTGATCGATATATCTTGTAAGCGTTATACGCTCTGATTCTATTGACGAACCTGTAACTTTAACAGAAAAACTACCAAGGAATACATGGTGATCCGGCATACCAAAAGCAGTAGAATCAGTAGAAAATTGAATAGTTGCGCCGGGTACACTGCAATTAAAGTTACGCCAAATTGTATTGCCGATAACTTCAAAGAAAACATTTGTGTCAGACGGATTTATTCTGTCAAAAGTAACAGAACCAGCAGCAGTTTGAACAAAAGCATGCGAAGTAGTAGACATTGTTAATATAGGATTTTCGCCGTCTATCGGACCGTTAATCACTCTCCAGCGTCCGACATTGGCAGAATTGCCGTATTTTGTTTCGTTAAATCCGGCTCTTAAAACTATATTAAAGCCTTGAGCGTCTAATACTCCAAAAGGCGCAACAGGAGGAAACGAAGCAGAATATTGAATTTCAACTTCGCCATCAATTACCAGAGAGCTTGTTAAATTAGTCAGCGAACCCGCTCTTACATGAAGCCTTCCCAATGCTCTTGCAGCATTTACGCTTAAATTCTGCGTGCTATTTGGTAAAGTACCATTTCCTATCATTTCTAAAACAAGCTCAAGATAATTTGGCATACCTATATTAGCGCCAATGCTGACATTACCTTTTGCGCTGATAACCGCTCTTGCAGTATTGTTTATACTAAAGTTAACATTATTAAAATTTATATTATTTGCAATTAATCTAGAGTTTACATCAAGCACTAAACCGCCGTCTGTCATGTTGCCGTTTACTCCGGCAAAATCATATAATCTTGTAGCTCCAGTACCAACGTGCCAAGAAGAATTGGTTAAGCTAACATCAAGAACTGCGGCATTGCCAAGAGTAAGTTTTTTCCCGTTAGCTTGAGTTACAATCGCGCCTGTTCTTAATAAAACATTGCTGTTGGCTGTAATTGTAACATCGCCTAACGTACCGGAAGTCTGGCTAAAATCAAAAGATGCGCCTGCAGCTGTTCCGCCTCCGTTTAAAACAAGCGTATAATCACTGTTTGCCAAACCGCTTCTGAGCTCAACAAATCCTCCGGTAGCAGGAGCGTTAAACGTTAATGTATCATCCGGCGCTGTAAGAGTTACCGCGCTTGCAAAACTAATTTCTGCATCAGCTTTTACTGCATTTAAGAGAGTTAAAGTATTAACACCAGCTCCAAGCGTTACGCCGCCGGCTCCTGTCTGCCTAAAAATCGAATTTACAGTAACCGCACCAAGCTGGGTGTATATCCCGCCGTTATTTATAATCGAAGTAAAGTTAAATTCCGCAGTTTGATTAAAAGTAACAGTTCCTGTTGTGGTAATCGAAGTACTTACCGCATTATTAAAAGTTACAGTACCGCTGACAAGCAAATTAACGATTCCGTCATTGTCTGCTCCGTTAAAGACAGCGTTTCCTGTAATTGTTAAAGAACGCCTATCGGCTGGAACAGCTGTAGAAGCAGAAATCTCACCCATTGTGATTGTGGTTCCTGTCAGAATGCGTGTTGTTCCTGCTGTACCGGCAAGCACCAGAGGACCGGTGTAAGTCTGTATGCCGCTAGTTGTTATATTGCCGTGAATTGTTGTAGTCCCGCCGTTGTTTACGTTAAGACTAGTTACGGTGTTTCCAACATTGCCTATAAATGTTACATTTGCGTCTGTAATTGTAAGAGCAAAAAATGTTGCGTTAAAACTATTTACAGTATTTCTAAACTCAATCAAGCTGCCCGGATTTGCCTTAAAAACAATGTTTGTTGCCTGAACACCAAGCATTAATAACCCGTAATAATCCTGACCGCCGGTTGTGTTAACACCCACTTCTACTCTTGTATTAGAAGCGGCTGCATGATTTACAGTGACAGAAGACAAACGAGTTGTAGAGCTTGCCGGTAAACCGCCAACCTGCCCTGTAAATCTTACATTTGCAGTCTGCACAGTTAAAGAGTTAGCTCCGTCTGCATTACTGTTTACTTCGGCATTAAAGCGTATTATTGTGTTTGCAGCTCCAACAAATGTTACATTTCTTTCTAGTATTACATTTCCTCTATAGCGCTGCGCTTGAGTATTGGCAGTCGCTATTGTTGTGGTAATAGTTGCCGCATTATTAGAAAATGTTGTTGTTACATTAACAGCAGCAGTTCCAACAGCTATCTGAGTAACATTTACGTTTCCATGAAACCTTACATTTGCTCTTTCTACAGTCAATTGCCTTGTTGCATTTATATTATTGGAGAATTGAACTGTAAATCCTGCTCCGCCGGTAAAAACTCTTGCGCCTGCTCCAACGCCGCCAAGCGCGACATTTCCATTATAAGTTTGATTTCCGGTAGTTGTAATATTGGCGTTTACATTTATTGTGCCTGTTGCAGTTGTTACAGTTAAATGACGCAAATTATTTGCTTGAGTAACATCATCACTAAATGTAACCCCTGCCGCAGTTGTTGATTCAATATTTAAATCATTTCCGTTTCCTACTATCGTATTCATTGTTACACTTGTTGCGGTAATAGTATTACTGATTCCTGTTCCAATTAATGTTATTGGACCCGGTGTGAAAGCACTTACAGTAGCGCCGGTTAAATCAATATCAGCATTATTAAGCCTGATACCCGAGGCACCGGGATTAAGAGTAACATTTGTTGGAGAATAATCCCCTCTTATTTCTATAAAACCGCCGCCAACTATAATAAATGATGTCACATCATCAAAGACAGTTAAATCTACCAAAAAAATTGTTCTGCCGTCAGAAACAGTGTATGAAGCATTCAATGTGGGAGGAGGTATTGCATTAAGATCAATAATATTTGCACCTGCAGGAAAATCGGCAGGATTAATGTTTCTGCCAAAAACTAAATCTTTAAAATTAAAACAAATACGGGGAGGAGTGCCAAAAACCCTTTGAGGAGATAAACCGCTTGTATCAATAACATCACAAACACAGAGAATACCTGCGCCTGCCGTGCCCGGAGTTATTGTAACAGAAGCTCCTGCCGCAATCAGAGCTTCTGCTCTAACATAAATAGAAGCAGTTGCTTCTCCGCAAACGGCGCCTGCATTACTAGTATCAATTATAATAGCAGGATTAATTGTAATTGTATTACCTGTAACAGGATCATTATCTGCCATTAAAAGCAGCCGATTACTGGATATTGCACCGTCAACAACTATATTGCCGCTTACGCTTTCCAGCCTTACAGTTCCTGTAGATGTTATTGTACCATTTGATGTTATATTTCCGACTGCAATTACCGTAACATTCTGAGCTGCAGGCGTTCCGCCGGTTAAACCGGTAATTCCGTTAACTGCAAGCGCGCCGGTTGTTCTAAAGCTGACCGCTCCGCCTGCGCCTGTTATCTGCAATGCTCCGATATTATTTGCAGCATTGTCTAGAGTAATTCCAGAAGCCGAAGCCGAAATATTTATACTTGTCAATGCAGTACCGGCTCCGACTGCTCCGCCGAATGTTACGTTTGCGCAAGTTATTGTTAATTCGACTGCTCCGTTTACAGTACCGCCGAAATTAAGCGCTGTTCCCGCATTAAAGGTTAAATTTGCACCTAACGTTACGTTTCCGGTGTATGTTTGCGCGGCGGTAGTCGTAATGCCGGCGTTAATCTGCGTTGTTCCGGCAACGCTTAAACTTGATAATGCTGCAGTGCCGCCAACTGCCTGACCAAACCATGCATTTGCAGTTGCAATTGTTAAACTTTGAGCTCCGGCGCCAGCGCCGTTAACAGTTCCGTTAAAGTTAATTGCTCTGTTTGCAGGAGCAGTTAATGTAACATTATTGGCAATTGTTACATTTCCATGATAGGTTTGAACACCATCCGCAGCAACAGCCGCTGGCAATACAGTAGTAATATTCCCGTTTATTCTTGTAGTACCTGTTACTTCTAAATGACGGACAGTAAAAGTTGAATTAAACTCAGCATTCCCGTCTACTCGCAGTGCAACTGTTCCGGCACCTGAACTATGTGTAACGGACCCATTTATTGTTACATTTGTTCCGGTTAAGGTGCGAAGCGCTAAGTTAGATGTATTACTAAATAATAAAACATTATTATATGTTTGATTACCGGCTGTGATAATCGGACCTCTAACTGTAATAGTATTGCTAACACTAATGGAATTAAAATGATTTTCCGGAAGATCGGGACCCGGCAAATTATCAGGACCAAATGAAGCGCTTCCGGTTACATCTAAAGTTATATTATGACTGGTAGTAGTATCTAATATATTAATGTTACCTGTTACATTTAATGTACCGTTGCCAATGACTTCTCCAAACCTTATATTAGCGGCAGTTATATTATTAGTAGTTACTGTTGGTAAGGATACAGTCACCGTATCTGCGTTTAAATTATTCGCGCCAAGATTTATATTTGCGGCTCTAAGCCTAACAACATCGCTATTCATCGGGAAAACCGGCGCGGTATAATCTCCGATAATGTCTATATATCCGTTTTCTACTTTAAATTGAGCTGCAGAAGTAAGAGTATTATTTATCCCTGCATTTAAAAAATAAATATTGTGAGCGCCGTCAACTTCATAAACTTCATTGCCTATCGCAGAAAATTCATAGTATTCAAAATTTGCTGGTGTAAACGTAATTGGATTACCGGCAGCGTCATTAAAAGACGATGGAGCCGAAGCAGTACTGCCAAAAACTATATTTTTGCTGATAGGACCGCCGCCGCTAGTGCAATCTGCACAAAAATTTACAACTCTATTGCTGGAATTATCAAATGTACTTACAAGATTATGACAAACTGTTGCGCCGGTGCCACCTCTAATTTGACCTGTTCCCGCAGCCACAGAAAAAGTATCTGCTGTAATATTAATTGCGCCGTCAGCAGCGTGATTATTACTGCTTTGCACTATAATACTTACACCATCCGGAACATATACAGTGCCGTCCGGTGCTGTAATTAATAATCTGTTAATATTTGCTATATTACCATTAATGTAAATACTCGCTGTTGCAGAATTAAGCGTTAATGTGTTTGCTGCTCCAAGGTTAACTCCGCCAGCACCAATTGTTATATCATAAGAATTTGTAATAGTAAGAGATCTGTTACCTGATACTGTGCCCGAAGTAGTAACTAAACGCGCGGTTATTGACCGATTACCGATACCGCCTAGCGATATTGCTCCCACGTAATTATGATCGCCGTCTGGAGTATTAATGTCTGCATTAATATTTATTAACGGTGCAGTAACATTAAGATTTCTAATGTTGGATACCGCACCCCCAAGCGTAATAATGCCGCCATTTGCAGTAAGGTCAAAGTCATTACTGCTGGTTCCTGTAACAGCGCCTAAATTAATACCTCGGGCATTTATACTTGAAGCACCAGCTCCTGCCAGTGTAATAATATTCGTTGTATCAAAATTACTATTATCCAATCTTATACCGGCAGAATTTAATCTAATGCCATTTGCGCCAGGAGAAAGATTTAACGCGCCAGCCGAAATATAGTTATCATAAAATTCTATTCTTCCGGAACCTTCTATAATAAAATCAAAATCATCTTGTATAACATTGCCAGTATTACTGGCACTGATAATATAAATGTTGTAAGGGTCTTGAACTCTATATGTTTCTGAAGAAGTTAAGGTGCTGACATCGACAAAATGTTTAGTTCCTGCAGGCAGCCTTGCATCTACAGCACTTTCCACTTGTATATTACTGTTGTAAAAAACTAAACTTCTATCATTAAACGTTACAGGCGTTAAAGCAGCAGCCCCATAAAAATGAAAGCGAGCAGGTGTTCCTGCAATTTTACCTGTACTTATAAGATATCCGCCAGGAACAGCACTAACAGTGTTCAAACGTAAACACATTTGCCCAACAGGATTAATTACTCCGGAACCGCCGTAAGCTCTAAACTGATGGGCTTGAACACAGATTGATACATTATTAGGATTAGTACCGCATGCAATATGACCTGGAACACTGGGGACTGCCGCCGCAGTTGCCGTATTGATATTTACAGATCCATTAACAGTTACATTCCCAGCTCCGGCATTTGCATTTACAAACAACCTCTGCGCAGTAATATCTCCTGTAAAAGTTATATTACCGGCAGAACTAACTTCCAGTCTGTTGCCGTCTCCAACATTTACGCTTCCAATGCGCAAATTCTCACCCGGAGCGGTTTTTGTAATTCTAACAAAATTTTGCCCGCCGTCTAAATGTACTACTGCTCCATCCATTGTTAAATTATTTACACATCGAGCAACGGTGGGAGCAATTATTAAATTTACAGTAGATATCTCAGAAGGAGCAATAATATAGTCATTTTGAATAAGAGCATTCATTTCTGTTGTGGTAGCAACTATTCTTCCTGTACCACCCGAAACTTGTATTTGAGGTGATTCATTAACGATAAATCTATTAACATTAAGAGTATTTCCATTAAAATTATAAGTTGATTGAGCATTTACTTCAAAAACATCCAGAGTTATATTTGAAGTGAGAGTTATACCCCATTGATTTAAAGCATTAATAATTGCTGTATCACCTGTTCCGTTTGGAGCTCTGGTGGCCGGTACCGGTGTACCTGATGTAATATTATTCCAGTTAGCAGGCGTATTCCAATTGCTGCCTGATCCCCCAATCCATTCAAACACATCTCCCCAAGCCACTGTTGCGAGAAAAATAAACAATATCGAAAAAAGAAAATACTTTCTCATCAATGTCATGGGTTTCCTTTAATCACTCAATTCGCTCTAACTTTACCTAATCAGAAATGTATGCCAATTATTAGTTATAAGGGGTGTCGGTGGTAAAAATGACATGCGAAGCATGGCGTTTTTGACCAGCCGACAGGACCCCTAAAATAATCTTTAGGCATACATTTCTAAATTTCTGGAATGCAGCTTGCTTTTGCTATACTGCAATCTATCTGGCATATTATATTTTCGGCTATTTCCCCTCTCTTCTATATTGTAGTATGTCTTTGTAAAACTGGCAATTGGCAGCTATTTATTGTAATCTAACCCTTCGACAGGCTCAGGGATCGCTCTGAGAACGCTCTGGATTGCTCAGGGTTCGGGTTTTGGGGTCTCAATTTCGTACGATTTTGCTTGCTTTTTTCGTACGATTATAGTATACTCAAATCATACCATATTAAGGAGCTAAAAATGGTCGTTACAGCAACCCAATTCAAATCCAGCATAGGACACTACCTAGATACCGTCGCAGAGAAAAAAAACGTGTATATCACCAAAAACGGCAAAGTAATTGCTAAATTATCAGACCCATCAGAGGACAAAATGGCAGTTTTAGGCAGCCTTTTAGGAATCATTCCTCAAAACCACATGAGCCTGGATGATATCAAAAGAGAAAGGCTTGCAAGACATGCCCCATGGATCATGGATCCAAAATATGATAACCCTCCAGCCAAGAAGGATTAATAATCATGAAAGTCATGTTAGACACCAATATCATCATAGATATTTTTGCAAAAAGAGAATCTTTCTATGAAAACTCATACAGGGTTCTACAACTTGGGCTGGAAGGTGAAATCGAAACAATAATGAGCGCAGCCGCTGTCAAAGATATATTTTACATACTAAAAAAATACATGCCGGATTCCAATGAGGTAAGAGAAAAGGTCTTTGTTATCAGTAATTACATTAAAATCTGTAAAACAACAGCAGAAGACATAACCAGCGCAATAATTTTATACATGTCCGACTTTGAAGACGCTCTTATTGCCGCCGCCGCAAGACGCGAAAAAGCAGATTACATTATCACAAGAAACGAAAATGACTTTAAAAACTCCCCGGTTCCTGCAATAAGCCCGGAAGAATTTTTGACAAAAATCCCTAATTAGCATTTTACCGCGATAATCTAGCCTATTGCCTTTTTTATGCTGATAATAGATACTGTCCGTATGAATCCATTTATTGTCTGCTCTACCCGCTCTACTCGGAATTATGCCTCTTCTGTAATTGACTGCTTATCCAAGTACCTTAGTTTTTCTAAAATTGCACCGCAAATAAACGGACTTGATCTGCTTAATACAGACCGGTTTGCAGACGGCGAGATGGAAGTTTCTGTCAGTTCGTCTATCCGCGGACGGGATGTAATTCTATTTTCATCAAGCGCGCGCAACGAAGCCGGCATTAATGTCGAAGAAGCAAAAATCGAACTTTACCATGCGGTAGACGCTCTTGTCAGATGTCAGGCAGCCAGAATTATTATTTTTGAACCGTTTATTTCCAGTTCACGATCAGACCGTACTACGCGGCGCAGTTCTGTAGGTTTGTGGGTGCATTTAAAAACGCTTTCCAGTCTCGGCGCGTGCCACATAGTGACGTTTCAGCTTCATTCTGATAAATCAAAAACAATGCTTGATCCTGCGTTTTATGCAATGGATGATATACCTGCTCTTAATCTATTAAAAAAATATTTGTGCGATACATATATTAAAACAATTGATAAACTGGAAAACGACGTAAGAAACAACTGGGCGTTTTGTTCTGTAGACGCAGGCGGCGAAAAACTTGCGCGTAACTTTGCTAATTCATTCGGAGCGCCTCTTGTTGTAGCGCACAAACAGCGCGATTATTCAAAACCTAATTCGGTAGAATCGATTAATATACTTTCGGCAGACCCGGTAGAAGGTAAAAGTTTATGGATAGTAGACGACATGATCGATACAGCGTCTTCTGTAGAAAAACTGATACGCGCTTTATCTCATCTTAAACCAAAAGAAATAAATATAGTTTCTGTACATTCGCTTTTTTCTTCTCCTGCGGTAGAAAAACTGGAAGCGCTTTCTAAAGAAGGCCTATTAAACCGTTTAATAGTAACAGATACTGTCTGCTGTATAAATTACAAACAAAATATAAAAGGTTTGGAGATAGTAAATTCCTGTGAACTTGCTGCGCAGATAATTAAAGCAATAATAAATAACGAATCTATGAGTAATCTTTTAAAGCCTTTTAATGCTGACGAATACCTAAGCACAAAATAAAAACTATTTTTCTTTTGTATCCAAAAGAATCGTTACAGGACCTTCGTTTGTATATGTCACTTTCATGCTTGCCTGAAACTCTCCGCTTTCGCATTCAAGGCCATGAGTTTTTATAGCAGAAATAAAATATTCATAAAGCTGTTTTGCTTTTTCCGGAGGCGCAGCTTCGTTCCAAGAAGGACGCCTTCCTTTTCGCGCGTCTCCAAGCAAAGTAAATTGAGAAATCGCTAATACTTTTGAGCGCGCCCCGAGCGTTGTATCGCAAAGATCCTTGAGCGAAAGATTCATTTTGCCTTCTGAGTCTTTAAAAATACGCAAGTTTACTGTTTTTTCGGCTAGCCAGTCAGCATCAGCTTCGCTGTCATCATTTGCAACTCCAAGATAAACCAAAAGCCCCGATTCTATTTTACCTTTTATTACACCGTCAACGCTGACAGACGCGTTTGATACCCTTTGTATAACAGCTTTCACTATTAATTAATTCTCCAGTCTTCCTGATTGATGAATAGCAACGCCTTCTAAAGTTACATCCAGATTAAGCGGAGAAAGCGTAATTCTGCCGAGTACTTCCAGAGGGCGTTCTGTATTAACTGCAACAGGAGCGTAAAAAATTACAGGCACGACGCCTTCTAATCTTCTGCGGGTATCGTACCCTGCAAGCAGATCAAATCTTGTGTATTCATCCGTTACTTCGACATTTGTCGCAATCCCTCTCCAGATTACATGAACGTTTCTGTAAATTGCAGGCTCTGCCCTTACATCCGTCAAAGAAGGATTATCGCCTCTCTTAAACGTATCAAATCCGGGAACTTCCATATTATTAATTAATAAACGCGCTCTGTTTTTAATGCCGTCAGAAGCATTGGATTCTAAAATTCTGTTTAAATTAACTTTTGCCGCTTCGTCACGGTAAGATGTAAAAAGTGAAAGCCCTCTGTCATAAATTGTAATTGCTTCGTCGCGTGTAAGAATGTATCTAAAAAAACCGTCTACCTGCACAGGATCGTTTCTTTCCTGACTTGAGAGCGTATAATCGGCAGAAGGCCGCGTTTCTCTCGCTCTGTAAGCAAGGATTCCAAAACAGATTACAACTGCGAGGACTCCGGCAAGCAATATATTTATTATTGCTTTTATACTAATAAAAGATCCGGGTATCGGCGGAAAAAGTTTTTCCAGTCTTTCCGGCGTCAGCCAGTCAGACAGCGCTTCCTGTGCAGGATATTTTTTTATAATTGCAAGAGCTTTTTTTGCTATTTTACTGCCCGGCTGTAATTCCTGAACATCTAAATAATAATTAACAGCTTGAACCGTATTAAGGCGTTTTAAATAAAGAACAGCATGACAGAGCATTGTAGAAGCGTCTTTTATTTTAATTTTTCTTGCAAGATCAAAATTTTCTTTTGCTTCTACATAATTACCTGCATAAAGGCAAATAACCCCAAATAGATAATAAAATTTAAAAGAACCGTAGTATCTGTCTTCTTCGTCTTTTAATATTTTTATAGCGCTGTCATAATTTCGTTTTTTTGCAAGAGCTGCCGCTTTATTCAAAATAGGATCGTTAATTTTGTTCAAGCGTTTTACCTGTACCTTTCTATTGCGTTTTCGATTTCCATCAAATCGCGTTCGCTGAGGCTGATATCGCCTGCAATAAATCGATTTAACAGCTCCTGAAGCCTTATAAGGGTATAAGTATCGGCATTTGCATTGTTTCTCTGCGCTTCGGCTCTTGCTTCATTTATAATCTCTGTTACATTAATGCCGGAGCTGACATTACCAGAACCTGTATTACCGGGATTAACATTGGCGGGAGAAACTGTCCGTACAGGCGCAGAGTTATACCAAACAATGTCTTCTGTAGAAAGTATAATAGAATATGTTAACGTCTTGCCGCTTTCCAGTTTTTCCGGCTCATAAATATAACATACGGCAGAATCATTGTTAAAAGACCTTCCCTGCGAATAACGCAGAGCCCATCTGGAATTGTTCAGCCTTCTCCAGTTTGCAAAATGAATAAAATCAGGAAGCTTAACATTGGGATCTAAAGGATTAAGAATACTGCCCATTAATGAAACAGTTTGACCGCGCGAAATCCAAAACCTTTCGCCGGAACTGCCTTGCGTTAAAAATTCATCGGATATTATTCTGCTGCCTGTAATAAAAGGCACTCTCCCCCTGCCCTCGCCCAATTCTGTATCAATTAATATTTTAAGCCCCGTAAGATAATCGCGTTCTGCATTATTTTTTACAGTATAAGTAATTACAATACCGTTAACAATATTTGAGTTAGGTGTCTTTATCGGCTTAAAAACCTGCCTTACTTCTATGTTTAGATGTTCAAATACAAACGAAGGATCTCCGTTAAATCTTTCGTAGCGCGGCCTAAACTGCCTGTCTCCCAGTTTAAAAACATTGCCGTCTACAGAAATAGAAGTAAAACTCGCGCCCGGATTCCTGTTATTAAATAACGGCTCATAACGCATTGTTCCATTGTTTGACATATGGTATAAAGAAAATGAACCCGTTCTCTCATGCAGAACAAGGCGGATGTTGCCGTCTGTAATTTCTGAGCCTGATAAATGATTTACACTTAATAAAAAACATATCAATAAAAGAGAAAAAATAAAGGCTTTGCGAATCATCAAAGCCCTCCGCCGTCATGCTCTCTCAAAATTTCTTCTACATTACTGCCTAATTGCCTTGCTCTTTCCAGCAAAATTTCCTGCTCGCTTGGTTCGTTCTGCGAAGGCGTTTGCATAGGTGTCTGCATAGGCACTTGCGTGGGCATAAAAATATTTTCTGTGTTTTCTAAATCCATATTATTCACAGAACCCGTTAATTCTGCAATGCGTCTCTGATAAAGATTTAATGTGTGTTCGTATGTTCTAATCGTTCTTTGATGTTCTTCGCTTGTTCTGAGAGATTCTTCGTGGCTCCATTGCAGAAGCGCCAAGAGTTCGGCTTCGATCTTTTTCTGTTTAATTAAATCTATACGGTATACAGAAGCTTCAAACTTAGGGCTTTCCGGGTATCTTCCCGCAACCCATGCATAAAATTTTTCCGCTTCATCCAGCTGCCCCATTGCGTATAACGATTCACCTAACCAAAAGTACGCCGCGGCTCTTCTGTCAGATGATTCGCGATCTACATCGCTTGTCGAATTAATATAGTTATTAAACAAAAGAATAGAATCTTCGTAATAACCTTGATTGTAATAAGCTCTGGCGCGGTGATATACAATATCTCTTGCGTATGCGGAGTTGGGAGCAGTTCTTAAAAGTTCGTCCATATCATTAAAAGCGGAACCGTAATCAGAATAAGCGAGCTGGCTGAGAATAACCCAGTACAAAGCGGCGGATCTGTCATTGACATTTACCGCTGACTCCTGAGCGCGCCTAAACTCGATAGCGGCTTCGTTCCAGCGCTGTAAATGAAAAAGCTGGGCTCCGTTATTGAACCTCCGGGCATACTGGTCGCCAGTACGCGCTCCGTCGCCGCCTTCCTGCGCAGTTAAAAAACCGCAGAAAAACAACATCAATCCCGAGAAAATAAGCCAAAATAAGCGTTTATTCTGTCCCATACCCTTATTATAATGAAAAAACAAGAGAAATGCCAATAATATAGGTAATTTTTTAGTTTCCCTGTAAGCGCGAAACAAGCCCTTTTTTATCAGGATTTCCAAAAAACGCAGAGCCGATTACCAGTGTATCCGCTCCCGCTTTAATTGCCTGCTCTGCTGTTTGTTCATTAATTCCGCCGTCTACGGATATCCTAAAATTTAAGTTTAAATTTTCCCTCATCTTGGCAAGTTTTTCAGCTTTTTCGAGACATTCCGGAATAAGAATTTGCCCTCCGTACCCGGGGTTTACAGTCATTATTAATACTAAATCCAGAAAAGGAAGAGCTTCTTCCAGTACATTATATGAGGTCGAAGGAGCGATGGCGATACCTGCTTTTAGCCCGAGACTCCTTATATATTCGAGGTTTTCCTTAATATTTTCTTCTGCTTCGTAATGAAAACTGATTAAATTGGCTCCGGCATCGGCAAAATCCTTAATTAAATGCCTTGGATTCACTGTCATTAGATGAACATCAAAAATAGCCTTGGTTCTGCTCCTTAAAGCGCTGATAAGCGGAGGTCCAAAAGTTAAATTCGGCACAAATGAACCATCCATTACATCCATATGTATCCATTCTGCGCCTGATAAGTCAATTTGAGATACTGCGCTGCCAAAATCGGCAAAATCAGCTGATAAAATTGAAGGAGAAACGACTATTTTATTCATTTTTAACATCATACAACCTTGCCTTACTATTGTCAAACTATGAAAAAATGGTATACTAAAACGAGACAATGGATAACGGGTATGCTTCGCTTCCCGCAAGCGCAGGGCTCTTAAAAAAGGCCTATGATAAACTGAAAGACTCTGACGCAGTTACAGCGCTTGTCCTTATGGAACAGGCTCTGGATTATGATTACGAAAACGAAGAAATAAAACAGGCACTTAAATGTGTTCATTGGTGGCTGGAACATACCAGGAGGGTTGATGAGATAAAGAACCCGTTCGAGAAAGGCTCGCTCTTTATTTCCCTGTTAAAGCAGTACCATGTTTTTCTGGGACAGTTTAATGATATTTACGAACAGTGTCAGTACGCTGTCCGTTTTTACGTTTATTCCAGAGCGCTCTTTTTTTTTGAAGGATTGCTGGGGAGCCCTGCTAATCAGCAGGATCCGGGGTTATTACTTTTGGTGGGACGCTGCTTAAAAGGACTTGGCAATTATGACGAAGCGCTGAGTTATCTGGAACAGACAGTCCGCATTAAAAGAGAAGATGCTGAGACTTTAGCGGAAGTTGCTGATATAAACGCATTGCTTGCGCAGACAAAAACAGCTAAGGCGCTTTTTAGGGAGGCTTTTTTTATAGACCCCTTAAAAATAGATTTAAGATTTATGGAATCTGCGCTCATCCTAAAACTTAAAGATGATGTTGCAGAACTTGGATACAGGAACGAAGAATTACTGGAATGGATACCTGTTTACGGATACTTATGGGGGGTGTTTTCGGTAAAACGGGAATTAAAACAAATGGAAGCCGGCAGGCTTAAACAGTCGATTTTTTCGCTGGAAGCAGAATATGAATCCAATCCGGCGCGCAGACAGTTTTTAAAGCCGAGGCTTATAAATTATTATTTTTGGCTTATTGATTATTACGAGATCAGCCGCGAGGATCCTCTGCTTATAGAAGAGACCTTGTTAAAAATTAAAGTTACCGATCCGGATATCTATAAAATATATACCGGATGATATTAATGGGGAGAAATAGTTATGAGTAATACCGAAACGACAGCGCAGACAGAAACAGCCCAGACTCTGCTTAAAAATCTTAATGAGACTCTAAACGAAGAAAAATGGACAAGAGCAAGTCTTGGTAATTATTCTACAAGTCAATTTAAAGAACTTGATGTTATTTTAAAAACTGCCCGCGACGAAAAAGTTTTGGACGAACTCAAAAAAACATGCGATGAGCATCTTGTTTCTACAAGAAACAGCCTTATTGCGCTTTATTTATCCGGCATTGTAGCTCTTTCGCGCCAAATTATCGATGACTCCGCAATGATCAATCTTGTTTCTATTTTTCTTGATAACAACAAATGGGGAATCGTTAAATATCTCTGCGAAAGAATACTTGATTACGGAGAATCCAAGTATGCGCTTCGCACTCTTGCTGACTGTTACAAACAGGACAACGAAGAAGATAAAATAATTGATGTTTGGGAAAGGCTTGTAAAAGTAGATTTTGAAGAGGCAGACATCGTAAAATCTCTTGCAGAATACTACGAAAAACAAAAAAATAAAGAAGACTCTGTTGATTATTATAAAAAGGCTCTGCACCGCTATATAATAAAATCCAACTTTGCAAACATAAAAGAAATCTGGGAAAAATTAATTAATATTTACCCGGAAGACATAGACTTTTTCCTTCATATCCAAAAAAAGATTGCAAAAAATGTAAGCGAGGATAAAGCGGTTGTATTATTAAACGAACTTTATGCCAAGTACAAGGATAAAGATATTGATACTGCAATTACCATCCTTAAGATAATCCTCGAATACGACGAAAAAGACGTTCAGGGCAGAAAAGAAATTATCGAATGTTACAGAAAAAAATATGCTTCGCACAGTCAGCTGGAAGAATATATCCGTATCTCAAATATTTCTACAAATTACAGATCTGTTTATCAGGCAATTGCCGATTTTGAAAAACATATTTCTTTTGATAAAGGAAACTTTGTTTATCACCGCACTTGGGGCGTTGGGCGCATTGCAGGCATTGCAGGCGATGATATCAAGATCGATTTTTCCAAAAAAAGAGGACATTCAATGGCTTTAAAAATGGCTGTTGATGCGCTTCAGACTCTTTCCAAGGAACATATCTGGGTTTTAAAGGCGACAAAGAAAAAAGAAGAATTAAGGGAAATGATCCTTAAAGATAAGGAAAAAGATTCTCAAAACAATATTATATGGACACTAAAAACAATTATTAAAAGTTTCGGCAACGCATGCGATATGAAGCGCATAAAAGCGGAGCTTTCTCCTGCTCTTTTAACAGCAGGCGAATGGGCGTCATGGAATACCAAAGCGCGCGATATATTAAAATCCAATCCTGACTTCGGCGTTAGCGCCGAAAACAGCGATGTTTATATTGTCCGTGACAGGCCTGTAAGCGTAACAGAAAAACTCTATAACGAATTTTCGGCGCAGCGTAATTTTTATGACAAAGTATCGGCTATGAGGGATTATACCGGCAATAAAAAAGCAGATCCGGATTCTGACTATTTCTTGGAAATGTTTTCTTACTTTACAGATTTTATACGCGACACTATAAACCCAAACGCAGAATACGCGCTTTCTTCTTTCCTTTTAATAAACGAACTTGCTCAGCTCAAGAATTATTCTCATTTAAAGTCGTCAGTTAATGTAACATTCCAAAATGTTTTTTCTAACATTAAGGATGTACCGGCGTTTTTTAAAAACTTAAAGGACACAAAACTAAAAACAGAGTTCCTTAAAAATGTAAAACAATTTATAAACGAATGGCCGGATGTTTATGTTAAGTTGTTTCCGTATTCTCAGCTGCCCTCTATACCGGAACAGCTCGAAGAAGCAGGATTTAAAGATAAGCTCTCCCAGTTATGCGGCAGCTGTTTTGATCGCTTCCGTGACTGCCGCGAAGCTGTTGTCTGGCTGTACAAAAACGCAAGGGGAAAAAGCTGGTTTAAAGACGCTAATATGGGTATAGAAAAACAGCTTATCACCCTTATTCATATTTTGGACATTACATTCCGCGATATAGAAAACTCCAAAGACACTGTAGAAAACAGAAAAATCAACAAGCTTGTGCATAATATCCTTTTTAAAGACGGCGATTTGGCTGCTTTTATAGACAGCGCTGACGAAGACGCGATAATAAGAATTTTTACATTTATAAATAATGTAGAAAATCTTGATCCGCAGGATAAGCTTAATTTAAAATCCAGAATCCTTGATAAGCACCCGGGATTTAAATTCTTTGACGATATCGAAAAGAAAATCTCAAGAGGCGGCTTTATTGTTACCAGGGCTATGTTCGAAGAAAAAAAGAAACAGCTTGCCCACATTATGGATGTAGAAATCCCTGCCAACTCCAAGGACATCGAGTTCGCAAGGGATCTGGGCGACTTAAGGGAAAATGCCGAGTACAAAGCGGCAAAAGAAACCCAAGACCAGCTTAACTCTCAGGTTGTTAAACTCAAGGGAGAAATCGAAAAAGCACAGCTTTTCGATCCAAATTCCATCAATACAACCAAGGTTTCGTTCGGCACAAAGGTATTTCTTTTCAACAAAACAGATGACAAAAAAGAAGAATTTACCATTCTTGGACCGTGGGAATCTGATGCAAAAAATAACATTATTTCCTATCTTTCTCCGATAGGAGGTGCTATACTTAATAGGACAGTCGGTGAAAGTTTTGAATTTAAAATTAACAATGAAAAGGTTTCCTATTTGGTAGAAAATATTACATCAGCCGTTGTTTAACGGTCTTTAAGGGGTGATTATGAAAAGGATTATACTAGCGGTAGTATTGGTTTTTGGCATTATTTTTGCCGGCTACGGGCAGACTTCTGAACCAATCGATCTTGTCCTAGTTCTGGATACCTCATCGCGTATGAGTTCATCCTATGACCATGTAAACAATTATATTACAGGTCCTTTCCTTAATGAATTCCTTCGCGTTGGAGACACTTTTCACCTAATCGCATTTTCCGGAAACCAAAGACTCGATGTCTCCCGCCGTATTTCCGGCCTTGGCGATGTTCAGACAATAATCGGGAGAATGCTCCTCCAGTACCCTGTAGAAAGCGGCAATAATGTCGGCGCGGCGCTTTCCTATGCAGAGCAGTATATCCGTTCTCTGCCAAGCCGCCCAAAGAAAATAGTTCTCGTAACATTAGGCGCTTCTGACACAGGCAATCTAGTTTCTGCTTCGCGCGGGCGCCTTCCGTCAAATACAACCATCGATTATATTCAAGTAACTCCGGGACAGCCTCTTTCTAATCTTCCGGCTTCCGGGCGCGGAGCGGCGGCAGGCAGCGGCAGAACAACTGCTGATTCCGGCACACCGGGAACAACTCCTAGAGATCCAGCTTCCGGCTCCGGTGCTACTGCGACAGAACAAACCGGCGGCGGTGTATTCAACGATAATAACAATGATTTTTCTAATAACGATTTTACAGACGGAGATTCTGCAAATCAAACCGAAGAACAAGACTGGCAGCAAGGCAGACAACCTGACCAGTTAAGAGAAGCGGATGATTCATGGCTCGAATCGCTTCCTTTAATTATTGGTATTATTCTTCTTATTCTCTTACTGCTCGGTCTTATTCTGCTTTTATCATCACGAAAACTCGGCTCAAGTCCTAACAGGGTAATGGCGCAGGCATCTTCTTCTACTCCTCCCAAAAAAGAAACAAGATTCGAAGACCACAGCAAGGATCTTAACAAATATGCCGCGGCAACAAGCAGTACAAGACGCACAACTCCTTACGATAACCGTCCCGTTGGCGGCGCTCCTGTTATTAATCCGTCAGGTCCGCTAATCCTAAATCTTTTTGTAGAAGATCAGAATACAGCTATCGGTAAACGAAATATTCATTCATTAAAATCCGGCTACAGTCTTTCTGTCGGCGGCGGTAAATCCGATGATTATCTTATCTTCCTTGTTCCGATTCCGTCGCATATCGGAGAAATTCGCAGAAACGGAAGCTCTCTTACATTTATTCCTAAAAAAGCAAAGTATTTCCCGGATATTGGTTCCGGCGAAGTACGCGACTGCATAAATAAAACAATACGCGTTGTTTCGGATAAAAATTACGAAATGCGTTTTAGGTTCGAAATGTACGAAGATCCGCTTGTTGCGTTAAACCGAATGCTGATGTCAGTTAAAGTTCCGGGCTGACAAGAACACCGCTCCCTTTCTTTCCGCAAAGGGAGCCGTTTCGCATAACAAACATTCCTCTTACTATTGTTGCTATCGGGAACCCCTGTACTTTGGTCCCGTCGTAAGGATTTGTTTTACTTTTTGAATGAAGCTCATTTGCATTGATTGTCTTTTTTAAATCCATATCAACAATAGTAAAATCCGCATCGGTTCCGGGAAGCAAACTTCCTTTTTGCGGATAGATACCCCAAATTTTTGCAGGCGCCTCGCTTGACAGCCTGACATATTCATTAAGGGTCAGTTTACCTTTATTTACTTCGTTTAACATTAAAGGAACAGAAGTTTCTACTCCGCTTAATCCCGCAGGAGTTTCGCTTACAGGCAGTGATTTTTCTTTTATAGTATGAGGAGCGTGATCGCTTGCTATCATGTCTATAGTTCCGTTTTTTAGCGAGTCCCACAATGCATTACGGCATTTTTCGCTTCTTATGGGCGGATACACCTTAAACGCGTTATCTTCGCAGTTAAATAAAAGATAATGAGGACAGGTTTCTGCGGTAATGTTTGCGTTTTTTTTCTTTGCTTCTGCTGTTAGATACGCAGTTTCTCTTGATGTAATATGAAGAATATGAATCTTTGCTCCGGTGTATTGCGCATAGCAAACAACAGTTTGAACCCCAAGAGCCTCCGAGAACACAGGTCTTGAGCGCGTAAGTTTGTATCCGTCCTGCATATTTTTGTCATCTTTAAACAGAGAGGTAAAGTATGTGTTAATCTCGCTCGTTTCGCAGTGAAACGCTATACGCAAACCGAGTTCTGCAGCGCAGAATTCCATCTGCCTGAATAAAACCGAAGGCGAAGGAGCGGCGATATCTCCTGTAGATGTTCCAAGAAATATTTTAAACCCAAAAGCGCCGGCATCTTTAAGATTTTGCATTTCTTCTAAATTATCATTATTAAGAAGTGCATATAGTCCAAAATCTATGTATGATTTTTCGTTTGCTATTTTTAATTTTTCGTTAAATGTTTTTAATGTAGAAGTTACCGGCACTGTATTAGGCATATCAGCCGCCATCGTAATGCCGCCCATTGCGGCGGCTATACTGCCTGTTTCAAAATCTTCTTTTTCTGTAAGACCGGGATCCCTAAAATGAACATGGGCGTCTATAACTCCCGGTAAAATGTATTTTCCTTTTGCGTCATAGACCTCGTCTGCGGTATCGCCGGAGTCTAATTTTTCTATCTTGATTATTTTACCGCCGCTTACCGCTATATCAGAAACCTGAGTGCTGTCAGGAGAAACTACATTGCCGTTTTTAAAAATTAAATCATAATGCATTTGTTACACTATACTTTAATCAAAGAATAGGCACAAGCCGTAAACCCTCTCTGCGCCGGCGCTTTTTAATACATCTGCGCATACTTCCATAGTGGAACCTGTCGTAATAATGTCGTCTATAATAAGGGCTGTTTTCGGCGCACTCCCTTCGCAGTAAATGCGCCCTTTAAGGTTTTCTAAACGCTCCTTGCGGTTTAAGTTTTTTTGAACCTTGGACTTTTTTCTTCTTAAACACCTGTTTATTTTATAATTTGCAAGGCGTTTTACAAGATATTCTACCTGATCCCACCCGGTTTCTTTTATTTTTCCCTTTCTGGGCGGAACAGGCACAATCTCCGCGTCTTTAAGCTGCGGATTTTCTTCTATTATTTTGGTTATTTTTTCCGCAAAAAAGTCCGCCAGCGCGGGGGTTTTTCCGAATTTATAAAACGCCAATAGTTTGCGGTATCTCCCGGTATACGGAAAGAGAGTCCATAAAGAATCGTATATTCTTTTTTCATTACGGCAGGAAAGGCATGTTTCTATTTCGGAGATAAGAGGTTTTCCGCATATTTTACAGGTTCCGTTTAAACTGTTATATTCTATATTGCTGCAGTTTTTGCAAAGACCAAACTTAACCTCGTCAGGTTTTAACAAAGTTTCATTGCATAAAACGCAGACCCCGGGAAAAAGAAAATTTCTAACTGTTAAAAATATTGACGTTAATATATTCATCGATTTATTAATCTAACCTAGTCAAATAACGATAATTCGATAATACCGCCGGTTTGACCGCCGGCAGCGCCGATTGCGCTTTTTTTAGCTTTTTCTGTTTGTTTTTCGGGGGTTTTGTCAGCGGCGATTTTTACGCGGCCGGCAGAAAATGTTTCTGTTAAATCTTTGTCACGTTGTTTTAAAAGAGACATAATCTGCCCTGCTCTTTCCAATACATTCTGCGGCAAACCTGCAAGCATTGCCGCGTGAATGCCGTATGATTCTGCGGCAGGACCTTCTTTTAGTTTTCGTAAAAAGATAATTTTATCTCCGCTTTCTAAAACTTCCATAGAGCGGTTTGCAAGAGACTGATGTGATAATAATGACAACTCATGAAAATGCGTAGCAAAAAGCGTTCTGCACTTAATTCTGTTTAACAGTTCTTCGCTTACTGCCCACGCTATAGAAAGCCCGTCATTTGTTCCCGTTCCCCTGCCTACTTCGTCCATAATTACAAGGCTTTTTTCTGTGGCTGTGTTTAAAATAAAAGCTGTTTCGTTCATTTCTACAAGAAAGGTTGATTCTCCCCTTGCAAGATTATCCTGCGCGCCTACCCTGCAGTAGATACGATCGCAAATGCCAATTTTTGCTTTTTCTGCGGGAACAAAACTGCCCGCCTGCGCCATAATTGTAATAAGAGCGGCAGAACGCAGATAGGTGGATTTTCCCGCCATATTAGGACCTGTTATCATTGCAAATAATATTTTATCTTCTGCTGTGTCTAGAATAATATCGTTAGGAATATATTCTCCCCTGTTTAAGTGCGCTTCTACTACAGGATGGCGTCCTTTATAAATTTCCAGTGTTCCGCTGTTATTTAGTTCCGGGCGTATCCAGCCTCTTACAGAAGCCGCCCTTGCAGCGGACTGCGCAGCATCAAGTTCTGCAAGACGGCTGGCAGCAGCGGCAAGAGGAACAAGAATATCTTTTGTTTTATCACGGACTTCTAAAAAAAGTTTTTTTTCCAGCTCTATTACTTTATCAGAAGCGCCGTTAATTTCTGATTCCAAAGCTGCCAGCCGTTCTGTCGAATACCGTTCGCCGCCTGCGATTCCCTGCCGTCTAATAAAATGCGCGGGAACTTTATCCAGATTATTTTTTGTTACTTCAAAGAAATAGCCGATAAGGCGGTTATAGCGGATTTTTAGGCTGGTAATACCTGTTTCTTTTTTTTCTTCTTCTAAGTATTGTTCCAGTATCTGTCTTGAGTTGTCTTTCATTAAGCGGAGCTCATCCAGTTCTTTACTGTAGTTTTCTTTTATTAAATTGCCTTCGCTTAATAAAACAGAAGGCTCGTTATGAACCGCGCTTTCTAACAGCGTTTGGATTTCTTTTAGTTTTTCAAATTCATTTATTTTAATATCTTTAGTTTCAAAGGATAAATCGTCAGAAGCAACCGGAAAATACTGATTATTAATTTCATAAAACGAAGCTATTCCGTTTTTTACAGCAAGCAAATCTCTCGCATGCGCTTTATCCATCGCAAGCCTTGAACAAAGACGCTCTATATCAGGCGTTTTTCCCAATATATCGCGCAGTTTATTTAAGTTTCCCTGATCTTTAAAGAGACTCTCAGCAATGTCAAGGCGGTCATTAATTTTTTTTAAATCCTGCAATGGATGCAAGATTCGCCGCTTTAAAAGACGCCGTCCCATAGAACAGCGCGTCTCGTCCATTACTTCTAAAAGCGAAAAACGCACATCTCCGTCCCTCTGATTATTTAAAAGCTCCAGATTCCGCTGAGAAGATTCGTCAATTCCAAGATATTCATTTTCGCTGTATACCTTAATAGTTCTTACATGTAAAAGAAGGCTCTTTGACGTTGTATCAAGATATTCAAGCAATACGCCGGCAGAAACAATTTCTCCGCTGTCTTCGTCAAGTCCAAAACCTTTTAAATTAGAAACATTAAATTGTTTTTCCAGCCTTACTTTTGCCTGATACGGATCAAAACGCCAATCATCAAGATGATTTAATACAACAGAGCTCCTGTTATTAACGCAGGACATTATATCTTTGTCGTCAATAAGCGATTTTTGAATCAGCATTTCTTTTATAGAAAGCCGTTCCAGCTCTTGGTTTAAAATTTCTTTTTCATTTATAAAACAAGTAGAAAAAAAATCGCCTGTAGAAACATCTATATAAGAAAAGGAAAGCTGCCTGCCCGCTTTTGCAAGACAGCAAAGATAATTGGAGCTTCCTTTATCAAGAAAATCTTCGTCTACTGTGGTTCCCGGAGTGATAATTTCTACTACATCGCGTTCTATTACCTTGTTTTTGCCTGCGGTTGTTAGCTGCTCACAGACAGCTATTTTTTTACCGAGTTTTAACAGACGGGCGATATATACCCTTGCCGCATGATAGGGAACTCCGCACATAGGAAGCCCGTTTCTGCTTGTCAGCGTAAGGTTTAAAAGAGAAGAAACTTCTACAGCGTCGTCAGCAAACATTTCATAAAAATCACCCAGCCGGAAGAAAAGAATATTTCCTTCCTGCTGTCTTTTTATGCGTCTGTACTGTTCGAGCATTGGACTGGTTTTAGCGGAGTCCATGTATCAAACCACGTTTAAAAAGTTATCTGGATGATGCCTGCAAGCGCTGGATTAATCTGTCTGTTATATCAACTGACGGACTAAACCAAATAATACTCGGTGTATTGGCTACATCTATAACCATAGAATACCCTTCGCTTTCGGCAATAAAGCGAATCTCGTTGTTTACTTGAGTCAAAAACGAATTGGACTGCGCTAACTCTCTTCTTTCCCTTTCCAGTCTGGCAGTTTCGTTCTGATGATATGTTCTTAGTTGTTCGGTTCTTTGGTTAATTTCTGCTTCCAGCCTTGCAACATCTCTTTGATTATCGCGCGCAATTGCCTCGGCATGACTTGCTCTTAAGGTTTGGATTTGCGTATTCATCCTGTTGATGTTGTTCTGAACATCCTGACTGCGTCTATTAAAATCCCTTACAGCATTCGATTGCGGAAGAAACGTTGTGTAAACACGCGGCAGATCCACTACTGCGATTCTTGTAATATGCTGACTAAATACTAGCCCCGCGCATATTAATTGAAGAACTAAAACAAACAATAATTTCCTTAACATATGCCACTCCTAATATGAAATAACAAAAGACATTACAAGATCTAATCCTTTAGAAGGATCGTTAGGATCTCCAAAGAGAGCTCCCGGCTCCCACACTATGTTTCCGTCATAAAAACGGAACCGTTTTACAAGACTTAAACGAATAGGGAACTGCGGCAGAGTGAACCTTAATCCTCCGCCCCAGCTAAACCTTAAATTTTCAAATGTAAAGTTATTGTTTCCGCCGCTGTTTGAGCCAAAATAATAACCTTGTTCAGTTTCGACGCCTGCAGCATCCAAGAAAAAATCCCATGCCAAAATTCCGCGGACAAGAGGAAATCTTAATTCTATCCAGCTGTCAAAAAGTAAAAGACCTTTTCTTCTGAATGCACTGCTCCATCCCCTTCCGACAAACATTCCGTCTATGGCGAGCTTATTGGCATCTTCTATTGCAGGAATACGGGAATCGCTGTTACGCCCGGGCTGTCCAACAATGGTTGATAATCCTACATGCATCGCCAATACGCTTTTAAAATTCCAGTTTTCTGTTACGCTAATATCAAATAAAGTAACATAATACTGAGCCTTTGTATCAGAACGAATATAATGTTCTCTTTCGTTATTAAAGAGACCAAAAATTCCAAAACGCTGGTAAAGAAAATATCCGGATGAAGGATCATAAAAAATATCGCGGCGATCCAGTGATAAACCAAGCCAAATCGAATTTTTTGGAGTCCATGTGTTATTTCCATCTCTTAAAGCAGGATCAAACGGTATATACATATCATCATAAGAATTGTTAATAAGCCCAAATCTGATTCCGCCGTTTATAGAAAATAATCCCATAAAAGTTTCCCAGCGGTACCCTGTCGATAAGCCCAAGGATAAATACCACTGTTCATACTGTAATAAATAATCTCTTGTCGGCATTCTGTTATATCTTTCATATTCATCATAGGTCATAAAACCTTCGGGAAACGCAAATTCTTCATCTCCATTAAAAGGAAAAGTTCTGTTCTGCAGCGGAGAATATCTTCTGGAATAATTTGCAGAAAGATCAGCGCCCAAAGAAAGCGGGAGCCCAAACGCCCATCTATGCAGATAATTTACGGAGACTGTACTTGAGTCAATTACCGATGAGTTTAACTCAATACCTAACTCATTTCCGGTTCCTGCAAGGTTGCGATCGCTCCATTTTACAAGTCCGGAAATAGGGAATGAATCGGGGTCTGCGCTGCCGGAAAAAGTAAGCCCAAACTGAAGGTCGATTGTCGGCTGTTCTTCTACGGTAAAAACAAGTTCCATAAGGTTTTCTGAACTGCCGGGAAGCATGTCAGGAAAAACAACAGAAAAAAACTGCAGATTATATAGATTTCTTAAAGCATCCATAATTTTTGTTTTAGAAAAAACATCACCGGGTTCGAGCGGGATTTCTCTTAATATAACTTCTGTCCTTGTTTTAATATTACCGACTATAGTTATATTTTCTATATATGCTCTGCTTCTTTCTGCAATAGATAAATGATACGAAAATGTATTTGTCTGGTTATTCTTATGAGGCACCCAGTCAAACGAATTAAAAATATATCCGTTTTCGAAATAGAGATCTACTATGCGGGTTTTATCGCTTTCCAGCCTCGTCATATTAACAGTGTCGCCTTCCCGCGAAGAAACAAGTTTCGATAATTGCTCTGTGCTAAAAATAAAATTACCGTCAAATGTCACTCCGCCGAACCTAAATTCGCTGCCTTCTTCTATCATAAATGTTAAAACAAGACCCGATGCGCCCCTGTTGTCAGTTTCGAATGTCCGCGTAACGTCTCTTACAATAGCGTCTATATACCCGCGATCGTGGTAGTACTTGGTAATTTTTTCTCTGTCTGCCAGCAGTTTAGCTTCGCTGAATGCTCCGTCATTAAAAAGCGCTTTTGTTTTTAATGAAAGCTGAGACCTTAATGTACTGGCAGAAAACCTATTGTTCCCGATAAATTCAATTCTGGAAATCGAAATTTTATCATTTTCTGTAATATGAAAATTAAGAGTTACCGAAGTATCTCCTGACTGACTTTCGGAAGATGTAACAGTAACATTCGGATACCCTTTTTCGAGGTATTTGGCAATTATCGCTTCGATATCTGTGCGGACCTTTGCTTGATTATAAATACTGTTTACGCGCGAAGTAATCACATCCCTCAATTCGCTTACCCTAAGGCCCGAATTTCCTATAAAATTGATCCTTCCTATAATGGGACGTTCAATAACATTAAACCTGATAACTACATCGTCTGTAGAAGAACGCTGAATACTAGGTTCTATCCTGTCAAAATATTCAAGGGCATAAAGCCTGCCCTGCATTTCTAGAAAAACATTATCGCTAAAGTTCCGCCCCTTGTAGGGGTTCATTAACGCATCCAATTCCGGCTGCGATACATTCCTTGTCCCGGTAAAAATAATATCCCTTATGGGTCTTCCCTGATACCACTCATCATTGAAGTCCTGAGAAAATGCCAAAACAGATGCCGCAAGCATAATGAAGAAAAAAACCCTAAATTTCATCCAAACTCCTAAAATGACATACTCCAGCTCAGAGTAATTGAATTATCGTTTACCCACCAGTTTTCCGGATGATATGGGAAGAAATCCCAGCGGATATTAACAAACGGGCTTTGCAGCTCGATTCCAATATCCGGTTCAAACCTTAAACCGCCGAATACAGTGCTGTTTTGGTCATATCTCATAGTAAGCATGCCCTGTATAAACAAATGCTGTCCTACGTACTTACCTATAAAAACAGTTGTATTATCAAAATAGTTACCAACTATATTACCGCCGGTACCGAATGGATTGCCCGAAGCGCCGGTAATGAACGCGTTTTGCAGGAATCTTGTCCTTACGCTGAACATATCAAGCCCCAGTAAATCTCTCACCTGCCGTTCAAATTGACGGAAAAACACCATTTGGGACATAACATCAGAGCCGGCAATAAAATGCGATACTACATCAGCAGTTGACGCAATTATGACCCGCTGTGTCAAATCCGTATTATCTTCTCCCTGTAAACTATTGAAATTCTGCCCTAAAAACGAAAAAATTTCAAGCTGGGTCAATGACGGACTTGCCTCAAATTTGGGCTCAAAGCTCTTTAAAGGCTGGTTATCCACAATCATAGAAATTGTAACAGGACCTGCATCTGTCCGGTCCCTAATCTCCGCTCGGGCGCTAAACCTCGGATCAAATTCGGTTTCGCTCTCATTTAATGTCATATTACCCTGCCGGATGAAAAAGCTTCTGCCAAGGTAGTATATCTCTCCTGCTCTTATTTTGACATCGCCGTCTATATTGAATTGCCCTGCCTGAGTGTCAGCCGTAACCGTTATAACCGTACCAATATCTGGTTTTGCCCTTATTATTGGGTTTACAGAAGGCCAGATAAACTCTACCATAGACCCTGCAATTATCGTTAAATCAACAAATGCATTAAAATCATCTTCGTTAACTTCGTAATCATCATCAAATGAAGCTGCCTCATCCATACCAAGACCTCTAAGGCTAAGATCCGCTTCATTGGTAAAAAGACTGCCGCTTAATTCCATAAAGTAGTTCCTGGTGTCTGCATTGATTTCTAGGTTTCCAGAAGCGTCTCCTTTTGCCAAAAAGCCCGAAATGTCAAAATCATAAGGAACAGGGTTTTCGTACGGAATATTTATATCGAGCCCGATGTTTGAAGGATACCAATTTTGAAAAAGCATCCTCCCCTCAACAAAAGCGGCGCCGGTCCCTACCGCAGCCGTCACAGGTCCAAAGGTCATCTCATGCCCTTCTGTTAATACAATAAAGGGAACTGTTCTTATATCATCGCCTAAGTAATTCGGAACCTGAAAACGCATGCTAGAAGCTCTGCCGTAACCGTTTAAATGCGGATTTAGAACGTCTCCGATTATATCGATCTGTCCTGTTATGTATCCTCCGGCAATATTAAAATCATCGCTGGATGCGACAAGCGAATATAAAGTTGAAAGATCAATATAATAATTACTGCAATGCGCTTCAATGTGTCCGTTTCTAAATACGCCGGAAAACGCACCCCTAATAGGAAACGGGTCAGAAACTCCAAGGAAAAAATAACCGTTTTTATCCATATCAAGGCGAATCATATTATTAATTCCGCCGTTTACAAGAACCGCGCCTTCATCAAAAGAAAAATTAAATTCTATTTTTTCCTCTTTTAGAGCTCCGTATTGTATATCTTCTACTATCAGAACGCCGTTAACAATAGAAGCTGTGTCCCAAATTTCTCCCCACGAATTAATGCTGTTAAAATTTATATCAATGCCTATTGCAGCTTCCATGTTTCTGCTGAAAACTTCTCCGTTAAAATCCGCTCTTGCCTTTGCAAAGCCGTCTATAAGGTTAATATGCAGCTGTGGCAATACAGCTTTTATTTCACCATAGTTTAACCTTAGGTTTCTTATTAAAAGTTCATTATCTGTAAAATTAAGTCCGACAGAAGCATGCAATAATTCATTTTGAATCTTTGTCTGCAAAGAAGACAGATTAATTTGAGCGTTAAATGAATTTATAGAATCCCAATAAACAGCGGCATCAGCGCTTATAAGAACAGGATTGCTGTTCTTTAAAAAACGGTTTAAATGCATATTAGAAATTTCTGCGCGTACATCAATTATTTCGTCTTTATAAACGCCCTCTATGCTGTAATTTTCACCTGCAGAAAGTCCGTCAGTTATATTTACAATAAACTCTAGATAAGAAAAATCGATATCCCACGAAAAATCAGCGCTTCCTGTAAGTATTCCGGTAGAATCGCTGTATAAGATTTCTCTAAAACTTGCTCCATCCTGATCCATTGAACCGGATATCCTTAACAATTCTTCTTGTTCCATTGTATTAATCGCGTGAGCTGTTAAATAATTAACATCAAGATTCCAAAAATCTATGTCACTGTAACGTAAAGAACTGTAAAAGTTAAGATAAACAGGTTCCAACGCGACAAGAACAGGAAAATTATGACCTTCTATATAACCTGTTAAAGCTCCGGAATTATCTATATTGCCGTAAGCGTTAAGTCCGTTTGGATCCTTTATAATCATTGTTGTTCTGTCTATAATCTGACCTTCTATAAGCCATGCCAAATCGTTAAAGCCGGCGCTTATCTCAAAAATTAAATCCATAGGATTAGAAAAATTCATATTAGCCGAAAAATTCAAATCGTTTATATTATTAGAAATTAAACCCTGATTTATATTAAACTGATGATCAGACCCTGATAATGAAACAATGCCGTTTATACCGCCTATATTAAAAATAATATTAGGCGCATTATAAATGTTATTATTAAAATCAGATGAAAAAAAGACTTCTGCATTAACAGAAGAGTTTTGCAGCAATCCCCTTGTAAAAGCCGGCATATTAAAAACATTAGAAAAAGGCCGGGTAAGTTCTGTCAGCTCAAATGCAGAAATGGAATCGAGAATCATAGAAGCTTCTAAAAGACCCGGATTATTGTTATAGAGAGCGTCAATAAAAACCGCGCCTTCGTTTTCAGAATAAACCGAAACAGAAATACCAAGATCATTCTGCGCGGGGTACAGAAAAATATCTATATCATTAATTAGACCTCTTGCTATAGAAAGATACTCAGTTGAAATATGAACTTCATTTCCAGTAGTTACTGCATTAAAAACAGCGCTGAAATCATCATTTCCTGTAAGACTGAATCTATCAAAGACAATTTGACCTGCGGCTTTGTACGGCGCAAGTTCTACAACGCCCTTAAATCCCGCTCTGCCGAAAAAAAACCCGTCAGTGTTCTTGCCGGAAGATGAAAAGGAAAAATCATTTACATTTATTCTTTTTTCATCACCGTAAAGATTTATCAAAAATGAATCATTTAAAGGCTGTCTTGCGTTAAAAACAAAATTCGGAACAGGGTTAACGCTTCCTAGATTTACATTGTACTCGGCAGAACCATTATCGCGCATATAAAACGCAGAGCCGTTTATTTCCATCAAAAGAAATTCATTAATACTTTTAAGATCTTCCGAAAAAATAACCTGTTCGCCAAAATGAAAATTGTTAAAATCCGCTCCGGCAGAAAAATTGCCGCTCTCTGGCGCAAAATGAAAATAATAATTTACAGAAGGATTCTCCGCGCTGTTTTTTATCTTTAAAAGACCGTCATCGTAATCGAGAACAATTTTAAACGGAAGAACCGAAAACAAAAGCTGCGGACTTGAACCTGCTGACGGCGGCCTAAAGAAAGAAATATTTCTTATTATTTCATCCTGCTCATAGCAGGTAATATGAAACACAGAAACTTCGGCATTGCCGCGCTGCAAATCTGCATCGGAGTTTCCGTTTAAGGCGAGTTCTGTCCTGACAACAAGACTCTTGTCAAAATAACCGCTTTGCTTGTATTCTGCCGACAATCTGCCGTTAACAAAAATCTCACCGTCTGTTTCTTTAATATTTAAATTTGCATCTTCTATTTTATATAAAGTATACCTGTCAGTCAGAGAAAAATACCCATGCCGTATTTGATAATCCGCATCTCTTGGCAAAAAAGAAATATCAAACTCAGGGGTTGTTTCGCTCCTGTTAATTAACGAAGTAAAAAAATCCAAAGTTTCTTTGTCTCTTTCTACATCAATATTAATAACAGGCCTGTCTATTATAACTGCATGAATAAACGTATTTTTATTAAACAAAAATTCTATAACAGAAAAATTAATCTGGATTCTGGCTACTGTAAAAAAGGTTTCGTCATTCCTGTAAAACCTTAAGTTTCTTATATCGAATGAACCAAAAAAAGCGGGGCGAATCGAAGAATAACGTACCTGCAAACCGGTAAAATTTTCGATATTTTCTAGGAAATTACCGCTGATTACGGATATTTCATCGTTAAGAGCTGCCTGCAGAGGCTGCATAGAAATGACAGAAAGACCAATAAGGCTTAGAAAAACGAGAATTTTAATGTAAAATGAGCCGGGGAGCGTCTTTTTCCCGTCTTTTTCTATAAAAATTGACATTTGATATATAAATTATAACACATTTTAAGCTTAAATGTATCAATAACAGGGCAAAATGACCGTTTTATATGCATTTATAAGTCTTAATGCTTTAATTTTATGGAGCATTTTGGCCAGTTTGCCGATATTTAATACATGAAGCAGACAGCAGTAAAGATAGTTTCCTTAATAATATTAATGTCTATAGCAATGCCGGCAAACAGCTATATTGTTACCTACAAGGAACAGTTTTACAGGTTATTCCACGTTCATAGAAATCAAGCTCCGGATGACACAATCGAAAATATCTATTGGCTGGAACAGGCGTTAAAGGCGCCCTTTGCCAATCCTTTGTTTGCGCTCACAAAAATTGAAAACGAGATTGAATGGGAAAAATACCGCTATCTTTTTACAATGCACCTCTATATAAAATTGATAGAACAATACCTCTTTTTAGGCAATAAATGGAACAAACGCAATGCCTACTTTTACAATGCTCCTTGGAGAGATCAAAACCTTGAAAGCCTCGAAATAGCCGAAAGCTGCTACCGCGCCGCACTGCATTACTGGGAAGACGCTGTTTTATGGGCAAATAAAGCAAACGAAAGGCGCTTTAGATGGATTGATTTAAACGGCGTCAGGTTCTGGCAGGACGAAGCGTTTAGAATCGAAAACGGAACCTTAAATTATGCAAGAACTATTAACCGCGAACTTTTATTTTTGCAAAATGTCCGCGAAAGATTCGAAGCAATGGAAAATTATTATATGATTCGGGACACGTCAGAATAATTCGCCCTGAGTTTTATTGTCTGATTTTTTTTCTTGATTTTTACCGGAATGTAATTTTACTGCATTTGAGTTTGATAATGCTGATTTTAGCAATTCTAAAAACTCCTGTTCATCGATGATTTGGATTCCAAGCTCATTTGCTTTTTTATTTTTAGAAGAGCCCGAAGCCGTATCATTTGTCACAAGATACGAAAGCCCCTTTACAACAGAAGATTTAACAAGAGCGCCGTTGTTTTTTACTTTTTCTTCGGCTTCTCCGCGCTTCATTGTTTTTAGTTCGCCTGTAAAACAAAACGAAAGTCCTCTAAGCGGCACTGATTCTAAAGACGGCGGGTCTTTTATACTTATTATTCCAGTCTTTAAAACAGCATCCATTTCATTTGCGCATTCTTTTACGCCTTCTGTAATAACAGCCGCTGTTATTTCTCCAAGGCCGTAAACAGCGGATAAGTCCTTAACAGACGCATTACGCAGCTTTTCTAATGTATCAAAACCCGCCGCTGCGATTTTTTCCATTGTAGTTTCTGCAACGCCTTCCAGATCAAAACCAGCAGTAAAGGCAGCAAGCGAAAGCTCCCGTTTTGTTTGAATATGACGAATAACTTTTGCGGCAGAGAGTTCTCCCATTCTATCGTAGCCCGAAAGTTCTTCTGCGGTTAACGCATATAATTCATGAATGTTTTTTATGTTTTTTTCGAACAATTGCCTTAGTAATTTTTCTCCCAATTCGCGGATGTCCAATACAGATACCCATTTTTCCAGACGGTGCAAAAGCCGCTTTGGGCATTGAGGATTAGGACAATAAAGCCTTGTCCCTCCATCTGTGAGATCAGAATTGCATACTGCGCATATCTTAGGAAACTCAATTTCGCTTGTTTGTTCGGAATTTTCTATCGGAGCCAAACCTTCGATCTTTGGAATGATCTCTCCTCTCTTAACAACAGTCACGGCAGAGCCGATTTTTAACCCCATAGAACGAATCATATCAGGGTTATTAAGATTGGCGCGTTTTACAGTTGTTCCGGCAAGCCGCACCGGTTCTACAACGCCGATTGGCGTGTATGTCGCGCCCGACTCGCTCCAAATAACTTCGCGTAAAATGCTAAAAGCGGTTTCTAGTTCAAACTTAAAAGCAATTTGTTTTTCCGGGCGCGCCTTACGAAGGTCTGACATATCTGTCTCTGTATCCTTTACTACAAGACCGTCAATATCAAATAATAATTTTTCTCTTTTTTTTGCGGTTTCATTGCGGTAATCGACAACATCCTGCGCAGAATCAAAGACTTTAACTTCTGTGGTGATAAATCCTCTGTCTTTGAGCCATTCAATCTTTTTTATTTCGTCTGTAAAAAAATAATCGTTATCGGGAACTGACGCGTCATAAACAATAATTTCTAAATCTTCGCAGCCTTCGCCGTCTTTGCGGCGCATAATGCCATTTGCGGCATTACGGCAATTTGCCTTAGAAGGATATTTGCCTTTCCAGACAGCATTTGTCATTATAACTTCGCCGCGTACGCCGCCTGTAAACGGAATATCCATTTTAAGAACAGCGCCCTTCATGCGCCGCGCATTAGGTGTAATATCATCGCCTGTAATTCCGTCTCCGCGGGTGACGGCGCGCGCTAAAGCGCCTTTTTCGTACTGCAGTTCCAAGCTTGCGCCGTCTAGTTTGTACTGAACAATAAAATTTTTTATTGCTTTTTTTCCTGCCCATTCTAAAAATTCTTCGCCGTTAGAAGCTTTATCCTGACTGCCCATTGGAATAATATGGCGCGCTTTTGGAAAACCGTCTGTGTCGGAACCTGTCCCTACTTTTTTTAGAACATCACTTTGCGGAGAAAGTTTTTTTAATTCGTCCCAGAGAAGATCAAATTCATCATCAGAAATTTCGGCTTCTGCATTATAGTAAGATTCTTGATATTTTAATATTAGGCTTTCTAGTTCTGTAATTCTATTGGGCATTGCGTACAACTCTAAAACCTGTATAAAACATTCTAAATGTCGGACGGTTTCCAAATCTGTACGCACTGCGGCACCAATCAGCGGCAAAGTCAAAACAGCCGCCGCGGTAAACGCGCGCTCCCCTCGGGCTTGACGCAGGTCCTATAGGATCAGTTTTTGGTTCTGCAGTATATGGAGCAAACCAATCCCAGCACCATTCAAGAACATTGCCATGCATATCATAAAGTCCCCATGCATTAGGCTGTTTTTGCCCGACAGGATATGTAGAACGGCTTCTTGAACCATTAACAATAAAAAATGAGTTTTCTCTGCTCCAGCCGGCGTCTTCCATTGATGTTCCGGAATTAAACGGCGTTTGCGTTCCGGCGCGGCAGGCATATTCCCATTCAGCTTCTGTAGGCAGACGATAACCATTTGCCTGCCTGTTCCATGTTACATTTGCGCCTTCTATTGTATACACGGGAGTAAGCCCTTCTCTTACACTTCTTCTGTTGCAGTAATCAATCGCGTTATTCCAGCTTACCTGATCGACAGGTCTGTTTGGCTCCCTATGATTTTGAGAACTGGGATTAACACCCATAATATCTTCGTATTCCGCTTGTGTTATCGGAAATTTTGACATTAAAAAAGAACTGACAGTTACTCTATGCTGGGGACTTTCGTCGGTCATGTGCCTTCCGGATTCGTTTTCCGGACTCCCCATAAGAAATGAGCCGCCGTTTATGCGGATCATTGTATTAGGACCCTGTGTATATGCAAATTGGAGAATAAAACACCCAATTACAGAAAAAAGCAATATTTTGATCATTTTGTTATTCATATAGTCATTATATCTTATTTTCTTTATAATGCCAATAGAAGGGGATAATATCATGCAAGTTTATCAAATTTTAACAGAGAAAAAGCCAGAATACGCGGTAGAAACTGCTTCTTTGGCATCGGATCTTCGCTTTGCGCTGGAAATTACCAATTTAAAAGCGGTCAGAATAATAAATCGCTACTTTATAGAAGGTATTTCTGAAAAAGACTTTGAAACTGTTAAAAAAACTGTTTTTTATGATCCAATCATTGATATTTTTCATAATTCATTACCTTCTTTTGATGAAAATAACGAACCTGTAAAGGTTTTTGCCGCAGAATTCCTGCCCGGACAGTTTGACCAAAGAGCCGATTACTGCGCTCAATGTATAAAAATACTGACAGGAAAAGATGAAATTACCGTTCATACGTCAAAAATATACGCTTTCTGCGGCGATATAACAACAGAAGATTTTAAAAAAATAAAATCATGGATTTTAAATCCTGTAGAAAGCCGCGAAACTTCGTTAGAAAAACCGGATACGCTAAAACAAATTTTTCCTGTTCCCGGAGAAATTAAAACAATCGATGGTTTTATTTCTTTTTCTGATTCTCAGCTAAAAAACTTTGGCATTGAATTAAAACTAGCTATGGATCTATCGGATCTAAAATTTTGTCAAAATTATTTTCGTAATGATGAAAAACGCGACCCTACTATTACAGAGATACGCGTGCTTGACACTTATTGGTCAGATCACTGCCGTCACACTACATTTCTTACAGAACTGGATATTCAGATAGAAGACGGTGATATAAAACAAAGCTATAATGATTATCTCGAACTAAGAACGTCTCTCGGACGCGGCTTAAAACCAATCACACTAATGGATATTGCAACAATAGGCGCAAGAGCGCTAAAAAAACGCGGTTTACTAAAAAGCCTTGATGAATCTGACGAAATTAACGCTTGTTCTGTAAAAATAAAAGTTGATGTTGACGGTAAAGAAAAAGACTGGCTGTTAATGTTTAAGAACGAAACGCATAACCATCCTACAGAAATCGAACCTTTCGGCGGAGCTTCTACATGTCTTGGCGGAGCAATCCGTGATCCGCTTTCTGGGCGTTCATATGTTTACCAGGCAATGCGCATAACGGGAGCTTCTGATCCGCTGCAAAAAGTTTCTTCCGCTCTGCCGGGAAAACTGCCGCAGTTAAAAATCTGCCGCACAGCTGCCGCAGGTTACAGTTCTTACGGCAATCAGATAGGACTTTCATCGGGACATCTTTTGGAAATTTATCACAGCGGTTATGCGGCAAAACGCATGGAACTCGGCGCATTGATAGGCGCAGCTCCGGCAGAAAATGTCGTACGTAAAAAACCATCTAACGGCGATGTTGTTATACTATTAGGGGGAAGAACAGGAAGGGACGGCATTGGAGGAGCTACAAGCTCATCAAAATCTCAGTCAGAAGACGCGCTTTTAACATGCGGCGCTGATGTACAAAAAGGCAATCCTCCCGAAGAACGAAAAATCGTAAGGCTATTCCGCAATCCAAAGGCTGCGCGGCTTATAAAGAAGTGCAATGATTTCGGCGCGGGAGGCGTAAGCGTTTCTGTCGGCGAACTTGCTGACGGACTTTTAATTAATCTAAATAAAGTAACAACAAAGTATGACGGACTCGACGGAACAGAAATCGCAATAAGCGAGAGCCAAGAGAGAATGTCTGTAGTAACTTCAAAAAAAGACGCTGATAAGTTTATTAAATTTGCAAAAGACGAAAATTTAGAAGCGGCAGTAATTGCAGAAGTTACAAAATCTCCGCGTCTTGTAATGAACTGGAATAAAAAAACAATCGTAAATCTTTCGCGCGCTTTCTTAAATTCTAACGGCTCAGGAAAATCTGCCAAGGCAAATATCCTAACATCTAACTTAAAGGCTCAGGAAGTTTTAAAAACAAAAAAATTATTTACCGATATTAATGAACTGGAAAGTTTTGCAGGTTCATTAAATATTTGTTCTCAAAAAGGATTAATTAACAGGTTTGATTCTACAATCGGAGCGGCAACAGTAATGTCTCCGCTTGGAGGCAAATACCAGCTTACGCCGGCGCAGGTAATGGCGGCAAAAATTCCTGTATTAAACGGAGAAACAACGGCTGCTTCGGTCTTTTCATTTGGATTTGATCCAATTGTTTCGTCTGTAAGCCCGTACTACGGCGCGGTTTTTGCGGTTGTGCATTCCATAGCAAAAATAATCGCAGCCGGCGGAAGCAGAAAAAACTGCTGGCTTTCTTTTCAGGAATATTTTGAAAGATTAGGCGACGATCCTCTCCGCTGGGGAAAACCTGTTTCTGCTCTTTTGGGAGCATTAGACGCTCAGCTCGGTCTTGAAATCGCCGCTATCGGCGGAAAAGATTCTATGTCCGGCAGCTTCGGAGATATTGATGTTCCGCCGACATTAGTCTCTTTTGCTGTTTCTACCGCAAAAACCGCCGCAATAATTTCGCCGGAGTTTAAAAAAGACAACCGTTTTGTTTACTTATTAAAAATACCGTCTTCTCTTTTTTCTAAAGTTGATTATGCGGCATTACGCAAATTTTTTGATGATACAGAAAAATTAATTAAAAGCGGACAGATTCTTTCTGCATGGGCTTTAGGATCGGGAGGCACAGCGGAAGCGATAATAAAAATGTGCGCAGGTAACCGTATCGGCTTTACAGCGGAAAAAGACCTTAATAAAGAATTTGGATTTAACGGCTTTATTATAGAGACTGCAATCGAAGCTTTCGGCAATAATCATGACTGCGAACTTCTGGGAAGAACAACAAAAGATTTTATTCTAAAAACTCCGTCATTAGAGACTCAATTAGAAAAACTCTTACAAATTTGGGAAAGTACTCTGGAACCCGTATACCCTCTCTTGTTAAACCAAAACGGCAAAACAGAAAACTTTAAATATATTGACGGCTCTTCTGCAAATATACAAAAAACATGCAGCCCAATATTTAAAACTAAAAGACCAAAATTTTTAATTCCTGTGTTTCCTGATACAAACAGCGAATATGATATAATAAAAGCTGCAGAAAAAGCAGGAGGAGAAGCAAATCCTCTTATTATGAGAAATTTGACTTCTTCCTGTATCGAACAAAGCACAATAGAATTTGTTAAAGCGGCGCAGACAGCAAATATAATTTTTATTCCAGGAGGGATTTCCGGCTGTGATGAGCCGTCAGGTTCCGGCAGTTTAACAGCGGCATTTATGCGCAGTGCCCGTATTACAGATACAATAATGGAATTTTTGCAAAAAAGAGACGGACTTATCGGCGCTATAGGAAGCGGGTTTTCGGCATTATTAAAACTTGGTCTTCTCCCTTACGGAGAAATTTATACAGATAAGAATAATTTAAAAACGCCTTCCTGTACGCTTGCTTTTAATTCTATAGGAAGACATCAGGCGGTTTTTGTCAACGCTAAGATAATATCCAATAAATCACCATGGCTCTCTCATTTAAAATCTGGGGATAGATTCATTACTCCAGTTTCGCATGGCGAAGGCCGTTTTACCGCAGATGAGTCTCTTATCAAAGAACTTGCAGCTAACGGACAGATAGCGATGCATTATACGGATTATGAAGGCAATGCATCTCAGGATATCAGCTTTAATCCGGGCAATTCGGATTATTCGGTATTGGGAATTACTTCGGCTGACGGGCGGATATTCGGCACTAATGCAAATACCGAGCGGCTGGATAAAGACTTATATAAAAATATTCCCGGTATTACAAAGATAGATATTTTTTCGGGAGCGGTAAGATATTTTGGGTAAACAGGTTATATTTAGAAGAGGTTCACAATAACATGCTCTGTACTGCTGAGAAACCTTTTAAAACTAATGCTTAAAGTGTCTTGTGCCGGTAAACACCATCGCAATGCCGTGTTTATCGCATGCTTCAATAGAGAGCTGATCGTTCTTTGAGCCGCCCGGCTGAATAATCGCTTTTATTCCTGCCTTTGCGGCTTCTTCTACAATGTCAGCGAACGGGAAAAACGCGTCTGACGCAAGCACCCGCGCTTTTTCTCCTTTAAGAACATCCGCGCTTCTTTGCATGGACTGAACCGCAGGCCAGATACGGTTAACCTGTCCGCCTCCGATTCCTGTTGCCGCACAGCCGTTTACAATCATAATGGCGTTTGATTTAACAAAAGTAACGGCTCTCATGCCAAAAATCATATCGGCAATGTCGCTTTCCTGCGGAGAAACTTTTGTTACTACTTCCCATTTTTCCAAAAGAACGCGATCGCTTTGCTGCATTAAAAGCCCACCGTCTACAGCAATTAATTCATGTACATCCTGCGGAGCTTTATTTATTTTTATAATACGAAGGTTTTTTTTATTTTTTAGAATATTAAGCGCATCTTCGTCAAAATCAGGAGCTGCGACAATTTCTAAGAATAATTCTCCGAGTTTTTCCGCAGTCTTAGCGTCAACTTTAGAATTACAGGCAATTATACCGCCGAATATCGAAACAGGATCGCAGGTAAATACTTTATCGTAAGCTTCTGTCAGCGAGTTTCCAAGCGCGATTCCGCAGGGCGTATTATGTTTAACCGCGACACAGCAAATTTTGCTTTCGCCTGCTCCTGCCGGAATAAAACGGCGGACATCAGCTTCCCCCGCAGGTTCTGTACCATCCGCTTTTAAACCAAAAGCGCAGACTGATTTCCATGCTATATCTAAATCTCTAATATTGTTAAAACCCATTTCTTTACCGTGAAGCTGCTCCATGCACCCCATAACACCGGGACGATCGGTATTTAGATAAAGCGAAGCCGATTGATGTCCGTTCTCTCCGTAACGAAGAGACTGCCCTTTCTTTAACGAAAGCGGCAGGTATTCGGGATATTCTTCGCCGGACAAGAAACGCGCAATAGCAGCATCATAAGCAGAAGTAAGCCTAAAAACTTTTGCTGCAAGACTTTTTTTAAAATCTAAGGAAACATCGCCGGCTTTTATACTTTCTATTGTTTTTTGATAATCCGCCGGGTCTGTAAGAACAATTACATCTTTATAGTTTTTAGAAGCAGAACGAAGCATACCGGGACCGCCGATATCGATAAATTCTATAGTTTCTTCGATACTAAGCGTTTCTTGAACTTTTTCGAAGAAAGGATATAAATTAACACAGACCAAATCAATTGTGTTTAAGTTTTGTTCACCAAGGGTGTCCATGTGAGTTTGAACATCCCTTCGCGCCAAAAGACCGGCATGAATCGCAGGGTGCAGGGTTTTTACGCGCCCGTCAAGGCATTCGGGAAAACCCGTTACAGAAGAAACATCTATAACAGGGATTTTATTATCCTGCAAGAACCGCGAAGTTCCGCCTGTAGAAATAATTTCCCATCCGGCTTCATTTAAGAATGAAGCAAGTTCCAAAATGCCGTCTTTATAGAATACGCTGATTAATGCTCTTTTTTTCATATACCAATACTGTAATAATTTTTTATACGTGTCAATCCTTTATATGCAATTATTATTATAAGGGGAAGCGCAAATATGTTTCTTTCCCTTTCTTATTTAGAAATGTATATTTCAACAAGTTTTTACTATAAAATATTACTATAGCCTCACGCAGGGCACAGAGGAAATATTTGTCCGCAGACGAAGCCCGAAGGGATTAACGCAGATTTACACGGATTAAGACTTCACACCAAGGCACAGCGGCACAAAGGGACACGGAGGAATAATGAAGAGGAATTTAACCACAGAGTAACACAGAGAATGTCCATGATGTCACTGAGCTGAACCCTGAGCACTGAGCTTGTCGAAGCGCCGAAGAGATTAATGAATATTTTTATTCCCTGCATCCTCTTGAACCCCTGCGGGCCCGCAAGTACCCGTAGTGCCTCACGTTAAAATCTAACCATGAGAACTGATGCCTCAAGATAGAAAATCTAACCATAAGAACCGAAGAGCAGAGGCTTCATGCCACTTACCCTAGAAACAAACTCAGGAAC